>Ga0307518_10000343_pt1 | contig 35174 bp, 35 predicted proteins | sample 25_EM_MG_FD_203889 | JGI IMG/M metagenome (GOLD analysis project Ga0307518, IMG submission 203889) | Populus trichocarpa ectomycorrhiza microbial communities from riparian zone in the Pacific Northwest, United States - 25_EM | ecosystem: Host-associated > Plants > Roots > Unclassified | place... | reverse complement strand
CCACTCCAACGCTCCGTACAGCCGGGCGCCGCCGCCCAGGTGCCCCAGCGCGTACGAGTACTCGCCGTCCTCAAGCAGCACTTCGGGCCCCGAGCCGGTCCAGTCGAGCCGGTAGTGCCACCAGTGCATCCACCGCCCCACGCGCCGCTTCTCCCGGTACACCCGCAGTCGCGTCACCTCGCTCCACCGGACCTCGAACACCCCCGGGACCGAGAACCCCGCGGCGGAGATCACCAGTGAGCTCGCCGACTTCCGGAGAGCGAGCAGGATCAGGCCCGCGAAAGCCACGCTGAGCAGGCTGAACACCACCCCGGAAACCGAGCGGGAGAACAACGACAGCACGACGGCCACCATGCCGCCGACGCCGAACACCACGAAACCGACCATCGCGACCCGGCGCATCACGACGTCCAGCCTGAGCACCACGGCATCCCCAGTGACCATGCCCGGAGCGTAACCGGCGAAACCACGCACCGACGTTAGGATCTAGGCCCCGACGTCGTGGAGGAGGCCGGATGACCACCCGTCTGCCCTGGCGTCCGGCCGCGAGCGCGGATCCGGTGCCGGTGCTCGCCGCCGCCCAGCGCGTCTCCGACGACCTCATGGACGGCCTCGCCGGACCTCGCGCCCGCCACGCGGCGCACGGGCTCCGCAGGCTGTTCGACCTCCCCGGCCTCGGGCTGACCGACCTCTCCGGCTCGCTGATCTGGTCGGGCAGACCGGCCGCGGACGACGTCGTGGCCGCGGCCCTCGACGAGGTCCTCCACTCCGAGACGCCGGTGTCCGAGCCCGGGCTGCTGGCGCTGCCGCTGCACGTCCACGACGAACTGGCCGGGGTCCTCCTGGTCACCGAAACCACGAACGCCGTCGCCCGCCAGGCCGTCGAACTCGTCGTCCACGCGCTCGAACGCGGCAGGCTGGAGGCCTCCGCCGAGCAGGCCGCGGAGGCGGAACTGCGGGCGCTGCGGGCCGAGATCTCGCCGCATTTCGTCTACAACGCGCTCACCGTGATCTCCTCGCTGGTCCGTTCCGATCCGGACCGCGCCCGCGACCTGATGCTCGACTTCGCCGAGTACACGCGCTACAGCCTCGCCAGGCACGGCGAGTACACGATGGTCGCCGAGGAGTTCCGAGCCATCGAGACGTACTTGGCGTTGCAGCGCGCCGTGCTCGGCGAGAGGCTGCGGGTGCAGGTGCGCGTCGCGCCGGAGGTGCTGGCCGTCGCGGTGCCGTACCTCGTGCTGGAACCGTTGGTGGAGAACGCGATCCGGCACGGGATCGAGCCACGCGCCGAGGCGGGGTTCATCCAGGTTCAGGGAATGGCGGAAGGGAACGACTGCGTGATCAGCGTCGAAGACGACGGTGTCGGCATGGACCCCGCCCGTGCGGCGGCGATCCTGGCCGGGCGTGGCGACGACGGCGGCGTCGGACTGGCCAATGTGGACAGACGACTGCGCAGCGTCTACGGGCCGTGGTACGGCCTGACGGTCGAGACCGAGACCGGCGCGGGTACCAGGGTCGTGGTGCGCGTGCCCCGATTCCAGCCGGGGGTGCTGCCGTGACGAACGGGCTGCGGGTGCTGGCGGTCGACGACGTCCCGCCCGCCCTCGACGAGCTGTGCAGCCTGCTGCGCGAGGCTGCCGAAGTCGCCGAGGTGGTCGCCGCCGGCGACGCGGTCACCGCGCTCAAACTGTTGCAGGGCAGTCATTTCGACGCGGTGTTCCTCGACATCTCCATGCCCGGTCTCGACGGGCTCGAACTCGCGTCGCTGCTGGCGCGGCTCAACGAACCGCCGGTGATCGTGTTCGTCACCGCGCACGACGGGCACGCGGTGGCCGCGTACGGTATCGGCGCGGTCGACTACCTGCTCAAACCGGTCCGCGCGGAACGGCTGTCCGCCGCACTGTCCAAAGTGGTCCGGATGGCGGGCAACCAGCCCGACGGGCCGAAACCCGCGCCGGACGCGATGTCCGCGCTGCCGGTGGAATCCGGCGGGCGCACGCGGTACGTCCGGCGCGACGACGTCCAGTTCGTTGAGGCGCACGGCGATTACGTCCGCCTGCACACGAAATCCGGCGTGCATGTCACGCGGATGCCCATCTCCCGGCTCGAAGAGTATTGGGAGGGCACGGGATTCACCCGCGTGCACCGGGGTTTCCTGCTCGCCGTGGACGCCGTGCTCGAACTGCGCAGCGACACCACCGGCGGGCTGCTGGCGCATACCGAAGCCGGTGACGTGCCGGTGAGCCGCCGTCACGCGCGCGACCTGCGGGACCGGCTGCTCGCCGCCGCGCAACGCGGCGAACTGGGCCGGGGAAGCCGCCCGTGAGCCGCGTCAAACGGGTCGCCGTCACCAGCCCGCAGACCCGGCTGGCGCATTCGCGACGCCGTGCGCGCGGGCGCTGGCGGGTCCCCCGGCTGGCGGCGAGCGACGCCGAACGCGCGAACCTGCTGTACCGGGCCCAGCGCCGCCGCGGGCTCCCCGCGCTGGCCGGGATGTTCGGGCTGGTCTTCGGGCTCCCGCTGGTGTTCGGGCTCTTCCCCGGGCTGGATTCGGTGCGGCTGGCGGGAATCCCGTTGTCCTGGCTGATGATCGCGGTCCTCCCGTACCCGGCGATGGCGTTGCTGTCGTGGTGGCAGTTGCGCCGGGCGGAAAAGATCGAGGACGAGTAGTGGTCGCGGCTTTCGCGGTGGCCCCGGTCGTGCTGGTCACCCTGCTGATCGGGTTGCGCGGGGTCGCGGCCATGCGCACGACGTCGGATTTCCTCGTCGCCTCACGCCGGATCTCGCCGCTGGTCAACTCCGCCGCGGTCTCCGGCGAATACCTGTCCGCGGCGTCGTTCCTCGGCGTGGCCGGGCTGGTGGTGAAGGACGGTATCGGCGCGCTCTGGTATCCGGTCGGGTTCACCGCCGGGTACATCGCGATGCTGGTGCTCGTCGCGGCGCCGATGCGGCGTTCCGGCGCGCTCACCGTGCCGGACTTCGCCGAAGCGCGGCTCGCCTCCCCCGCCCTGCGCCGCCTCGCCGCCGTCGTCGTCCTCGTGATCGGAACCCTTTACCTGGTACCGCAATTCCGCACCGCGGGGCTGGTGCTGACTGCCGTCGGCGGCACGCCGTACTGGGTCGGCGTGGTCATCGCGGGCACCGCCGTCAGCGCGACACTGGCGCTCGGCGGGATGCGTGCGGCGACCTACGTCCAGGCCTTCCAGTTCGTGCTGAAACTGCTCCTGTTCATCGTTCCCGCGATCTGGCTGGTCTCCCAGGTGTCCCCGGAGCAACGATCGGCTTCGGTGCATCCGGTGGAATTCACCCACTTCGCCCGGGACACCCAGCTGTCCTTCGAGATCGACGTGACGCTGACCTTGCGCGAGCCGGCCACCCTGCTCACCCCGGAAAAGCATGTCGTGCCACCGGGTGAGCTGGTCGCGAGGAGCGGGGAGACGCTGGTATTCGCCGAGGGGACACCGGTTCCCGCCGTCCGGGGCGGTGCCCCGCTGGGCGGGCCGGACTGGCAACGCCCGTTGCTCGACCTCGGCGACCAGGGCTATCCACTGCTCGGCACGTGGGCGATCCTGATCGCCACCATGCTCGGCACGATGGGCCTGCCGCACGTCCTGATGCGCTTCCACACCAGCCCGGACGGCCGCGCCGCCCGCCGCACCGCGGCGATCACCGTCGCGCTGCTCGGCGTTTTCTACCTGTTCCCAGGGGTTTACGGCGTTTTCGGCCGGGTGCTGGTGCCCGAGCTGTACGTCTCCGGCGCGACGGACACGGTCGTCGTCGCGCTGCCGGCGCAGGTCGACGACGGCTGGGCGGGGTCGCTGTTCACCGGTCTGCTGACGGCGGGCGCGTTCGCCGCGTTCTTGGCGACGTCGCTCGGATTGCTGCTGGTGATCTCCGGCGCGGTCGCGCACGACCTGGCGCCCGGCGGTCTGCGGAGACTGCGCTGGTCGGTGCTCGGCGCGGCGGCGGTGATGGTCCTGCTCGCATTACCGTCGGCCAGATTGGACGCCGGTGTCCTCGTCACCTGGGGCTTCACCGTGGCCGCGTCCACGTTCTGCCCGTTGCTGGTGCTCGGCATCTGGTGGAACCGGCTGACCGCCGCGGGCGCGATCAGCGGCGTCCTCGCCGGTCTCGTCGCGTCTTCGGGCTCGATCCTCGTGGCCCTGTTCGTCCCGAGCCTGAGCGGTCTGCCCGCGATCCTGGTGTCGCAGCCCGCGCCTTGGTCGGTTCCGCTGGCATTCGGCGTAATGATCGTGGTTTCCTGGCGGGGCAGGCCTCCCGCCTGGTCGACGGCCGCCATGCTGCGGCTGCACTTGGACGATCGCACAGCCGAAACCCCTTCGTCGTGGTCCGAGCACCGTTCGTCGACCGTTCGTCGTCTCGGCAGACGTTTGAACCGCTGAAGGTTCCGGTCTCCTTGACCTCTCCTTAACGTGTCGCGGAACACATTCGCGGTGCGAGGAGAGCACGATGAGTACCGAAACGAACGCTCCCAGTCCGCCGGAAACGGACTGGGACAAAGCCCATGACAGCGCGGAGTTCAAGGAACTGCGGGCTCGGTTGCGCCGGTTCGTCTTCCCCGTCTCGGCGCTGTTCCTCCTCTGGTACCTGCTCTACGTGCTGCTCGCCGACTACGCGCACGGCTTCATGAGCACGAAGCTGGTCGGCAACATCACCGTCGGCCTGGTCTTCGGTCTGCTGCAGTTCGTTTCGACCTTCGTGATCACGGGGCTCTACGTCCGCTACGCGAACAAGAAACTCGACCCCATCGCGGAGAAGATCCGCACGGACATCGAGAGTGAGACCAAATGACCCTCGCCGCCGGAGTCGAGGGCAGCAGCCCCGTACTCAACATCACCATCTTCGGCCTGTTCGTGGTGGTCACGCTGTTCGTCGTGTTCCGGGCTAGCCGCAACACGAAGACCGCGTCGGACTACTACGCCGCGGGCCGCGCGTTCACCGGTCCGCAGAACGGCGTCGCCATCGCGGGCGACTACCTCTCCGCCGCGTCGTTCCTCGGGATCGCGGGCGCGATCGCCGTCTACGGCTACGACGGTTTCCTGTACTCCATCGGCTTCCTGGTGGCGTGGCTGGTCGCGTTGCTGCTGGTCGCGGAACTGCTGCGCAACACCGGCAAGTTCACCATGGGCGACGTGCTGGCGTTCCGCATGAAGCAGCGTCCGGTGCGGGCCGCGGCGGCGACGTCCACCCTGGCCGTCTCGTTCTTCTACCTGCTCGCGCAGATGGCGGGCGCCGGTGGCCTCGTCGCGCTGCTGCTCGGGATCGAGAGCAAGGCCGGGCAGGCCGTGATCATCGTGATCGTCGGCATCATCATGATCGCCTACGTGCTCATCGGCGGGATGAAGGGCACCACCTGGGTCCAGATCATCAAGGCGGCGCTGCTCATCGTCGGCGCGCTGGCGATGACGCTGTGGGTGCTGGGCATGTACGGCTTCAACCTCTCCGCGCTGCTGCAGGGCGCGGTGGACAAGGCGGGCAAGGCCGGTGAGGCGCTGCTCGGGCCGGGCAACCAGTACGGCAAGACCGGCACGACGAAGCTCGACTTCCTGTCGCTGGGCATCGCGCTCGTCCTCGGCACCGCGGGCCTTCCGCACGTCCTGATGCGCTTCTACACGGTGCCGACGGCGAAGGAAGCCCGTCGTTCCGTGGTGTGGGCGATCGGCCTGATCGGCGTCTTCTACCTGTTCACCCTGGTGCTCGGCTACGGTGCCGGCGCGCTGGTCGGCGCGGACAAGATCAAGGCCGCGCCCGGTGGCGTGAACTCGGCCGCCCCGTTGCTGGCGCTGGAACTCGGCGGCCCGATCCTGCTCGGCCTGATCGCGGCGATCGCGTTCGCGACGATCCTCGCCGTGGTCGCGGGACTGACGATCACCGCGTCGGCGTCGTTCGCGCACGACGTCTACGCCAACGTGATCAAGAAGGGCAAGGCGAGCCCGGCTTCGGAGGTGAAGGTCGCCCGGATCACCGCGCTGGTGATCGGCGCGGTCGCGATCCTCGGCGGCATCCTCGCCAACGGGCAGAACATCGCGTTCCTGGTGGCGCTCGCGTTCGCGGTGGCGGCGTCGGCGAACCTGCCGACCATCCTCTACTCGCTGTTCTGGAAGCGGTTCAACACCCAAGGCGCGCTGTGGAGCATTTACGGCGGTCTCGCGGTGTGCATCGTGCTGATCGTGTTCTCGCCGGCGGTCTCGGGTAAGCCCGTCGACGCCAAGACCGGCAAGAGCGCCTCGATGATCCAGGGCGTCGACTTCCACTGGTTCCCGCTGGACAACCCCGGCATCGTCTCGATCCCCGTGGCGTTCTTCCTCGGCTGGCTCGGGACCGTGCTGTCCAAGGAGCACAACCAGAAGAAGTACGCCGAGATGGAGGTCCGATCCCTCACCGGGGCGGGCGCCGAGAAGGCGGTCGCCCACTGATCGCCGGGACGGTGCGGCCGGCACCAACGCCCCCGGCCGCACCGTCCCGGTTCCCATTTCCCCTTAGTACGGCAGCTTTCCCGCCGTCAGCCCGGTCAGCTTCGCGCGGAGATCCGCGCGGACCGATTTCCACAGCCCGGTGCCCAGCGAGATCCGCGCCACCCCCAGTGCGGCGAGCGCGGAGAGATCGGGGCCCGAAGGCATCGGAGCGGCGTTGACCGCCCCAGGCGCCACCGCCTTCACGAACTCGCCCAGCACTTCCGGCGATTTCACCAGGATCGGGTAGACGCAGTCCGCCCCGGCCTCCAGATACGCCTTGGCCCGCAAGATCGCGTCGTCCAGGACGGCCCGCTCGTCGGACGCGCCGAGGAAGACGTCGACGCGGGCGTTGATCACCAGCGTGTCCCCGGCCGCCTCGCGCAACCCCGCGACCAGTTCCGCCTGCGCCTCCACCGGGCGGACGCCGCCCGAGACGTGGTCGGTGTCCTCGTAGTTGCAGCCGACGGCGCCCGCGTCGGCCAGCCTCGCCGCGAGTTCCCCCGCTTCGAGCCCGTAGCCCCCTTCCACGTCGACGGTCACCGGCACCGAGACCGCCCGCGCGATCCTCGCGGCCGCCGCGAACATCTCGCCGGCGGGCGCGTCCTCCCCGTCCTCGTACCCGAGGACCTTGGCCACGGCGAAGGAACTCGTCGCCACGACGGGGAATCCGGCGGCTTCCACGAGACGCGCGCTGTCGGCGTCCCACACGTTCGGCAGGAGGAGCGGCTCGCCGGCGACGTGCAGTTCCCGCAGCCGGGCCGCCGTCATTCGGCGCGCTCGGGCAGCGGCGCGTGGCTGGTCACGCACATCCGGTTCCAGCTGTTGATCGCGATGGCCTCCCAGACGATCGCGCGGTACTGCTCCTCGGTGAAGACGCGGGTGGCCTCTTCGTAGACGTCGTCCGGGACGTCGTGCAGGGTCGCGACGTTCGTGATCGCCTCGGTGAGCGCGAGCGCGGCGCGCTCCTGCTCGGTGAACAGCTCGGTCTCGCGCCAGCCCTGCAGCACGAACAGCCGCCGGGGCGATTCGCCCATCTGCAACGCGTCGTGGGAGTGCATGTCGAGGCAGAACGCGCAGTGGTTGATCTGCGACGACCGCATCTTCACCAGTTCGAGGATCTTCTGGTCGACACCGGCGTTGGCGGCGGCCTTCTCGACTTCGGCCTGCAGCTTCGCCATGGCCTGGTAGATCTCGGGCACTCGTTTGCCCACGTGGATTCGCTCGGTCATGACTGCGAATCTAGCGGCGACTGGCCCACGAGTATGGTCCAGTCTCATGGCGGAATCATGGTCCAGTTCGGGAATAGACGTCCACCTGGACTGGCGTCCCGAAAGCGGCCGGACCGGGCTCGCGACGGCGATCCGCGCGGCCATCCGGGAAGGACGCTGGCAAGCGGGCGCCGCGGTGCCCTCGACCAGGGCATTGGCGCAGGACCTCGGGGTCGCCAGGGGAACGGTCACCCGCGTCTACGCCGACCTCGCCGCCGAGGGCTACCTGCGGACGGCGCAGGGCGCCCCGACCCGCGTCGCGACGGCGGGCGCGCTGCCCGCGTCGGCGCCCAGGCCCGTCCCCCGCGACCCGGCGCCGCGCTGGGACCTGCGCCCCGGCAGGCCGAACCTGTCCGCGTTCCCGCGATCGGCCTGGCTCGCGGCCACCCGCCGGGCACTGCACCGGGCACCGATGACGGCGTTCGACTACACGGCCGAATCCGGTGCGGCGGAGCTGCGGGAGACGCTCGCCGCGTATCTCGCCCGCAGCCGCGGCGTGATCGCCGACCCCGCGCGCATCCTGGTGTGTTCCGGGTTCTCGCACGCGATCGCGATCCTGGCGCGGGTCCTGCACACGCGCGGCGCGGACGAGATCGCGTTCGAGAACCCGTCACTGCACATCTACCGGAACATCGCCGCCGCCAACGGTCCCCGCGTGACCGGTGTCCCCGTCGACGACCACGGGATCATGGTGTCCTCTTTGGACAGTCCGGCGGTGGTGGTCACCCCGGCGCACCAGTACCCGCTGGGTGTCACGCTCGCCCCGGGGCGACGGGCGGAACTCACCCGCTGGGCGGAGGAAACCGGCGCCGTCGTCATCGAGGACGACTACGACGGCGAGTTCCGGTTCGACCACCAGCAGGTCGGCGCGTTGCAGGCGCTGGCACCCGAACGCGTCGTGTACGTGGGCACGACGAGCAAGACGCTCGCGCCGTCGCTGCGCCTGGGGTGGATGGTGCTGCCGCGGTTCCTGGTCGAACCGGTGCGCGCGGCGATGGCCGCGAGCGGGGCGCGACCCGCGCTGCTGGACCAGCTGGCGTTGGCCGAACTGATCGAATCGGGCGCCTACGACCAGCACATCCGACGCTGCCGGATCGAATACCGCTCCCGGCGGGACAGGCTGCTCGCCGCCCTGCCGGATTCCGTGCTGCCGCAAGGGATCTCCGCCGGACTGCATCTGGTGCTCCAGTTCCCCGGCGAGGTCCCGAGGGAGATGGAGGTGCTGGCCGCCTGCCGCCGCCGCGCGATCGGCCTCGAAGGGCTCAGCGGGCACTGGATCGGCGAGCCGCAACGCGAAGGGCTCATCGTCGGGTACGGCGCCGCCGCGAAGCACGCTTTCGGCGGCGCCACCCAAGCCTTGCGCGAGGCCATCTTCGAAGTCACCTGACCCCTGCGTTTCGTCCTCTGGATGCGGTAGTTGGCATCGCGAACTACCGCATCCAGAGGACTAAATGCGTGGGGTCAGCAGAACCAGGGGCGCGCCCGGAGGATGTCGGTCTTCAGGACGGGGGCGCCGTCGACCGGGGCGGGGTTCTCCGGGGTCGGCTCGATGCCGCCGGCGGCGACGTCGTCGAGGGTTTCGAGGCCTTCGTGCCCGACGGTGCCGAAGATCGTGTAGTTCGGCCGCAGCGCGGAGTCGCCGTACACCACGAAGAACTGGCTGCCGTTCGTCGCCGGGCCCGCGTTGGCCATCGCGAGGACACCGCGCGAATACACCTTGCGCTCGCCGGTCGGGTCGGTCGGCGCGGGCGGCAGGCCGACGGGCAGTTCGTCCTTGTACTTGTAGCCGGGGCCGCCCTCGCCGGTGCCGCTCGGGTCACCGCACTGCAGCACCTTCAACGTCGGGTACGCGGTCAGCCGGTGACACGTCGTGCGGTCGTAGAACCGGTGCTTCGCCAGGTGCAGGAAGCTCTGCACCGTGCACGGCGCCTTCGCCCGATCGAGGGTCAGGTCGATCTTGCCCTGGTTCGTCTTCAGCTGGACCGGGACCTTGCCCCGATCCGGCGTGCGACGGGGGTCCGGCGGCAGCGGCACCGGGCGCGCGGCCGGCTCGTCCGGCGTCTGCGTGTACTGGCACGGCCCCTTCGTGACCTTCGGCGGCGCGCCTTCCGCCGACGCCGTTCCGGTGCCCGCCGCGAGCATCAGCCCCGCTCCCAGCACTGCCACAAAGACCTTCGCGATCCTCTGCACGGTTCCTGCCTCCCAGCCGTGGACGAAGAGCAGAGCATAGGGTGAATCCCCGGCGCTCACACAGGTCCGGAAGTAGGTCCGCGGTTAGGGTCGGAACCGTGGAGATCGCCGAACGACACCAATGGCAGCTGAACGCCCTGACCTTCCTGTACGCGTACACGCAGTACGTCCTCGTGCACGAGCGGGTCATGGCGGGGCTGCCGCCGGAGAAACCGGCCGAACTCGACAAACCGCGCATGCTCAGGCTCGCCAAGGTCGTCGACGACATGATCCTCGACTTCCGCAAGGAGGACGGGCTGAGCGACCTCGAACGGCGCCGCGTCATCCGCCTCGCCAGGGAGATCAAGTCGCACGTCCGGGAGAAGTGGCCGCCTCGCGAACCGTCGCTGACCGAGTGGATCGCCTCGGCCGCGGCGCACTTCTACTGCGAGGAGCACATCAACAACGGCTACGTCCGGATGGGCCGCGTCTTCGATCCCGACATGGCGGACAGGTTCCTGGAGCGGGTCGAGTTCTGCCGGGGGCAGACCGTCACGATCACGAAGTACGCCCACAAGGTGGCCGACGGCGAACAGCTCACCTACGGCGAGACCAACCAGCTCGAAGTCTGGAAAGAGGACGCGATCGCCCATTTGGACAATCTCGACAGCGATTTCGGTGATATCAAGATGTACGTCGAATTCTGACCGCCGGAGAGGGGGCACTGCTCATGACGACGCATTTGGGGCACGCCATCGGAATCCTGCTGGACGACGAACCACGCCATGGAACGGCTTCGGTACGGATCGAAACCGCCGGACGCACCCCCACCGAATGGGCCGTCGAATTCACCAAGCCCGGCACCTGGTCGGCCGACAACGGCACGGAACGCTGGGTCTGTGACCGAGAGACACTCGCCGTGACCTCGCGCGGCGGGATCCGCGAAGAACGTCCGATCCGTCACGGCTGGGTCCACAAGGCCCTGCAGCCCTTCTTCGCCGCCGCCGCGCCGATCTGGGGTCGTCGCGGCGACGACTGGCGCCTGCTCGAAGGCCCTCGCCTGGAGGAAGGCATGCTGATCGTGGGGGTCGAGAGCCTCAAACCTCCGGGGCACAGCGGGCGGCTGATCATCCATCCCGAAGAAGGCTTCATCGCCGCCATGCTGCTTCCTGGTCATGAAGTCACGGTGACGGAATTCGATTCCCGGCCGCCCGATCCGGCGGGCTCACGCCGGTGAGCGCCCCATCGGAAGGCGCCCACCGGCGGCGCACTAGGCCTCCTTGCCGTTGGGGTACTTACACGACACCGTGACATAGCAGCGGTAATGCGGGCCCTCGAAGTCGTCGATGACGTCGAACCTGCCGTGCTGCTGGTCGTCGATCCGCCGATCGGCGAGTTCCCAGTAGAAGACACCCGCGTCGTCCGTGGTGAGATAGCCGTCCTCGGACCGCTGGGTGTCATAGGTGGCGTTGCCGTACAGATCCTCCTGAACCGTCCGATCCGGCCAGAGCGAAATGTCCTCCCTGCTCCGCACGTTGACGGTCAAGATGATCGGCCGGTTCTCCAGCTGGACGAAGCTCAGATTGAAATAGTGGTTCCGGAACTGCAGGCCGACGCGGCTGGTCAGCTTCACCCAGCTGATGAACGTCACCTGCCCGTTCGTCACGATGGCGTAGAACAGATTCTCATCGGTATGCGCGTGGTACTGGTCGTCGATGTACCACTGGCCGAACATCGGGCGCACCGGACCGTCCTCGTCCGGAGAGAACGCGGCGGCGAGGCTGCGCCGCCGCTCGGCCGCGCCGAGCCCCGTGACGTCGACGGTCTTTCCGGAGGCGAGCTCGGTGACCAGTGTCTTCGCCCCTCCTCCCGCCGGAATGGTCGAGGTGAGCAGCGTGGCTGTGCAGGCCACACGTGCGTCCTTCACCGAAGGCGGCACCACCCGCAAGGCCGCCGCGACACAGGATCGCCCTTCGGCCGAGGCGAGCGCGCCCTGCCCCGCCGCGGTCGCCGTCTCCGGCACAAGCAGCGCTCCGGTCATCGTCAAGAGCGCACTCACCAGCGCGATCTTACGCAGTCCAATACTGCGAAATAACATGAAAAGACCCCTCTTATTCAGAAATTCTCCCCATTTTTCCGGCCGCCGTACGAATTTCGAAGGGCGGCGGGATTCCCGACCCGGAAAGACATTCACAAGGCCGGCACCCCGAATACCACGGTAAGGGGAAATAGAGGCGGGTCGCTGCCGCCGAACGGGTGTTCCGAGCGGTCAGCCCCGAAGGTCCGCGATGAGTTCTTCGGCCGCCGCGAACGGGTCGAGTTTCCGCGCGACCACGCGTTCGGCCAATTCGGTGAGCCGGTCCCCGGAACGCAGGTCGACGATTTCCGCGCGCAACCGCTGCACGGCGATCGCCTCGACCTCGTCCCGGGCCCGGGCCGCACGACGACGGGGCAGTTCGTCGCGCCGGACCAGCCAGTCGTGGTGTTCGTCGAGCGCGCGGACGACGTCCTCGACGCCTTCGCCGCGCGAGGCCACCGTTCGCACGATTGGCTGACGCCAGCTCGGACCGCGGATCTCCCGGCGCGCCAAGGAGATCATCTGCTTGAGGTCGTGCACGGTCGCGTCCGCGCCCTCGCGGTCGGCCTTGTTGACCACGAACACGTCCGCGATCTCCAGCACGCCGGCCTTGGCCGCCTGGATCCCGTCGCCCATCCCCGGCGCGAGCAGGACCACCGTGGTGTCGGCCAGTTTCACGACGTCCACTTCGGACTGACCGACGCCGACGGTCTCGATCAGCACGACATCGAACCCGGCCGCGTCGAGCACCCGGACGGCCTGCGGCGTCGCCCACGACAGCCCGCCGAGATGCCCGCGCGTGGCCATCGACCGGATGAACACGCCGGGATCGGTGGCGTGTTCGGTCATCCGGATCCGGTCGCCGAGCAACGCGCCGCCGGAGAACGGCGACGAAGGGTCGATCGCGAGTACGCCGACGCGCAGGCCTTTCGCCCGCAGTGCGGTGAGCAGCGCCGAAGTCGATGTCGACTTGCCGACACCGGGCGGCCCGGTCAGGCCGACGACGCGCGCGTTGCCGGTGTGCGGCGTCAGCTTCGCCGCGACCTCGGGCAACCGCGGATGGGCGTCCTCGACCAGCGACAGCAACCGGGCGATCGCGCGGGGGACGCCGTCCCGCGCGCGACCGACCAGTTCGTCGATGTCCAGCTGTACCGGCAAGGGCTTTACGGAACGCGCAGCAGCAGCGCGTCGCCCTGGCCGCCGCCACCGCAGAGGGCGGCCGCGCCGAGGCCGCCACCGCGACGCCGGAGTTCGTGGACCAGGTGCACGGCGAGCCGCGCGCCGGACGCGCCGATCGGGTGACCGAGCGCGATGGCGCCGCCGTCGACGTTCACCTTGTCCGCGCTGACGCCGAGCTTGTCGGCCGAGACCAGGCCGACGGCGGCGAAGGCCTCGTTGATCTCGATCAGGTCGAGCGCGTCCGCGGTCAGCTTCTCCTTGGCCAGCGCGGCCAGGATCGCGTTCGACGGCTGCTCGTGCAGGCTCGCGTCCGGACCGGCGACCACACCGTGCGCGCCGATCTCGGCGAGCGGGGTCAGTCCCAGTTCCTCGGCCTTCGCCTTGCTCGCGACGATGACCGCGGCCGCGCCGTCGGAGATCTGCGAAGCCGAGCCGGCGGTGATGGTGCCGTCGGAGGCGAAGGCGGGACGCAGCTTCGCGAGGCCTTCGGCGGTGGTGTCGGCGCGGACGCCCTCGTCCTGGGAGAAGACGACCGGGTCGCCCTTGCGCTGCGGGATCGACACCGGCGCAATCTCGGCGTCGAAGCGGCCCTCGGCGATCGCGGCGGCGGCACGCTGGTGCGAACGCGCGGAGAACTCGTCCTGCTGCTCACGGGTGATCCCGTAGCGGCTGTTGTACTTCTCCGTCGAAGAGCCCATGGCGACCTGGTCGAAGGCGCAGAACAGACCGTCGTAGGCCATGTGGTCGACGAGCGTGGTGTCGCCGTACTTGAACCCGGCGCGGGACTTCGGCAGCAGATGCGGCGACTGGGTCATCGACTCCTGGCCACCGGCGACGATCAGGTCGAACTCACCCGCCCGGATGAGCTGGTCGGCCAGCGCGATGGCGTCGAGACCGGAGAGGCAGACCTTGTTGATGGTCAGCGCCGGGACGCTCATCGGGATACCGGCGGCGACGGCGGCCTGACGGGCCGGGATCTGGCCCGCGCCGGCGGTGAGCACCTGGCCCATGATCGTGTACTGGACCGCGTCCGGGGAGACACCGGCCTGCTCCAGCGCCGCCTTGATGGCGAATCCGCCGAGTTGTGCGCCCGAGAAATCCTTCAGGGAACCGAGCAATCGCCCGATCGGTGTACGGGCGGCACCCAGGATCACGGAACCGGACACGGCGTCCTCCAAGCATCGGCGCAAGGGCAAAGGGGGTCTTCGCGACCATACCCGGGTCGCGGGCCTCTTGATGGAGCCAGTGTGAGGCGGCGCACGCCGGTCCACCCGGCCGCGCACCTATCCTGCTCTGCATGAACCAGGCGCTGAAACCGTTCGTGACGGCCATCGACCACGTCGGCATCGCGGTACCCGATCTCGACGCCGCGATCGCCTTCCACGCCGAGCATTTCGGCCTGGAGGTCGCGCACGAGGAGATCAACGAGGAGCAGGGCGTCCGCGAGGCGATGCTGCGCGCGCCGGGCACCGCCGGGACCGAGACCGCGATCCAGCTCCTCGCGCCGCTGCGCGACGATTCCGCGATCGGCAAGTTCCTCGCGAAGAGCGGGCCCGGGCTGCAGCAGCTGGCGTATCGAGTGTCCGATGTGGACGCCGCGGCCGAGGCTCTGCGCGCGCAGGGACTTCGGCTGCTCTATGCCGAGGCGAAGCGTGGCACGTCCAACAGCCGGGTGAACTTCGTGCACCCCAAGGACGCCGGCGGGGTGCTCGTCGAGTTGGTGGAGCCCGCGAAGGACGGTCACTGACCACGCGTCAGCGCTGAGGCGATGAAGAGGACCTCGCGGTCGATCTCGGCGGGGTCCCCGTCCTCGGTGTGCCGCGCCGTCGCGTGGCGGTGGCTCAGCGCCCGCGCGAGCAGCCCGGACGCCGAATCGATGTCGGCCGCGGCGAGTTTGCCGCCGGTCGCGGCGACGATCACCGCCTTCACCTGCCGGACGAGCTGCTGGAACCGTTCGGCAAGCGCGTCGCGGACCGCGCGGTGCGTGTCGGCCTCCCGCCACAGCAGATGTGAGAGCGCCAGCGACCGGTTGAACCGCCTGTCGAGCTCCACGACGAGGCCGCGGAGGCTGCCCGCGAGGTCGCCGGGGACCACCACGACGGCCGGTTCGATCCGGGCGTCGGGCAGTTCGGCGACCAGTGCGGCCAGCAGATCCGACTTGCGCCGGAAGTAGTAGTGCACGAGGCCCTTCGGCACGCCCGCCCGCTCCGCGATCCGCGAAGTGGGCGTGGCGTCGAAACCGGATTCGGCGAAAAGCGCCTCCGCGGCCCGCAGGATGCGCTGTTTCGCCGAATCCTCTTTCACGCCGTTTCCTCCCGGGTCAGTGCTGTCCCGCCATCTTGTGCGTCGCCTGGGCGATCGGCATCGCCGCCGCCCCGGCCACCACGGTCAGGACGCCACCGATCCAAGCGGTCCAGGACGCGCCCATGAAGTCGGCGTATCCCATCACCCAGGGCGAAATGAACAGCAGCGCGCCCAGAACGATCTGGATGCCTTCGCCGTAGACCATGCCAGGCATCGCAAGCGACGCGAGACCGTCGAGGGCGACCAGCGCGCCGAGGACGACGAGTGTCCACATGGCGGTGTTGTCCGTGGTCATCCAGAGGGGTGAAAGCGCGACGACGACACCGATGACCACCTCCGCCCAGTCATGGGGACGGGTCCAAGGGCGCGTCGTGGGTTCGTTCATGCGTGCTCACCTCCGAAAATCGGCTGAACCTGCAGGTCGGAGAGATCTCCACCGCCAATGGTCCGCTTGGTTGGCCGGCCGGTCAAGACCGGTCGATAACACTTCGGGATGTGTACGTGCTCCACGTCTCGTACAGTTGTGGACTGGGTTACCCGTGAGTAATTTGTGTCGCCTAACGCCGTCCCCCCATTCGCGGAGGTTTCGATGTCGCAGCTCGGCGAGATCCAGCAGGCCATTCTGAACGATGACCTCGGCGCCGTGGCGTCGCTCGACGTGCCGGAGACCTATCGCGGGGTGACCGTGCACAAGGACGAGGCCGACATGTTCGAAGGCCTCGAAAGCCGGGACAAGGACCCGCGCAAGTCGCTGCACGTGGACGAGGTCCCGGTGCCGGAGCTCGGCCCGGGCGAGGCGCTGGTCGCGGTCATGGCGAGCGCGATCAACTACAACACCGTCTGGACGTCGATCTTCGAACCGGTCTCGACGTTCAAGTTCCTGGAGCGCTACGGGCGGCTCTCGCCGCTGTCGAAGCGCCATGACCTGCCCTATCACGTCGTCGGCTCGGACCTGTCCGGCGTCGTGCTGCGCACCGGGCCCGGCGTGCACAACTGGAAGCCGGGCGACGAGGTCGTCGCGCACTGCCTCAACGTGGAACTCGAAGGCCCGGACGGGCACAACGACACGATGCTCGACTCCGAACAGCGGATCTGGGGTTTCGAGACGAACTTCGGCGGGCTCGCCGAGATCGCGCTCGTGAAGTCGAACCAGCTGATGCCGAAACCGGACCACCTCACCTGGGAAGAGGCCGCCTCCCCCGGTCTGGTGAACTCCACGGCCTACCGCCAGCTCGTCTCGCGCAACGGCGCCGACATGAAGCAGGGCGACGTCGTGCTGATCTGGGGCGCTTCGGGCGGCCTCGGCTCCTACGCGACGCAGTACGCGCTCAACGGCGGCGCCATCCCGGTGTGCGTGGTCTCCAGCCCCGAAAAGGCGGAGATCTGCCGGAAGCTGGGCGCGGAGCTGATCATCGATCGCAACGCCGAGGGCTACAAGTTCTGGAAGGACGAAAACAACCAGGACCCGAAGGAGTGGCAGCGGTTCGGCAAGAAGATCCGCGAGCTGACCGGCGGCGAGGACCCGGACATCGTCTTCGAGCACCCGGGCCGTGAGACCTTCGGCGCGTCCGTCTACGCCGCGCGCAAGGGCGGCACGATCGTCACGTGCGCGTCGACTTCGGGCTACCTGCACCAGTACGACAACCGCTACCTGTGGATGAACCTCAAGCGGATCGTCGGCAGCCACTTCGCGAACTACCGCGAATCGTGGGAGGCGAACCGGCTGATCGCGAAAGGTCTGATCCACCCGACGCTGTCGAAGACCTACGCGCTCGAGGACACCGGGCAGGCCGCGCTGGACGTCCACCGCAACGCGCATCAGGGCAAGGTCGGCGTGCTCGCCCTTGCGCCGGAAGAAGGTCTGGGCGTCCGGAACCACGAGCTGCGCGAAAAGCACATCGACGGGATCAACGCTTTCCGGAACGTTTAGCGCGCCGGAACGTGCTTTCGCCGCGCGTTGCGTGGGTGCTCACCCTTCCGTGACTCCAGCTCGACTACGGTAGAAGGATGAGCCTTGGCGAGGAACGGGAGCTAGTGCCGCTGGGAGCCGGCTTCGACGTGGCGAAGCGCGGTTACAGCCGTGCGCAGGTCGACGAACATCTCGAACGGCTTGACGCCGATCTGAAGATGCTCACCGCCGATCGCGATGCCGCCATCGGACAGGCGGGCGACCTGGCACGGCAGCTGGAGATCGCACGCGGCGAGATCGCGGACCTGCGCGGGCAGGTCGACAGGCTCGCCCAGCCGCCGACGAGCGTCGAAGGCCTTTCCGAGCGCCTGCAGCGGATGTTGCGGCTCGCGCAGGACGAGGCCGCCGACACCAAGGCGCGCGCGGAAGCCGAAGCCGGGCACATCCGCGCCAAGGCGGAGACCGACGCGAGCGCCATGCGGGCCCGCTACGAGCAGCTGCTCAACGAGCTCGACCTCCGTCGCAAGGAGATGGAGGCCGAGCACCGCGGCGTGCTGGAGAAGGCCCGCGCCGAGGCGAAGGACATCACCGACAAGGCGAAGGCCGAGCGCGACAAGCTCGACGCCGAGTCGCAGCAGCGCCGCACTCAGGTCGAAGAGGACTTCGAGATCGCGATGGCGTCGCGGCGTACCGAGGCCATGCACGCGCTGGCCGAGCAGGAGGCCGCGAGCAAGGCCGAGGCCGCCCGCCGCGTCCGCGAGGCCACCGAGGACGCCGCCGCCATCCGCGCGAAGGTGCTTGAAGAGGAGACGGCGGCCAAGGCCGACATCGAGCGCCGCCAGCGCGAGTCCGTCGCCGACGCCAACAAGCGCAAGCAGGACTCGATCACCGAGGCCAACGCCCGGCTCGCCGAGGCGGCCGACGAGGCACGCCGCCGCGTCCGGCAGGCCACCGAAGAGTCCAACCGGCGGATCACCCAGGCCACCGAACGGGTCGAAGCGCTCCGCAAGGTGCGCTCCAGCCTGGCCGAGCAGGTCCGCTCCGCGCGGACGGCGCTCGCCGAGGCGACGCACGTGCTCGGCGACGAGCCGCATGTCCCGGCGGACCTGAAGGCGAAGCCGTCGCCCGACGCGGAAGCCACCGTGCAGCTCCGGACGGCCGATGTGCCGAAGGCCACATCCGGCGCGAAGGCTTCACCGCGACCTGCGGCAGCGCAGAAACCGACTGGCGAGTAACCTTTTCACCCGACCGTGCTCACGACGGCCTGCGGGGCCGCCGACGAGCGGTTATCGTCGCTGCTCGCACGCAGGTGCGGGCTGTCAGATCGGTGGAGGTTGCGGATGGCTGCATATCGGACCGTGGTCGTGGGCACGGACGGCTCGGATTCTTCGTTCGCCGCGGTCGACCGGGCGGCGGGCGTCGCCGGGGACTCCGGAGCGACCCTGGTCATCGTGTGCGCCTACTACCCCGCCAACAAGGGCGACGTGGAGAAGGCGCAGGACGTCCTCGGTGACGAGGCGTACCAGGTGGTGGGCTCGGCTCCGGCCGAGGACACCCTCCTGTCCGCCCGCGACCGGGCGGCGAAGGCAGGCGCCAAGAACATCGACACCGCCGCCGTGGTCGGCGACCCGGTCGACTCGCTGCGCAAGGTCGTCGCCGAGCGTTCCGCGGACCTGCTGGTGGTCGGAAACCGCGGGCTGAACACGCTCGCGGGCCGCATCCTCGGCTCCGTGCCGTCCGAAGTCGCGCGGAAGTCCGGGGTGGACGTGCTCATCGTCCACACCACCTGATGCCCGAACCCGGCGAGATCTCGCCCGACGCGCTGCAACAACGCCTCGAACGGATCCTGCTCGGCGGAAAACGCAAGTACACCCGGCTCGAAGTCGCCGAGAAGGCAGGCGTTCCCGAAGAACGCTCTCGGCGGCTTTGGCGTGCGCTGGGCTTCGCGACCGTCGATGACGACGAGGTCGTCTTCACCGACGCCGACATCGAGGCGATCCGCACGGCGGACCAGCTGATGAACTCGGGACTGATCGACCCGAGCATCGAGCTGGCCGTGACGCGCGCGCTGGGCCAGCACCTTTCGCGGCTCGCGGAATGGCAGGTCCACATGCTGTGGACGATGATCACCGAGAACAAGGAGATCGGCAGCAGCGAACGTCAGATCGGGCGGCTCGTCGAGCGGCTGCTGCCCGAGCTGGAGAAGGTGCAGGAGTTCGTCTGGCGCCGCCACCTCGCGGCCTACGCGGGCCGGGCGATGGCCCTACCCGACGAGGATCTCGAGGCCAGGACCGAAGTGGTCGGGTTCGTCGACATGGTCGGCTACACGCGGCTGACCAGGCAGGTCGACGAGGACGAGCTCACCGACATCCTCGACCGGTTCGAATCCGTCGCCACCGAGGTCATCGCCGACCACCACGGACGGATCGTGAAGATGATCGGCGACGAGGTCCTGTTCGTCGCCGATTCCGCCGTCGACGGCGCCGAGATCGCCCTCGCCCTGTCCGAACGCGCCGACGCCGACGAGACCCTGCCCTCCGTGCGCGCCGGCCTGGCTTCCGGCCGGATCCTCAGCCGCTTCGGCGACGTCTACGGCTCGGTCGTGAACCTCGCCGCCCGCCTCACCTCGACCGCGCGGCCGGGCACCATCCTGGTGGACAAGGAACTCGCCACCGAGCTCTCGGAGTTCCCGCAGTTCGAGGTCCGCACGCGACGGCCGGTTTCGGTGCGGGGGTACAACCGGCTGCGGCCTTCGTCCCTGCGCCGGGCGCGGGACCGGCCTTCGGGCATGTTCGCGTCTTCGCAGCAGCTCGCGGCGGAGATGCTGGGGCTGGTCGACGCCACTCCGGACCCGACGCCCGCTCCGGACGAGGTCGAGGACGCCACCGCGGACTCGCTGCCGCCCCGGCCTCGGTCGAAGCGACGCCGTCGCTGATCCCCTGCCTGGGAGAGCAAGGGACCTTTGCTACCACTCCCGTGAGCGATCCGGTCGTGAGTGGCGCTTCGGGTTAGAACCAACCGTGTCCTACATACCCTCCTGGTCCGAAGTCCGTGAAGGCCTCCTTGAGGGACTCTGGGTCCCTCAAGGAGGCCTTCACGGACCGGGAACACAAGGCGCGACGTGAGCGAAGGCGTGACTCGCGTGATCAGGGACGTAACTCACGTGATTGGAGGCCGCACTCGGGGGTGTTCCGCCGCTGATCACGCGAGTTCCGGCTTCGATCACGTGAGTGCGGTGGCCACGCCCTCGTGAGTGGCGATTCGGGTTGGAACACGAAACGCCACTCACGGCCAGCGCGAGGTCAGGCGGGCAGCACGGCGTATTGCCGCACGTAGAGGTCGGTGTAGGTGACCGGGCCGCGCGGGCCCGGGACCTTGTCCAGGTTGATGCCGGTCTCGGGGACGGCGAGGAGCTTGAAGCCGTCGAGCAACCGGGTGGGGGCGTTCCAGAAGACGCCGGTGCCGGTGTACGCGTCGAAGAACGCGTCGGCGGCTTCGCTGCTTTCGGTCGCGATGCCGGCGGCCAGGCCCGAGGTCCGCTCGTTGGCGATCTCCGCGGCTTCGGGCAGGCCGGAGACCTTCTCGACGGTGACGGTCGCTTCGCGGTCCGAGTCGAGCGCCCATTCGTAGCCGATGGCGTGCTCGTGCGGGGCGAGCGACGGGGTGACGCCGCGCTCGGCCAGCGCGCCGGAAATGCCCGGCCACACGCGGTCGTGCGCGTCTTCGTGGATCAGCAGCAGGTTCAGCCGGTTGCAGACACCGAGCCGGTCGAGGCTGTTGAAGACCAGGTCACGCACCTTGTCGGTGTCGGCCGCTTCGTCGACGTACAGCACGCCGCCGCCGTCGGCGTGGGCCAGCGTTCGGACGCCGTGGACGGCCGCCTCGGTGGCCAGCGCCCTGGTGCTGTCTCCGCTGCCGCGCAGGATGACCAGCGGCACGAGCGCGGGGAAGCGGACCAGCGCGGAGGCCGCTTCCCGTTCGGCGCGCGGCACCAGCTGGATGACGTCCGGATCGATGCCCGCCTCGGAGAGCGCGGGGGCGATCACGGTCTCGCGCAGGCGCTGGGCCGAACCGAGCGCGGCGGAGCCCGTGCGGAGCACACCACCGTTGCGCGACTTCACCAGCTGCGACGCGACGTCGACCGTGACGTTCGGGCGCGCCTCGTAGTTCGCCCCGATCACGCCGACCGGACGGCGACGCTCCACCAGCCGGAGCCCTCCGTCCAATGTGGACACATCGACGGACCGCTCCTGATGCGGCGCGCCAGCCAGGAGACGGAGCTGTTCGGCCATGCCGGTCAGCCGCTCGGGGGTGATGGTGAGCCTGTCGAGCAGGCCCGCGCTCATCCCGTCCTCGCGCGCCTTGACGATGTCGGCCTGATTCGCCTCGAGCACGACGTCGGCGTGCTCGACGAGCTTGTCCGCCATGGCGTTCAGCGCGGCGTCGATCGCTTCCGGGGAGGCGGCGGCCAGCGACGGTGCGGCCCGTTTCGCCGATCGAGCGCATTCCTCGACGGCCTTGGCGACCTCGTCCATCTGCTGACTCCTTCCGCGCGGAACGAGCCATCAGTCTGCCGTACCGCCCCGGTCAGGCGACGGTCGGCTCCAGCAGCCACAACCCGCCCGCGAAGAGACAGCTCACCGTCAACACGGCCATCACCAGCACCCACAGCACCGCGGGCATCCCGGTGAGCCTGCCGAGCTGGTCGGCGTCGGAATCCCTCGCCGCTCCCCGGCGCCGCTTGATCTGCAGCTCGACCACCGGCCGGACGCCACCGAACAGCAGGAACCAGGTCAGCAGGTAGACGAAGATCGCCTGGAACCACGACGGCGCCACCAGCGCCACCAGCCCGAGCACCACCGAGCTGGCGATCACGGTGAACACCCCGTAGGTGTTGCGCACCATCACCAGCACACCCAGCAGCATCAGGGCCATCACGATCAGCACGACGGTGATCAGGTCCGACGAGAGCAGCCCGGCGAACACCAGCCCGAGCACCGCGGCCGCCGGATACCCGGCCAGCGTGGTGAACGCCATCCCCGGCCCCTCCGGTTTACCGCGGGAGACGGTGACGCCGGAGGTGTCCGAGTGCAGTTTGATGCCCTGCAGCCGTCGGCCGACCAGCACCGCCGCCAGCGCGTGGCCCGCCTCGTGGACGAGCGTGATCAGGTTGCGGGCGATCCGCCAAGGCCTGCCCGAGAGCACCACGAGCAGGGCGAGACCACCGGTGACCAGGGTGATCGTGCCGGGCGGGGTGGACTGGGCGATGTCGGAAACCGTTTCGGCGGGAGACGAGCTCACCTCACCAGCTCACCACAGGCCGGATATGTCCTGTGTCAGGCGGTCATGGAACCCCCGATCCCCCGCGTGCGAAACTCCGGGGCGTTGCGCAGGGCGAAGGCCACCCAGCTGCGGAACGGCCGCCAGACCGCGGAAAGCTCCTCCAGCGCCTCGGGCGGCGCCTCCGGCAGGTCGTACGCGGCCCGCATGGCCTCCTGCAACCGCGGCTCGTCGGTGGGGAAGACGTCGGGATGCCCGGCGCCCCGGATCAGGATCAGCTGGGCCGAGAACGGGCCGATCCCCGGCAAGAGCTGCAGCCGGCGCAACGCGTCCGGCACCGGCATCGCGCGCAGGTACGCGGCGTCGAGCAGACCGTCCTTGGCGGCGTTGGCCACCGCGCGCAACCGCTCGGCCTTCACCTCCGGCAGACCGCGCCCGGCTTCGGGCCCGGCCAGCACGTCCGGCGCGGGGAACGACCTGAGGACGTGCCCGCCGACGTCGACCGGCCTGCCGAGCCCCTCGGCCAGGCGCCTTTTCACCGTGGCGGCCTGCGACATCCGCGTCCGGTGGCTCAGGATCGCCCAGCAGGCCGCTTCATAGGGCGAATGGAACAGCACGGGACGCAACCCGGGATGCTCCTGTTGCAGGCGGCGCACCACCGGATCCGCCGCGCCGATCTTCGCGAAGCCGACGCCGTCGACGTCCACCGAGAGGATCCGCCGGACCTGGGCGGCGACCTCGACGGCGAGCCCTTCTTCGGCGAAGACCTCCACCTCGATCGTGCCGGGCGATCTCTGTCTGACTGCCGCACCGACGTGCTCCCAACCCGCTTCGGCGGGGAAGGCGAAGCGCAGGGTGCCGGGCTCGGCGGCGGCGTCCGCGCGGCACGCGGGCGGGAAGTCGGTCAGGAAGCGGATGGACTTGTCGAGGTCGAACGGGCCGCGCACCGGGATGCGAAGCGTGGTCGAGGCGGGGTGCTGCAGGATCGAGCCGGTCATTTCGGGCTCCTTCGGCTGGGGAACGGCGACTCCCTCCGACGTTAGAGACGGGCACCGACAGTTTCGGGTCGCGGCGGCGGGAATGTCGCGAACGGACCGGTCATGGCAGATTCTCGGGTGAACATCGTGAAGGGAGCAGCCATGCCGGACCATCGCGAACGTCTCGAGAGCCTGCTGCGGCCGGGCCTCACGGCCACCGGTGAGGACAAGGGATTCCTTGATCTGCTGGGAGAAATCCCGCAGGCGGGACCGCCGACCGGGCTCGCGCAGCGGCTGATGCGCACCTCCGCCGTCCCGATGATCTACGAGCGGTACTGGCGCCCGACGCTGGGCAGGGTCGCGAAAGGACTGAACGGCCCGAGCATGGCGGACGAGGTCCGCATCGCGATCGACGCGCTGGGCCTGCGCCCCGGCCAGGTCGCGCTGGACGTCGCCTGCGGCACCGGCCGGTTCACCCGCGCCTTCGGTGAGGCCGTCGGCCCGGACGGGCTCTCCATCGGCCTCGACGGTTCGGTCACCATGCTGGAGAAGGCGCTCGCCGCGCCCAATCCCGTCTCGGTGACGTATCTGCGCGCCGACGCCGTCGATCTGCCACTGGAAGATTCCACTGTGGACGCGGTCTGCTGCTTCGCCGCGCTGCACATGTTCGCGAACCCGGACGCGGCCCTGGATTCGTTCGCCCGCGTGCTGAAACCCGGCGGCTCGCTGGTGATGCTGACCAGCGCCCGGCACGGCGATCAGCCGATGCGGCTGGCGGACACCGTCCTCGGCAGGCTGAGCGGACAGCGGATGTTCGACCGCGGCGAGATCGCGGGGAAGCTGGCCCGGCGCGGCTTCGAGCACGTCGGCGAGCGGTACTCCGGTGTCACGCAGATCGTCACGGGCGAGCTAGGAGTTAACATCCGGAAATGATCCGCTCTGAGCACGCTTCGCCGATTCCTCCCGACGACAGCTACCTCCGTTCGCTGGTCGAAGCGACCGCCGACGCCGTCGCCGCGGCCGAACCCCTCGGCTCGCCCCATGACGGCGCGGACGCCGGCACGCGGGAGGCCGTCAGCGCCGAGATCCACGCGCTGCGGCCGGAATTGGTGGGGTTGAGCCAAGACCTGCACGCCCACCCTGAAGAGGGTTTCGCCGAGCACCGCTCGGTCCGCGCGCTCGGCGACCTGCTCCGGCGGCACGGCCACGAGGTGACGATCGGCGCGGGCGGGCTGGACACCGCACTGGTCGCGACCACCCCCGGCAGCGGCCCGCACATCGCGGTCCTGTCCGAATACGACGCGCTCCCCGGCCTCGGCCACGGCTGCGGGCACAACGTCATCTGCACCGCGGGCGCGGGCGGCTTCCTCGGCGCGGCCGCGGTCGCCGAACGGCTGGGCGGCCGGGTCTCGCTGATCGGCACGCCGGCGGAGGAAGGCGGTGGCGGCAAGGAGACCATGGCCCGCGCCGGCGTGTTCGACGACGTCGACGCCGTGCTCATGCTGCACCCGTTCAGCCACGACATCGCCATGCATCCGTTCCTCGGCAGGCGGCAGCTGGAGATGGTGTTCCACGGTGTCGGCGCGCACGCGTCGGCCCAGCCGTTCATGGGACGCAACGCGCTCGACGCCGCCGTCGCCGCGTACCAGGGTGTCGCGGCGCTTCGGCAGCATCTGCCGTCCAGCGACCGGGTCCACGGCGTCTTCACCGACGGTGGCGCACGGCCGAACGTCGTCCCCGAACGCGCGGCGCTGCTGTTCTATCTCCGGTCCGCGCAACCGGACACGCTGCGCGACCTCGCCGAGCGGGTTTCGGCGATCGCGCGGGGCGCGGCGGAGATGACCGGCTGCGGAGTCGAACTGAAATGGGACGCCCAGCCCGCGTATCTGCCGATCCGGTTCAGCACCACGCTCGCCGGACGCTGGTCGGTGCATCAGGTCGACGCCGGCCGCAAACCGCTGCCGCCGGGGATCGTGCCCGAATTCCTCACCGGTTCGACCGATCTCGGCAACCTCTCCTACCGGATGCCCGCGATCCACCCGATGATCGCCATCGCCGGACCGACGACCGCCTTGCACACCAAGGAGTTCGCGGCCGCGGCCGGTTCTCCCGACGGCGATCGCGCGGTCGTCGACGGGGCGCTGGGGCTGGCGCTGACGGCCGTCGACTACCTGGCGGATGCGAAACTCCGCGCCGCCGTACACGAAGAATTCGAAGCGTCGGGCGGCGCGTTGGACGTACCGGCGTTCTTCGACTGAGTTTTCTCAGGAAAGCGCAGGGGTTTTCCACAGGCGGTTCACAAGTACGGGCGCGAATCTTGTTCCATGACCGAGAACGAGAGTCGGCCCGGCCCCGCCTCCACCGGTGGGCACCAGCCGCCGCACCAGCAGCAGTATCCCGGTTACACCCCTTGGCAGGCCGCGCCGAATCCGCTCTTCACGCCGCAGCCCGCACCTCGCAAGAAGGGCGGCCGGGTCGCCGTCCTCGTCAGTGCGACGGCGCTCGCCGCCGCACTCGTCGGCGGGGTCGGCGGAGCGGCAATCATGGGGATCGGCTCCGCGTCCTCGGCGTCGGGCACGGGTTCGTCCGCGGTCGCCAACGGGCAACTGGTCGGAAACAACACTTCGGGTGACGTCAGCGGGGTCGCCGCGAAGGTGACGCCGAGCGTCGTGCAGGTGAACGTGACCACCGCGCAGGGTGAGGCCGTCGGCTCCGGCGTCATCCTGACGGCGGACGGGCGCATCCTCACCAACGCCCACGTCGTCGCGGACGCCGAGGGAGACGTGACCGTCACGCTGTCCGACGGCAAGCAGTACAAGGCCGGCGTGGTCGGCGCGGACACGAAGGCCGACATCGCGGTGCTCCAGGCGAAGAACGCGAGCGGGCTGACCGCGGCCTCGCTCGGCGACTCCAGCAAGCTCGCCGTCGGCCAGCAGGTCGTCGCGATCGGCTCGCCCGGTGGGCTCCAGAACACCGTGACCACCGGGATCGTGAGCGCGCTGAACCGCAAGCTCGACGAGTTGAGCAGCGGGCAGGAGCGGCGTTCGCCCTACAGCAGGACCACGAACGAAGCCGGGCCGAGCTACACCGCGATCCAGACCGACGCCCCGATCAACCAAGGCAACTCGGGCGGCGCGCTGGTGGACGCGCAGGGGAACGTCATCGGCATCAACTCGGCGCTGTACAACCCGGCATCGACCGGCAGCATCGGCATCGGTTTCGCGATCCCCATCAACGACGCGAAGAAGATCGTCGAGCAGATCGTCGGCTGACCCCGCCGTCTGGACCGCTGTCAGGGGGCGGCCCAGCAGGCACTGTCCGTGAAGGCCTCCTTGCGCAAGGAGGCCTTCACGGCGTTCAGAGTTCGTACGTGAGGGTGAAGGTGTGGTTGCCCTCGTCGTCCTGGACGATCTCCGCCGTTCCGGTGATGCCGGCAAGCTCGCCGTGGCCGGAGCCTGGCAAGACGATCAGGTGATGCCCGTTCTCCCCCGCCGAGTGATGCAGGACGAAGCCGCCCTTGCGCCCGCCGACGGAGACGGCCAGCCGCTCGAAGGCGACGTACGCCGACGAAGTCTCGTTCACCGCCGTGAGCATCTCGACGGCGCTGGTGCCTTCGATGTCACCGGTGAACGTCTTGGTCAGCAGCACCCGCGAGAACTCGGTGGCTTCGGCCTTCTCGGTGGCTTGGGGATCCCAGCCGTCCACGGTGAACGACGCTGTCGCACTGTTGGTCATGGCACCGAGTCTGCCGCGAATACCTGACAGTTCGCGTCAGGTATTCCTCATCGCCTCCGGTTCCCGAACAAGCCGCGCGTGATCTCCCGGCCCAGCGCGCTCGCCGCCGACCGGAAGAACGACTTCACCGCAGGATTGCTCATCGCCTGCGCGACCATCCCCGGCTCCTGCTTCTCCGGCTTCGGAGCGGGCGCTTCGGGCGGCGGTGCCTCACCGGCAGGCGGTGCGGCCACCTTCGCGGCGAGCTTCTCGTAGGCCGACTCGCGGTCGATCGTCTCGGCGTACTTCGCGTGTAGATCCGAAGACGTCGTCGCCGCGGAGATGGCTTCGGCGCCGATGGAGCCCATCTTCGAACGCGGTGCGCGCAGACGGGTCCACGCGACCGGCGTCGGCGCACCCCGCTCGGAAAGGACGGTGACGATCGCTTCGCCGATGCCGAGCGACGTCAGCGCCGAGTCCAGCTCGTAGTGCTTCGTCTTCGGGTACGTCTTCACCGTCTTCGTCAGCGCCGCCTGGTCCTCGGGCGTGAACGCGCGCAACGCGTGCTGCACCCGCGCGCCGAGCTGGGAGAGGACGTTGTTCGGGATGTCAGTCGGAAGCTGCGTGCAGAAGAACACGCCGACACCCTTCGACCGGATCAGCTTGACGGTCTGCTCGATACGCTCCAGGAACGCCTTCGACGCGTCGTTGAACAGCAGGTGCGCCTCGTCGAAGAAGAACACCAGCTTCGGCTTGTCGAGGTCGCCCTCTTCGGGCAGCTCCTCGAACAACTCGGCCAGCAGCCACATGAGGAACGTCGAGAACAGCGCGGGCTTCGACTGAAGATTGTCCAGCTCCAGCAAGGTCACCATCGCCTTGCCGTCGACCTCGCGCATCAGGTCGTGGACGTCCAGCTCGGGCTCGCCGAAGAAGTCCTCGCCGCCCTGAGCCTCCAGATTGGACAGCGCACGGAGGATCACTCCGGCCGTCGCGGCCGAGACGCCGCCGATGCCCTTGAGGTCCTCCTTGCCCTCGTCACTCGTCAGGTGCGTGATGACCGAGCGAAGGTCCTTCGTGTCCAGCAGCGCCAACCCGCGCTGATCGGCCCAGTGGAAGATCAGGCCGAGCGTCGACTCCTGCGTTTCGTTGAGCCCCAGCACCTTCGACAGCAGGATCGGGCCGAAACTCGTGATCGTCGCGCGGATCGGCGATCCCTTGCCGCCCGTGCCCAGCGACAGGAACTGCACGGGGAACGCGGCGGGCTCCCACGAGTCGCCCAGTTCTTCCGCGCGTTTGGCGATCTTGTCGTTGCTCTCGCCCTGCGCGGCGAGCCCCGACAGGTCACCCTTCACGTCCGCCAGCACCACCGGCACGCCCGCGGCGGACAGCTGCTCGGCGATCAGCTGCAAGGTCTTCGTCTTGCCGGTACCGGTCGCACCCGCGACCAGCCCGTGCCGGTTCAGCGTCGCCAACGGCAGGCGGACCGCCGCGCCGGCGTCCGCCTTGCCGTCGATCACGACGGCGCCGAGCTCCACCGCCGCCCCGTCGCTCACATATCCCTGCGCGATCTCCTGGGCTGGACCCTGTTCGGCCACTGTCGCTCCCCGATCTGTGACATGACTCACCTGAGGATGCACACGGTGCCAGCAACCCGCCGAACCCGCACGTCGCGCGTCACGAATCCCCGGGTCGGGTTAGGGTTTCGGGGTGAACGACCGCCTAGTCTGGATCGACTGCGAGATGACGGGGCTCGACCTCGGCAAGGACGCGTTGATCGAAATAGCCGCGCTGGTGACCGACGCCGAGCTCAACGTCCTCGGTGAAGGCGTCGACATCGTCATCCACGCCGACGACGAAGCCCTCGACGGGATGCCGGAGGTCGTCCGCGAAATGCACGCCCGCTCCGGCCTCACCGAAGAGGTCCGGCGCTCCACGGTCACCATGGAAGAAGCCGAGCAGCGCGTGCTCGAGTACATCCGCGCGCACGTGCCCGAGGCCAACGTCGCCCCGCTCGCCGGCAACTCCATCGCCACCGACCGCGGTTTCATCACCCGCGACATGCCGCTGCTCGACGCGCACCTGCACTACCGCATGGTCGACGTCTCGTCGGTGAAGGAACTCGTCCGGCGCTGGTACCCGCGGATCTACTACGCCAAGCCCGAGAAGGGCCTCGCGCACCGCGCGCTCGCCGACATCAAGGAATCGATCGGGGAGCTCGACTACTACCGTCGCGTCGCCTTCGTCCCGCAGCCCGGCCCGACCACCGAACAGGCCAAGGCCGCGGCCGCTGAAGTGCAGGAACGCCACGAACGGTAACCCGTTGCGAGCCCCGGAAACGGGCACGCTAATATAGTGCGGCCGAGGTGATGGGGGGTTCCCCGAGCCCGGCGATGGTGGGCGTAGCTCAGCTGGTAGAGCACCTGGTTGTGGTCCAGGAGGTCGCGGGTTCGAAACCCGTCGCTCACCCCATCGACCCCAGTTCGGCCGGTTTGTTCCGGCAGGCTGGGGTTTCGCTTTTTCCGGGTATCGGTAACGCGGCGTGGCGCTCGCGCGAGTTCAGGAAGGAACTCGCGCGGAGGATGCCATGAGACGCTGGCTGGTCTTGGGAGTCTTCGTGGCGGCCGGAGCCTGCACGACGTCTCCACCGAACCAGGTGCCCGCACCGGCGATCACGTCGACACCGGTCACGACCGTGACGGCGACGCCGTCCACCTCGGTGCCGCCGCCGGTGACCGTGACGGTGACCCCGCCCCAGCCGGTGAGGACCACGAGCTCGGTCAAGAAGTCACCGTGGCGATGCGAACCGGGATACCCGAACTGCACGAAGGCCCAGTCCCAGAAGTACCTCGCCGAGCTCGAGTACCAGCGGTGTCTACGCGATCCGGACAAGATCTGGGACACCGGCACCCAGAAGTGCCGCTACAAGACCAGCGGCGAGGTGCAGTGGGAGCACTACTACGGCCCCTTGCCGCCCGGAACGCCATGAGGGTCCCGTCAGGACGAAAACCGTCCCGACAGGACCCTCATGAAGAACAGGTCAGTTCCGGTCGCCGCCGGTCTTCCAGTCGTCCCACGACATCTGCCAGACCGACCAGCCGTCGGTCGGCTCCAGCACCTGCGGGCCCGAGTTGGCGACGGTGATGATGTCGCCCTTCTTGGAAGTGTCCATCAGCCACTTCGCGTTCTCGGTCGACAGGTTGATGCAGCCGTGGCTCACGTTCCGCTTGCCCTGCGAACCGACCGACCACGGCGCCGAGTGGTAGAAGATGCCGCTGTTCGACATGCGCACCGCGTACTTCACGAACGTCCGGTAGCCGGCCTTGCTGTCCGTCGGGACGCCGTACGTGCTGGAGTCCATCGTGTACCCGGTGTGCTCGCTCATCACCGTGTAGGTCCCGGCCGGGGTGCTGCTCGACGGCTTGCCCATCGAAATCGGCATCTGCTTGACCTCTTGGTCGTTCACGACGACCTTCATCTGGTGCGTGCCACCGTCCGCGGTCGCGACCAGCTTGTCGCCGACGACCACCTTGGCGGGCTTGTCCTCGCGGCCGAAGGTGTTGTTGCCGAGGTTCTTGCCGTAGATCGCCGCGTTGACCGAGATCTTCGTGCCAGCCTTGAAGTACTCCTTGGGCCGCCACATCACGGTCTTCTCGCCGAACCAGTGGAACGCGCCCTCGGTCACCGGCTCCGTGACGATCTTCAGCGCCTTCTCGGTCGCGGCCTTGTCGGGCACGTTGCCGGTGAAGGTGAAGATCAACGGCAGGCCGACGCCGACCGTCTCCCCTTCGACGAGGTTGATCGAGACACCGATCTGGCGGCCGGGCTTGGCCGTGGAGAACGTCGAGGTCGCGGTGACCGGTTTGCCGTCGGTCCCGGTCGCGGCCGCGGTGACGGTGTAGCTCTTGCCGTAGCCGAGCGGCTCCGCCGACTCCCAGCCCGAACCGTCCTCCTTCGGCTTGCCCGCGACGACCTTGCCGTCGGCGCCGGTCAGTTTGACCTCGCCGACCTTGCCGTCGGCGACGGCCACCGTGACCGGCTCGCCGGGTGCCACGTTCGCCGCACCCTGCGCCGGGGTCAGCGTCATCACGGCGGGCTTCGGCTCCGGCGCGGGCGCCCCGCTCTGCTGCGAACCCCCGGGAGCACCACCCGGCGACGGCGATTCACCCGACGGTGTACTGGTGCACGCGGCCAGAGTGAGCCCGGCCACCAAAGCCACCAAAACCACCCGCGACCGCCCCGTCGCTCCCCAGACCCTCATGCACACCGCCCGTTTCGCGTGGTACCAACCCCTACGTCTGGCTATAGTCTGCCTGACCGGCCGCAACGCTCGCGGCCGGATGGCCGAATACGTCCCGGCCCGGCGTAAGGGGACCCCCCTGAAACGGGCCCCAGCAACCCTGTGTTAATGTTTTCCACGTCGCCGAGGGGAACACCAAAGCGGCGGAACAAGCAGGCGCCATTAGCTCAATTGGCAGAGCAGCTGGCTCTTAACCAGCGGGTTCGGGGTTCGAGTCCCTGATGGCGCACAGAAAGTAGTCAAAGCCCACCAACGGTTTTATCCCGGTTTTCCGGGTGCTGTCGGTGGGCTTTGATCGTATGTGCAGCCCGGGTGCAGCCGACTTTGTTGATCTTGGCGTCACGCTGATATCCCGCGCGCCGGACGAGGGCCGCTGTCGCATCCGCCGCCTGCCGCGCCAGGCAGGGCAAGACGCTGGTGTAGGTGTCGGCGGTGAGCACGAGCCGGTATGCCCGAGCTGGGCCTGCAGCTCGTTACCCGCCGCGAGCGACAGGGTGGCCGCGCCGTGCCGCAGGTCATGGAACCTCGTCGGCGGCAGATCGGCCTCGCCAACCAGCGCCCGGAAAGCGTGCGAGACGTAGCTCGGGCTCTACGGCCGCCCTTGACCATGAGAGAAGGCCCAATCTCCAGTCGGGCGAGCCGGCGCAGCAGCGCCGTCGTCCCGCGATCCAGTGCGACGGTCCGGCAGCTGGCGTCGGTCTTGGGCAGGCAAACGCCTCTGCCGTCTCGCTCGATGAGTTGCCGCGCCACCGACACCGTCCGACTCGCTAGATCGACATCGCACCCATCGCAAGCCGCCCGCCTCAAACGTGCTCAGGAGAGCGCGACGCAGGCGTCGGAGTTTGCTCGCCAAGCACATGGTTCGGCACTTGAGGCCGAGGAATCGGCTCGACAGGCGGCCAGTTCAGCCGCCACGGCCACTCGGGCCGCGCGGACTGCGGCGGCAGCGGCGGACAGCGCTTCTCGTTCCGCGATACGAGCGCAGTCGTCTGCAAACTCAGTTGCTTCCTCCGCTAATGCCGCGTTGAAGGCCAAGCGAGCTGCCTACGACTCCGCGATCGCTGCCGGGAAAGACGAGGCCGCCGCCAGAACGGCCGCCGACCAACTCTTGGCTATGCTGTCAAGAAGTACAATGACGAGCGCGCACGCTTCGCCTTCGAGAACGCCTACAGGTGCAGCCTGAAGAACAAGGGGGGTGCGTCAGGCTATCAAGACTGCATCGTCAATGCGACGACGCCCGAGTTTGCAGCCGACCAGACTTGTCCATCGTCGGCAAACTCAGTGACTACCTTGATGTCCGGGCTTCAGGGCCGGCAGCAAGCCTGGGCGCACTGGGGCTGCGCACTATTGGAACCGTGCGGAGTTCTTGCCCCGTCGATCGTACCGGAAGGAATGACACTACTACCGTTATCGAAGTCGGAGCAGGCGGGCTCCTTGGCAGTGCCATACCGCTACGAGTGCACGGAGGACTGAAACTGCCGCCGTCGAGAACGGTGCACTGTCATTCCTTCTCGCAAATGAAGCCAGAATTTCAATGCAGCCAGCGGAATCAATTCGGCATCAGATTGACCCCGTTGACCCGGCGGAAACGGAGGGTCAGACTGGGTCGGAAGTGACGTAAAATTTACGACGAAATCGGCCTCATCCCTTCTTCAGTGTTTGATCACGAATGATCAATTGGACAGCTTCAAGCTTGATCTTGAGGCATGTCCGCGCCAAGGCGGACTACGTGCCGATCAACGCACGAGGACTAACTCCCGAGCAGCTCCAAAAGCTCAAGGACTTTGTTTCGACCACACGAACCATTCGTGTCTATTCTAAGGTGAAATGAGTTGTCCGGAGATTTCATCGTGGCCCCCCGCGGGCGCGTGCAGCCACCACAGATGCTGTCATGGATGCCCTCGCGGGGACTGCTGCTCAGAGTAGTTGAATTTATCGCTGGCAAAGTTGCAGACGATAAACTTTCCGACGAGTTGCACCAATTCATCAAAGGTGAGTACAGTTATTTTTCTCTCAGCACATACACAAGCAAGCAAGCTGAAGAGATTATGGCAGTAATCCGAGAATCACTCCTACCTGCGGTTGCCGAATGGTATCCGGGCGACGACGAAGTGTACGGCTTCGTAACGGAGTTGGTCGATCTCGTGAAGCAGGCCCAAGAACTTGAAATGATCAATTCAAACGACCGGTGAGCAGCAGCGGCTCCTCTTGACACAAATACGCTGCCTGAATACCGAGCATAAGGATCCATCTATCCCGAATCTCGAACCAGCGGGTTCCGGCACAAAGCCCACCGACGGTTTATCCCGGGTTCCGTCGGTGGGCTTCCGCTTCGGTTACGACTCAGCGGTTGTACTGCCATCCGCTCCGGTAGCAGGTGTCCCAACCCGCGTCGTCCACGCAGGTTACGACGCGGACCCTGCCGAGCTTGGTGCCCGAGTTGTACTTCAGGTTGTTCCAGTAGGTCGTGGTGCCGCAACCGCTCTCGTTCCAGCGGTACGGCGTCGGGTCGATGGTCCCCATGCCGAGGTCGGCCTCGAAGAACACGTAGACCGGGTTGCCGTCGCATTTGGTGTCCCGCACGGCCATGTTGATGCCCGTCATCCCGCTGAACGTCCAGGTCCAGTTGGCCGATCCGTAGACCTCGCTCCCGGACGCGGTGGCCGCGCCGGTCGCGGCCGAGGCGGTGCCCGTGAACGCCAGTGTCGCCGCCGACGCCACGGCGATCGCCGTGGCCGCCCGCCGCAGGTTCCTGCTCAGAATGCCCTTCATGTTCCCCTCCAGTGTGATAAATGAATGACGACTCCAGGGGGAGGCGTCATGCTTCGTATTCATTTCACCGGCCATGACCTGGCCTGTGTCCGTGTCGCGGCCGCACCGGATCCGCTGTGGGAAACCGTTCTGGCCATGCAGAAGCTCACGCTCGATGGCATTCCCGCCTTCGCGCGCTGGCGGCGGCGGGTGCGGGAAGGCCTGCGGGAGCGCGACACCCGGGCCGCGGTGCGGTTTCTGCAGACGATCGCGCCGCCCGCCCGGTACTTCCCGGACTTCCTCACCCCCGCCGAGTCCGCGTGTGGGCTGAAGGCGGGGCTGTCCGCGCTCCGTGGGACGCCGGCGGACCGGCTCGCGCGCGAAGTCGGGCTGATGGCGAAGCACCACCGCCTGCCCAGCTGGACACATGGGCTGGCGGCGGGGGCGAGCGCGGCGCTCGACCAGGTCGCCGGGGCGCTCCAGATCGCCCACGACACCCTGGTCGCTCCACAATGGACGACCGTGCGGACCCAGGTCGACGCCGACCGGGCGTTGCGGTCACGCCTCGCCACCGAAAGCGGAACGCTCGGCCTTCTCGAGTCGCTCCGGCCGGCCTTCCGCTGGGAGGCGCCGGTCCTGACCGTGCGCTACCCCATCGACCGCGACCTCCACCTCGACGGTCGCGGTCTCCGGCTCGTCCCGTCCTACTTCTGCTGGGACACCCCCGTCGCCCTCGCCGACGACGACCTTCCACCGGTCCTCGTCTTCCA
>Ga0307518_10000342_pt1 | contig 35205 bp, 39 predicted proteins | sample 25_EM_MG_FD_203889 | JGI IMG/M metagenome (GOLD analysis project Ga0307518, IMG submission 203889) | Populus trichocarpa ectomycorrhiza microbial communities from riparian zone in the Pacific Northwest, United States - 25_EM | ecosystem: Host-associated > Plants > Roots > Unclassified | place... | reverse complement strand
TCAGTTGCATTCTCACCAGATGGAAGGCACATTGTGTCAGGTTCAAGGGATAAGACAATCCGACTTTGGGATGCACAGACAGGTGGCCAGGTGGCCAACCCCCTCCAAGGGCACACAGACTCAGTCTCCTCAGTTGCATTCTCACCAGATGGAAGGCACATTGTGTCAGGTTCTTTGGATGAGACAATCCGACTTTGGGATGCACAGACAGGTGGCCAGGTGGGCAACCCCCTCCAATGGCACACCTCCTCAGTCCAGTCAGTTGCATTCTCACCAGATGGAAGGCACATTGTGTCAGGTTCTTTGGATGAGACAATCCGACTTTGGGATGCACAGACAGGTGGCAATGTCAGAAACAACCTTAAAGAGCAAACCACAAATTCCCTCTCAAGTACATTCCCACCCATCCACTTCTCATCTTCAGCTGCACATGCACTCCATGATGCTCAGAGTCTTTTCATTAACATGTCCAATGTCAATGTGGACTACCAAGACCTGATTCATCTGCAGAATGATGGCTGGATTGTGGGTCCCAATGGGAAACTGTTGCTGTGGGTGCCTCCCTCATACCATAAATTGTTTCTCTATACTCCATGGACACATCTGATAATTCCAAGAGGTAGTCCTGAGCTTGATTTGAGCAAGATGGCTCATGGCCCTGCTTGGCATAGATGTTACACACCTGTTCCTGAGGATAATTAGGTGTTTGAGACAGATATTGATTACTTTGACCTTCCTATGATACCTGCAGTTTGAGTTTTTACCAGTGTAATGATCTTCCTGCATCTCTTAGTGATACATTGTAGAAATGTGGTGTGCACAGGAAAGCTCTCACTTAATTCAGATTGCATGAAGGTATACAAATGTGTATGGTACTACATAAACTAAGTAATAGGATGGGTGGTCACCATCATCACTTTGTTGCCATCCTCGGACCTTGGCAGTCATTACCATGATCATTGCCATCATCCATAAGGGCAGTTATCATGTTGATGGTTGTTGTCATCATCTGTCAGAAGTAGTTCTTGTCTCCCAGTAGTGGCATAGGACTTGGGCATGCTAGTCATTACATTGGTAGTGGCAGTGGTGGTTGTTGTCATCATCATTGATGTTGGTCATTTTGGTTGTTGCCATTGTTAGTGATTGTCTGTTGATGATGTCCTGGGCATTGGGTATGCTGGTGATGGTGGTGGCAGTCACCATCACATCATTGACAGTGGTGGTCATCACCATTGGGTGTGGTGGTCATTGGACTTGTGATGGTCATCATCATCGTCGTCAACGCAGGTAGGGTTGTTTGTTAGTAATGGCCTGAGCATTGAACATGCTGATCGTCAGATTGGTGGTGGTGGTGGTGGCGGTCGTTGTCGTTGTCAGTGGTTGTCAGTTGGCGGCGGCCTGTGTATTAGGGGTGTGCAGGTGTCGACGTTGACGGTTGATAGTAGGGGCGGTGGTTCAGACTTGGTTGAGCGTGAGGTAGTGGCTGTCGACGATTGATGATGATCGTGGTTGTCATCATTGTCCCGGTGGTGGTGGTCGAGTTCGACGTGTCGACGTGTGATCGTCACTCATTGATGGCGAAGATGGCACGAGCGCTCGACTCAACCTGAGTCAAAGGGATGTGGCTCCCTAAAGAGAATTAACAGTGGAAATTAAGATACAGGGACTTACATGTCGTCTGGGACATCCACACATCCTGCAAAGCGTCTCTACAGAATCGTGCGTCGACGGTGACGCGGAAGACTCAACATACAAGCTTACATAATTCAAGCCATGCCAAAGTCCTCCAAACTTCATCCAAACGTGTGTGGACGAGGTGCTTTCCGAGTCCTGCACACGAGTGTCTCATGCTCGTCGGCCCTTCACATCTGACTTGGTTTCTCGCTGATTGCCCTTGGTGTGATCCATGACAGACCGGACGCCAGGTGTTGTTGAATGTGGTTGACTCGATCAATCCAGAAATGAAACCATGCCAATTCGCGCCGGCGGTGAGCTTTGTGGGGGTATGTACAGGATGCTGTCCTTTCTGTGTTTGATATACGGCTCACATACTTAGACGTCAATATAATGGACGCTCCACCCAGGTCTGTTAGTGAGTTTCATCGCTTTCTGTGTGAGGGCGGAAGACAAACAGTTCTTCAATACAAGAGAGCGGTCGAATCCAGCCCACCACAGGTATACTCTCTTCCTTCCCAAAACTTGAAACAAACACACTGATTTCAGTTCCCGTTGCAGCCGAGTTCTTCTGAACCCGCGTTGCAGTCTCTGGCCTCGCCCAGGATGACCTCCAGAGAGGCGATCGCGAGGGGAGATGAAGCACTCCTTTCTCAGCTTGGATATAAGCAAGAGTTCAAACGCGCATTCACTCCATTTGAGGTGCGTCCTCTCCATCTCTCTCAGGTGCCAGTCAACAGCCGAGACTCAATTGCTCGTGAGACGCTTATAGGTGTTCGGGGTGTCCTTCAGCATTATTGGCCTCCTCCCGTCCATTGCGTATGTCTCATCCTTTTTACCATCGAATTACAGTAAGCAAACGTGTACAGCTCTGTTCCGGTCTATTCCCTTCCGAATGGCGGCGTGTCTGCTATGGCATGGAGGGTACGTGTCAGGTGCCTCTTGGAGAGTGGAGATATTGAAGTGAAACTATTCCAGTGGCTTGTAGCCTCGCTTTTGATGCTCTGTGTCGGTTTGGCCATGGCGGAGCTTGGCTCCTCTGCACTGTTGCAAGGGAAGCTACAATACTTTTTGATGTCCGATGTCTGTAGCTGTACTACTGGACGCATGCTCTCTCCTCTCCTCACTGGCGAAACTTGCTCTGCTGGATCGTTGGGTGTACGTTTTTCGTTACTATTAGCCCTACCTGCGTGACACTTCGGTGCGTAGACGCAAACACGATCGGCACTATTGCGTCAATTGGTGAGCTGGGTTTTAGTTTATCTTCCAAGATTTGTATCTACTGACATGCACCTGATGAAGCCTCTATCGACTGGGGTTGTGCCGTCCAAATCACTGCCTCCGCGAGCATCGGATCCGCTCAAACACTTATCGCAACCCAAGCACAAACCTAGTATGCCGGTCTTTCTTCTACCCTCGATCTTTGTCAACTTCACGCTATCGTCAGTGGCATATACCTTGCAGTCCTTCTCACTCATGGTATTGTGTGCTGCCTTGCAACAGCCACGCCTGCCAGGCTGCAAACACTCTGTTACCATCAACGTCTTGTGCATATCTCTTAGAATCTCCAAAGCCGTCTTGATGCCGACCTTGCATATGGTCAGTCTTTGCTTAGCCATGATAGTTGCCCTCCCAGTCGCAACGCCAAAAGAATTTATGAACACCGCCAGCTATGCCCTTGGAAACTTCACGAACCGTACGTTTTCTCTCATTCGTGAATATCGTGCAAATGAACTGTCTCATCTCGTGCATAGTTGATGGTTGGCCAAATGGCTTTCCGTTTATCATGTCCTTCATGAACCCCCTTTGGACAATCTGTACGTATATGCGGACATGTTTCGGCATGGTTTCTGATGCTGATTATCTGCAGCTTCGTTCAAGCATAAAGCCACGTACTATATCCAGTTCAGCTGGCTGCCTTTACAGCTCGGAAGCTTTGTCCGACTCTGCTGTGCATATCAGCGAGGAAGCCTCGAACGCTGACATCGCTGTCCCATGGGCAATCGTAGGTCCCGCGTCCCCTACTTCCCACATGACTTTGACCATCCACAGGTCGCCTCCATCGCCATTTCTGGCGTCCTCGGAATAGGTGTGCCCCCTCCGTCCAAGTTTCCTGACGTCGTGCATCCCTTGCATCTCAGCCATTAATATCGCACTTGCGTTCTGCATGGGCACGGATATCGAGTACCGAGGCACCCTGGCACTCTGGTCGTTCGTCGTCGCAGCACAGTACGTCTATTCTTCCATTCCTTGTATGTCCCTTCTTATCACCTTTCCACTAGGCACATGATGGGATCTAGCATGGTGATGTCTCCTAGTCTGCACCAACCAGAGCATGGCCATACTAACGTGACCGACTCTTCTTCTGGCAGGTCCTTGCGACATCGCGTCAATGCTTTGCCTTCTCGCGGGATGGCGCACTCCCCTTCTCGAGCATCCTTTACCGTATGAACAGCTATACCGGAACGCCAGTCAACACCGTCTGGTTTTCCGTCGTGATCGCAGCTCTTTTTGGCGCACTCATGTTTGCGGGTGCACAGGCGACGAACACCGTGTTTGCGGTAGCGATTGCAGCTCTTTACGTTGCATACGCGATACCTATCATGGCATGTTTCGTGTTTGAGAACGACTTCAAGCCCGGGCCATTCGACCTAGGTGTCTTTGTAGGTTCCTTCCCCCTTCTCACTCGCACTTGGCGTTGGCGCTGACATCATATCCGCAGATTGGCTTTGTTGCAATGGCATTCATGGCGTTCATGACCATCATTTTCATGTTCCCCACATCACCTGGGGCAAATGTTACTTCTATGAACTATACCGTAGTCGTCCTGCTCCTGCTCTCACTTGCATGGTACTACTTCCCCGTGTATGGGGGCGTGCATTGGTTCACTGGACCGGTGCCAAACATAGATAGGGAACACAAGGAAGCTGGGTCGGATGCAACTTCAGTGGATAGAAATGCAATAGGGGAGACGAGCGTGGCAGAGGTCGTATAGTGTGGGGGCATTATGACCAGGCTCAACACGAAGCATCTCTGTAGCACTGTAGGCGGTCTGTCTTTCTATAAGTATAATTTCTCGACAATACCTCGGTGTTATATAAAACATAAGATTACCCCTCCCATATTGACTCGGGGATATCAGAATGTGCAAAGCTTGATCACTATCGTCACACCTAGGATCAATCCAGATCCTCAAGACTAGTCCCGGTGGGGAGATCAAAGCCAGCAGCATGGAGGAGTATGGCAAACTGGATGGAGGCATCCGCCATCAGCATCATAACAAGCCAGGTGACAAAGAGAACAGGACGTACCTGCACCTTGCAGATTGAGCGGACCTGGAATAAATCATACCCTGGCCTGTCACTAACGTCGCCTGCCACAACATTCTGTTAAATCCTGATGGAAGTATGGTTAAGGGTAACCCACCGCTGTTGTGGTACATGGGATCAGCGACTGGAAAGAGCACTAGTCAGTCAATAGGTTATTTACAACGGAAAGGGAATCTCACTCCTCCCTGCACGCTCGTAGAAATGCGTTGCAGGGAACCCCTGCTCGTGGAACGACTGAAATAATAGGTGGTCGTGAGTCCGTACATACACATAGCGACAAAAAGCAAAAAGGAAGGCGGGCACACACCTGATGGTCACTACAGCATGCTGGAGTAAAGCCAACATTGAGCTCCGGACTATAGATGGCCGAAATATTAGCAGCAAGCTGCGCGACTTCGGGTGTGCCTATGCTGAAGAGGCAAATAAGGGTGAGCGTGCCGTTCGCACACGAGCCTGTCACCCACGATTTTGGAAGCCCCAGTTGTGGGGGCTCACGCGACACACGGTATGCCAACATGTCCGCCTGAATCATCAGCGTAATGTTGGCACCTTTTTCGCGCAGCTCCTCTGCAGCAGAATGACATTGACAGATAATGGATCATCCGAGTGCGGACGAACATACTCGCATATGCCCTGGATCCAACCAGGCCCTGCTCTTCCCCTGCGAACGCGACCAGTTCAACATTGCTCCTGAAGGTAATCCCGGTGTGCTTGATGCGCCGTGCAATGCTGAGAATCGAGATCGTTCCCGAACCATCGTCGTTTCCGCCAGGTGCCTACATATATGCATTCAATGTGTCAGCGAGCGCAGCCTAAAGTATCTGTAGCCGTTTGAACTTGCCCGCTCTAATCCAAATGAGCCACGTGAGTCATAGTGTCCCGAAATGAGGACAACTTTCGACGTATCTGTCGTGGCATTGTATCGACTGTATATGCATCAGACAAGTGCGCCGTCAAGATTGAAAGGCTCACCAGATCACATTTGGTGCAAAGCCCACCTCGAATGCCATTAACCTGCATGTTGCACCGGTTTGCTCGAACTGTTGCTTGATCCACTTGGCAGCGACCCTCGAACCTTCGTGAAACGAGTGCCTCGACACGATACCTGACTCTCCGTCCTCGTTAGTAAGGAAGCGTATATCCTTTCGCAGCTGCTCCACTGATATTCCACCTATGATGCCTGCAACGAGCGGGTCGAAGCGAAGCGATGCAAGGAGGTCACGAACGCGTTTCACAGCAGTTTCTGGGACGGGGAGGAACGACACCGGAGATGCGGGGATCGGAGCTGCTTTCCAGAAACGAGGAAGATACGCGGTCAGGGCATCTGCAGCGCGTGCGTCAGGAACGGCGAGGATAACAAAGTGATCGCTGCGATGGATGAGAGACGCGCTATGGTCGAGAAAAGTAGTCTGTGGACCCGTGGAGATAGGTTCGTGGGCCCCTTGGAACTGGCTGAGGAACTGTGCGACTTCGGATTCGTAGTCGAGTGTACGGAGAGAGTCGTCGACGGATGATTCCTGGATCCAGACAAGCTGTTGTTGATGGGAGTACAAAGGAACGAAGAGGCCTCCATCCGAAGAGGCTGGGACGAGGTCGAGGCAGGCGACATCGGAGAGTTTGAAGAGCGACCGTTGACCAAATATTCCGTAGAAATTGTCAGCCAAACACGCTGGAACATCGTTGTTGTCCACCACATGCAAGATGGTGAGAAGAGCGATGGGTGTTGCTGCACTCAGCATCATCGTCGTGGATTCTGACGAAGTATGTAGTTCGTGACAGGCAACTAGACGCTTTGTCTAGGGAGTTATGTATATAGACTAATATGTACGCAACCTGGTCACACGACACTATTGCGACACTAGGATAACCTAACTTTAACATAGTAGTCCATCGAAGGTCAACACCAAGCCAATATCTGACTGACTGGCAAACTCTGCGTGAGCATTCAACTCCCCGGGTTCTGTGAGCGCCCATGAACCACCTCTCTAATACGGGGAGAACTTAAATGGCTCAATCGTCTTGGCGCACCAGTCGATTGATGCCCGATCGAGGGAGTTAATTATGATCGATTAATACCGCCAATAAGGCTTCCATGTAGTCTGGATACCAGACTATGGATGCGGGCGGTTGCTACGCCCAAATGGGAGCGTGAATTGTCTGGCTTCCCGTTATTTTCCCAACGTACTATGTACATACACAGTCTCCCCTACGTACTCAAGCTCAAGTTCGAAAGAAGAGACTCTCGTGCCCAAATTTGAAATATTCTTATTTGCGCCTTTTGTACTTAGCTCACTATGACCCGTGGGTTGATCCAGGCACCCACAGAATTACCCGCGGGTTGACCCGTACATGTTCGCCCGGGTAAAGGGCTGGCTACCTAAGAACCCGCGGGTGAACATAGATGAAGGCATCTGGGTATGTGCACCCGGGTATACCCGTTCGGATAGACCCTATACAGTTTTTTATTCGGCTGCTTCTTGCAGGTTAATAGCATCCTCCTTGTTTTCATAAGCCACCGACACTGTTGAGTCTTCGCAAAGGAAGATAGTCCGAGTTGCCCACCCTCATACCCAGCTCTAATCATGGCTGAGGTGGACCGCGCGGTCCCCACGGCCAGGGATGATGCAGAAGAAACCAAAGATTATGTCTCGTTTCTGCTCGCACAGCAGCAACCCCGTCCACCAATTACATGGAAAAATTGGTGGACAGAGGTTTACTGGGGGCAGGGCATAGCTCTGACGATTTTCATGCCAATTTGCACATTCGTCGCTATGCGTTATACTCCTTTGTGTACTAACACTACCATTTGGACGATCGTCTACACTATTTTGTCTGGAATAGGCGAGTGCTTAACCTTGAGCTCCAGTGAACGACGCTCTGAGTGTTAACATTGTACAGGTGTCACTGCTGGATACCATCGGTTATGGGCACATCGATCCTACAACGCAACGAGAGTTCTGGAATACGTACTCGCTTTTCTTGGTGCTGCTGCTGTCCGGGGATCCATTGTCTGGTGGGCCCGAAAGCACCGTGCACACCATCGCTATACAGACACAGATCTTGACCCTTATAATGCTCGCAGAGGTTTTCTTTGGACTCATGTTGGTTGGATTATCGTCAAACCAAGGCGAGAGCAGGGTAAAGTGGATGTGAATGACCTCATAAAAAATGACATCGTGATGTGGCAATCGCGATATTACCCGTGGCTGGCAATGGCCATGGCCGTGGCCTTGCCAACTCTTGTCGCAGGAGTCGGATGGGGTGACTGGAAGGGTGGATGTGTTTATGCTGCATTTCTTAGGCTCACATTTGTTCACCAGGCACGTAGTCTTTTAAATCCAGTATGCATTACTGATCCGGGCACTGAACTAGTCCATTTCCTCTGTCAACTCTTTCGCACATTGGCTTGGCGAAGCTCCGTTCGATGACAGATATACCTCACGAGACCATGTGTTCACTGCACTTGTTACCCTTGGAGAAGGGTATCATAACTTCCACCACCAGTTCCCAATGGACTATCGCAATGGATATAAGTGGTACCAGCTCGACCCTACGAAATGGTTCATTTGGCTGTGCGCGAAAGCTGGTTTGGCAAGTCACTTAAGGGTTAGTCTACCTGCGCCGTTCATCATGAGCGGTCTGACTCGGATCCAGAGATTTCCGGAGAACGAAATTCACAAGGGTATGTTAACGATGGAACTCAAACACCTCCGCAAGATGCAGGAGGGATTGGTTTGGCCACAAGGTGGTCTGCCAGTAGTAGACTGGACAACATGTACGTGTTCTCTCAATCATTTTTTGCTCTGTGTTCATTTTCCCTTCGCTTCAACAGACCAATCTCAGGCTGAATCACGTCCGCTCCTGTGCATTGCTGGATTCATCCACGATCTGGAAGGTTTCATGGGTGATCACCCTGGAGGCGAACCTCTTCTTCGCAAGCATATCGGCAAAGATGCAACAGCAGCGTTTTTCGGTGGCGTGTACAATCACAGCAATGCAGCCCACAATGTTAGTTTCTACCCCTCCTTTGTGACATATGCTGACCTCTCCTCGTTTCCCAGTTACTTGCGATGAGACGTGTGGGAATTCTGCATGGTGGTGTACCACACATCACAGAGGAGAAATACATCCCGCCCAGTCAATTATTGCGGGTAGCTCACGTGAATGAACTTCCTAAGCAAGGCGTGTATTAGCGAGAATGGCGCTGCTATACCCCCAGTATTTGCGGTGGCATGCATCTCTTCCCGCCTCTCATTTTTATTGACAAGTCTACAAACACGTATGCAGTCCAGGAATAGTAGTACTCAAAAATTTAATGGCTACGAAGTATTGGAACCCCGTGATGCATAGGTGCAAACGTATCACTGTCCCCTAAGTGTCCAATGGAGGACGATATCACTCTGGACAGTAAATACAGGTCCAGAGATCAGTGACGTGTGGGGCCAGCCACAAGGGAGTATGACAGACCTTGACTGAAATTGGAGAGACTGAGTATTGCCCCAAGCTTTCCTTACCGTGCAGACACGGCCGCCATCAGTCCAACTTGATGAGCACCCATGGAGTCCGTAAATACACTAGAATAAGGCCGTTGACGACGGCAAACACCTTGTTTAAAATGGGCGGAATTACGGAAACTGTAACATAGTTTAAGTGTCCTAAGTGCAAGATAATGTTCGCAGATTATTTCTTTCGTCGTGCATATGACAACTGGCATTTGAATCAATTCCTTAACGGTAAGTGTCCAAAGCCAATGCAAATAGTCATACCTGGAGAAGACGGGGTAGGTAAATCGAAAACGATCCAAACCTGAGTCACTGCAAATGTTAAGGCCCAAGGTGTGGCCAATATACTAGTTAAAGCAGCATACACAGGTCTTGCGGCATCGGTTATTGACAGAAAAATGCTACATTATATAGCAATGTTACCGTTACAACGAGGACGTCAGTCAGCACAATAAAAGCTTCGGAGACGTACTGGTAAAAAAAAAACATTATTTAATCATCGATGAAATGTTGATGGTGTCTCGGGAAATGTTCCATTATCATCAGCAGAGCCAAAGCCGGAGATACAAAGGCATCAGAGGGACCTTTTGGTGGTCGTTTTAGTAGGCGACTTCCATCAGTTTCCGCCTGTGGCTACAAAACGGCATCCGCATTTCTGTGCTGGCCTTGTAATGCGGAAAAGGACACTGAAAAAGATATTTTGAGAAGGAAACTGTATGAACAATTCGATGTCGTTGTGCAGTTGAAAACGCAAGTACGAGTGACGGACACTGCTTGGCAAAACCTCCTGCAATACGTCCGTCACAGAACCTGCGACGAAAACCTTGTTGACATGCTCCGTCAACTTGTTTTAACTCACGAAGCGTGTCCTTCTACCGACTTCTTCTATTCGCTGCCGGGGGGGGGCGCACTTCTGATTACACCAAGGCATATAGTCCGAATGAAGTAGAATGCCATGACTGCAAAAGCTCGCTGTCAGACCGATGGCATTTTCCTAATAAGCTGTCTGGCGTTGGACACTATTCAAGGGCATCATCTTACCTTGAAAGAGAAATTAGCCGTAGCAGCAAAACCAAAAACGGGACGAGGAAGAAATCGTCGGGAATGAGCAGGACTTGCAGACGAAGTTGAACTCGTAGTAAGAATGGATGTTATGATAACTTTCAATGTTTCAACAGATTTGGACGTTGCCAGTGGAGCCCGCGGAAACATTGTCAAAATCGTTCTAGACTCACGAGAGGAAATCACCTCCAAGTCCTCGCAAGTGATGGAATTGCACTATCCTGCCACTTACGTTCTGTTTCGCATGATACGTACCAAGGTTGATGCACTCGACGGATTGGAAAGTGGTGTGCTTCCCATAACACCGCTCACAAAAACTTTCAGCGTCATGACTGCCAGTGGTAACAAAATAACGGTTACCGGACATCAGCTCCCAATAACCCCCGCCTACATATTCGCTGATTATCGCTCTTAAACTCAGGCAATTGAACCCCCCTTCTGGGCAACTAACGTTCTTTATCCCGAAGTCGGGGCAGAGCCAGCATCTGGCTTCAAGGCGACTTTGATGAGTAATTGTTTGTCCGGCACTTTAGCGAATACTTACGCAAAGAGGATGGACGCCTCGAAGAACTCGATCGCAGAACAAAGAACACATGGCTTGAATTCCGCAAGAATTCCCTTGCTCGCAGAGCAAAGGGTTCTGGGATTTCGTTAAATCGTGGGAACATATCACGACAGAACTTTTTGCCTTCTTTGGAACCGTGTGATTCAGTTGACTTACTTTGCAAGTTGTGAACCTTTCGATACATTTCAGTAGTTACAATTTGGATTTCCATTCGTGAGCAAGGGTTCTGCCGACGCAGGCGGCATCTCGAGTGTAGTCTAATACCAAAAAGTATTCGGAGTCTGTACAAATCGGAGACCGAATAAGACAGAATCGCGGACGACCAAAATTGACTCATTTCCAGTTGGAGTGACCTTCCAATAATTCCTAATTCCTTACAGTTTACAAAATACCGAATTGTTCTTGCGATGCATGCTGGACTAGCCAGTATGAGATGCACAAGAGATCAAGTGTGCTGCTACCCTGTCCCAGTGCCAATATGGTTGCTGATGCATGTCTCTATACTGTGACTCTGCCTCCTCAGGCACTGGCTGGCCCCGGACACTCCCCTGCTCGCTCTCAGCTTGCACCCCTCCCCACCTCCCCCCTCCCCCGCATATCTCCCTACTACAGTGCTCTCTAGCCACTAATGCCGTCTCAAGTCATCAGATGCATGGTAGCAACTTGGACGCCCTGAAATTCTACTAAAAGATGTCTGCGTTGGACCTTGGAAATAAATAAATAAATGACATATGTACATAAAGAGTGAAAATGAGGGTGTATTCGAAACTCAACCCTGCATACCAGCGTGGCCCACCCCTCGCTTATGGCCAAGGTGCACTTCGCGTATATGACGCACAAAATTGTGACGTCCGATGATTTGTCCACAATCCAGCCATAGGCATGGAACGTCCTCCTCCCGTGTCCTCCTCTTTATTCCATGCGACTTGAAATGATCGGGCACATTACCACAATTAATGAGTGCGAAGCATGGTAACGTAATGTTCGGCCACAGGCACAATTTCGAGGGACAGTCAGTGTATGCCTATTATTCAAGGAAGACCATGTTCGATCAGCACTTCTGGTGTCGGAAAAGGTATGAAAACGCACCGACGGGCCAGCTTCGTTAGGGCCAGCTTCGTTAAGGCCACTATCCAAGGCATTGGCCAGTGACGGACTTGCGCTAGTGCTGTAAAGATTAATTGGCGGCGATCGAGCAGAATTAAAGACCACATACATGGTCAATAGACCGCTGTAGTGCGGTATTCCTGTGGGAGGCATTTCTATTGCACCATTCCTTGTAACAGGAATTGCACAGATTTATAAATTTATGCACCCATCGGGCCGTCTGGGGGCCAATGATCTCCGGACGTAAAGTAGTGGACATAGGAGGGCGGATTAACGTTCCGCGGGACGGTGGAAATGAAGAGGAGGGCTGCTAATTTTTTGGAGTTCGGGATAATTATTTCTGAGGAGATCCGGGAAGTATCCCCTGGGGCCGAAGGTAGATTGGGGACCTCCTTGGGAAATCCCCAGAAAGTAACCATTATCTGGGTTTACAGATGACTAGCTAAGCAATGGTTGCAATTATCAGGGTGTTTTAGAGCACGTGTCTTGTTAAGTACTGGGCACTCCAGGTTGCAGTAGTCATTGGAGGGCATCCAAAGACTCTGCAAAATAGAAACCCCAAACCTTAAAGGCATGGACAAGGTTAGTGGGGGGGGGGGGGGGGGGGTTGTGCAAATAAGTCACGGAAGCCTCAAGGCTTGCTCAGGCTGCAATACCAGGTGCCGAACTTGAGCATCGTGAAAGCGGATCTGTAAAACGATGTATAAGTGCTTACCTGGCTTGAGAGCTGCACAGCAGGATTGGAAATGTAATCTTGATCCGCATTGCCATCCCCCCGGCGTGTATCTCTCCCAATGTATCTTCGTCCAATCGAACGGAAGACGTACCAAAGAACACCCAGGAAGTCAAAGGAGCTATAGACAAGGAACAATTTCCAGGAACTGGCGTTATTAATCATTGTCGCATTGTCGTGTCGGTTACCACCACACCCTGTCAAAACCGAGTTCAAACAGATCGCTAGAATTATGCACTTCGGAGGTGGCGATCATGATCTTCGGCCCTGTCCATTATCCAAATCATTAAACAAGGAGTGACGTGCGCTCGGAGGGTTGATGGACCCGCTCCGCTGATCGATGATGTTGTATGTAGACCGGATCGTGTATGGTACATAGTTGGCACACAGGTGTGCCAATCTGTCGATGTCCGTTGTCGTCCTCTTGTCCATTGCCAACGGCTCGCGCGACCGCACGTCGCGTGTTCTCGAATCGAGGCAGGTCTGTCAGAATACCATTAGTTACAGTACTTGTTCACTCCGGCGCAAAAGCTAACGGAAAAGGGACACCCGCGTAACTGTACATGTCATGAAGGGACCATCAGAGGTCCACCTTCTCAGCAGCAGCCAATGTGACTTTTCGCACAGACGGAGCTGTCACAGATCTGCTGACTTCAGCTCCATTAGTTTACAAGAAGGCAGGGGCGTATTACCTGCGTTGGGACAGCGTGTTAGTTTAGTATACTATGATAGCATGACACGCGTCACATTGCGAACTGTGTACAATGTTGACCTGACTATAAATGATTGGCACGACAAACCTGTCAAATACAGGCACCTGAGTGCACCTGGCGTGTTGTCATTGACCTCTTCAACTTATTTAGCACATTCGCCACTCAACACTGTTCGTTCCTAGGCTATGACAACCTCGATAACGTGTGAAGGGTGCAAGCCGCCCAACCTTTTTTTAAACCGTGTTTTAGTAAAGTGTGCATGAAATCTTGGTGCAAAGGAGTCTGGTGTCGCAGTGATTCAGATTAAGCGTATTCTTCCCAAGGAAAACACGCCATATAGGGTGTGGAATAGGCTTGCCATCGGCTGTAAAGCATCTCCAGCGGGTCAACGTGCGAAGAAAGTTAAGCTTACTGACGTAGGGGATCCTTGGGTGTTTGTTGGGAAAGAAGAGGAGTCGTAAACACGAAGTCCAAGGTATGAACGCCGGGACGATCGAAGGTGCATAATACTACAACTCGCTGAGGGACCAGAACCGGCTAACTCACGCTCTTATTCACGGGACTGTCTTGGTATCTGATGCATTTGCTACGAAAACAAGTTCAATGACGGGGCCATAGAGACAAGTATGCTCACCCTCTTGTGGCCTCACAGAGTCAGCGCGAACAAGTGGAACAATTGTACATACCTAGCATCACAGCATCACATACTGCACGGATCTTTCCATCTGCTGTAAATATTTAGATTTTCCCCTGTGGTGCATTCTTGGATGTTCCTTTGAGAAAAATGGGCTGTGAATACAAATTCCAAGGCATGGTCGATGCGGGGTATAACAGGGACCAGAACTGCCCAACTCACGTACTCATTCACGAGGTTGCCTTTGTATCTAAGCAGTGTTGGCTAGTAGGAAAGCGAGCATACTGCCTTCTACGGCAACACAGCCCAAGTCATACCTGGTGGCATTACAGCATGATATACTGCATGGATTTCATATTCAAAAACAGTCTGCAAACAACTGTTGAAGTCGTCTCATGAAACGAACCTCATTCAGCAGGCTGCGCGTGCAGTGCCAGCTGTGTTTCCGTACTAACCCATGGAACAAGCGAGTAAAAAGAATTCCATTCTCACCAAAGACACAAGCAAACAACTTGAAGCTCCTTGGGCCATGCCTAATGTCGAATGTCAGCCCCGCATACTGCCTTGCCTCTGGTTTCGGAGGCAGTGAGCGCGCAGACGAATCGGTCCTGCGAATCGAACTTGCTGTGATCGGACATGGTAGAGGACGTCCAAAAGTCAAGTTCGGCATCTACCGTACACGTCCGAATAAATACTATCGCATTCTGACCAGAAAGCCATCACCAAAGGTAGTCTAGAGATATACATAGTACCGAATCTCTATTCGAATAGCAAACGCGTAGGCTCGTCGGGGTACATGCTTCACTTATTGCGCCACAGCAACGTCCTCAAATCGGCCCAAACCTCAGAGTCCCGGTACAAATAGGTCATGGAATTGAACATGCCAGGCTGGATAGCCTCGCCCCGGTTCTTGAAGAGCCACATAACGGCTCCCCACGACAGAGCCGCGAACACGGAAAAGTATCGAGCGTCTGGTGGGACGGGCCGGATCACCGCAGCCTCAGTAGTATGTGACGTTGGTGTAGACGACCCCGAGTATGAAGTTGTTCTTGCACGAGGGAGGAACGATGCCAATACCCGTGAAACAACGTAGAGAACGATCTTATCAAAACAAATGCTGGGTTAGTACGAGGCAGCTTGAAAGTTGTCACGGGGAACACACCTGCTCGTTTACCGCAGACCTCTCTCCGAACACCAGATATCCCCCGATCAGTCCGGCAATGAACGTATCGGCACTGCGTTCCTTTCCTCCGTTGGCCTTGCGCTGGAGTAATAGCAACGTCTTGTACAGCGATACGAACTTGGCTAGATTGCATGCATGTTCCTTGGTTGCTCGGAAGATGGCCCGTAAACGTGTCTTCCAACTAAGCTCGCTTAGCACCGGAGTAGAACTTGTTCATACATAGAAAACTTACTCTCCTCGTCCAAACAGTATGGCCATGATCAATGCATGGGGCAACCTCACTTTCACCCCATAAACGAAGCCATTTCGTGCGCCCTTAAGGATGGCCAAGTATTCGTGGAATGCGGGATTCAGTAGCCATGCATGAAGCGTTGACATGGTAAAAGACTTTTCTTCCAGTCGTGCCGGCGGTAGGATAGCTCTCTTCGAAGGACTTACCTCTTACCCAGGTTGCCGGAAGTACAAACTTCAGTTTGACTGGCCACCGGGTTCCGGGCCATGTGATACTACGGTTGTGGCTGAATGCGCATCTCAAAGTAGAAATACACATGAATTTGTAAAGAAGCTAGTGCAGCTTGGAACGTTGAACCTCTACGGTACACTAGAACCAAAACACCCTAGTCTTCGACAATTTTTACAAATGATTGCGTATGCGTCATGATTCAATACTTGATGAACGATCGCGACAATAGTCCTACATACTAGGTCAGTTTGTTAGCGTATACTAACGTGGGTCGGTCATTTCTTCTCCGGAGTTTCGGTAACCTCTATCCATTTCTTCGGGACACCCTTGGACAGCAGAAAGTCCGTGGCGGCTTTTATCTGTCTACCCTGCACCAGCACCTTTAATCCGGCACCCTTCCCAGGCATGGGCGACACTGCACAGGATCGATCGCGCTCAAAAACCACGAATTCCAAGAGAAGGTAATAGACGGGACATACCGGACGTGGAACCTGCACAGATACGCCTTAGCTCCTCCGCCATCGTCTCACTCTCGATAAAGAATGGTTCAAAGCCATATATGAACGTGCCCGCCCTCCTTCCCTTACTCGCCTTAAGCCCCACGGAGATAGGTTTCAGTTGTCCCTTTCTGGGAAAGCAGACCGTAAGAAGCGTCAAGTTCACGGACACAACAGAAAGCGACGGACTTCAGTACGGGTTTTTTTCCCTCTGCACAAATCTCATACCAGCTCTGCATCTTTTCCGACAACCTCTGTACGACTTCCTCGCGTTTCAAAAATTCAAGATTTTCGCGGCTTTCATTTTCCCTCGCCACAGTTTCAAGCAGTAGGTCATCCTGACTTACGTTTACGTATGACTGATCATGCGCATTGACGAGTTGGAGAGCAGTGATGTGCTGGATAACCATCGCCTTCAGTTCCGCATGAGTGTACAGAGCTGAAGTGCTTTGCCATAGTTAGCAGTCAGTCGGTTCGGCCATTGTTACTACTTACTCAAAACCTCCTTCAGAGAAGAACCTTACACTGGCTGCGTGTGGTTTCCACAGCTCCCTTACCTCCATTTCCTTTACCCTTGATCTTTCTTCTTCCGCCCTCTTCTCCCGCTTCTCTTCTTTGAGTTGTACATCACGGAGAGAGGTGTACGATTTGTGGGACGTGACATCAGAGTGGGATGCAGAGACCTTCAGCACCAGGGGTTCTGGTTTCATGTCCTTCACAGTCAGGACACCACGCTTATCGAGGTCTTTAAGGAATGCCGCCAATGATTTGTAGGAAGAATGCTTGATATCGACTGCTGGATATGTAGGTGGGATCCCCTCATTACCTGAGGCTGTCTCGAACTGAACCTGCCGGACAAATGCAGGACGGAATGGTAGGATGTAAGATGAATAGAATGTGCCCGCAGGAATCGGGAATGACGAAAGTGATAATGACTTGGCAGTACTCTGTATGGCCTGCAAGACAGCGGCGCGTAACATGTCAGACACTTCTAATCAGCTTGCCGTCTGAGTCAGCTGACAGCAGAGATGGAAATAAAAATCACCTTCTTTAGAGAGCTGAACTTCAGGTTGTATGTGGGTTTTCGGGGTTGCAGACGGTGGTGATCCCACCTTGGCTGCTAGATCAGATATATCAATATCTTTACCATCAACTTCATCAATGCCCGCATCCAGTGAACCCTGCACACATGCAGGTTCCGCTCCTGTCTTGAGTTCCTCGCCCGCCTCACTGACCACCTCGATTTCAACTATGCCGGGTGGATCCCCTTTACACCCCAAATCAAACAGATGATCCTTCCAGGTGTGAAGGACATTCACGGCTTTCCCTTTCTCTGCCCTCACCAGGCTGAGATCTACTGCCAACCGTCCAACCGCAAGCGGCGGTCCACGGGCAGTAGACGAAGTGTTAGTGTGTTGTGTGATAGCAACTAGCTGTGGTGGCACCACTGTCTGCGATGAAATTTGCACGACTACAGAATTGCAATTTGACAAAAGGGCACCGATGATGAGGTCTGGACGTGCGGCCATATGTGAGCAGGAAACGTACCTCCTGGGATCATGAGATCGGCTCCTCCGATTAGAACAGGTATGACTGCTGCAGGAGATGAAATGTACGGAAGTAGGTCGTATTTCTTCCATAACGTGTAGACTGTCCACATCACGATAATGGGAAACAGAGTCAGAAGCGTAGCATGTATCGTGCATGCGAAGTATAACATACCTGTAGGAATGAGATCATCCTCACCCTTTCCACCACTAAACCAGAGCGGATCGCCATCAGGGGAAAAATAGGCCACCTTCACGTCGGGGGGGATCAGGACTCGAAGTGGTTTCAACTCAGTGCGCGGGTCCTAAATACACTCACACCGCGTTCGTTCGTGTACGTCGATATCTTCTGCGATATGAGTCCCTCAGGGACCAAGATATCTCCGATCTCAGGGGATACACCGTATGTCTCTATGATGCGCTGCTTGAGCTTGCGTCTGTCGGAACTTCGAAGCGGTGCTGAGACATCGAGTAGGTGTGATGTCCTTTCCTTGGCTATCACACTTACCGGATGTCTTCAGATTAGCCAAAGGTTTCTTGAACATGACGAATCTTTGCGTGCCACGGGTCTTAACCAGTACTACTTGGTAATGAAACGGACTCAAGAATATGCCGACTAGTACGCTGACAAAGCTCTATTTTGTCCAAGTCACGTGCATGCAGTTTAGCACCTTTTTTGTCTGTGTGCAGATCTGCTCCGTCGAGGGCGGAGCATCAGCCCGACGCTCGCATCGGGGGTATTTTGTCCCGATCCTGTCCGCGGATATCATGAGGATCGATACCGGTCCTGAACGACTCCAACGACAAACAAGCGTTTGTCATAGACTCGATGACAGCCAGTTCAATGTGCTAAGTGGATCGGATTCCCGCACTGATCGTCCGTACAGTACTTATGATCACACGTTGACACTGCTAACATGTCCCTCGACGAGCGGCAGACTGATTGGGACAACTACATCATTGGCAGCGTCGAATCTGAATCCGTGCCCCTTTTTGACACCGACGCGACGAATGTCCTCTAAATACTTACGGAGTGGGCGTCGGGATCTGAATCATATCCAACCCAGCACCTTCTTTCGTCCGACTATATATTAAGCTTTGAAGCGAGATCACAACCCATTCAGCTAACTTGTTCAAACATATTGGACTTCTTTTTCGACATTTCATGCGGTATGGTTTTCCCCAAAGCTCGAGTCGCAGAATGGTTCTTCAACCATGTCACATGCATCATTCCTTTGCCCCCAAAGCGTCTTCTGCAGTCCGCTGGCATGTAGCATTGTCTACACTCGCCCCACAAGTGTACAGTTCAGATGCTCTGTGACACTGTTGTGCTCCAGACTCGAGTGTCACGAAGTGGGTTTGTGTTCTATTCTTTTGACTTGAGAGATGACAGGTGAACATGACGTCGTTTTCGAATGCGAGATGTGTTTGTTCCCTTCAGCACCAACAACAATAATTCCAATCCAGTTCCTCGCAAGGTACACCAGACCTAGGCCATCACATCTCCCTAACAATACCCATGATGTTGGATCCGGATGGCAGCGGCGGTGACTTGTCCCATCACCCATAGGTACGACCTGGTACGACCTACAGGCACCATGTGCCATGCCTATGTTTTTAGGTTCTTTAGGCACAGTCAGGCTATCTTGCACGTGGGAGTGTTCTGCGTAGTTTCTGAACTATGAGGAAAGAAAACATAGTGACGAACTGGCAGACTTGCTATATCCTTCATACTTTATCTTTTTTCCCCGCAGCACCGTAGTCACTCTATTCATTCTTCTACATCTCCTTTGATGTAATGCTGGCAAGTGTATGAATGGATTTTGCCTGTTCCTCCTTGTCGCTTTCGTTTATTTAATATTTTCGACCTGTACGCATCGATCAATTCCCGACCATCTTCTCTGTTCTGGCATTGGACACATGTAATAACTTACTTAGTCTCGCAACCCTCCGTTCTGGGGGTGACTGCCCAATATGGGCAGAATGAGTGCATCAGCAGCTCATATGTCGTTCTGGGTGACATACGAGCTGTCAAGACACTCGTTCTGCCTATATTAGGCAGTCACCCCCAGAACGGAGGGTGACGAGACTAGTAATAACTTGAAAGGGCTCGTGTTTTGCAAATTGGAAGCGACTTTCTTGTTTGGCTGTACCTCCATGCAGACCAGGAACTTCGCAAGTACTGACTCCCAGGCTGCGGTGAATACCCCCTTAAGGGGTAATTAATAATTTAGTAGCCCCACATGGACGCTCGAGGGAAAGCGGTGGACCTGCCCTAACCGTAGCCAGGACTCCTCTCCTCAAAATTCACTTGACTTAGTATGAGGACTCACAGCATTCGTCCTGCTTCCTGAGGATAATATTCAATCGAGCTTTCTTCGTGAGGCTAGCAGAAAGGGCGCGATAGTGGTTATTGCTTCAATCCAACGTACATTTCAGAAGCCTCGGCTGTTCTTTGCGTCCAACTATCTCACAAGTATCGCGTAAATCTCATGTTTATGATTTTTGGTGTTCTTCAGGCCACGCTGTACATGGTAGGTGAATTGAAAGGCATTGCTTCCGACCAAGACCCTCAGTTGTGGAGTCACTGGGGCAAATATTAGCGGTAATTTGGTGGAGTCCCTCCCACTCGCAACTACGTAGTAGTATTAGGACGTCATCTTGGTCATTGATTGACCGATGCCCTGTGAAGCCTGGAGTATTTCCTACAGTCCATGATACACAAATGGTCTCACAGATACCGCAAAAGGTGAGTGAGAAACTAGCTTTCTTTAAACGAGACTGCTTCTATCTCTAACAAACAAAGTAAGGCCACGCAGTCCTTCCTCTTAGAAGGTTCCCTCAGCAATTTGTCACGATGGACACAGTGTGGCAACGATAGAACCCTTCGAACCAAGACGATGACCACATAAACCTCGCTTGCACGTATGCTACCACGTCATGAGGGTAAGATATTCACCACACTGAGTACGGCAATCACAAACACTTCCCTATATACAGTCGCCGCATTACGAAGAGATGACCGGACCGTATCCCGCTATCTTGGTCACCTACCAAATGGTCCTGCATTCCCGGATCAAGCCCCAAACTTCAGGACAAGGCATGTCACTTTGACCTCTTGGTAGTTGTACCAAACCAATTGATGCATCTTGGTGTACACAAACTTTGTTATCCATCCTCCAGGGGAGTAATCATACAGCCCAGTGATAGCCCAAAAGCTGTTGGAGTCAAGTCCAAGACAAGTGTTCGAAAAGCAGAAACCGTATCTGCGGCGTAATTGCACAGTCCAGTGTTGCGGGGTTAGTCGTATCGGTTGAAACTTTTAAAACACCTGCCAGTACATGAATATATTATCTCACGGCGATCAAGAATGTCGAAGTTGCATTGGTATACTTTCGTAGCATAGATGGCTGCAGAACAAAATCGTCAACCAAAGCAGGATTAGGAGTGGACATTGCCACTGGAGACCTGTTAAAGTCAAGATTGATCTGTGATATATACCTCAAATCACAATTCCATTGTGATCCAAGTAATATTGCAGATAAGAGAAATGGGAATCCATTTCATATGCTCCCATTTCGTCTGCATTCTTGACGCCCAAATGGGTGCAGTGATCCTGTAGGGTCGGAACTTCCAGCGAGTTACACAGATCCACCCAAAGAACCTAGTCACAGGTATTCGAAGGCCGCCAGCACGGGGAGAACCATGTTCAGGAAAAGTGCAGAACCATACCTTAAGACGGCACCTTCTCAAAAGAAAACGGGCTAACGGTAAGCCATTTGTATGCAACCTTAAACTATTGGGACGTCTACGAACACATGGAGCAGCGAAACACTGCCGCTCGCATCTATCAGAAGAAGACAAACTACTATGAGTCCTGTAAGGGTTCATCACATTAAGTTCCTTGCTTTACAACAAGATGGCATACTAAGATTGCTGAAGTCTTCTAAGAACGTCGGAAATCGGTGGACGCTGCGAAGGCAAGCGATGCCAACATGAGTAGCAAACGTTCCACCAAGCATTTGTCAGACGGCCACAAGTGTCTTTGTCACTAGGACGATTCGGTGGTCCTTGCATGATGCGAGAAATCACTGCTCTTAATCCTGGTATCTCATGGAAAGGTGACTGCGTCGTGAGGAGTTCCTGTAGGAGTGAAATTCGGGTGAAATTTACGAAATGAAGCCAAAGGGGCATACCAGTGCTAACATCCCAAAGGCCCATACGTCGTCTTTTGTGGTGAGCTCACCATAGCTTTCCATGGTTTCAGGGGCCATCCATCTGATGCATGCTCCACCAAATGACGAAACAGCGACGTTATTGTCAAAGACACTGTCAACGAGAGTCGCGACACCATAGTCAGCGACCAATGCCCGACCGTCTTGCGATATGAGGATATTTTTCTGTCACTCAAACCTGTCAGGCCAGCGCCAGAGTTGCAGTCATCTTAACTTACACCTCTCAAATCGCCGTGGACGATGGGTCGCCTCTGCCCATGAAGGTAGGCTATCCCATGTGCAACGTCAATAAGCTGGGAAAATGCACTTCGGTAACATGCGACTTTGTATTATGTAATAATTCCACTCACCAGAGGGCGGGGATCTACCGCCCGATTTTGCACATAGTCGATAGCGCTTCCCAAATCCGCCCACTCAGTTATCAACGAAATGGTATAATCAAACGTGGTAGTAATACCAGATACTGGGACAATATTTCGGTGACGTAGGTTGGTCCATGTAGAAACTTCATGAAGAACACGCTGAATGTACTTTGTAGGTTGCAGTGAATCGGAAAGAAAGAAAATGCCCACCTTGATGGAGTTTTCGTCTGAAGGAGGGCCGAAACGAAATACTTTTATGGCCACTTTCTTGCCTGTTGGACGCACTATGCCATGGTAAACCAGTGCTCTGCTACCTCGCAAGGGACCCCGTGAAAGTACTCGCTCGACTTGATCATTGAGGTTGATGCTGTATCCAGAAGCACTTCTGGATATTCTTTCAAGCCTGAGTCTTGGGTCCATGGAGGGTGAGAATTGTGTGCGTTGCACCAACTAACTTATACATGGAGGGCCCTTAAGGTTTGGCATACACTTCGCGTTGTTTACTTACCTTTACTTACCCGCCAGATTTTGATCTCGATTTATCATTTTCGTCACACCGCAAACATCGCGCAACGCCGCAACGTTGTGCCTAAACTAGATAGGAATCGGTGCTAGTACTTGGTATAATCGGATAAATGGACTTGTACGGCATAATTCAATTACTTACATAAGCGTCACCATGCCAGTCGAGGGCTATCATTATGCAAATATAGCACATTACACCCTTCCTCCGATGCGGCGCCGCCATTGCTTGAAAACTATTCTCGAAATTGTCCAGCATGGTTACAATCTGTGGGGGGTATGCCTGAACGATCTCTACAGAATGTGCACCAAACTACCATTATTCCAGAACTATCATGATTGGCAACTTGGCAACTTGGCAGTAATAGCATCACCCGATCTACAAAATTACCCCTAGGTATGGGCATGCAATGGCGTGCTGTAAAACTTGCTTCCCGGCCGCTCCCGCTTCCTCCGCATCCTCATATCTGAATCTGCCCACCTCATCTGGGTACTCCGCTGCGAGCGCGTTATTCAGGGAACAAACCACTCAGCCACTGCCACCGTAAACCGCTGGACCAACAAGATAAACCACCGGCTGACCCTGGACCGGTTCAATGCAACTATGTAAGTGGAACCGAAAACCAGTCACCCGAGAAACTGTTGAGAATACTACTTGGACCCCCTTACTCCTTCAGACCACCCCAAACCTACCACATGACTGGATTACCAACTCAGAGGTTTTCGTGGGTATCAAACCGCCACGACCCCCAGTGAGGTGTGCATAAGAGCATTTTTCCTCGGACCGAAGCCCAACCGGGTTTTCGATATAGTGTATTATGTAGAGCTTGACTTGTCAGTGGCTACATAATGATATCACTTGTCCAAAAAAAAAAAAAAAAATTGCTTACTTAAGTGCTCGTGGGCCAATGAGAGGGCTCACATCAAGTCTTGGAGACTGCTCAACGTTCAACGTTCGATAGCCATTCCTGCTTGTTGCTTGTGCAGACGAATTGACAAATAGGCTCACGACAGATACTTACAGCCAAAATTACCCTATGTACGAGCATCGCAGGTACAGTATTGAGGATGTGTTGTCATTCTATTACGTAGGAGGCATGAGAGAGAGAGAATTCTATAATGTGGGCCTAAGTGTTTGCAGTGATCAACGTAACAAACGATGCAGTGAGAGGTCTAGTAGCAACTCTTGGTCCTGGGTTCGTGGGTCTCCAGCGGTGATCTACCGACGGTTAGCGTGGGTATGCCCTGTCAAGGCTCCCCCCTCAGGCGCATCAAGAAACTGGATTGGCCATAACCGAGGCTATATCCTCAGTTCCAAACCCATAAATGGGCTAGCACTCGCTTAGAGGTGACACCGGCCAATGGGAGGGCTCACTCGATTTACAAACCTGTCAGAAACTGAATTGAAGTAGACGGTGTAATTTGTTGACTGTGCAGATTGGCAGTAGCGTGCGTCGGCATGGTTTCGAAGTATGTAGTGATGGTTTTTGTCGGCGGTGATAATGATGTCGGCATGCTGAGCCAAGGCAGAGCCTATCATGCTTGTCGGCAGTGGGAAACGTTGACAAGAAAACAGTCAACGGCGACGGAGGCAGTCGACTTTCAAGGATCGCAGTGCTTGGCCGCCTTGGCGTACCGAGAACGAGAGGCAACAGGAGGTAACTTAGGAGGCACGAGTAGGTATGTACATAGAATATTGTTTTTGCACGAGTGGCCTGTGACACCAGCCGCATCTTTTCTTTCCGCACTTGTACCAGCCAGCCTGCGCATCAAGCAGCTCAACGCTTTCGCCCACCCACTACTCCCTGAGATTCCTGCAGGTATCCTTCAGCTACACCTTGCAATCACCTCGCAGGAGCCTCACGGCTGTCGTGGCCAGACAAGCCTCGAGTGAGATCACCACTGGCGAGGTTTCCCAGCCCGCCCGTGACACAACTACATAACGCTAGTCTTCTTTAGGCTCTGATTGTGACCGCAGGGCGTCGCGCCTTCGCCCACTCGCTCTCTGTTCAACGCTACTACTATCCTTTTTCCTAGCTCTGTCTCAGACTGAAGCACAAAGATAACGACTTGATCACTCAGCATGCCTCGAGCGACGTCGGATAGGTTTTCTCGAAAACACCAAGCACTCATCAAACCCAAGGCATCTGGGTCCACTTCGCAAGGCCATGACAATGGAGAAGCCGGCGTTCGCAACCCGATATTCAACACAGAGCGGTTTGGACAACATATCCTGAAAAATCCCCAGATCGCACAAAGGTACGCTTGCATCGTTATTTTATTGTGAGACATAGTAAACAATCCGACTTCGCATTTAAGCATCGTAGATAAGGCAGGCTATTCGTTTTCGTGAATCGAGTCAAGATGTAATGGGCGAATCCTAGGCAAACCTCCGTCCCACGGATAGGGTGCTCGAAGTTGGACCTGGAACCGGAAATCTGACGGTCAGAATCCTTGAAAAGGCAAAACACGTTACTGCAGTAGAGATGGATCCTCGTATGGCTGCAGAGGTCACCAAACGTGTTCAGGGAAAGTATGTTTCAAGTCTTCCGTTCCATTTCCGCGGGTTCACTAGTTTCATAGACCTGAGCAACGGAAATTAGATATCATAATCGGTGACTTCGTCAAGGCCGAATTGCCTTACTTCGACGTTTGCATATCAAACACGCCATACCAAATCTCTTCGCCCTTAGTGTTTCGCATCCTCTCCCACCGTCCCATACCACGCGTGGCTATCCTCATGTTTCAGCGTGAATTCGCACAACGACTGGTGGCACGCCCTGGGACTGAGCTATGGTCGCGACTATCTGCCAACGTTCAATTGTATTCGAAAGTCGACATGATCATGAACGTTGGGAAAAATAACTTCCGGCCCCCGCCGCAAGTTGAATCGTCCGTGGTTCGGATTACACCGCTTGATCCACCGCCACCAATCAAGTTTGAGGAATTCGATGGTCTTGGGCGAATCGTGTTTTCACGGAGAAATAAAATCACGCATGCCACGTTCATGGCCAAGGGCGTTTTGGAATTACTCGAAAAGAATTGGCGAACATGGTGTTCGTTACACAATAAGGTTGGTTGCCTCTGTGGGTGTCTATAAGGTTTAGGTCTCAGCGTCCGTAGATGGTTACAGACGATGTCAACATGAAGACTATCGTGGAAAATATTCTTAATTCAACAGGCTATTCGGATCAGAGAGCAGCGAAGATGTCAGTGGATGATCTATTAAAGTTAGTCCCCTCATGAGAATTTTCGGCGGTATCTCACATTTTCATCAATAGACTATTGTCAGCCTTTCATGACGAAGGTATTCATTTCGCTTGAGTTGGATTGTCATAGCGACTGCAGAAGTGTTATTTGCGGGAATGAGGGAGATATGCGATATCCTGCGGCGCTTCGGAAAAACGCCCATTGTTGTACGAGTCGGCGATAACTGTAACTATAACCCAAGCAGCTGGGATAGATGCGTTAATTTCATGGCCATTTACTCTCAAGTACGTGGCCCTGTACGTTCTTAGATATTATGTGGAACCTATGTAGTGACGTGGACCAACGTATGTACCCATGAACGAGTAGTGTCTATTCGGTATCCACTTTACATCTTAAACATTACGGTATTCGAAGGCTGGACTCCCTGGCTCTGAGCTCTCCATGATGGTGGGCGTAAACCCTGGACCCACTTGCTGCAACGCAACTGCTACCGAGAACACCTCCGCATCCACCAAACTCAGAGATTTCTTCAGGTAAGGCAGGAACTCGGCCAAGATCTCTGACTCGGAGAACGGCAACGTTCGACGGAACGCATTGGTAGCACCAATTTCCAACATGCGTTTCTACACAGGACAGGACAAGATCGATCCATGGTTCCACAACACGTACGATCAAAAAACACACCTTGAACGCCTGGATGAACGGCATCGTCCGTTTATCCTTGATCATCCCATTCTCCGTCAGGACAGTCCTAACCCTGACGTCGTCCACCTTATCCGTCTCTACCGAGTACGAATCCTTGATAGCCTGCACACAGACATCCTGCCACTCGGGGAATCGCGAAGCGACGTATATCCGGACGCTCTTTGGCAGCTTAGGATCGAACGACGGCCCATCCGCCTTGCCCTTCCTGCCTTTCTGCAGCTTCTTCAACAGTGTCGTCTCCGCATCTCGGATCATTTTGAGGGTGGTCCGCATGTACGCGCCGGCCTCGATGACAGTGCGGTCGGCGGCGCGTCCTGGTTCGGGCCAGCGGGCCAGCTGAACGGACTTGGGTTCCTTCAAGAACTCGGTCCAGATGTGCTCGGCGAAGTGAGGTGCGACAGGGGTGACTAGCAATGTGGAGACGCGGATCCAGTACTTGACCAGGTCGGCGTGCATGCCAACGTCGGACGTGACCTCGCGATACCAATCGCGGATGTTTTGCAGTTCGTAGAACCCGTACTTCAAGGCATCTTTGAAGGCGGTGCTGTGTGTGTGGAACAAGTGAGACATTCAAGGTACCTCGGTACTACTACGCAAGAAACATACGCCTCATAGTGACCCTTGGTGATGTTGATCAAGTCGATGATTTCTTCCTCAAAGACGCGGTCGTGGTAAGAGCTCTTAGGACCATGCCTCAATTTAGAATCGTCCTTGAGCATCTCCTGAAAAAGACAGGTTGTGAGGACCGATGAGAACCAGCACGATCTCAAGAGGCTCCTACCTCGCACCAGCCCAATAAGGTGTGCAGTCGCAGGATATTCGCATTCGCAGTCTTTTCGTCAAAGTTGGCATCCTCGACGCCATCACCGGCATCAGCCAATGTCAGTCGCATAGCATCGGCACCAAACTTCTCGATGCCATCGCGCAGAGTGAGCGAGTTGCCCTTGCTCTTCGACATCTTCTGGCCGTTGATCATCAAGTGCCCGTTGGTGCGAATACCCAACGGGCGCTTATCCTCTGGAAAAATGGCGACGTGGTTGTATATCAAGAACGTCAGGTTGTTTTGCACCAGGTCTTTCCCGGAGGAACGCATATCGAAGGGGTAGAAGTAGTTGAATTCGTGCTTCATCGCGTCGGCCTTGTCCTTGGGGAAAGGCTCCGGATTCGGCCACGGACCGTTGCAGAAGATATATTCCCAGACTTCATCTGTCATTTGTTCTGCAGTCACGCCCAGAGGGCCAACGGTATGGCCGGTGACATCAGCAGCTAAAAAGGTCATTTTATGAGAAAGGGAATGCAACTTGTACTTCTCTTCCTCACCCTGTAGCAAGTGCGCGACCGTGTAGTAGGCCATGTAAATCGTCGAGTCGCTCAGACTCTCGACCAGGAACTGGGGATCCCAGGGCAGCTTGGAACCCAGACCATACGTCCGGGCACATGCCCACTGGTTCAGCCAAGCCAGAGTTGCCTCGAACAAGTTTCGCGTCTCCGATCCCCAGGTGTTCATTCCTGCCAACAACCTACAAAGGCCTATAAGCGGCCGGGGAACATCTGAATGAATAAAAACATGTAGACTTACTGCTCTGCCTGTGTTCTCCACACGGGCTCGCCGTAGTCGAGATACCACTGATCCATCAACGCAACGACGCATTCGTCCGCGCTCCGCGAAATGACCATGCTCTCAGGCTCCGCATACGGGAATGCCAAACCCATCTGGATCAACTGTGCGCGCACTTTCGGCTTCGCTTCCTGAACAGACTCGCCCTTGAAGTCCCCAATAGTCATCACACCATTATAGAATCCTTCCTTGTACGCGATTTCTTTTGCCTCGGTCAGCTGCTTGATGTCCTTCTGGGACTGGATCTTGAGCTCCTTGCACACCGCTACGGCAGTCAGGTCGCCGTATTTCTCCGTCCTCAATACCGGGATGGGGTCAAACTCCAGCCATTTAGGGTCGACTTTGTAAAACTCGGCTTTCTTGCGGAGATCCGAGGTGGTGGTGTAGTCGTCTGGGGAGTCGGACGGTACGGAGGTAACGACGCCGGTACCCTATTGGTACACGTCGGTAGCTGTATTTTGGAGCAGTATGGGAATCGTTACCTTGGTGTCCTTGACGTTTTCCATGGGTAACACATACACCTCGGACATCACGCCCAGGGGCGCTTTTAGTTTTGTACCTACGAGGGCGGATCCGACGACCTCCACCAGCTGCGGGATGTCTCCGCGGACAGGGAAAATGCCCTGGAAAGTCATATTTCGAGCGGCACGATAAGTGCAGACGTAGGCCTCAGTGTCGTTGGCGGCGAATACGCCGTACTTGATATTCGGGCCGACAAAGCAGTTGGTTTGACCGTACCTGTGAAGCGCTGAATTTTTACCAAGTCTGGGATCTGGCGGGACACGTACATCGTCTCTGGCCGTAGTGTAGCGGGTACAAAATAGACGTTCCTTCCGCCGACGTTGCCTTCGATAGCGGCTTTTGCTTCCGGGCTGAATTCTACCACTTGCATTCTTAGGGCGAGGTACTCTTGTGGTCCGACACCTTCTCCGTCTGATCGATCGTGATCCATGCATGGCTGGCCATCCTTGGGACTGTAGATCGTATACCGTTCTCCGAACTTGATTTTTCCCAGCCGATGTAGCTTGTTCATCTGCCATCGGACGAATGAATCGTAGTAGGGGTTCAGGTCTGTGGTCAGGAAGGAGCGTCTCCAGTCTATACGATTGCCCATGGCGTTGTTGTCTTTCTGGGGGGGGTACAGTGATGAGAAGATCCTCTGCGGTGATGTAGGGGGAGCACTTACGACGCATATCGGGGGAAAGTAGGATAACCAGTAATGAGGATCTGCGAATTTTTTGACTTCTGATCGGGGGATGCCCATGGATTCCATGATTTGGAATTGATAGGTGAGGCCGGTTGCCTTTGCTGCGACCTTTCCCTTGGTGGCCTTTCCTACGGCAGGACCTGGACCGTTCCCGGATACTTTGGGTTTTTCTTCTGCAGTGGCCTCTTCGTACCGTTCGAAATCTTGTCCGAACATTTCTATCTCACGCTGTACCTTGTCTGCAGCTGCCTAGTGCAGCGAGTCATCAGCGAGATCCAGATTGGCTGCAACCAGAGCGCGTACTTTAATGGGCATGCCTGTTGCATGCAGGCCATGCGGGAAGAGGACGCGTTTGCCCAGCAGTCGCTGGTATCCTGCGCTGAACTCGATTTTGGAAATGGTGAAGGCGTGGCCGAGATGGAGGGATCCGTTCATGTAAGGGTATGGGAAGTTTCCGAACCACTTGGGGTACTTTTCCTTGATCTCTGCGGGAGAGAGGCCTTGCAGCTCGTCTTTGGATGGTGCATTTGTTTCGAAGAGGGACTCGTCCCTCCATCGTGCTTGGTATTTTCTCTCTATGGATATCAAGTAGTCTCTTTTTCCAGTCTGGGAATGAGATCAGTGAACTTGACAGGTGTTCGCATCAAGACCCCGACCTGGGCGAGTTCTATTGTGTTAGCCATGGTTCGATAATGTACAGGTATTTTACAGCGCCAAAGTGGGCGTGCGGGTCGAAGCAGGGCTGCAATCGTGACTGCCACTTGATGATCAGAGTCAAAGTCGAGGAACAAACAGACATCAACAAACGCGCCGAGTCAAGCGTGTCGCGTCTTTTGGGTTGTTCAGCCATGCCGGGTCCTTGCAACATCAAGAAGAAGAAACGGGCGCAGCTGAAGCGAGAGAAGAAGAGTCAAAGCATACACGAGCCTCTCTATGACGACCCACACCCTGACATCGACTGCGACGACGCGCTCCTAGCTGCGCCCAACATATACGACCCTGGTACTGGACCACGCGTCAGGAATGCAAGGGAATTCCTGGCATCTTACTTTGCGCAGCCGCCGTCGTTGAATGACGCGTTGTGTGCGGAATTCGCACAAGAAGAGATATTGGAAATGTTGTGTACAGTACTTTCGGAAGACATGGCCATCGTATGTGCAGTCGCGCGGTGCGGACACAGCTGAACAACCGATACATACATGCAGGTGCTGTGGTACAACAAGAGCCGTGCGACGGGGCGAATATGCCCGTCGTGTCGACGGCTGTACAACTTAGGGGACGTCCTGCCAGACCTGATCCCGGATGGGACGTGTTCGCCAGACCTGCGCTCGGCGTGTCTCGTCCGCGAGCAGCAGATATCTGGACTGTGTAGGTCGTGTCTTCTTTGCCCTCGCACTCGCACTCACCCCCGTTGGCAGGCTCTCCGCTGTGCTTCATCATGGCGTCGTTCGACCACCCGGATGCGATCAAGACGACGTGGGGACGGGTTGCGGAGGAGATGGACGAGGCGACGTGGGAGGTGCTGAATGGCCCGGGTGCGGGGAAGGGCGACGCGCACCTGACGCTGCTGCTGCGAATGGCGCGGTTGGACGACCTTGGGCTTGGGCAGCTGTGTCTTAGTCAGCAGTGATTACATCAGCGAGTCCGTGCCCTTTTTTCGCACGGTTTGAAAATGCGAGGCAGCCTTTTTCCACCCGCCAAAACGCCCCCTCAGCGAGTCTCCCCCGCATACAAATCTGCCCTCCCTGTGCTGCCCCCAAACCCACAACCAAGGTGCGTCGCCCGTCTCTGACCTCGCAGCGCACATCGCCCCCCTCGATGCCCCCATCGTATGCGTGCCGGGCCGTGTGCTGCTCGCTCGCCGTCGTCGTGCACTGTTGCCTTCTCTCTGCACCAGCCGTGTTTGTTTGGCTGCCGACGCGTCTACGCGCACCGCGTCCATTCGTGTCCCACTTCACTTCTGCCCACTCTCACGTGTCCATGACGTGTCTAATTCATTGCTCACGCTCGTCTTGCCCTCCAGATGCCCAAGGAAGCCAAACCAAAGGTCCGTGCACCCCAACTGCCCCCTGACCCCCACCCATACATACCACATATGCCCATCTTGCCCCTTGTATAATCCCACCACGCACACAGTGCTCACGTTGCTTCGTCCACAGCGCAAGGCCGCCGAAAAGAGCGAGGCAAAGGCCGCAAAGGGCGCTAAATCCAAGGCCAAGGGCGGTCCCAAGCGCGCCCTCTCTGCCTACATGTTCTTCAGCCAAGACTGGAGAGAGCGAATCAAGTCTGAAAACCCAGATGCTGGTTTCGGTGAGCGTCCTCGTCATCGCTGTTCGTGCTGTGTTCACCGGGTGTCCCCAGGCGAGGTCGGCAAGCTTCTCGGTGCCAAGTGGAAAGAACTCGACGACGACGAGAGGAAGGTTGGTCGTCGAGTTCAGGTTTGACCTGCCCACTGATACCCGTCTCTCCAGCCGTATGTCGAAATGGCCGCCAAGGACAAGGCACGTGCTGAGGAAGAAAAGGCTTCCATGTCCGCTCCGGTACGCACCTCTTCCGCATGCCCTTCGTCTGCGCTGATACACCCACCAGCAGCCCAAGCCTGGAAAGGAAAGCGGTGAGGATGCAGGGCAAGATGACGACGATGACTGATCGTAGCTGCCATGTACATGCCTGACACTGTTATCCCTTTTGCACGTAATTCTGCTACCCGCTATGCACCCCTTACCCTGTCCCTTTCTTCCTTCGTACCCCGCTCGCGAGACATGTCACAGCCGACACTTTGTTGTTCGTCCCAGTGCCCACTCTCCGTTGTTCTGTGTTATTATATGTTTCATTGTCGTAGTCCACATGTGTTGTTTAAAAATCGTCTATTTGCGATCACGTGTCCCGTCTACGACCTCGACCTCCTCGTCCATGTACTATAGATAATATGGCCTCGACAGCCAACAAACCAAGACTATCTGTCTATAACCAGCGTAGGTCCTTGTTTGAACTTGCAGCACCAGAAATCGGAACTCGTCCCAGGAAATGTCTGCTCCATACCGGCACCGCTCGGTATGTCCTGGTTCATCCCGTTGGTCCACAGAGAAGTGAAAACCTGCGCGAAAAGAAGCAGACTCGGACCCAGAGTTCAATTCCGGTGCATTTGTATATGAGAAGAAGGAAAAGAAACACGGCAGAAAAAAACTGGGACCCACTCCCCTATCTCAATCTCCACACAAACAGCGTAATAGACGCGCTGCACCCACCAACACCAGCAAGTCGTCTCCCAAGCCAAGTCAGTACTACTTCTCGTGTGTTGGTGAAGACCCGTATTGTTGAACGGCCACAGCGGAACGTTCTCACGCAACGAAGCACAACCCCCTCCTCGAGTTCTTTCGTGAGTCGCCCGGGTGTGACCGTCGGACGAATGATGTGATTGAGACTTGTGCAGATGAGTTGGATCTCCATTCGGCCTCGGAGGACGACGAACAAGATGTCATCCTCGACGACTCGGACTCGGACTCAGACGAACATAGTATTCACGCGGACGAACCCACCGTGTCGAAAACCCTCTTGACGTTTGTGACGCGTCCGCACGATGAGACACCCGTGGCACCCATGGTCATCGTGGACGACTCAGAGACCGAATCAGAGTCGGACGTGAGGGCTGTCAAGCGCAAGTCTCTGTCACCGCCCCGCGCCCTGGAACTCTCTAAGCGTGTCAAGATCGAGGCAGAAGGTGCGTCGTCTCGCTATGGGCGCCCCCACGTCTGCACGCGTACTAGATGACTCCGAGACGGAATCCGACTCGGACGTTGAACCCATCCAAGCAACGCCGCGTAATGTCGGTACGTTCTATGCACGAGAGAATCGACATTATCCAAGTACTGACATGCGCTCACAAGCCAAGGACAGCTCCGAGACAGAGTCAGAAGACGAAGCCGACTTGGTGGCCAAGCCGGTACATCCATCCAAACCGTCGTTGCCCATACCTGACCTTTTCTCGACAGGAATATCTCCCTCGCCCAGGTTTCCCGCTCGCTGCCGGCCAGGTCGCACTGGGACCCCTTGTTCTCGACCGCACGAAGCGTATCATGGTGCCTGCATCCATCAACACGTACTTGCGCGAGTACCAGCGAGACGGTGTCCGTTTTTTCTGGGACCTGTATGACCAGGACAGAGGAGGACTGCTTGGCGATGATATGGGTCTTGTGCGTCTACTCTTTTTCCCCATTGCATTCCTGCTGAGTCCCTAACAATTCACCTGTTGCATAGGGTAAGCGCGTCATTCAGCAAAGCTTGGGGCTGATTGCGCTCACATGACGGCCCAGGGAAGACCATCCAAGTCATTTCGTTCCTGTCCGCCATCATGAAGAAATATGGGGATAAGCGAGATGTGGACCGGAGGCGGAGCTATGTGGCGACGCTGCAGGACGGTCAAGAATGGATACAGCAGCGCAGGCTTCCCCCTGCGAATGCTGTCTGGCCGACCTGTCTTATCATCGCGCCGGCGTCCGTCGTACAGAACTGGGAACGCGAGTTCCAAACAGTATGTGTATTATTCTTGCGAGCACTTTTACTGACGTGCGGGCCACAGTGGGGCTATTTCGAGACTGGTTTGTACATCGGGCCACAGAGCCAGAGAGAGGAAGTCTTGACCGATTTCACAATGGGAAGACTGGACGTCGGTGCGTGGATGTGTACACCTTTTATCTTTTGTCTTTCACGCCGCTGAGCACAAGTAGTGATCACCACATTCGATCTTGCAAGAAGGGACATCGCCCTTCTCGACGATCTCGCGTGGTCCACCATCATCGTCGACGAAGTACACCGCGTCAAGAACCCCCGGTCGAAGATAACGGAGGCTTACAATCAGTTCAGCTGCATGCGGCGGTTCGGGCTGACGGGCACGGCTATTCAGAATTCGTACAATGAGCTCTGGACGATTCTGGATTGGACAAACCCTGGAAAACTGGGGACGACTAAACAGTGGAAGGGGTATGTTGTCAAGCCTTTGACTATTGGACAGTCGACCAAGGCGACGGAGGAAGAGAGGAGTAAAGCGCTGGTAAGCAGCAGCTTTACTGGTGGCTTGATTGAAGGCCTTTACTAGCTACCTCGAAGGCGGTCGCGATCATCGTCAGAGATAAACTACTTCCTCGTTTCTTCAAGAGACGGTACGTTAAGTGCCCCCGAAGGTTGGGTAACCATATTTATCCCGTTATGCATCAGAACAAAGGACATCATAAAACACCAGGTTGGTGGCAGGGTATATTCGATAGCTCTGCTAACCAATGTGTTCCAGCTGCCTACTAAAACGGATGAAGTCGTCTTCTGTCCGTTAACCCCGACACA
>Ga0307518_10000341_pt1 | contig 35232 bp, 39 predicted proteins | sample 25_EM_MG_FD_203889 | JGI IMG/M metagenome (GOLD analysis project Ga0307518, IMG submission 203889) | Populus trichocarpa ectomycorrhiza microbial communities from riparian zone in the Pacific Northwest, United States - 25_EM | ecosystem: Host-associated > Plants > Roots > Unclassified | place... | reverse complement strand
CAGCCAGCGGCCTTCGTACATCAGCCTGCCGAGGCGGCGGCCCTCGTTGTGGTAGCTGGCGAGGGTGTCCTCGTTGTGGATCGCGTTGACGAGCCGCTCGTACGCCGCGTGCAGCAGCGCCATGCCCGGCGCCTCGTAGATACCGCGGCTCTTGGCCTCGATGATCCGGTTCTCGATCTGGTCGGACATGCCGAGCCCGTGCCGCCCGCCGATCGCGTTGGCCTCCAGGACCAGGTCGACCGCGGTGGCGAACTCCTTGCCGTTGATCGTCACCGGACGGCCCTGCTCGAAGCCGATCGTGACGTCCTCGGGCGCGATCTCGACCTCGGGGTCCCAGAACCGGACGCCCATGATCGGGTTCACGATCTCGATGCCGGTGTCGAGGTGCTCCAGCGACTTGGCCTCGTGCGTCGCGCCCCAGATGTTCGCGTCGGTGGAGTAGGCCTTCTCGGTGCTGTCCCGGTACGGCAGGTCGTGGGCCTGCAGCCACTCGGACATCTCCTTGCGGCCGCCGAGCTCGCTGACGAACGCGGCGTCCAGCCACGGCTTGTAGATCCGCAGGGACGGGTTCGCGAGCAGGCCGTAACGGTAGAACCGCTCGATGTCGTTGCCCTTGAAGGTGGAGCCGTCGCCCCAGATCTGGACGTCGTCCTCGAGCATCGCCCGCACCAGCAGGGTGCCGGTGACCGCGCGGCCGAGCGGGGTCGTGTTGAAGTAGGTGCGGCCGCCGTTGCGGATGTGGAAGGCGCCGCAGGACAGCGCCGCGAGACCTTCCTCGACCAGCGCGGCCTTGCAGTCGACGGCGCGCGCGATCTCGGCGCCGTAGGCCTTCGCCCGGCCCGGGACCGACGCGATGTCGGGTTCGTCGTATTGGCCGATGTCAGCGGTGTAGGTGCACGGCACTGCACCCTTCTCGCGCATCCACGCGACCGCTACCGAGGTGTCGAGGCCGCCGGAGAAGGCGATCCCGACGCGTTCGCCGACAGGCAGAGAGGTGAGTACCTTGGACATGATGGAAGTATATGCATAGGTGTGTATGACCATGCAAGCCGGGGTGAGCGGCGCAACTCGGGTGGGTGGCGGGCGCAGACGTGACCTGTCCGTGGCGGCGGCCGCCACGAATACCGGGCATGAAGACTTCGCGGACCGCTCGGGAACCACGTCTCCCCTTCTTCGGGGCGGCGCTGATCGGTGTCGTGGCGCTCGCCGCGGCCCTGGCGGCCGGGCATCTGGTGGCCGGGTTCATCGGCGCCAACGCCTCGCCGTACCTCGCGGTCGGCAACGGGGCGATCGATCTGACGCCGGTCGGGCTGAAGGATTTCGCGGTCCGCACGTTCGGTGTCTACGACAAGCTCGTGCTGCTCGCCGGGATGGCCGTGGTGATGGTGCTCGCCGCCGCCGTGGCCGGGATCCTCTCGCGCCGGTCGCCCGTTCCGGGCATCGCGCTGATCGGCGCCTTCGGCCTGTTGGGTGGGCTCTCCGTGTCGCAGCGGCCCGATCTTTCGCCGGTCGCCCTGCTCGCGCCGCTGGCCAGCCTGATCGCCGGGGTCGGCGTCTTCTTCTGGCTGTATCGCGTGGCCTCGGCCAAGCCTCAGGTCGAGGCCGCGGGCACCGCGCCGTCGCGCAGGTCGGTGCTGCTGGCCGGAGCCGGTGTCGTCGTGGCCGCGGGGGCGGCCGGTGCCGGAGGACAGCTCCTCGCCGGCACGCGAGACGCGGAGTCGTCGCGGGCGGCCGTCGGACGGCTCGTTCCTGCCGAGCCCGCGCCGCCCATTCCGGCCGACGCGGACTTCGCGAAGCTCGGCACGCCGACGTTCCTCACCTCGAACCGCGACTTCTACCGCGTCGACACGGCGCTGTCGGTGCCGCAGGTCCGGGCCCAGGACTGGAGCCTCCGGCTGCACGGCATGGTGCGCGAGGAGAAACGGTTCAGCTACGACGACATCCGTAACCGGCCATTGATCGAGCGCACGATCACCATGACCTGCGTGTCCAACGAGGTCGGCGGGACGTACGTGTCCACGGCGAACTTCATCGGCGTCGACCTCGGGGAGCTGCTGCGGGAGGCCGGGATCCTGCCCGGTGCCGAGCAGATCTTCTCCACCAGTGTCGACGGCTGGACCGCGGGCAGCCCGGTCGTCGCCGCGCTCGACCCGGAGCGGGGCGCGATGCTGGCGATCGGGATGAACGGGGAACCGCTGCCGGTCGAACACGGTTTTCCCGCACGCATGGTCATCCCCGGTCTCTATGGCTATGTTTCGGCGACGAAATGGGTCAAGGATCTGGAGATCACCACCTGGAAAGCACGCCGCGCGTACTGGCTCGATCGCGGCTGGGGTGAACAGGCCCCGATCAAAACGCAGTCCAGGATCGACAGTCCGAAAGGATTCGAAACGGTACCCGCCGGCAAGGTCCGGGTCTCGGGTGTCGCGTGGGCGCAGCACACCGGGATCGAGCGGGTGGAAGTCCGGCTCGGCGCGAACGGAAACTGGCTGCCCGCAATGCTTTCCCGTGAGGTGGGGGTGAATACCTGGCGGATGTGGTGGACCGAATTCGACGTTCCGGCCGGCAGTCATCAGGTCACCGTCCGGGCCGTCGACAAATCCGGCTACACCCAGACCGACGCCCGCGCCGGAACCGTTCCCGACGGGGCGACCGGCTGGCACGTCATCAGTTTCACCGCGCGGTGATCGGCGTCACTCGAAGGGGTGGCAATCCGATTCCGCGGTGGTTCCGAATACCCGGTAAGAGTCCGAAAACAAAATGGAGTGATTTTCCGTGAGCAAGCTTCGCGTCGCAGGAATCGGTTTCACCGCGGTCACCGCGCTGGCCCTGGCCGCCTGCAGCAGCAACGACAGCGCTTCGTCCGGCAGCTCCAGCAGTGCCCCCGCGCCCGCCCCGTCCTCGTCGATGTCGGCCCCGATGTCCAGCGCCGCTTCCGGCGACGGCGTCACCACCAACGCCGACGTGTTCGGCCCGGCCTGTTCGCAGCTGCCGCAGGGCGGCGCGCCGGGTTCGCTGGACTCGATGGGCCCGCAGCCGGTCGCCAGCGCCGCCTCGACCAACCCGCTGCTGACCAAGCTGGTCGCCGCGGTGAAGGCCACCAACCTGGTGGACACGCTCAACAGCCAGCAGGCCATCACGGTGTTCGCCCCGGCGGACCCGGCCTTCCAGGCCTTGGGTGACGCCAAGTTCACCGAACTGGCGGGCAAGCCGGACCAGCTGGCCCCGATCCTGCAGTACCACGTCGTCGGCAAGCGTTACGACGCCAAGGGCCTGGAGGCCGCCAAGTCGGTGGAGAGCCTGAACACCGCGGGTGGCCCGGTCAAGATCGAGGGTTCCGGCGAGAACATGACCGTCAACGGCGCGAAGGTCCTGTGCGGCAACATCCCCACCAAGAACGCCACCGTCTTCGTCATCGACAAGGTGCTGACCCCGGGCACCAACAAGAACTAAGGTCCCCACACCGGTATCGCGGTGGTCACGCCTGCGGGCGCGGCCACCGCGATCCTCGTTGTCAGGGAACGAGTGCGGCGGCGTCCACATCGGTCACCACGAGCCGCAGACTCGCGTTCTCCCAAGGGGTTCCGGTCAGCACGGCACGCAAGGCGGCCCCGGCGACCTCCGTGAGCGGTGGGATCGGCACCTCCAGCGCGACCACGCGGATCTCGACGACGTTCTCGGAGATGTCGACGGCCATCACGTCGAGATCCCACGGCACCGCCGACGCGGCGGCCGTGGTGGACGGCGTGGCCGCGCGCAGCCCCGGTATCTCGCGGAGGGTGCTGAGCAGCGAAGCGGTCAGTTCGGAACGTGCGGTCACAACAGTCCTCCACGGATTTCGATGTCCAAAATGGACACCGAGACGGCCGACGGGGTGAGCCCGGTCGCCTCGGTGACCGCCTTGCCGACGGCCCGCTGCACCGCCTGCGCGGTCGCGGCGGCCTGGTCCAGGCCGGAGAGCGAAAGATCGATCTCCACCCGCACGTCCGGCGGGTCGTGCTCGACGAACGCGCGGACGCCTTCCGTGGGCGCCGGTTCGAGACCCTTGATCCGCTGCCGCGCGATCCTGGTCAGCGAACCGGCCAGCCCGCGCAGCCCGGGTTCCAGGCGTACCACGCCGGGGACCCGGGCCGCGGCGTGCGCGGCGACCGCCGCGATCACCGGCGGGGCGATCACCGTCTCGACCAGTTGCCGGGCCGGGGCTTGCTCACGCGTCATAGACGTCCTCCACCACCAGATCGAGCCGGGCCAGGCGGAGACCGACCCTGGCCCCCGCCGCCGCGGTGACCCGCTCGCGGACGACGTCCAGCGAGTCACTGCCGAAATCGTGCGCGATCGCCAGGTTCAGTTCCACGTTCACGGCGAGCGGGTCGGTGATGTCCGGTGCGGGCAGGACCCGGCAGCGCCGCGCGCGGACGCCGTCGACGGAGTCCGCGGCGAACCGCAGCACGGCCGCGACCGCCTGATCGCTCACCTGGACCTCGCCCGGCTCCGGGCTCGCCAGCGGCACCAGGTCGCGGCGCCGCACCTCGGCGCGGATCGCGGACATGATGCGGCTGGTGAGGTCCGGCGACGGCTCGGCGTCGTCTTCGGCCAGTTCCCTGGTCAGCCCGCGCAGCACCAGAAGGCTTTCGCGGGTCGCCCGGCAGTGCGGGCAGCCGAGTTCGTGCGCGTCCGCCCGGCCGGCGTCGACCTCGTCGAGCCGTTCCCAGACCTGTTCCACATCACGGCCGCACGGCAGCAGGTAGTCGCGGGTCGCGTGGTTCATCGCCATGGCGCCATCACCTCCGCCAACTGTGCTCGTGCTCGCGCGATGCGTCCCCGCACCGCGGTGGTGGTCGCCCCGATCGCCTTCGCGATCTCCTCGTAGGAGCGCCCGTGGACCTCGCGTAACAGCCAGCAGGCCCGTTGCTCGGCGGTCAGCTGGTCCAGCGCCCCGGTCAGCGCCGTCATCTGCGCGCTCGTCTCGGCCGCGCGATCGGGCCGCCCCGCCGAACCGGTGGACTCCTGCTGGTCCAGCTCGACGTCGGCCACCGGTTTCCTGGCGCGGATCACGTTCAGGCACCGGTTGGTCGTCATCCGGTAGAGCCAGCCGACGAACGCCGCGTCCTCCTGCAGCTGGTCGAGCCGCCGCCAGGCGATGAGGAACACCTCCTGGACGACGTCCTCGGCGTCGCCCTTGTTCCCCAGCATCCGCAGCGCCAGCCGGTACATCGGCCCCTGGAACCGCAGGACGAGCTGCTCGTACGCGCGGATCTCGCCGTCGCGGGCGCGCGCGACCAGCGTCGCGTCGTCCAGCACCGTTTCGCCGGCCGCCGGTGCGTCTTCTCTCGCCGAAGCCGTCATCGAGCGCACCTGTGCAGCGCTGTCATGCCGAAGCTCCCTTCACCCCACCCGGGCAGGTGGTCATCCTTAAGACACCGCTTCCCCGGAAACGTCACGCGGGAAACTTCGTCCAGCCGACCACGGTGACGCGGATCGCGCACGCCGAAGCCGGGTGGTCAGCCCTGCCGGGCGAGCGCGGGGTACTCGTCGAGGGTGATGTCGGTGGCGAACTTGTCGGTCACCCACAGCATCCCGCGCAGCAGCAACCGTCGCTTGAACATCTGATCGCGCAGTTTGATCCGCAGCTTCGTGGGCGGCGCGAGGAACGAGCCGGCGTTGGCGTTGCGGGCGACCTTGGCGTAGTCCGAGAACTTCTCGTCGTACCGGCGGAAGGCGAGTTCGTGGTCGCCGTTCGCCGCGGCGAGCTCACCCGCGATGACGTACGCGGCCACGACGGCGAGCCCGGTGCCGAAGCCGCCCAGCGTGTTGCCGTACGCCGCGTCGCCGAGGAGCGCGACGCGTCCGGTGGTGTAGCCGTCCATCTTGACCCGGGCGATCGAGTCCAGGTAGACGTCGTCCGAGCGCTTCACCCTCTCCATCACCTCGGGCAGCCGCCAGCCGCCGCCCTCGAACGCGGCGGTCAGGATCTCCTTCTGCCGGCCGATGTCGTAGCGGTCATAACTGATCTCGGGGGAGGCGAATACGAAGAACGCGGTCGCCTTCGGCCCGCCGGTGGCCGCCATCCGGCCGGGCTCGTTGTACATCACGGCCGGGCCGCCGTCGGTCTCGTCGGTCTCGACCAGGGCGTAGTAGTGGCCGAGGTGCTCCACGTAGTCGGCTTCCGGGCCGAAGGCCAAGCGTCGCACGGCCGAGTGGATGCCGTCGGCGCCGAAGACGAGGTCGAACCGCCTCGGGGCTTCGCGCTCGAAGGTGACGTCGACGCCGTCGGGGGTCTCGGTCAGCGAGGTGATCGAGTCGCCGAAGACGTACTCGCAGTCCGCCGAGGTCCGGTCGTACAGGATCCGGGCCAGATCGCCGCGCCGGATCTCGACGTCGCCGCCGGTGAACTCACCGGGCAGGACGGCGATCGGCCGTCCCTCGGCGTCGACGATGGTCTGGTCGAGCCCGCCGGTCTGCTGACGGCGGATCTCGTCGAGGATGCCCATCCGCTCGAGCACGGCGAGGTGGGTGGCGCCCTTGAAGTCGACCGCCTGGCCGCCGGCGCGGAGTTCCGGCGACCGTTCGACGACGGTGACCGCGTAGCCCTGGCGGGAGAGCCAGAAGGCGAGCGCGGGACCGGCGATGCTGGCGCCGGAGATGAGGACTGTCTTGTTCGTCATGGCAGGAGCTTCGCGGCCGGCGTTGACGAAGCACTGACAGTCCGCTGACCGCGCCTCGTCAGCTCCAGCCGGGCAGGGGAAGCGTGAGTTGCCCGGGGGCGTCCGGCGGCGCCGTCTCGTAGCGCGGTGGTGTCGCCGACAACCCGATCGGGTTGCGGGTCAGCCGCACGGAGGTGCCGTCGGGCCGCGGGAGATCGACCGTCGGGCTCAGGCCGAGCCGTTCGGCCAGCGCGAACGCGCCCGCGACGTCGTTGACCTCCCCGGCGGGGACGCCTGCCGCGTTCAACTCCGCAGCCCATTCGGCCGCGGGGCGTTTGCCCAAGTGGTCTTCGAGCAGTGCGCGGAGTTCGGCCCGGTGCGCGACCCGCAACGGATTGGTCGCGAACCGGGTGTCCTCCGGCAGGCCGATGACCTCGCACAGCGCCGCGAACTGCCGGTCGTTGCCGACGGCGAGCGCGAGTTCGTGATCGGAGCAGGGGACGAGTTCGTACGGGGCGATGCTGGGATGCCGGTTGCCCATCCGCGCCGGGACCGTCCCGCCGGAGGTGTAGGCGCTGCCCTGGTTGACCAGGGCGGCGAGCAGGCTGGACAGCAGGTCGATCTCGACGCGCTGTCCCTGCCCGGTCCGGTCGCGGTGGCGCAGGGCGGCGAGGATGCCGACGCTCGCGAACAGCCCGGCCAGGACGTCGACGAGCGCGACGCCGACCTTCTGCGGCTCGCCCGCCGGGTCGCCGGTGATGCTCATCAGCCCGCCGACGGCCTGGATGAGCAGGTCGTAGCCGGGCAGCGCGGCGCCGCCGCCGGAGCCGAAACCCGTGACGGAGCAGAGGACGAGGCCGGGGTTCGCCGCCAGGAGCACCTCCGGTCCGAGGCCGAGCCGCTCCATCACGCCGGGCCGGAAGTTCTCGACCACGACGTCGGCCTCCAGCGCGAGCGCGCGGGCCTGGGCGAGGTCGTCCGGATCCCCGAGGTCCAGCGCCACGCTCGTCTTGTTCCGGTTCACCGACTGGAAGTACGTCGCCTGACCGGCCGCGTCGTAGGGCGGACCCCAGCTGCGGGTGTCGTCGCCGGTGCCCGGCCGCTCGACCTTGATCACCGTCGCGCCGAGGTCGGCCAGCAGCATGGTGGCGAACGGGCCGGCGAGCACCCGCGAGAAGTCGAGGACGCGAAGCGGGCCGAGTGCGGTTTCGGACATGGCCCCGACCCTAAGCGGCCGTTCGCTTCTTCGAAGTTGTGATCGCGCTCACGAACCCAATACTTTCCTCTAGGTACCTACTATCTCCGGGAAGGTAGCTTCGGTCGCGTCAACGCAACGCGTATCGAGGAGAGACCATGATCGTGGTGACCGGAGCGACCGGGAATGTGGGACGGCTGCTGGTGGAAACCCTTGCCGCCGCAGGGGAAGAGGTGACGGCGGTGTCGCGCCGGATCTCGGCGGCCGACGTGCCCGACGGCGTGCGGACCGTGCAGGCCGACCTCGCCAGGCCTGACGGATTGAAGCAGGTCTTCGACGGCGCGGACCGGGTTTTCCTGTTGACCTCGGGAGAATTCATGGCGGCGGGCGGCGATGTCGCGGAGATCGTCGCGGCGGCCGGGGGAGCGCGGATCGTGCTCCTGTCCTCCCAAGGCGTCGGATCCGGGCGGCACGCGCCCGCGTTCGAAGAGGCGGTCAAGGCGGCGAGTCCGGAGTGGACGGTGCTGCGGCCGGGCGGGTTCGCGTCGAACGCCTTCCAGTGGGCACCGGCGATCCGGGCCGACCGGGTCGTCGCCGCACCGTTCGGCGACGTCGCCCTGCCCGTCATCGACCCGGCGGACATCGCCGACGTCGCGGCGGCCGTGCTGGCCGAACCCGGCCACCACGGCCGGACCTACGTGCTCACCGGACCCGAGCCGATCTCGCCCCGTCGGCAGGCGGCGGATCTCGGCGAGGCGCTGGGCGAGCCCCTGCGGTTCACCGAACTGAGCGAGGACGAGGCCCGCGCCGCGATGTCGGAGTTCATGCCGCCGGTGGTCGTGGAGGCCACGCTCTCGATCCTCGGCACGCCCACGGAGGACGAACTGCGGGTCAGCCCCGACGTCGAAAAGGTGCTCGGACGGCCGGGGCGCACCTTCGCCGAATGGGCGGCGCGGAACGCGGCCGCGTTCAAATGACACTCGGCGCGCCTGGTCGCCACCCCCTGTGCTTAGACTGAGGTCTAATTAAGGGGCCCCACGTGGACCAGCTCACTCTCGGTGTCATTTCCCGCTCGCGCAAAGAAAACGAGCGGCGGCTCCCGATCCATCCACGCCACCTCGAGCGGATCGACCCCGATCTCCGGCGGAACATCTACCTCGAGCACGGCTACGGCGACCGCTTCGGCCTCCCGGACGAGGAACTGGCGCCGCTCGTCGCCGGCTTCCGCACCCGGGAACGGCTCATCGAGGATTGCGACGTCATCCTCCTGGCCAAACCGCTCGCCGACGACCTGGCCGAACTCCGGCCGGGACAGATCCTGTGGGGCTGGCCGCACTGCGTGCAGGACGACAAGCTCACCCAGCTGGCCATCGACCGGAAGCTGACCCTCATCGCCTTCGAAGCGATGAACCATTGGCGCCGTGACGGTTCCTTCAATCTGCACGTCTTCCACAAGAACAACGAACTGGCGGGCTATTGCTCGGTGCTGCACGCGCTCCAGCTGATCGGCTCGACGGGTGACTACGGCCGTCGTCTCCGCGCGGTCGTGATCGGCTTCGGCGCGACGGCGCGCGGTTCGGTGACGGCGTTGAACGCGCACGGGATCCACGACGTGCACGTCCTCACCCATCGTGGGGTCACCGCCGTCGGGTCGCCGATCCACTCGGCGAACATCGTGCATCTCGACCACGATCTGAAGGGTCCGGCGGACCTCCGCCGGAGTCACGCGATCACCGAGGACGGTCGCGTGCCGCTGGCGGATTTCCTCGCCGGGCACGACATCGTCGTCAACTGCGTACTGCAGGACACCAAGGCGCCGTTGACGTTCCTCGACGAGGAAGACCTCGCCGCGTTCCGGCACGGGAGCCTCGTCGTCGACGTCTCCTGCGACGAGGGCATGGGGTTCGGCTGGGCCAAGCCGACGACGTTCACGGAGCCGACCTTCCAGGTCGGCGGCCTCACCTACTACGCCGTCGACCACAGCCCGTCCTACCTCTGGGACTCGGCGACCTGGGAGATCAGTGGCGCGCTCCTGCCGCATTTGAGGCAGGTGCTGGCGGGGCCGTCCGCGTGGGCCGCCGATCCGACGCTCGACCGGGCGATCGAGATCAGCGACGGCACGATCCGGAATCCCGACATCCTGGCCTTCCAGCATCGGTCGCCGGAGTATCCGCACCCGCGTCGGTGAGACCGCGGATGAGAAAGTTCTCATCGAGCCCTCATCGGCGGCTCACCCTCGCCGGGCAGCCTGGGTGACATGCGAGTCCGAATCATCGTCCTGGCCGGGGTCGCCGCCGTCGTGGTGGCGGCCACCGGCACATTCGCCGTCATCGCGGCCACCGCGGCCTCGCCACCCGACCTCGGCCCGGCGGTCGTCGCCCCGGCCGGGCAGGCCGTCACCGGGCAGGGTGAAGCGGGTGCCCCGCCCGCCGTCGTCCCGCCCCGGCTGGCCGGGCACGACGACGACCTCGATGATGACCCTGATGACGCCGATGACCACTTCGACCTCGACGACTGAGCACGGCCGGTGAGCGCCCGCGCCCGGATCCTCGCGTGGGTCCTGCTGGTCGTGCTGCTCGCGCTGGCCGGATCGCTGCTGGCGACCCGGACCGTCCTGCACAACCAGCTGGACCAGCGCCTCGACAACGAGATCGCGCACGAGACCGGCAAACTCCGTGCCTTCCTGGCGTCGCCGGACGCCCGCCCGGCCGGGCAGCCCGCCACCGTCGAGGCGGTCCTCGGCCGCCACCTGGAACGGAATCTGCCCGAGAAATACGAGACGTTCTTCTCGATCAGCGACGGCGTCGCGTCCAGGCGGAGCGCGATCGAGCCGCCGGTCCGCCTCGACACCGACCCGAAGTTCGTCGCGGAACTCTCCCGGGCCACGAGCCCGGCGTACGGCACGGTCACCACCGCGGTCGGGTCCGCGCGCTACGGCGTCGTCCCGGTGACCATCGAGGGCTCGCCGGGCCGCGGCGCGCTGGTGATCGTCGAGTTCGTCGACCACGCCGCGGGCGAGATCAACGACGTCGTCGGCGTGATGGCCGCGATGTCCGGGGCGGCGCTGGTGCTCGCCGGGCTGATCGGCTGGCTGGTCGCCGGCCGCATCCTCGCGCCGGTGCGGGAGGTGCGCCTGGCCGCCGAGCAGATCGGCGAAACCGATCTCTCCCGCCGGATCGAGGTCCGGGGCTCGGATGACGTCGCCGCGCTCGGCCGCACCTTCAACACGATGCTGGACCGGCTGGAAAGCGCCTTCGCCGGGCAACGCGACTTCATCGACGACGCGGGACACGAACTGCGCACGCCGATCACGATCGTCCGCGGCCATATCGAGCTGATGGGGGAGGACCCCGAGGAGAACGCGGCCACGCGGCGCTTGGTCCTCGACGAACTCGGGCGGATGCAACGGATCGTGGACGACCTTCTGGTGCTCGCGAAGTCCGGCAATCCCGATTTCCTCGCGCCCGGTGAGACCGACCTCGCCGATCTCACCGTCGAGACCCTGGCGAAATCCCGGCCGCTGGCCGACCGCGTCTGGCGGCTCGACGCGGTGGCCGAGGCGACGGTCCGCGCGGACGGTCAACGGCTCGCGCAGGCCTTGCTGCAACTGGTCTCCAACGCCGTCCGGCACACGTCGCCCGGCCAGGAGATCGCCCTCGGCTCCGAGGTGACGGCGACGACGGCGCGGCTCTGGGTCCGTGACACCGGCGAGGGTGTCCCGCCGGATTCGAGGAGCCGGATCTTCGAACGGTTCAAACGTGGCAGCAACTCCAGCGGCGACGACGGGGCCGGGCTCGGCCTGGCGATCGTCGCCGCGATCGCCGAAGCGCACGGCGGCCGGGTGCTGCTCGACACCGTGCCCGGCGAAGGAGCGACGTTCACCATGGAGATCCCCGTCGCGGAAGGTGCGGACCGGTGACCAGTGTGCTCGTGGTGGAGGACTCCGCCAGGATCGGTGCCTTCGTCGAGAAAGGCCTGCGGGCGCAGGGATTCGCGACCCGCTGGGTCAAGACCGGGTCCGAAGGGCTGACCGAGGCGTTGACCGGTGCGCACGACCTCGTCGTCCTCGACCTCGGTCTCCCGGACCTCGACGGCTCGGATCTGCTGCGGGCCCTGCGCGCGGCGGGCCGGACGGTGCCGGTGATCATCCTGACCGCGCGGGACAGCGTCGTCGACCGGGTCGCCGGATTGTCCGGTGGCGCCGACGACTATCTCGCGAAACCTTTCGCCTTCGAGGAACTGCTGGCACGGATCCGCTTGCGGCTCAGGGGAAATCCCGAAGCCGAGCCGGCCGTTCTGCGCGCCGGGGACCTCACACTCGACCTGCGCACGCGACGGGTTTCGGTGGCGGGGGAGGAGAAGGACCTCACCGCCCGCGAATTCGCGCTGCTGGAGACGTTGCTGCGCAACCGCGGCCAGGTGCTGTCCCGCGAGCAGCTGCTCGGCGGCGTCTGGGGTTTCGATTTCGATCCCGGCTCGAACGTGGTGGACGTCTACATCCGTTACCTGCGCGGGAAGATCGGTGCCGAGCGGATCGAAACCGTGCGGGGGATGGGATACCGGCTCGGCGAGTCCTGATGAGACGGTTCTCATCGGGCTCTCACGATGGTCTCTTTCGCGGGCGTCACAGTGGTTTCCATGACCACGACACTGCTTCATCTCAGCGTCGACCTCGTCGCCGCCGTGATCCTCGCCTACGGTATCTACGCCCGTCGCCACCACCGCGGTGACCTCGCCTGCGCCTATCTCGCGCTGAACGTCGGCGTCTGCGTTTCGGTCGCCGTGCTGCTGTCCGTGTCGACCGCGAGCGCGCTCGGGCTCGGTCTTTTCGGGGTGCTGTCGATCATCCGGCTGCGCTCCGATTCGATCAGCCAGCAGGAGGTCGCGTACTACTTCGTCGCGCTGGTGCTCGGCCTGGTGAACGGGCTGCCGTCCGCGGACTGGCGGATCGTCGCCGTGTTCAACGTCCTGCTGCTCGCCGTCATGTACGTCGCCGACCACCCGTCGCGCACCCGCGGCCCGCAGCGGCGCACGGTCGTGCTCGACACCGTGTATCCCGACGAGCAGACGATGCTGATGGAACTGCGGGCGCGGCTCGGCGGAACGATCGTGCGGCACAGTGTGTCCGAAGTGGACTATGTCCGTGAGGTCACCGTCGTCGACGTCCGGTTCCGGCCGGACACCACCGCGGTCGTCCACGGCGCTCCGGCGGGACACCGGTGACCGGGCGCGGAACGGCCACCGTCGCGGCGGTGGCGAAAAGGCTTCCTTCGCTGTCGCTGGCCGAAGTCGTCGCCACGAGCGGGCTGATGAGCCGGACGGATCGCAAGTACGTCTTGCCGCTCAACGACTTCCTGGCCGTCGCCGACGTGCTGTCGCTCCGCTGCCTGGAGATCGACGGGCAACGGGTGTTCGGCTACTCGTCGACCTATTTCGACACGCCGGATCTGGCGATCTTCCGCGCGCACCGGCAGGACCGCCGTCGCCGGTTCAAGATCCGCACGCGAACCTACACCGACTCGGCCGACACCTACTGCGAGCTCAAGGTCAGCGGGCGGCGCGACGAAACGGTCAAGGTCCGCCGCCCGCATCCGGCCGAGGCGGCACACGGCCTGACCGCGCCCGCGCTGACGTTCCTCGACGACGCCCTCACCACCGCCTACGGCCGCCCCGCGCCCCGGCCGCTGATCCCCGCACTGGTCACCGACTACCGGCGGACCACTCTCGTCACCGCCGACACGCGGATCACCTGCGACACGTCGCTCGTCTGGCGCTCTGGCCCGCGGTGCCTGGCGGCGGGGGACGACCTGGTGCTGCTGGAGGTGAAATCGGCGTCCGAGCGCAACAGCGTCACCGAGGCGCTGGCGAAACTGCGGATCCGGGAGCAGTCGGTGAGCAAGTACTGCGCGGGCCTGGTGGCGCTGGGGCTCGCGACCGGCGGGAACCGGTGGCGGCCGGTGCTGCGGCGGCTCGGGGTGGCGTAACGATCGCGGCACGGGCGGCGACCCTTGCTGTCGGATTCCGAGCGAGGGAGGACGAACATGAGGACCAGGGAGAAAGCGGCGCTCGCCGTGGCGGGGCTGGCCGTCGCGGCGGCCGGAGGCACGGTGTTCGCCGGGACGTCCGGCGCCGTCGGCCCGTCACCGGCGCCGAGCGTGCAGGCCGCGGAGACGTCGTGCGTGACCGACGGCGCCGGCATGTGCACCGTGCCGCACACGCTGGGCGCGATCCCGGCGGTGGTGGTCGTCTCGGCCAACACACCGGGACAGTTCAACGCGTACATGCTGAACACGGTGCAGGGTTCGTACACGGCGACCACGTTCAAGGTGCGGGCGATGTTCGACCAGACCACGCCGAAGGTGGGCGGGACGATCTGGTTCAGCTATACGGCCTATGGCGCACCGATCGTTCAGCCGACCACTTCGAGGACGTTCCCACCGGCGACTACGCCCACAACACCTGAGACACCCGGCAGCTGACCGTCCAAAAAGGACCAGCAATCGGCTACCGCGGCCGGTCGTCCAGTTCGTCGGACAGGATCGCGTCGATCCGGAGACCGGCTCGCCGCAGTACCCGGATGCTCGCCCTCAGTGACAACACGATGCCGACGACGGCCAAGACACCGAGCCCGATGGCGACCGGATTCGCCACGAGCGCCTCCCTGCCCGATGGGCCCGGACGGCGTGCCGCCCGGCGCTGGTCCCTGAAACCTAGACGAGTCGGCTTTGCCCCGCGCCGGAAACCAGCTGATCGGCCTAGGCGGTGTCGACCCGCCTGCACCGCCAGGAACCACCTGGATCACGAAGCCCACCGAACAGACTCACAGGACACCGCCTAGGCGATCGCGGCAGGTGAGCGCTGTGATAGCTTGGAGCGAACTGGGACTTCTGTGCGTTCGCAAACCCACTGGTGGGGCTGGGACGGCTCCCGCGGAGGTGTCAGGGCACCGTTGGGGCCGGTAGCTCAGTTGGTTAGAGCAGGGGACTCATAATCCCTTGGCCGTCGGTTCGAACCCGACCCGGCCCACCACATCGATATCGTTGCCGACCTGCGGGGATGTTGGTCCTTCGGCGGCATTTTCGCCTCGGCGTCAGTCGTGACTGGGCTCCGTTATGTCTCCGTTTGCTCCGGTGTGCCCATAGTGGGAGAAGTCAGGTCCGGAGTTCTTTGAGATCTTCGGCAGCCTTGCGCGGGGGTCGGGGCAGCATTGCGGCACGCCGCAGCCACAGTGGGGGTCCCAGAGTCGATACATGGGTTCATGGACGAACAGTTCCCAAGCTTGAAGTGCTTCGGCGGAGGCGCCGGGCCAAAGCCGGGTGCGTTCGAGGGCCCGGGCATGGGCTGCGGTCCTCACGCCGATGCCGGTCATCGAGGTCAGACCTGGGCGAGCGCATCGAGCATCTTCTCGACCTCGCTGGCGACGGTTTTCGTTGCTGGAGAATAGTTTCGGGCTGTCGGCGAGTCTGCCGCCATGCTCCCAGCCTGTTCGTAACCGCGGTCCTGATAGCCTCTGTTCACTTTGCATGGGGGAGATGAGCGCAAGATGCCAAACGTGGAGTGCCTCGGCTATCTGAGAGCCGGTCGAATCGCAGTGTTTGTCGCCGCGTCGGCAATGCTATGGCTAGTCGGGTGTTCGTCGGACAAGTCTGGTTCGGCGCCGCAAGGCAAGGTCGCCGAGGGTGTGGCCCCGTCGTCCGCTGACCCGGCTACCAAGACGTCCACTCCGGACGCTTTGTGTGAACTTCTCACACCGGCTGAACTGTCGATGCTTACCGGAGAGGTGTCCGGTCCGAAGTCTTTGGCTGTCGGCGGATTGCCCGCGTGTCACTGGGAGACGACTGACGGGGGTCGCGTCCAGGTGATCGGTGCGTCAGCAGAAAAGTGGGCAACGCAATTGCCCGCGGCAATAGAGCAGGTGAAGAAGTCGGGACTGCTCGACGATCCGGAGACGGCTCGCAAAATGGAAGCGGCTCGCGACCTGGTCGCCTCTGGCAAGGAGATCGCGCCGGATCGTGCCTGTGAGCTGTTTTCCACGCTGCTGGAGGTTCAAGGGCAACCGGCCGGCAGCTCCCACACCGTGAATCTGATTCCCACTCGGGAGAACCCCAAAGCCATCAACGGACAAGCCTGCGGTGGAGGGAGATTTACGTCCGTCCAGCTCGTCGCGCCGAACCTGAGCGGCTCCGACGATGAGGTCTCGAGACTGTCGAGTGTGCTGACCAGGGCACACGAACGCAACGGCGGCTAAGCACCATCCAGCCGCGGTTGCGTGCAACAGCGGGCCTCGACGGTGTTTGCTATTGGCGCATTCAGTGATTCAGGTCAAGTGTCGGGGATGTCGCCACGGAGGCGAGATTCCAAGGTAGCGCTTGGTTGGCTTCAGAGTCCTCCCAGAACATGACCCAGTGCCGTATGTCCTCCGGGCATGGGTGCTCGTTCTGGTGGACAGCGCGGCGTCTGCCGACCAGGTTCGGCCGCTGGTGCCGAGTTCCCCCCTCACCGTGTACTCGTGGCCAGCAGGCACACGCTCGGTGATCTGCACGGGGCCAGGAAGATCGATCTCGACGTTCTGCCTGGGTCGGAAGCGGTGGCGATGCTTGACGCGGCCGTGCGCACGGCGGATCAGCGGGTCTTGGAGGCGCCCGAAGCGGCCGGCGAGGTTGCCAAATTCTGCGGATATCTGCCGCTGGCGTTGAGCGTCGTCGCCGCGATCCTGGTCAGCGAGCCGGAGCAGCCGATCAGTGAGGTGGCGGCAGCGCTGAGGTCCTCGAATACTCGACTCAGCGAACTCAGCTATGACCGCGGCTCGCTGTGCACGCAGCGTTCGCGTTGTCCTACGCCCGCCTGGAGCACGACGACGCCCGGCTGTTCCGCCTATTGTCGCTGAAGCGGGGCTGCAGATCAGTGTTGAAGCCGCCGCGGCGTTGGCCGATCTGGCGCAACGGGACACCGTGAAGATACTGGGTAGGCTGCGTAGAGCGCACATGATCGAGCAGGGCGAGCCTCGCGGCTGGTTCCGGTTCCACGACTTGCTACGGCTCTACGCCCAACACTGCGCGGCCATCGACGAGTCCGCCGACGCGTGCGAAGCCGCCGTCGTCCGCCTGCTGGACTACTACATCGACGCCATGCGGTTGGTCGACGAAGAACTCAGGCCGTCACCCGTAGCCCTCCCGGAGGCCCGCGTCTGGTTCCGGGCGGAACGGACGAATGTCGTCGACGCCATCACCTTGGCTCATGAGGCAGGTCGATATGAGCAAGTCACGCAGTTGGCTTTCGCGCTGAGCGGGTATCTGCTTCTCCAGCGAAACTGGGACGTTTGGCGCACCGTCTATCAGCTTGCGCTCCACGCGGCACAGCAACTGAAGGATCGACCCGGCGAGGCGACCGCCCTTCTCGGCCTGGGCAGGGCCGCTCGCCACCAGCGCGACGTCGACATAGCCCGCGCTCATTATCACTCAGCCCTGGTCGTGTACCGCACGCTCGACGACCACCGCGGCGAAGCCCGGGCGCTGCGCCACCTCGGCTCGATACTGCGCCTGCAAGGTGACTACGGCACCGCCCGCGTCCACTACGACGAGGCGCTCGCTCTCTACCGCAGCCTCGGCAAACGGCACGGTGAAGCCGACACCGCACACAACTTCGGCACAATGGCGCGCCGCCAGAAGCACCATGACCAAGCTCGCACCCACTACCTCGAAGCTTTGGTGATCAGTCGCGAGATCGGCGACCACCGCCGCGAGGCACGCGCTCTGGAACAACTCGGCAAGACGGCTAGGGACCAACGGGACTGACGCAGGCCCCCGGTCACTGGCAAGCGGCGATCGTGGCATACGAACGTGCGAACGACCGAGCCTATGCACAGGGCTGCGTCGACGAATGGCGCGTGATCTACCCTGCCTGTTGACGTCTGCTTGGACGATGTGGCGCCGGCTGTTGCCGTCACCGGTGTCCAGGCGGGCATGTCGGGACCGCATTTGATGGTCCGTGACGCAGCTGACCAACATGGTCGCCGTGCCCGACCCTGACCTCAGCGTCAAGTGTCCAAGGTGACGTTGGAATGCCGCGAAGTCTGAGGCTCCGGGCGCACATGGACCAGATAGTCGAGGTTTCCGGCCGTCGGTCATGGTGCCGACTTGCGGGTTACCGGCTGAGCTCGGGGAATGACGAGACACAGGTGTGAGGTTCGACTACGCTGGCCGCTCGGCCGGTTACGCTCGTGGTGATCGCGGGACTAAGTGGTCGGGCCGTGGGGGCGGCTGCGAGGGGTATGTCGGGCGACGGGGAGGGCGAGCCGGCGTGTCATTGAATGTGGCCAGGTTGCGGCAGCAGGCTGGTGAGCTTGACGCTGAACTGGAGCAGGCCCGGTTCACCGGGCGGTCGGCTGACGGTGTCGTGTCGGCGGTGGTGTCCGGTCAGGGCAAGCTGGTGGATCTGAAGATCGCGGATCATGTGATCCGGAGTTCGCATCCCCAGCGGCTGGGGCCCGCGGTGCTGGAGGCGGTGTCGGCGGCCCGGCGTGCGGCCGCTCAGGTCGGTGTCGCCAAGGTGCGCGCGGTGGTGGACAAGGACCAGGAGTGGATGCCCGAGCCCGCCCGTGGGCCTGCGGCAACCCAAGGGAACGACGTCGCGCCATCACCTGCTCCCCGAGCCGCGCCGGCGGCTGAGCCGCGTGTAGCGCGTCCCGATGCCGCGGAGGTTGAGGAGGAGAGTTTCGATCAGCTCGATTTTCTGGACGCTGATCTCGAGGACGAGGGGCGGGATCGCTGGTGAGCTACCAGGACGAGCTGTATCACCTGGCGCGGGAGATCGACGTGACGGTGGCCGCGGTTGAGCAGGCCGCGGCGGGTGCGGCGCGGGATCGTGTGACGTGGACGTTGCCGGGGGAGTTGGGGTCGGTGACGGTGACTGGTGCGGGTGAGCTGGTCGATGTGTCGGTGGACGTGGCCGCGATGAAGGACTACAGCGCGGCGAGCCTGTCTCGTCAGCTGCTGCTGGGGATCCAGCGGGCGGAGGAGACCGCGGTCCAGCGGTATGACGCGGCGATCGCGGCCGTTCGGGATGAGGAGCGGCTGGTATGAGTTTTCCGGATCCGTTCGACCCCGGTCCCGGTCAGGGCTATCACGTCTATCCGGAGAAGCTGCGGGCCGCGGCCGATACGATCGCGGAGGCGGCGGAGCTGTTGCAGAACTTCGCGATCGTGGACCTGGCGAACGTCGCGCTCGGCCCTTATGACCTGGGTTTGCCGGGGACGGCGACGAACCTGATGCCCGGGCTCAACGGCCTGGGGACGGTGGACCGGTACAACGCGGCCATCGACACGATTCAGCGGATCACGGCGGAGAACTCGACCCAGCTCGCCGTGCTGAGCGCGGCGTTGGGTAAGGCCGCGAACCATTACGAGCAGCTGGATCAGGAAGCGTACGACCGGATGAAGAAGCTGGAGGGTGAGATCAAGTGACCACCCCCGACCCTGGCCAGGCCGCCGCGGAACTCACCACCATGACCTATCCGGAGGCCGCCGACGCGAAGATCCGGGAGTACGCGGAGCTGATCGGCGCGCACGGGATCATCGGGCTGCTGGACAAGCTCCGCGTGTTCGTCGCCGGTGATCTGCAGAAAACGCTGGATCTCGCGGGTGTGTTCGCCAGGCAGAGCAGGTTGAAGGACGCGGCCGAGAAGGTCAATGACGCCAAGCTGTCGCTCAATGCCGCATGGCATGGCGACGCGTTCGACCAGTACTCCATGTATTCCGGGATGGTTGTCGACGGCCTGAACAAGGGGCAGGCCTCCGTCACGAGTCTGACCAAGACGGTGAGCACGGTCGCGATCACGGTGATCGACACGTACAAGAACTTGTTGCTCGCGCTCGGGAACTGTGCGGCGAATCTGGCGCAGCTGAGCGGGAAGTTCGCGATCGTTCTCGGGTCCGTGGTCGTCCCGCCGCTGGCCGTGTTGTCGGCCAAGGACTTCGTGGACGCGATCAACTCGGCGTTCGAGAAGTTCTGGCGTGACTGCAACACGCTCCTCGCCGGCATGATCACCAACATCGGAGCGCTGGTCGGGAGTGGTCTCGAGCTGACGGCCATCGAAACCACCTTCCCCAAGATCCCGGATGTCGGCACGAGTGCCGAGGTGGTCGGGGAACCCCGCCGCTGGCGGATCAAACCGGGAGCCGATCCTTCGTGAAACCACCTCTGTCCCAAAGGCTTGCCATACTGATCGTTGGTGGGCTGGTGGCGCTGGCCGGCTGCGGAACGAGCCCGCCACCGACACCGCCGAAACCGTCGGTGTCGGTCCCGCCGATCCCCGCACAATTGAACGGCGCCAAGTTCAAGGCAGATCCGTGCACGGCGATCACCGTGGAACAGCTTCAGAGCATCGGCTTCAGTGAGAACGGCACCCAGCAGCGCGGCAGGGACGGGGAATGCTTCGTCGCGTTCGGCAAATCGGTCGAGGTGACCGCATCGTGGCATCCGGTGCTGGAGGACAGCAACAACATCAGCACGCTGTACCGCGATCACGCCAGTGGCCGCCACAACCCGAAAAACTGGGAAGAAGTCACCATCAACGGCTACCCCGGGGTGATCACGGAGATCGAGGAGAACGTCCTGACCAAGCAGGACGAGGGACCGCTGGCGTGCAGGCTGGCTCTCGGCGTCGATGACACCACGCTGGTGTACGTGGGCGCCAACACACGCGGCCGTGCGGAAGCCGGCCCCTGGAAGAACGATCCCTGCGGCGCGGCCAAAAAGATCTCCGAGTTCGTCCTCGACAACCTCCGCGGCTAGGCGCGGAGGTCTGGCGCCGACCCAGCAAACCGAAGCCCGCAAGGGCCGTGACGCAGGGCGTCGAAGCTCTCGCAACTTCTCGTAGACTTCCGCACGGCAACCGACCTGCAGCATGAGCATGCTGTCCACATGGGAACGTCCGGCGATCGTGAGAGCACGGGCAGCTGGTGCAGGGAGTGCATGCCGCGCAGGTCTACGTCGGTTCTGTCTCCGCGCTGGATGGCCAGGTTTGGAGCAGCCAGCGCTCGCGGCGGTAGTCGAGATCCGGGAAGTCGGTGTTCACGGTCGGGGTGCTGGTGCGGAACGCGCGTAGCTGGAAAGGGCCGGGGTCGGGAAGTTCGATAATGACGTCCGCCGGCGAGCCGGTGACGGAGCCGAGGACGACGCGCTCCGTGTCCACGATGAAAGCCCCGTCGAACCGATCGTCGAACGGTGACATGGACGGCGCGGGTTCTGCCGTCCAGACTTCGAAGTCCACCACGACGTCCGTCGTCTCACCCAAGGTGAAGAACTTGCTTCCTCAGTGGCCGCTGACTGCGATAGCACCGGCCTCTGCCGGGGCTACGCGAACCACGACAACCATCTGCATGTCCGCTACTGCGAAGTGGTGCGTCCGAACAGCCTCTACGTCTGCTGAACATGCATAGCCGGCGATCGGGGAGCGGGTTCCCGCTTTCCCTGCCTTGGCGGCTCGACGACGGCGACTGCGACCCAGGTCGCGGCCGCCGTCCGCGGCTCAGCGCCGGCAGCGGAGCTCACCACGCGGAGCGGGTGTCGAACGTGGTGTCCGCGCGATCGCCTGGTGTTCTACCTCGGCCAGCGCGGGCAACAGAAGACCGAGCGCCGCATGTCTGGCAGGTCCTTCGGCTCACGGGTGTCCATCGCCGCGGCCGAGGCGATGGACACTGGAGGAAACCCCGCCGCCGATGACCACACCACCGTGCCCGTTCCCGGAGGCCACGGTTGCCGGAGCTTCCACGCTTGAACGCTGTGCAGAACGAGGTGCCTCGGCTTGGTCGTTCACGCCGCCTCCGAGCCCGGCTGATGAGCGATCGACACCGTCCACGTGCTCCCGTCCGCGGCCTGCTCGGTGACCTCGGCGCCCTCCGGTAGCGCGGCGATCGCCGTCAGCAGTGATGTCCGGGCCCGCAGTTGCCATCGGTAGGCGGCGCTCCTGAGCATCTCCAGCCCGCAACGGCCCGCGATCCCCACCATCATCACGATCTCCAGCGTCATCGGCGTCGTCCTCCAGCATCACCGACCGCGCACCATCCGCGCAGCCTTTGTCGGTGACTGAGTGGGGAGCACACCCGAGAACGTTTAACGCCCGCTTCTTCGTTCACCCGACCGGGTGTCCCTGGCGCCGGACGGCCTCCGGGCTGGGCATCGCATGTCCGGCGGTGACGCGCGGGCGAGTTCGCCTCGCTAAGACCTGGTCTCAAAACTCGGCGTGTCGCTAGCTGAACCAACGGTCCGCCCCTGGCTCCGCACCGCCTGTCTGTGGGCCCGGCCCGACGGACCGGAGGTCTGTCAGGGAGACTGGGGGCCAGTGCCCGACCTCTCGACCTGGAGTCTTTTATGCCGCAAGGGACCGTCCGTTGGTTCGACGCCGAACGAGGTTTCGGCTTCCTCGCGCCCGAGGACGGCTCGCCGGACGTGTTCGTGCACGCCTCCGAGATCGCCGGGGACGGCGGCGCGAAAGTGCTCCGCGAGGGTCAGGCCGTCGTGTTCGAGGTCGGTGAGAACGACCGCGGGCCCCAGGCGCTGCGTGTTCGCGTCACCGCCGATGCGGCCGCCGACAGCGCCGTGGGCCTGCTCGGCACCGTCAACTGGTACGAGCCGGGCAAGGGGTACGGCTTCGCGTCGCCGGACGGCGGCGGCGCCGACATCTTCGTGCACAGCTCCGCCATCGTGACCGGCGGCGTGGTCACCGAGGGGCAGCGGGTGGCCTTCCTGATCGTCGAAGGCGAGCGCGGCCCGCAGGCCGGGCACGTGATCCCGCTGGGAGCAGGGGCCGGCTCACCCGCTGCGGCCGGTATCGCGGACGGTGCCGACGGCACGGTGGCCTGGTACGACGAGGACAAGGGCTTCGGCTTCATCAACCCCGACTCCGGCGCCGGGGACGTCTTCGTTCACGCCCGGGCCCTGGCCGAGGGGCTGACGTGGCTCGCGGAGGGCGACCGCGTCGCCTACGAGGTGGCTAGTGGAGACAAGGGCCCGCAGGCCCGCGACGTGCACCTGGTCCGGGGCGCCGAGCCCCAGACGGCGCCGCAGCGGTCGGCACCTGCCGCGGCCGCAGGGCCGGCGGCGCGGGACGCGCCCGTACGAGCCGGCGAGGGCGTCGTCGCGCGCTACGACGCCGACCGCGGCTTCGGCTTCATCACCCCGGACGCAGGCGGCGACGATCTCTTCGCCCACGCGTCCGTGATCATGGGGTCGGAGCCGCTGCAGAAGGGTGACCGGGTCCGGTACGCGGTGCGTCAGAGCGACCGGGGCCCGCAGGCCGACCGCATCGAACGCCTCTGAAGAGGCGGCCCCACCGATGGCTGATCACTTCCCGACGAGAGTGCTCGTTCATCCCCGTCGATGGTGCCGTGGCAACGCGGCCGCGGCCTCCTCCAGGAGATCGATCTCCCTCGTGGTGACGGGGCCCGTGCCGACCCGAGGACCTGCTCCGCGCTCGGAAGCTCGCCGGTCGGCCACAAAGTCACACCGAGGCATTGATCGACATCGAGCACGTCCGGCCTTGCTAGGCTCGCGTGCATGGCGCTGACTTCGCCGGACTCGTGGTCCGGTTCGCTGGAACGGCGGCTTCGAAGGATCGTCAAGCGGTGGGCGGTCTCCCGCAAGTCTTACGACGACATGGTTCTGCGTGCCTCGGAATGGGCAGAGCGGAACGCGGCGCTGGACGAGAGCCACCGCCTGCTCACGGTCGAGCACGAGAACCTGCGGTCCCGGCACGAAGACGTGCTGCGCGCGAAGCAGGCGTTCGAAGACCGGTATCGCACCTGGGTGCCGCCGGGACATTTCTACTCTCCCTTCCCCGCCAAGGAGGAAATCGATCGGCGTGCTGCCGCGCTCTTCGACGTCGATGCCCGTCCAGAGGCCGTCGACCTACGGGAAGCAGACCAGATAGCCCTGTTCGGCAAACTCGCCGACCTGGCGGCGGACCTGCCGTTCACCGCGGAACCGAACGAGCGCCACCGCTACTTTTTCGACAACCCGGAGTACTCGTGGGCGGACGCGATCACGCTGCACACGATGCTGCGGCACCTCCGGCCCCGCCGGGTCATCGAGGTCGGCTCCGGCTACTCGACGGCGATGACGCTCGACACGATCGACGGTTGGCTCGATGACGTCGAGCTGACCTGTGTCGAGCCGAATCCGCAGCTGCTGGAGAGCCTGTTACGGAGCGGAGACAACGAACGCGTCCGGATACTGGGCAAGCCCGTGCAGGATGTCCCGGTCGAGACGTTCCAGGCACTCGAGGCCGGGGACGTGCTGTTCATCGACTCGACCCACGTCGTCAAGGCAGGCTCGGACGTCAACTACCTGTTCTTCGAGGTGCTGCCGCGGCTGCCCGACGGCGTCTGGATCCATCTCCACGATGTGTTCTTCCCCTTCGAGTACCCGATGACCTGGCTGACCGAAGGTCGGGCGTGGCAGGAGGACTACCTGCTACGGGCGTTCCTGATGTACAACGACCGTTTCGAAATATGCTGGTTTCAGCAGTACATGTGGATACACCACCGGCGACTGCTGGAGGAACGGATTCCGATGATGGCGAACAACCCCGGCGGAAACATCTGGCTGCGAAAAGTCGCCGGCTAGCACCGTCCCACACGTGGCATCCACAACCACCGTGTCGGCTCATGCGCCGACGAGGTTCCTCGATAGAGCGTGAGCGCCTACCTTTCGGTGGACTGCCGGGGCTTCCGGCAGACGAGGAACAGGCTTCCTTCGTCCCACAGCACGTCGAGTCGGCCCGGGTGTTGCCCGTACCCGACGGCGCGCACCGTTTCGACCACGAACCAGCCCTCTCCCGAACGACCACAGGCACGGTGCCGCGTCGCAGTAGAGCCGGCGTTTCGTCATTCCGGCGTCGAAATCGTCGTATCCGCGGGACTCTTGGTCGAAGTAGTCGAGACACATGTGGACGAGATTCTGCGGTGTGAATCCGTCCACAGTGGTCACGAAGTTGTAGGCGGCCTTCACCGGTCGGCTCCTCTCAGCCGTGGCGCCGTGGACGCGGGCCCGGCGCCTTCGGACAGATACGGCCGCCCACGAAGCGCGGCCAGACCGCCGCCACAACCCAGCAGTCCTGCGACCGCGGCGGCGATCTGTGGTTCGACGATCTGCGCGGCCATACCGATCAGCCCTATGGCGACTCCTTGACTCAGCATGAGCCCGGCCCCGCGAGAACCATTCCGTTGGGGTGGCTGGGGGCTGGCGATGGGGGAGGGGATGCCGCGCCGATGAGCGGGGAGGGCATGGTGGTCCTGCTGGCGGCAAAAGGTGCTGCCGACTGGACGGCACGTCGTCTCCGATTGGGCTCCGTTGCCCACGTAGAGCCCCGATACAGGCCGACACGCAGCGGCACTCAGTCCGGGCTCAAACTGGCGTTGACCTGCACAAACCGGCAGGATTTAACATCATAATCCCTTGGCCGTCGGTTCGAGCCCGACCCGGCCCACCATCACTGTCCGATGAGGACAGATGAGCCCGGCCGGGCTCGCCCGCGAAAGGTCAGAACGGCCAGTCCGCGTCCCGTCCCGTTTCAAGAAGCGGAATCATCGTGAAAGCGGCGTCCGTGAGGCCGCCGAACGTGTGCCGGTTCCCGTGCCCGGACGCCGAGTGGCCTCGCTCGTAGCCCGCGAGGTTCCACGTGTACAACGCCGTGTCCTTCGGCACGGCCTGGTCGACGTTGCCGGACGAGTGCTGCTCGTCGGTCAGGATCACCACCCGGTCGTGGTAATCAGGACGCAGGTGGCGCTGGATCGCGCCGACGGTGTCGGTGCCCGCGCCGATGAAGTAGCCGCCGTTCTTCCAGCGGTCGAGCCCCCGCAGCAGTGATTCACCGCCGGGCATGTCGAAGGCCTTCGAACCGGTGCCGCCGTAGTAGCCGTTCGAGAACGACACGACGTCCGCAGTCTCGCAGCGGGCGCCGAGCGCGATCCCGAAGATCGCGGCCGCGTCCCAGCGCATCAGGGTGCCGTCCTTGCTGAAACCCGAGTTCATCGAACCCGAGGTGTCGACGAGGATCAGTGTCCTCCCGGCGAGCCGCGGCACGTTCGCCAGTGACTCGGCGATCGCCTTTTCCAGTGCGTACGACCAGCGAAGCGACGGCGCCGCCCGATATGCGGAGAGGAACCTCATCGGGAGCTGCCGCGACTTCGCGACCTGCTCCGGATCGGCCAGTCGCGCCGCGACGCCCTCGGCGACCTCGTCGGACACGCCTGCCTCGTCGAAGTTCCGGAGGTTCCGCAGCAGCGCCATGTAGCCCATGGAAGGGATCACCGCTTCCCAAGCGCGCGCGTCCATCGGGCCCTGGAGCCAGCCGGCCAAGGACTCCCACGTCATGCCCGCTCGCCGTAGAACGGACCGTGCGGTATCGGGGTGGCTGAAGAGATCGCGCCGCTTCTCCTTGTCCCACGCCATGAGCTCCGCGCGGGCGCCGAGGACTTCCAGTTCGGCGGGGATCTCGCGGCCGGGGTTGAACCGGACGTCGACGATGTGCTTGAACAAGGCGTCCTGCGCCGGGTCCTTCGGGTCCGGGTGGGTCAGGCCGAGGACGTCGGCGAACCGGAAAGCGCGCGCGTCGGAGTCCCACTTGAGGAACGACTTCTCGTGGAAGAGCCGGACGGCCGCGTCGGCGATGCCACGCTTGACCGGCTTCGGGATCTTCTTGCCGTACAGGGACGTCCAGTAGGCGAGCAATTCGCCGGGCTCGTCGGCGCGCTGGAGCACGGAGTCGACGACGGCACGATTCGCGGTGGTGGCGGAATACGACGGGTCACCGGCGAGCCGGGCGCGGACGTACTCGGCGGCGCCGACGATCGCGGCGGTCCGCATGTTCGCTTCAGTGCGGAGCCAGCACAGGAACCGCGCGGTCCAGCCGGGGTCGGCGAGCGCCGTCTCATGGACGAGGTCGGCGTAGCGCGTGTCGCGCTTGTCGCCGGTCTCGTAGAAGGTGTTCTCACCGACCATGTTGGTGACGGCGAGCAGGAACAGCTCGGACTTGGTGTCCCGCGCGTAGCCGTCTCCACCTTCATGGGTGACGCCGCCGGGGCTCCGCTCACCGGTGATCGGTGAGCTGGTCGCCGGCCGTGTCCTGGTGGTGTTGAACTTCGACACCCTCGACCCTCGTTTCGTTCGAGGGGAGCTGTGATCCCAGATGAGGCCCGAGAAAAAGTCGGTGACGGTGGCTGTCCAATGCTCTACCGATTGAGCTACCGGCAGGATGACTGCCGGGCGGGGCTCGAACCCGCAACCCTTGGGTAATCGAAGTAACCGTCGCCTGCGCACCGGGCACATCTGAAATTGTGGCTCCCGAGAAAAGAATCGGTGACGGCGGCCTGTGAAAGAGGAAGTAGCCGTTACCTGCGCACCGGGAGTGCTCGCTCAACCTAACAGAGTGTTCGTGTGCCCGTCTCCGGAATTAACCGGCCCGCCGCCTCAGAAGCGGGGAAGCTCCAGCAGGTTGTTCTTCCAGATCCCGTCCGCGCGCGTGCGGAGGAACTTCGGGCCGAAGGTCGGCTTGATGATCTCCACGGCCACCCGGTGGATTCCCTCGTCCACGTAGGCCTTCCCGTCGTCGTCCTCGAGCCACGCCACGATCGCCGAAACGAAACTCTCACCGGTCTCGCCGCTGCCGGGGTTGATCCAGCGCAGTTTCGTGATGCTTTCGTGGAACTTCCCACCTTCGAGCCGCGCTGCGATGATCTTGATGGCCATGGTGCTACCTCTTCGGCTGGATGCCCTCGAAGCGAACAGGGGTAAAGCGGTACTCGCCACCTGCCCGCACCCCGTTACGCCGTCCGGTCGCCGTGCTTCGAACGTTACGAGTTCGAGCGCGGGGCGTCGTTCTGAGTCAGATGACGCAGACCGCGCGCGTTTCGCCATGTCACTGTCCTGACGCCGACGGGAACACCGGACGGCGGAGAGGAAACGGACATGTGCGCTGCCCACAAGAGATCGGCCGCGGCGGGAATCGCACTGGCCGCCGCGGTCCTGGCCGGCTGCGCGCCGGCACCGGAACCGGCACCGGCGGCCCAGCAGGCGGCGCCTTCGCCGTCCGCGACGGACTCGGCCGCGGCGGTGGCCTGGATGAACGGCTTCTGCGGCGCGGTCAAGGACTTCATCGACGGCAACAACAAGATGCCGTCGGCGAGTGGTGAGACCGTGGAGGCCATCAAGAAGAGCACGAGCGACCAGCTCGGGCATTACGCGGCGATTCTGACCAAGACGGTCGACAGCCTCGGTGCGCTGCCCGCCGCTCCGGTTCCGGCCGGGGACGCGGCGAAGCGGGAGTTCCTCGCGAAGTACACCTCGGCGCGAGACAAGACCGTGAACGCGAAGGCGGGTCTGGACGCGGCGGGGAAGGACGACACCGCCGCGCAAGGCCGGGCGGTCGACGGGCTCATCGCCGCCCAGAAGGACACGCATGGCGCGCTCGACCCGGTCGCGGCCGTCTTGGGCGCTCCGGAACTGAAGGCGGCCGCCGCGACCGCGGAACGCTGCCGCCCCTGACTCGTGAGTGGCAAGGACGGTTCTAACCGTCCTTGCCACTCACGAGCCCCGGCACCCGCTGCCACGTTCACTCCTCGGCGAGGATCTTCCGCAAACGCGTCAAAGCCCGGTGCTGCGCCACCCGCACCGCACCGGCCGTCGAACCGACGACACCGGCGGTCTCCTCGGCGGACAGGCCCACGACGATCCGCAGCACGACGATCTCCCGCTGCTTGTCCGGCAGGATCCGCAGCAGTTCGCCCATCCGGTCGCTCAATTCGTTGTGCAGCGCCCGTTGTTCCGGACCCACGGACTCCGAGATCCCGTCGGGGACTTCGGCGACGGGCTCGGTGCGGTTGCGGGCGGCGGCACGGCGGGCGTCGGCGACCTTGTGCTGGGCGATGCCGTAGACGAAGGCGAGGAACGGCCGTCCCCGTTCGCGATAGGTCGGCAGCGCGCGGAGGATCGCCAAGCAGACCTCCTGCGCGACATCGTCCGCCGACGCGTACGTCCGTTCCTGCCTGCCGATCCGCGACCGGCAGTACCGGATCACGAGCGGGCGGACGGTGATGAGCAGCTGGTTCAGCGCGCGCGGGTCGCCTTTCCCGGCGGCCGCGACGGGTTCGTCGAGGGTGTACCACTGCGACGGCGTCACCTGCTCGGGTTCCGACTCCGCCGGGGTTCCGGGCGCCACCAAGGCGAGTTCCCTGATCATCGCGCGGTTCTTGATCCGGGCGAGGGTGTCTTCGGGGTCCAGCCCCATCCGCAAGGCGTCGAGGAAGGCACCGTTGGCGCCGTCCAGCCGGTCGGCGAAGCCGGGATCGTGCTCCGCCAGCCTGTCCCGCGCGTGGCGCAGGGTCGTGCGGACTGCCTCGTCCGAGATCCCGAGCAGCCCGGCGATCTCCCGCGCCGAGTAGCCGTCCATCGTCCAGGCCATGGCGAGTTGCTGGCGTTTCGGCAGGCTCCCCAGCATCGTCAGGACGGCCGACGCCTCGTCGGCGAGCGCGGTGAGCTTGTCCTCCCGGCCGGCGTCGGCGGAGGCCCAATCGGCCCCGACCGAGGTCTGTTCCTTCGCCCTCCGGTGCCCGACGCGGCGGACCCACGCTTTCGGCTGGGTGATGCCCTGCCAGTCTTCGTAGGCGTTGAGCATCGCCTCCGCGGCCGCGGAGCGTGCCGGGTCCAGCGCGAAGCCCGCCTTGCACAGGAAACCGGTGAGCAGCGGAAATTCGGCGTGGAAGAACTCGTCGAACCCGTCGTGGCTCATCACCCGCACTCACCGCTCTCAGCCGCCTGACGCGAATGCCCTCACAGGACAGGTGCAGTGAGCGGGCCGCTGAGTGTAACGATTCGGTCAAGGTGATGTTTGCGGTGCGTACCCGGTCGGATACCCGGAAGTCGTTTGACGGGGAAGGGAAAATCGGAAAAAAGGAGGTGATAGGAAAATGGAAATGAGGATGGCGGGTGACCTGAGCGAGGCCGCTTGCCGCGGTGAGGATCCCGAACTGTTCTTCCCGGTCACCGAAACCGGCCCCGGCGCACGTCAGGCGGCCAGGGCGAAGGCCGTCTGCGCACGGTGCCCGGTCGTGTCCGCCTGCCTGGCCTACGCCGTGGACAACGGCTTGGCCCACGGCGTTTTCGGCGGGCTGAGCGGCAGCGAACGGCGCCACCTGATTCGCGTCGGCAATGCTGCTTGAAGCTGCCTGAAACCACTCGATATCGCGTTCATCGAATTTCCACCGTGTTCTTCGTGCGCGCGAAAAGAGGGGCCCGGTTCCGCGAACCGGGCCCCTCTGTCGTGGCGGTCAGGCGGCGGCGGTCTCCTCGGCCAGCCGCTCGTTGCCCGACTGGGTCTTGAGCGGCTTGTGCTTGAGGAAGGCGACGGCGACGATCACCAGCAGCGCGATCGGCGCGCTGATCAGGAACAGCTCGCTGGTCGCTTCCCCGTAGGCCTCGCGGACGACGTTCGCGACCGGTTCGGGCAGCGTGGCGATGTTCGGCACCGCGCCGCCTTCGCCACCCCCGGGCAGCGGCCCGAGCTTTTCGGTCATCAGCGCGAGGACCCGGTTCGCGAGCACCGCGCCCAGCGCGCTCACGCCGATCGAACCGCCGAGGCTGCGGAAGAACGACAGCGTCGAGGTCGCCGTGCCGAGGTCGTGCGCGTCGACGTCGTTCTGCGACACCAGGACCAGGTTCTGCATCAGCATGCCGACGCCGACACCCAGCAGCACCATGAACGCGCCGAGGACGACGAGGTTCGTCTTCGCGTCGATGGTGCCCAGCAGCGCCAGGCCCGCCGTCATCAGTGTCGCGCCGAGCAGCAGGTGGCTCTTCCACTTGCCGGTGCGGCTGATCAGCTGGCCCGAGACCGTGGACGACACGAGGATGCCGAAGATCATCGGCAGGCTCAGCAATCCGGCCACCGTCGGCGACTTGCCGAGCGACAGCTGGAAGTACTGCGACAGGAACACCGTCCCGCCGAACATCGCGACACCGACGAGGAAGCTCGCGAGGGTGGTCAGGGTGACCGTGTGGTTGCGGAACAGGGTCAGCGGCAGGATCGGCTCGGCCACCTTCGATTCGACGTAGACGGCGAGGGCGAGGATGACCACGCCCGCGGTCACCAGGCCGACCGTCCACCACGAGCCCCACGCGAACTGGTGCCCGGCCAGTGAAGACCAGACCAGCAGCGTCGAGACACCGGCCATGATCAGGAACGCGCCGAGGTAGTCGACCTTCACGTCGCGCCGGATCGTCGGCAGGTTCAGCGTGCGCTGCAGCAGCAGGATCGCCGCGATCGCGAACGGGACACCGAGGAAGAAGCACCAGCGCCAGCCGAGCCACGACGTGTCCACCATGACCCCGCCGATGAGCGGGCCCGCGATGGTCCCGACGGCGAACACGGCACCGAAGATCCCCGAGTACTTCCCGAGTTCACGCGGCGAGACGATGGCGGCCATGATCACCTGCGCGAGCGCGGTGAGCCCGCCCGCGCCGATACCCTGCGCGACCCGGCTGCCGATCAGGAGCTCGATGTTGCCGGCGAACCCGGCGACCAGCGAACCGATCACGAACAGCCCGAGCGAGAGCTGGATCAGCAGCTTCTTGTTGTACAGATCGGAAAGCTTGCCCCAGAGCGGCACCGTCGCGGTCATCGCGAGCAGTTCGGTGGTGACCACCCAGGTGTAGGAGGCCTGCGAGCCGCCGAGTTCGGAGACGATCCGCGGCAACGCGTTCGCGACCACCGTCGAGGCGAGGATGGCGACGAACATGCCCATCATCAGCCCCGACATCGCTTCGAGGACCTGTTTGCGGCCCATCGAGCCCGCCGGGGCTTCCGGTTCCCGTGGTTCGGTCATGGATACGGACATGGGGGTCCCCCTTCGTGTTCCTGTGGTGCCGGGCGCGTCAGCGCGCGCGGCCGCCGGGCTCCGGGAGCCCGGCGAGAAGCAGTTCGACGGCGTCGTCCAGCAGGTCGATTGCGGAGACCCGGCCGTCGTGCTGGTACCAGAGCATCAGCACGGCGTTGACCGCGCCGCCGAGCGTGGACAGCAGCAGCGCCGGGTACAGCTCGGCTTTCGGGTCCACGCCCGTGCGGCGGGCGATCGCCTCGATCATCGGCGCGATGGTGTCGTGGTTCATGGCCACCGCGCGCGAATGCAGGGTGGCGTTCTCCTGAATGGCCTTCATGCGGCCGAGCCACTCTTCGCGGTTCTCGTCGACTTGGGCGAAGTCTTCCTTGACCGCGTCCACGAAAGCGCGGGGAGTGCTGACTTCCTTTGGCGCGGCAAGGAATTTGTCGATGGTGCGCTGGGTTCGCTCGGCGCTGTCGGCGTGCGCGATGACGACAGCGTCCTCTTTGGACGCGAAGTAGTTGAAGAACGTGCGCGGTGAAACCCCCGCCGCCGCGCTGATGTCCTCGACCGTCACCTGGTCCAGGCCGCGTTCGGCGACGAGCCGGACGGCGGTGGTCGCCAGCGCGCGGTGGGTTTCCAGCCGTTTGCGCTCGCGGAGACCTTTGACGGGTTCGGGCATGGGTACCACGATACGCGCAAAGATGCAGATAGTGCAAAATTGCAGTTTGTGAACCGTGCCACTGCCGGTCGGTGCCGGGACGCCTGGCAGACTGCGGCGGGTGAGCGGAACGGTGCTGGTACTGGGCGGACGCAGCGAGATCGGCCTCGCGGTCGCGGAACGGCTCGCCAAGGGCGGGGCGCGTCGGATCGTGCTGGCCGCGCGACGGAGCACGGACCTCGGCGCGGAGTCCGAGCGGCTGCTGGCCGCGGGTGCGGAGACCGTCGACGCCGTCGAGTTCGACGCGGACGACCTCGCCGGGCACGGGCCGTTCCTGGAGAAGGTCGTCGCGGAACACGGGCCGCTCGACGTCGTCGTCACCGCCTTCGGGATCCTCGGCGACCAGGCGCGTGCCGAAGCGGACGCCGGACACGCCGTCGCGATCGTGCACACCGACTATGTGGCTCATGTGAGTGTGCTGACGCAGGTGGCCAATGTGCTTCGTGAGCAAGGAAACGGCAGCCTCGTGGTCTTTTCGTCGGTCGCCGGGGTGCGGGTCCGGCGGGCGAACTACGTCTACGGATCGGCGAAGGCAGGCCTCGACGGTTTCGCGAGCGGGCTGGCCGACGCCCTGCACGGCACCGGGGTGCGGCTGCTGCTCGTCCGGCCAGGGTTCGTGATCGGCCGGATGACCGAGGGCATGTCGCCGGCCCCGTTCTCCAGTACTCCCGATCAGGTCGCCGGCGCGACGGTCGCCGCGCTCCGGAAGCGCCGGGGAACGGTGTGGGTGCCGGGACTCCTGAGGCCGATGTTCGCCGTGATGCGCGTGGTGCCACGCGCGATCTGGCGCCGTATGCCCCGGTAGGGGAGCGCTACGCGGTCGCTCCGGCACTCAGTGTCCCGGCAGGCTGTCTCCTTGATCACTTCGAATGGTCCGAACGGGCTTTAAGACCCGGTTATGACACGTTTCTCAGGTAATTCCCAGCTAACGCGGTGATCCTCGAATGCGGGGGATCATTCACGGAAGCGGGGAGAAGGTCGTGCTGCTCACGTCGCGAGGACGGCGGATCGGCGGCCGTGTCGCACTGGGCCTGGTGTCGACGGCCGTCCTGGGGGTCACGGGTTTCGCGTGGACCCAGCTGAGCCGTTTGGACGAAGCGATCGTCACAGCCGACGTGATCGCCCCCTCCGCGCAGGTGCCCGACGGCCCGGCGGGCGAACCGCTGAAGGTGGCGCAGAACATCCTGCTCGTCGGAATCGACTCCCGGACCGACACCAACGGGAACCCGTTGCCGCAGAACGTCCTCGACGCGCTGCACGCCGGAAGCGGCGACGACGGCGGCGACACCACCGACACGATGATCGTGGTCCACATCCCGGCGGGCGGGGCGGGCGCGACGGCCATCTCCATCCCGCGCGATTCCTATGTGGACATTCCGGGCGGATTCGGGAAGCACAAGATCAATTCGGCGTACAGCCGCGGCAAGAACGCCGCGATGACCACGCTGCGCGCCCAGGGGCTGTCCGGTCCGCAGCTCGAGGTCAAGGCCAACGAGGCGGGCGCCAAACTCACGATCCAGACGATCGAGCAGTTCACCGGCCTGTCCATCAACCACTACGCCGCCGTCAACCTCGCCGGGTTCTCCGCGCTGAGCGAAGCCGTCGGCGGGGTCGAGGTCTGCCTCAACAACCCCGTGCAGGACAAGTTCTCCGGTGCGTCGTTCCCGGCGGGCAAGCAGTTGCTTTCGGGCCCGCAGGCGCTGGCCTTCGTGCGGCAGCGGCACGGCCTGCCCAGCGACCTGGACCGCATCGCGCGGCAGCAGGCGTTCCTGTCGAGCATGGCCAAGACCGTCCTCGACGCCGGGACCTTCACCGATCCCACCAGGCTGAGCTCCCTGATCGGCGCGATCCAGGGTTCGGTCGTGCTCGACCGCGGCTGGGACGTGCTCAGCTTCGCGCAGCAGCTGCGGGGGATGAGCTCGGGGGCGCTGAAGTTCCAGACGATCCCGGTGCAGAGCCTTTCCCTGCCGACGCCGTCCGACGGTGACGCGGTGAAGGTGGATCCGGCCGAGGTGAAGGCGTTCGTGAAGTCCGCGCTGAACGCGACGAGTGTTGCCGCGGTGGGGGATTCGACCGGCGGGATCGGGATCAAGCCGGTGGCGGCCACATCTTCGATCGCCGCTCCGCCTTCGTCTTCTGGTGCTTCCGCGCCGCCCGCGATGGCCGGCTGCGTGAACTGAGGCTCGGCGTTCGCACCACCAATGGCGGTCACCGAGCATCCCGGTGCTGCCAGGGAGCGCGTTGCCTGACCGGTAGCTCAGAGACGCGTGCTCTCGAGCGCGGGTTGGTGCAGGACGGATACGGAGGCCACGGCCCGCCGCCCCGGCGGGTGCTGTCGCGGTCCGCATGTAACGGACGGCGGTGACCACGAGCCCGGGGAGCATCCGCCGGGGTGTGATCCCGATGCCGTCGGCGACAGGGAAGGCCTTGGCCGAGCTGTGGGCATGCCGAGGGGCCCGTCGCCTGGATGGCTGGCGGGCTCCTCGGTGTTCAGACCTTATGCAGGGTGTTGCGCCGGGGTATTCGGAGCGGGTCCCGGTACTGGGGCGGGGTGAACTCCGGTAACCCGTCGGCCGCCATCCGTACTTCCCAGTCACCGTGGTGAATCAGGCGATGGTGAAAACCGCAGAGCAGCACCAGATTCCGGAGGTCCGTCGGCCCTCCGTCCACCCAGTGGTGAATGTGGTGGGCGTGGCAGTTCTTCGGTTTCCGATGACAGCCGGGGAAGGCGCAGCCCCCGTCGCGGATGTTGAGTGCGCGTCGTTGGCCGGGTGTGACGAATCTTCGGAGTCGTCCCATGTCC
>Ga0307518_10000340_pt1 | contig 35265 bp, 25 predicted proteins | sample 25_EM_MG_FD_203889 | JGI IMG/M metagenome (GOLD analysis project Ga0307518, IMG submission 203889) | Populus trichocarpa ectomycorrhiza microbial communities from riparian zone in the Pacific Northwest, United States - 25_EM | ecosystem: Host-associated > Plants > Roots > Unclassified | place... | reverse complement strand
AACACTGCTAAACAAACCCTAAGAAAGAAACAACGAGGCATGATTTGATTGTAGCAGGAAAGGCATTCGGCAGTCTAGTGTACTGTTTTGTACTGTCTGATATTGTGTTTTGATTTTATTTTTTTTAGTTGTTTATCTTTAAAGTATATTTTGCTTAAAATATATATTAAATTAATATTAAAAAAAAACAATTATTTTTTTATATTAAAATAATAAAAAACACCAAAATTAACTTGAAAAAAAAAATTCAAGGTTTCTTAGAAGTTCAAAATGAATTTTGTCATCGATGTTAATGTTAGGCCATTAAAATAAATTAATTCCCTTTTGTAAAATATTATCCATCCAAGCTCAAAAATCATTATTAGTCTTATCCTTCATGTAAAAAAATAATTGAACTTACTTGACTTTTAGGGGGAATTAAGAGGTATTTATACAAAATCCATTATTTATTATTAAATTGATAAAAAATAAACAAGTCTTTTTATGTTTGAGATGCACATTAAAATGACCAAATATCATTCAAAGCAAAAAATTTAAAATTAGCATCTAAGGTTTTATTTATTTATTTTATCATACCAATTTTATTATTATAATCAAATTAACTAAAAGATAATCCAGTATTTATATAAATATAAAATATAATTTAAAAATAAAAAGCAACAAAAATGTACAATGCGCGTGATAGTGCGTGGAAGAAGCTTGTGCTCTTCTGATAACACGCCCGACATTTCCAGTGACAAAAAAAAAGAAGAAAAAAATACCCTTCCACCATTTCATTAAAATCCTTACGTGTCTTCTTCGTATAGCGGGTGCACAGCTAGGTAATTATCTATAAATGATTCAAACCGTCAGATTACTTAATAATATTGCATGTTCGAGGATTGTGAGTAAAAGTTTTTGTCCTGCAGCATGACCTGTCAATCACTCACCGTGGATTTCAGGTGTAGCTTCGTGGATTCACGGGCCTTTATTTGATGACTTGAAATTCCAATTCAGCTAAGTTTTTAATTAGATAATTAATTTCCAGTTGAAAAATCACTCCTTCAAAAAAAGTTCAAAATCACCGAAAATCATGTGAACAGGGAAACTCACTGCATGCGAACAGGGTTTTACACTCTTCCAGTGAGAAAAATCCTGCAGGAATCCTTAGTGAGCTGTCAAGCACTATCATATCCACACACACAGTGGAAATAGTTCACCAAAATCTTGATAAATCCATGCGATACGAAGAAATAGTTCACCGAAGAAGGCTAAAGCAAAACTCAACGGGGCTATGCCTCAACGCTATGATCGAGGACAAAATGGGTGTTTCCTACAATAACTCAGCAGGTCCATAAATTACACTGCCAACCTGTATGTCTAGATGAAAAGGCTACGATTCCATAGAGTGCCCGTACAAGTATCTTTCACGTAAACACAACGAAAGGCCCTTGCGGCGAAAATTCTCCACATTGATCCACCCTGTTTTTTATTTTAAAACACTACAAAAAAGAAGCAACCTCTCGAATCCCTGTGTCGATCTTCATCCACGAACCTTGGGCTTCGAGTCTCGAAGCGACCATCCCGTATATTTAGAAAAATAACAGAAATGCCATCAAATCTCGTTTTTTTTTTTTTCCTGACGAGGCAAATAAGCATCGGAATACGTGAAGCTAGAGAGCATCCTGCTTTCTCCCGGTTTTTTCGAGAAAGGCCCAAGAACTGTGCCCCTCCACCTCTACATTCACCATATTTGTCTCTTTAAGGTAAATTTCGGAGCTTTTATACTGTGCGAGTGACCTCATCCAGAGTGAAGTGGTTCTGGATGCAACTAGGCACGGTCATTGGCCATCATCTGTTGTGTCAAACTATGGCCCCCATGTTTTCAGACTGATAGCAGGGAGTTGAATGGTCATGTCTGTTCATTTAAAAGTATTTTTTTTATTCATTCTCCTTAATATATAATTTCTTGTTGGATAGGAATGCAAATTTTAATTGAATGGTCAACGAGAAAAGATAATTCACATGCCTAACGAAGAAGGTCAGGAATGCTCGATTCATATATGAGCAGAGATTAACAAATCGCATGCACATGAAAAGAGATGCCTCGAGATGTGAATTGAGAGAGCTTTTTTTTTTTTTAAGCTTTCGATAAAGTTATACTCTATACACAATATAGTTTAGATTTTAAGTTTTTTTTTTTAAATTATTAGTTTATGTATTATAAATTTTAAGATTACCAAAAGTTTATCTGGTTGTTTATTTAAATTTTTTTAAAAATTAGTTAAAATAAATATAAACAGATTCCAATACATATAATTAAAAAAAAATGATAGAATATTATAACATAAGCAATTTAAGACATCTTTGCTTTGTGGAGTTTTCAACGAATTTGTGCTCTATTTCTGTTGATTTCTTGATAAACACGAATTGGATGCATGGAGGCTAGATCGAGGCCCTACAGGTAAAAAAAGAAGAAGCTAAATTACATGCAAGAATAATCTGAATACTGTGTAAATATGCACAAAGTCTTGATATAAATTAAAAAGGGATAGCATATTTTCGAGTTCGTATAATTGAGATTCTGATCTTTAATTTTATTCAGCCAAGTATCTGGTTTATCAGCAAATATTATAGATGTGCCGTTATATTTTAATATTAAAGGTGATTTTAAATAAAATGAGAGATAAGAAAGATAATTAATTATGTTAACTTACATTATATCAATATAAAAATTAATTAACTCGTGGATCATATGAATATAATCACCTGCAAATAGTTAACAAAATTAAAGTTGTCAAACAGAGGAAAAAATTACAATAAAAACTACAATTAAAGTATTCAATGTCTTGAAACTTTACAAGATCAAGAAGGATATTTTAATGGCGGGGCTTTGGCTCTCTCATTTATAAAGAAATGTAGTAGAGCGCCAAGCGATAGAAAATTGAGCTATTGTATCCCATAAAAGATAAGTGATGGATTGTTTTTGCCATACCAATTATTATTCAGAGTTTGTGTTTTTTTTTCCTACAAGTTTTTTGCTAGAGACTCGGAAGAAGAATTAAATAGAAACCGAGCGACAAGAATTTACTCGAAGGAAAACGAAGAAAATACACGCAAAAAGTAGATTTTACTTCAACAAAAAAATATAAAAGAGCAAATGGCGAGTCAAGGGAATCAAACCTTTCTTACTGAGTTTACTTTACCATGTACCAATAACCACCCAAAATAAAAACAACAAAGTCCAGTCAGCTACGAAGAGGTCCATAAAATTGCAGCACAGGGAAATATGGGCAAAACTCCTCGTATCTCTTTAAGGTGGGCTTGCAGTGCAAAAATTATAGAGTTACACCGTTACATGCTAAAACCAAGGTTATGTTTAAAAATATAGTTATTGTTGTTTTTTAAAATGTTTTTTATATTAAAATATATTAAAATTATATTTTTTATTTTTTAAAAATTATATTTTAAATCAACGCATTAAAACGATTCAAAATATAATAAAAAAATAATAATTTTTTTGGAAACACGGAACGTGGGTTGACCCGCGTTTCCAAACACTCCCTCGTCTCATGATGGAACATGTTTTGTCGTTTTTTTAAAAAAAAAGAAAACAGTAGGAAAAAGACTACACAGCTGTTGAGCCATTTTTGTGTGTAGCTTTAAGACAACTATGGTAGTGATTAGAGAGAAGAGTGACTGGTTACCATGTATTATAGAGGTTCTATTCTTTCTGCAACGGAATACATAAATATTTTATCAGTCAAATCATTAAAAAAAACCATATTTTTTTTTACAAAATAAAAAAAAATCGATGTAGATAATCTTGTAAATTTACCCTAGATCAAAAATCGATGTAAATAATTTCTATCCCCCCCCCCCTCGGGTCTATATATGATCTTGGACTTTTTGCGAGAGAGCCATGTGGCTCTCACTTTGTTTTTTTAAGAAAAAAATTAAATTGTATTTTTTTTTAATCGAAAGGTTAAGCATCGCACTCAAAATTGTGTGTTACGTGGTTAATATTTTTCATCTCAACGGGTTTCAATGGAGCAAGTAGATGTTTGCTAACAATCGAGGGCTTCTTGAATAAAATTTTTTAAAAAGCCAAACATTGTTTAATCAAACAATATCCGGAAAAAACTACCGATTAAAAAAATAAAAATATTATGAAGAGTTGTAAAAAAAGAATTTATTATATAATTAAAAAAAACTATAATTTTAGTAAAAAAATATTTAAAATTCAATGGTATTTAATAAAAAAATTCTCAAAATAATTCTCCACCGATCTATTTTGATGGACTGGAATAACAATTTAGAAAAAAAATCAAAATGAAAAAAATAAAGAACAAAACAAGCCATGAACGTGTGCCAATGTGCCTAGGTGGTCTTGCATGCTTGGCCAATGAAGAAAGAGGCATTCCCCACGTGCCATGCCTACTTTATTTTTTTTTTTACAATGAAGAGTTTACGCTGGATCCATATATTTTTATGATGCTATATAATATAATACGAGATGATATGCCAGCGTGCTGTCACGGATTTATAAAATAAATGCACTTGATAGTGTTATAATTGTGAACCGGCGCTAGATAAATAATATAAATTAAAGGTATGATGCAACAAATATTTCATGACAAAAAAAAAGTTGTGTTGGTGATCAAAAACTTAGATACTGAACAAAATAATTTGTAGCAATCTATAGTGTTTTGTGAAGAAAGATACAGTGTTTTTGCCACATGATTTAGATTTTTAGTTAATAAAAAGAAAAAAAATTACAAAGCTAAATTCTCTACTAACTTAATATTAAAAAAAAAACTAATAAAAATAATTTTGGAAAGAAAAAAACCCATGAGAAAAAACGTTGCAGCAATTGACAATGTTTTGTGAGGAAAACTATAGCGCTTTTCCCAATAAAAAACCATTGTAGCAATCCACAGTGTTTTGTGATAAAAACTACAACGCTTTCCTCGTATGATTTAGCTTTATTGTAATTATAATTCTTAACCAACTCAATATTAAAAAAAAATCGACAAAGATAATTTTGGAAAAAATCATAAAAAAATCACATGGGAAAACACTGCAACAATTCACAGTGTTTTAAAGAAAAATAAATTACAAAGCTAAATTCTTAATCAGCTCAATATTAAAAAAAAAAAAGACAGACAATTTTAGAAAAAAAAAAAACAAACACCAAAAAAAGGAAAAAAAATCATGTTGGAAACACTGTAGCAATTCACAGTATTTTGTGATGAAAGTTACAGTGCTTCCCCACATAATTTAGCCTTATTTGTAATGACTTGTGATTGTAATTTATAAACAACTCAATATTAAAAAAATAAAATTGAAAAAGATAATTTGAAAAAAATTATAACAAAAAAAACCATGCGGAGAGACACTGTAGTAATCCACAATGTTTTATAAGCAAAGCTACAATATTTTCCCCACGTGATTAAGCTTTATTACAAAGTTAAATTTTAACCAACTCAATATTAAAAAAAATAAAATCGACGAAGATAATTTTGGAAAAAAATATCACAAAAAAAGAAAACACAAAAGAAACTGGAAAAAAACCATGTGAGGAAAAACTGTATCAATCCATAGTGTTTTGTGAGGAAAAAGTTGTATTTACTTGTAATTGCAATTCTTAATCAGCTTAATATTTAAAAAATAAAATTGACAAAAATAATTTTAGGAAAAAACATAACAAAAACATAAAAAAACTATGTGGGAAAAAACACTGTAGCAATCAATAGTAATTTTTGAGAAAAGTTACAGTGCTTTCCTCACATATTGTAACTGTAATTTTTAACCAGCTCAATATTAAAAAATAAAATAAAAAAAGATAATTTCGGAGAAAATCATAAAAAAACTATGCGGAGAAACACTGTAGCAATCAACAATGTTTTAAAGAAAAAAAATCACAAAACTAAACTCTCAATCAGTTCAATATTAAAAGAAAATCGACAAATATAATGTTGAAAAATAAAGAAATAAAATAGAAAAACTACGTGGAAAAACATCGCAGCAATCCACAGTATTTTAAAGAAAAAAATTACAAAGCAAAAATTTTAACCATGTCAATATTTAGAAAGTAAAATAAACAAAAATAATTTTGGAAAAAAAAGAAAAAATAAATGAAAAAAAAGAAAAAATAGGAAAGTTGAAAAAATAAATTTTTTTTTAAAAAAAAGAAAAAAAAAAGAAAAAAGATAGAAAAAAAGGGGGGAAAATCACTGTGGATTCTATAGTAATTTAAATGTGGGGAATAGTGATTTCTCCCTATCATTTAGAAATGTTATAATTATAATACATTTTACTACGATCACCGATATAAAAATATTTAATTAATCCACATATTCCTATTTAAGTAATCCACACACTCCACAGTTTTACTTCAAACCCGAAGTACAAAAGCCACCAACAATGCAGAACACGCAAGTAATAGAGGGGCACCCAGGCATGTTGTACAGGCTGGCAGGGAGCAATGATCGAGTTGAACGTGGTTAGGCATTTTGACGTCAGCAGAAATATTTTAAGTACAAAAACCTTGTACCTTTGGACAGTTACACGTCAACCGCTATCTGGGGCCACTGTCTTGTCAATATAGATATGTGTGTGTGTCTATATATATATATATATATATATATATATATATATTCTTTTCTAATTGGAGAAACAAAAAGGCCATACAACTGAACTGCAAAAAATATATTGCGCAGTAGGACCCACTCAATCTACGACCCTCTTGGGTTTCAGAATCAGCTGCGAACGTGCCCATTTAACGTTAGGAGCGATAGCTAGTGAAAGTCGGTGTGGTCGGTCCCCTACACACCCAAGTGCTCCATCCCACACGTTTCGCGTTTTGTTCTGTTTTTTTTCTAAAGTATAATAACATTGGTTTTTTTAAAGTATATTTTATTTGAAAAATATTAAAATAATTTTTTTTTAATTTTTAAAAATAATTTTTAACATCAACATATTAAAATATCTAAAAACATAAAAAAACCATTAATTTTAAATAGAAAGTAAAAAAATTTCAATTTTTTTTAAAATACAAAAATAAATATTATCTCAGTGGTTGACAGCAAGGACTGATCCCTTATCAGTTATCCCACCTTGGAGTACGATACAGCTCTCAGCCTCTAACCACAGTTAAAAAAAGAAAAAGAAAAAATTCCTCTCGTTGCAGTAGGCACCGTATTAGAGCACATTCAATAAAAACCTTAATTTTAAATTGATTTAAATATACCTTCAGGAAAAAAAAAAAAAAACACGGGCTTTTGTGTAAAAAAGTCCTCACAAGTTACAATGCATATCAAGCATACACTCTTTTTTTTTTTTCCTTTTAAGAGCAAGACGAAAGAGATGATGATATTCGTGAGATAACAAGTTCTATTAAATTGAGGGTATTTTAGACATTTTAAATACGACAAACTTAGGCAATAAAACTAATAATATTTAGAGAGACGCCTTTGTCGCTTTTGCGCTGCATTCATGTGGAAAAAATAAGACGAAACCTCAACTTAGTTTCCTAGTTATCCAATTGCTGTATCAACCAGTTTGATTTTACATTTTAAAAGTATTTTTAAAAAGATTAAATTTTTTTTATTTATTTGTTTAAATTAATATTTTTTTATGTTTTTAAATTATTTTGATATACTAATTTTAAAAATAATTTTTAAAAAATAAAAAATATTATTTTGATACATTTATAAATAAAAAACACTTTAAAAAATAACAACAACTACACTTTCAAAAATATAATAAAAAAATCTCAAATGATTCAGAGTCTCTAAAAAAGCTGAGAAATCATAGATCGAATAACTTGCTCATAGTAAATTGGTATCCATAAACATCAAACAAGGAGGGATTTTTTAAAAAGTTTTTCAAACTGTATAAAATACATGATTGAGGTCAAAACAACACAAAAGTTAGCGAAGGCATGCTCAGGCCCACATCTTCATAAACGTAGAGTCACTGGCCAGAATTTATCTTATCAAGAAAGAGAGTCGGCCAATTAGAGGGCAATTCGAGATCTCCAAGGATCAAGCTTGATCAAAGCAACTGCTATGGGAATTGGGATATATTACAAGATTTGACCTCCATTTGGAGGTTTGCTTCAGGGCACTTTCAACTGTGTCATTGAACATGTTCAAAGGAACCAGAAAGTAGTGTTTCAATGTTCTGTTTCATTACCGTGGGAAGATAGTCCATTCTCCCTGTCATGCTCATCTCCTCTCGAAGACGATAGACAGAGATACCTTCTGCTTTCATCATACATGCATGTGTTATTACATCAAAAAATAGATATAGTGGCAGTGAACTCATGTCTGGAAGTTCTAATTCTCTGGAAAAAATCCTCTAACATCTGTTTAAGCATTCTATTAACAGATAGATAAAAAAAGCAACCATTCACTTTGTTCTCATACAAGAAGAGGTCCGGGGTGTGGGTTGGATGGGAATTAACCAATATAACCTTCCAGATGGTGATTCCAACCTGAAGCAGCCCAGATCACAGCCCACCCAGATACCAGCCAAACCTGATAAACATCTTACAGAATTGATTTTCTATAAAGGATCTATTTTTTCCCTTTACTCAGTGAATAATCCTCACATTGCCTTCCTATTTAGATTAAAGAAATACATTTACTGCCCAGGTATATCAGGGCATGAAACTTCACAGCTTTATTAGACTTGATGACATGGATGCATGGCCAAGTCATACGATAATCATCTGCTCGGTTGCTAGGAAACAACTTTAACTGGCATAGTACTATTAATTAGTGACCTGCATTCAATCAAATATGAGATTTGCCTCCAATCTACACAACTCAAACCAGCCTTTTAATCACGAAGACAACCAGGACTATCTTCTCTACATCTCCCTTCTAATTCTTGGTATTATCCATTTCAACCAAATAGAACAGTGATTCAACTTCTTACACCTATGATTATTATTAGAATATGACCTCAGTCTTCTCGGATTACAGACCTCCTATATGCAAAGCCCACTCATGTCTTGCCTTAGACGAGAAGAGGATAAGTCCGATCGAGGAATTTCATGGCATTATTTTTGCTACATATACTTACTCATTTTGTGACGTAGCTGTCTACATTCCACTGTTATTAATTTGTTTTCTTTTTCCCTTATCTCGCATCTATTTGTTTCTTTATTCCCTTCATGAATAATTCAACTTGAGACATTGAGGGGTCGCTTTCAAGATCAATATATAAATAGATCCGTGATGCATTATACATACAATCAACATTTGACATCGATGACAAACCAATAAAAAATTGATCTGGTGGGTAGTTTCCTGCATGACTTAATGGGCATACCTCGCTGTCATATTCCTAATTTCATATTATTCGCACCCAAATTCTTTCCACGTCTTCTCATGACCTCCATTTTGATCAGACCATACAGCATGTTAATATTAAGGCAGCCTTAACAACTGATCATAGCTTCTTGACAAAGTCTCTATCTCGCTCGCATTAAACTACAATCTTCTTACAGGCAGGCTTCACCTATGCAACAAAACCATGTTGAAGAAGGGAATTTCTAAAACTACAATTGTGTTCCTCGTGTTGATGGTATTGTTCTTCACTTCCCAGATAAACCTCTCATTGCTCTCAAGATCAAATGTATCCGAGGCTTCTTCAATACCCAAGAGTAGACCAGGTATGAGTTCCTCGATCCTTCAGTTAATAAGAAACGCTAGTTGTTCATGACTAATTAAGTCGTGCGTGTTATGATTTTTCTTCTCAATTACAAACTCAGAAATCAAGTATCACGCTGGCCAGGTTATATACCTGCAGGTTAAATAGAGTTGACCTCCTGCAATACTTCGTCACCTAGCTAGTTTGGAACGATTTTCTTGTTTTTGAATATTCTTGTCTAGTTTTAATTTCATATATATGGATGTGTGTCAATGCAGTTATTTCATTTTTTGATCTTGTATATATAGCTTTGTATTACTTGCGAAGATTTCACATATATAGTTGTAATTAATTCGTTGGTATTTCAGTCCCCTGAACAAATTAAAACATAATTACCAGGCTGAAACAACTGCTAACGCGAGTCATCTCTGATAAAGGAATAGATCAAAAACTGAATATATAACTTGTGATCCAAATGGGTTTTCAGCTGATTCAATTTCATATAGCCTCACCTCTTAAAAAAAATCAATTCAAAATAATTAACGTGAGTAAACTCATAAAGAGTGTAATTCATCTATCATTTTCTAATAATTTAACAAGTAATTAGTGAGATCAGATGGTTGTTATAGTTGAACATAGGAGATGCAAGTACGAGTGAGTCAAAATAGAATATATAGCGGTACAAATTGTTGCCAATTTATAAAAAGTATATTGTATTTGTTTTACAGGACTAATTGTAAATGAGAAACGGGAAGAAAAGCCAGCAAGTTCATCCACCCATTCAGGTATGTGTTAGAATCAGTAAAACTTAATTGGTCTAAATTGAATTTCAAAACCAAACTTGTTTGATTTGGTGTATTCAACGCGATAAATTGGTCTTAGTTCGCTTTAAATAATATATTGTTCATTTATACCAGCCTGTTTTGATTTCCGAGAAACCAAAACAACGTGAAAGAATTGATTTTTTTTTAGATTCCATTTATTATGCTTTCCCAACATAAATATATGAACTCAAACCGCATAATCCGAGATCCAAACATGTACAAGAATTGATTACTGTTTTTAATTTTTTTTTTGTTTTAAAAAAAATATAAAAAAATTATTTTAAATAAAAAGAATAAAATTTTCATAAAACGCCTTTTAAAACACAGTTCCAAAACAACTAGTTAACTTCCCTTCCATCGAGAACTTGGGGTTAATTCACGCATCATTCGAAATATCTAAATGGGATCAAATAGGTTTTGTAATTAATTAATATAGTAGATAGAAAGAAAATGCGAGTAAGAAATAGAATACTAATTAGCACAAATGATTGTCAACAGTCAGCATTGTGTATCTGTTTTACAGGTAATGTGAATAGGACACGAGAAGACAGGCCAACACGGTCACCTCCCCATTCACTCTCAGAGGTCAAGAGACCAATCACATGCGATTGCTCTCACAATGACTATGATTTGTGGTTTATCAACGGTCCTACGCTTTTGGATCCATCCACTTCAACATTCTTCACAACGGGCCCCACTATCTCGACATCACCAGACTTCGCAGTAAAATTTCGTCCTTACCCTCGGAAGACGGATGAAAGGGCCAAGTCTAAAGTCAACGAACTAACACTCACCTCAGCTCCACCAAGATCCTCCTGTGGAATCACACATTCTAGTCCAGCCATAGTATTCAGCACGGGCGGGTACACAGGAAATTTCTACCATCAGTTCAATGATGGGCTCCTTGCTCTCTACATCACCATCAACTCTCTCTCTCTAAATCGAGATGTCATCCTAACGGTCACCAATTGGAGTGATTGGTGGGCCCAGAAATATGCTCATCTCCTGCATCGATTCACCAAGCACCCCATCATCAACATGGACAATCAGACCAGGACACATTGCTTCCCATCAGCAATCGTAGGGCTAATGACGCACGGTCCCTTGGCTGTGGATCCCACGCTAACCCAGCATAAAACACTCCTTGATTTCCATGCACTCCTAGAAAGTACATACAGTCCACGAGGTAAACATGTTTCAACGCTTAAATCGAAGGGTGCTAGGCCACAACTTGTTTTGGTGAATAGAAAAAATGGTGTTGGTCGTGAGATCCTGAATTTAAAAGAAGCTCTCAAGGCAATCGAAGAGGTCGGATTTAAAGCAATTGTGTTCGAGCCGAAACGAAATGGTACAGTGGGTGACACATACAGGCTACTCCATGGAAGCCATGCAATGCTAGCAGTACACGGTGCTGCAATGACACATTTGTTGTTTCTCAGAGTAGGAATGGTGCTAGGTGAAATAGTGCCAATCGGAACAGATTGGCTTGCTAAGACATTTTATGAGAAGCCGGCTAGAGTTTTGGGATTAGAGTACATGAAATATAAGATTGAAGTCAATGAAAGTAGCCTGGCAGAAAAGTACGGGGCTAACGATGTGGTGCTCAAGAACCCTCAAGCTTTTGTTAACGGAGATTGGCCAAAAGCAAAGGTGTATATGAAGACCCAAAATGTGAAGCTTGACATGGTTAGGTTTCGGAAATACTTAAAGGAGGTTTTTGTGAAAGCCAAAAGATTCATGGACAAGGAAGGCTAGCTATCTAGCAGCATCAACTATCGCAGGCATGTTGATACTGATAAGTTTCTTCTTCAAATGAATGTTGATGTTGTCATTAACATTGTATATACAATTATCTATTCCACAATTCTTTAAAAGATTGATCTTCATACCTTCCCCTCTCCCCTGTTAGCTGGCGACACCGAATTTTGTCTCTAATTAACCTATACAAGTATTCACTCCTGAACATATATAGCTTAATTAGCATTGATCACCTTTACTAATATCTGTGGGTTGGAGCCAACCCTCATGTATGATTTGTAGCTAGTTTGGTGATACTTACCCGTTGCGATCGAGACAGTTCCTCTCTAGCCATGGAATAAACTCAATGATTGCTAAGAAAAAGCCACTTGCAGCTCGGTCCACTCAGAACAAAACTGAGAGAAGTTTCCTTTCTTGACTTGGTTAAAGAATCCCTTTCAGCATCCCCCGTTTGTCGTTTGGTAGAGCCTCTTCTAATAATTAAGTAAACTAAGAGAAACAAGGAAAGAACGATGTTTGTTTACGGGCCAGACTGTCAAGGTCCATGGTCCAGTAGGCCAGTCTTAGCCCGCGATCTTCTAAGAAGAGTTGGATTTAAATACTGGACTTCACAAGCCAGTAATTCTAGGACGACGGAAGTAGAATGGCGCTCTCTGTTAGTTCTTGTTAGCCCGGTGCATTTACGATCGCCATTAACACTCTTCTCACTCTTTCTTCGAACCATATAAAATAGCCAACAGAGCTGAAGGCCTGATAGAATCCTCAAGGCCCAGTGTTTCCCTGCGGAGGACGGTAGGTCTCTTCATTTTATTAGAGTATGACCTCCGAAACAATTCATCAGCCATCAATTTTCCTATGCTTAGAAATATAATCGTCTTTTCGTTTTTTTCCTAATCGGAGGCTATAAAACTTTGAATAAGGTAATAAAGAAAACCATTCTCATTATATAGTAATAGAGCAAATTAAAGTTGTTAATATTTGAAATTACTGAAAGAAGAAAGTCATCAAATACACAATTGTTTGAGTGTTTACTAGCTATGTTTTTTTTCCATTTTACACAATTTTTTTCCCCATTTCAAACCCATTTATTAAGCCACTAATTTTAGGTGGAGTACCAGATAAGAATGAAGAGGACCTTCAAACCCACCAACGTGGCACGCTCCTATGCTTGGTTGGAGCCAATTCATCTGTGACATTGCATGTACTCATGTTTACGCTGTTCCTGTGTTCCAACATTAAATTTGTTCCCTTCTTCAGATATAATTAAGACAGGCGAGGTGCCGTTTTCAAGTGAAACACATTACTCGGTAGGTGAATTTAGTGCACAATCTCATCCTTATGATTGACTGTCCTATTCTGTCAAATCCCACCCTCAAATTTTCCTTTCATGCATGGATTCGAGTTATTCTTCATCTTGGTCAGACCACCAATCCTATTATCAGCCTTCAGAACTGACCACCTCCTTTCATCAACAAGATTCTTCCTCCAGTCACTACAGTAGACTGTTTCAATCAAGAAATCCAAAGGGTTGCGTTAGCAGCAAAATCTCAAGTCAGGTACTTATTAGTCTGTCTGATCTCATCTCCATTACTTGTATATGCTTAGACCACATAGCAGTTGATAGAGGAGTGGTTTAGAAAATGGTCCAGGCAGCATGCGAGAAATGAAGCATTTTCAAAATTCTCGATCCATATTTTTTTCTTTTCCCCTCAAGACAGGAAATGGCGAGAGGGCAGATTTTGATTTCTTAAGGCCAAACATGCTGTCCTGAGCACAAGCTTGTAGCCAAGAAGCTCCTTGCACTCATAAACATATTAATATTCCGTGGAGCCTCACTGTAGATCATGGATAAAAGAAATTCAAAGATTGCAGCAGTACTGTGCCTCGCATTCTTCTTGTACTTCTTTATATTACATACCATTCACTCAAGATCAAATGTGCCTTATTTGTCCAAGGATATTCCAGGTATGCATCGAGTACAACTTAGAATATTTTTAATAGTTGTTATGTTTCTGTGGTTAAGAAGGCTTACTCTCATCCTGGATTTTTAATTTGAAATCTTGAGACTATTACTAGAATAATTTTTAAATCTCTCTGAATGTATCAAACTGATGTACAAAGTACACTCTTAGATCATAAAAAAAGGTCATCTGGATTGCTGCATAAGTTGGAGATATCTTTCATTTCAAAAAGAAAAAAAAAATACAAATAATTAAGTTATGTCATAATTGTTTGATAATAAGCTTGCCCAATACCGTAGCTATTAAATTTGACATCACTTAGTAAGTTGACTCAGAAAATTAATGATTTAGAGTCTAACTTGGATGAGTTTTAATTTAAATAAAAAAAAATATTAACATAGCCAAACCTAATTGATTTGGTAGGTGAAATCATGAAATATTTGACCTGATCAAATCCAGTTCAAATCCAACCAGGTCAATAATAAGAAGTTTTTAAAAATAAAATAATAGTGTTTTAGTGAAAAATAATTGACTCATGTTACCCTGATTATTTGTAGACTAAATTTGATTTCAAAGAAATTCAAAGACTATACCGAACATTCTACATCTCATGAATGCACTATATCAATCCAAATACTCGTGTAAGATAATAACAAGATGGTAAAACCTCTAGTTATTTTAGTTTTTTTTTTTTTTTAAAAAAAATACTAATTTTAATCTTTAAACTCATCACCATTTAAAAAGGTTATGGACAACCACCGAAATTCTGAACTGAATATGTATGAGAAAATATTGGCGAGATGGCCAAGGGTATGTGCTCTCTAATTATAGTGATCGGTGTTTAAATTTATGCTAATCTGTATGAAAAGTAAATTTTAATAAATCTGTAATACTTGTACAGTCAACCATCTCAATAAATAATTTTATAAATAGTATTAGATAAATTCTTAATTTTCATGTTGTTTAATTTGGGCAAACTAGTGCAGGTCAATCCACGCATTGTTTGGGACATCCCTGTAATTTCTTGAGTTGTGCTTGCAGGAATTGAAGTCTTCAACCGGAATAATGTTTTCCAGAAAGACCCAACACCGCCGTCTCCGCAATCACCGCTTCCTCGACCTAATCAAATCAACTGCGACCGATCTCACCGATTCTACGATCTTTGCACAATCAACGGCCCAACTGTTCTGGACCCTGTAAACTCCACACTCTACCTTTCGGCTCCCACAAACTCAACAACCGTGGAGAAGATTAGGCCTTACCCAAGGAAGTGGGAAAAGCCGATAATGGCGGGAATACAAGAGTTCACTCTAATTTCAAACTCAAAAAGCCCATTATGTCAAGCACAGCACAAGCTTCCGGCAATCGTATTCAGTGCGGCGGGTTACACTGGAAACTTCTTTCATGATTTCAACGATGGGTTCATCCCCCTCTTCATCACTGTTAATTCGGTTTTCCCCGACAATCAAGATTTCATCCTCGTGATATCACAAGCTCAGAATTGGTGGATTAGCAAGTATGGAGATTTGCTACACACCTATAGCAAGCACCCTGTTATAATTCCTGAAAACGAGACCTCCACCCATTGTTTCCCTTCTGCCACTTTAGGCCTCATATCACATGGATTTATGACCATAGACCCTAAATTAATGCCAAATTCACAAGCGTTAACCCATTTTCATGCCTTCTTAGATAAAGCCTATAACCATGGCCAAAATCATCCCTGGAAGTCCAATCCACCAAAACCGAGGGCACGACTGGTGCTGGCGACTCGAAACGGAGGTGTTGGGCGTGTGATTTCAAACCAAAACGAAGTGAAACATTTAGCAGAAGAAATTGGTTTTGATGTGATTATCTTTGAGCCTATACCTCAAACCCCGTTGCAACAAGCTTATGCACTGATAAACTCAAGTCATGCAATGGTTGGGGTACACGGTGCCGGACTTACGCATTCATTGTTTCTTCGGCCGGGCGTGGTATTCATGCAAGTGGTGCCGATAGGAGCTGATTGGCTGGCAGAGGTGTGCTTCGCAAATTCAGCCAGGGCTATGGGATTAGAGTACTTGGAGTACCGGATTGGAGCGGAGGAGAGTAGTTTGATAGACAAGTACGGTAAGAATAGCTTACTGATAAAGGACCCGGCGACTTTCCGAGGTCAAAATTGGTCGAGTGCAATAATGGACATATATTTGAAGGAACAAAATGTAAAAATAGATTTGATTCGGTTTAGGGAATATCTGAAGGAAGCATATAAGAAGGCCAAAGAGTTCATGGAAAAGGAGGGGGTTCGCTAGTGACCATATTCTGGATATGTATGCTGAGCACCGAGGCTTCTAGAATAAAAGCTTTTATATATATATATATAGTCGTTATTGAATTATGTCGTTTATGTATAAATTAAAACTATTTTTTTTTAATCTCAAATTAAGATTTAAAGATAAATTCCAAATTAATTTGGTGCATTTAAGAAATACTATCTCAAAATTCAAATATAAAAAGTCAAAGAAGCAAGTAAATCTCCTTTTAAGATAAAAAAAAATCTAAACTACGATTAATGAGTTCTAATCTAATAACAAAAGTAAAACCTTTGTACGTTTATCCCACTGATCATAATAATAGAAGTACAAATCTTGGAGGTTTAGCCCATTGATAAGTAATTAAATCACCAAAGGTTATTGCGATAAATAATTAATTAAATCCTCGTCTATTCTTAAATCTCATAAATAAGACATTATATTCTGTTGAACTAATTAAACTATGAATTCAATATGTGAAAACACAACTACGTACATGACAACCACATTTTTCTTCTGAAGAAAAGATTGCAAGTTCGACAATTTCTTACATCACAAAAACTTGAGATTGGATTTCACTAATCCATCCTTTGTAATTAAAAGAATTTATTATGAATTGGAAAAATAAATAAATTAAGATATGCATTTGCTCCCATTTTAGCTCCCAATCTGAAACATCTCCAAAACCCCCTTTTCATTTAGTGATATCAAACCAAATATGAACTGGGTTTCGAAGATTTTTTTTTGTGTCAATCATCACCAAATAACCCTCTAATGTCTCCGATCGAACTCTTGAGCAACCAGGTCCCTCTTTCTTCAAGTCTCCTCCTTTTCATCTTTCACGTAAGCTTCGGTCATAAATGAATCGTACGAATTTGAGTTAATAGGGCCCTCGTTTTTCTTTTCTGTACAAGAAAAAAAGAAAAAAGAGAGAGATTCGAAATGGAAAGAAAAAGGAAGTTTATGGACACCTTGGCACGTTAATCCATTTACGCAACCTTTCCGTTGGACAAAAGTACTGATCCAGATAAACTATTATTTTCTCCTTTAGTTAGCGAGTCAACCAGCAACGAAAAGCACACATTAGTGTTAAACAACTACAAATAATTAAAAAGAAGAAGAAGAAAGAAGCAGGCACTGTTCTAAAGCTGTACATTTTACTCCCTTTTACAACCACGACAGCACCTGATATGGATATAGATGTTAATGTATTATATTCTTATGTCTTCTTCTTGTTGAGTTGGTGGATCATTCTGTATAAATGTAATGTATTGATTATATATATATATATATATATATATATCACATCTATTGCATACAATGAAGATTATTGAGTGTTTTCTGTATGATTGACAACGGACATTATATATAGTATGACAGGATTTAGAGCTGTGGTTGCTTGACAGATGGTTTATTAATGAAAAATATTAAGTTTATGATCGAATAGGATTGGCATATTGATGATTTATTAGACTTTTATGAATAATTTTATTGTATATGCTTTTTATAATTCTTATATATAGAAGACACGTTATAAAGCATATGATATTTCTAGTTGCAAATTTAAATGATTATATGAAGATTTTGTGAAGAACTTCTATTCTTAAAATATTTTTAAAATATCCGAGCAATGTTAAAAAATAAAAAATTAACATCCAGACGTGATTAAAGATAACATTATGTATAGAGCTAACAATTTTTTTTTAAAAAAATACAATAAGAAACTTATTTGAAGATTAAACATGAGTTTTTTTCTTAATAATATTAAGAATAAATGAAAAAAAACACGGTGAAAATTGCAGAAAAACTTGGTTTTGAATTTGATTTTTCAATAAAATATTAAGAATTTCGAGTATCTTTTGCTTCAAAACAACGAAATTGTGCCTAGCAAAAAGCTGCCAGGAACCATCTCTTCAGGTTCACGGTGGTGTGTTTTTATTGAAACAGAATGCACTAAAAGGCCAAAAAATTACGCGTTTTTATGTGTTAAAACCTCCTGTTTACATTTTCAAGATGCCTTTTCATTTCCCTTTCCTTGCGAAGCTTCCTTTTGTGTAACGCAAACAACTTGTTTCTCTTTTGCTTTTCGCAATTACATTTCTCCCTTTCTTGTCTGTTTTTTCGGTATTTATTTGTTGTCTATTCTCCTTTAAGGTGAGAAACTCTTGAACATTGAGTTAGCACTCTCAAACTTCTTGCTAATCGTTAATTGCTCTCTCCTCATTCGTCTTCAATGGAGTGCAAGCTACTAAATGTTGCTTTTGCTTCTATTTCAAGCCTCAAGACCCCAAGTTCTCTACCACCTCATTCGTATCTCGCCCATCATCAACCAAACACCCTCAAATTTCTCCAGTCAAAATCTGGAGCTAATGGGCATCATCCTCTTTATGCCTCTTCATCTTTTCGCACAAGGTAACCAGCAAAATATAAATGCTTCATGTACACATATTTAACGTTGTAGATTACTTGTTATGGATGCTGGTAATACATTGCCTATCTGTTCTTACAGCAGTAAAAAATGATGCCTGTTCAAAATCAAAGCACTGTTTCACATTGCTTTTACTTTTAAGTTAACTACTTGGAGAAGGATCTTCTAGAGGTTACAATCTATTCATGACTTAATTAGCTTCAAAGAGTTATGAGCGTCTCAAGAAAAAGCTTTGTCGTGCCTTAAAAAATCTGTTTGCGGACTGCTTGAGCGTATCCTTATTGTGGACAACGGACATTGTAGCAAAGCAATGATATGTGATGGCCTAACATGTGAAGAGATGCATGGGACCGCTGATACTCATTGGGATAGTCTTTGTGATTATGCTAGTTTGCTATTTCTTGACTTCCTTGGATGCTCAAGTATTGTGGGATTTTACTAAATAATTGATTAGTTGCAGAGAAATCACATAAAATTGAGTTCAACATGATTAATTTGTTAGAAAACCAAGAACGCTCCAGTTCTTGCATATGTGATTTTAAACTGTTGTCACTATTTCCTTGCCATGTAGATATGCTAAAGAAAGGGTGGACAGCAGCCAGACCTTGACTCTGGATGCGATAAGGAAGTCTTTAATTTTGCAAGAAGACAGTATAATTTTCAACCTTTTGCTCAGAGCGCAGTATGCTTACAATGCAAACACTTATAACGATGGTGCTCTATGTATCGGAAGTTTCCATGGGTCTTTGGTCAAGTTCATTGTAAAAGAAACCGAAAGGCTCCATGCTCAGGTATATTATAAGAGAAAATACTATAACAATCATGAATCCTCAGATTTTATATGTCTCTCCTTTTACACTAGGCGGGGCGGTATAGAAGTCCGGATGAGCACCCGTTCTTCCCAGAAAATTTACCTCACTCAATGCTGCTTCCGTCGCAGTATCCAAAGGTGAGAAATATTCTGTTGCTTAAATTATTTGCACTGATCCTTGTTGTGAGGTTGTAACCTTAGTTATAAGACGTGTCCTAGCGGGTTAACTAGTGAATTGTCAATTTGAGGCCTGGTCGGGGCTAGTTCCGTGAAAAATTACCTGTTTTTACCAAAATAACATTGTTCCCAGCTCTTTTTCAGAAAAAAAAAAATAGCTAAAGGTTTGTCAATCCCCGACCCGCGATCCAAATCTCAGGCCAGGTTGACCTCCGGGTTAGGTCTTATAAGCCTGATTTATGATTGATGGTGAGGTTTTACAACTTCAGAGTTAATAGATTTATGTGCTTATGCTTACTAATGACCTGTGAGATTGAATAACCTTTTATTCAGTCTATTGTGATAAATTTTACCATCTGTCTGCTAATTTATTGAACAGCTCAACGTAGCCTTAGAACCAATATCTTTAGCTATATTTGTCATCACTGGCACTTGGGGATTCAAATTTGTAGGATGCAAGTTGTTGTTTGGCACAAATTCCATCAATTTGGCCCCCCTGCTGATTTCACCATCATTTCCAAGTGGAATTAGGATCAGTTGTAAAACTTACAAGTTAAAACCCATTAGGCATTTCAAAAGAAATGAGAAGTACAGATTAATTTGGCTGCCAAAGGTAAAATTTTGCTCTGAAACTGTTTTCTGCATAGTATAGAAATTATCCAATTATTAATTTAGTGTTGTAATAATATATGCACTTTCTTAACAGGTTACCTTACACGGTAATGTATTATAATGCTTCATCTTGAACCTAGGATATGCCAGCTGATATGAGAATTTTAGCTTCAAAATTCTGACATGACTGATTAACTTGCACCGTTTTAAATTTAATGTTGATGCTTTATGCGTAAACCTGGATTATCCCTGGGATAGGCTTGATCGGCACATTTTATCCTTTCCTCACAACTTTCTTTAATAGAATCTACTGTATCTCAAGTGACAATTGTGTGGCTTCTAGTTTTGTCTAGTTGAATCCAGTGAGTTGCAATTTCTTTCTAAAATAAGATGCTGAGTTACTTCTATGTCGGCTGATTTGTGATGCCTACTGATGTGACATTAGGTTTTGCATCCTTGTGCTGACTCAATTAATATCAACAAAAAGGTATGGAATATGTATTTTACGGATCTTCTTCCAAAATTGGCCAAAGCTGGAGATGATGACAATTGTGGATCTGCTGCTGTTTGCGACACAGTTTGCTTGCAGGTGTGCCATTGGGACTGATACTTTTACTTCATTACAGATAGCTCCTAATTGAATGGTCCTATCATACTATTCAATGGTGTTAAGATGCTATCCATTGGATCTCTGTAAATGATCCCCTTCACTGCCACGAGTGTACCAAGCAGACCCTTATGAAAGCTCGAGAGATAACTGCATTGTTTCTTTTCTTTTATTTTTTTACGGAGGAATTGAAAAAATCATTCATCAAAAGAGCAGGAAGTTTTGGTTTCCCTTTTCTTTTTGGCGACCAAGCATTCAAAATCCCTTGTAGAATCCAACAAGTCTGGATTCTTGCCTCTGAACTGAGGATTGGTACGACATGCTATAACGAACCTTGACCATGATTTGCTAAACTTCTCTGGCTGAGCCAAGCAACATGCAAGTGCTTGCAATGGTGCTTTTCTGCTATGTGCCATGTGGATTTATACCCAACTATTTGCTAGTAGATAACAACCGGGTGGTTTCTGCAAGATAGTATAGGTGTGAAATCTCATATTTGTTTCTACTATATATTGGACTCTTAATGCAGGCTCTGTCACGGAGAATTCACTATGGAAAATTTGTGGCCGAGGCTAAATTTCAGGAATCCACTGCTGAGTACGAAGCTGCTATCAAAGTGCAGGTAAAGCTGCGTATATACTTGTGTCCTGATTTAATCCTCTGGATGCACCCTGTGATTCATCGATATAAAGATGAACTTCTCACGTTATCATCCTGTCCTTATGCGTTGTGGTTATTGTAGGATCGGGCTAGACTCATGGAGTTGTTGACGTATGAAACTGTGGAAGCAGCTGTTAAGAAGAGGGTAGAAATGAAAACAAGAAAATATGGCCAAGAGGGAAGAATCACCCAGCAGGAAGACGCAGCCGATCCCATATATAAAGTAGAGCCACATTTAGTTGCCCAACTTTACGAGGATTGGATTATGCCTCTGACAAAAGAAGTTGAGGTTGAATACTTGTTGAGAAGGCTTGACTAATCCGAGGCCATGCGTGTTTGTTGTTTCACGATATTGATATTTCTAGCATGTCCTCTTAATGTCAAGGTATATATAGAACTTCTGGTAATGAAATAACTAATTGAAGTTCAAACAAGAATGATTGTCCAGCATGACTATACAAATTTTACTATAACAAGATATTCCAGTAATGTTATGAATGGTTATGGAATCTGTAAAGGCCATCAAACTCTTTCATGACACCTCTTGTGATTATTTTTTTAACATGATATAAAAAAGTTGTATTGATTATTTGTTTCTCTTCTCTTTGAATTTTGGCGATGGTTTCCTTTTTCCTTTTCCTTTTGTTATTTTGGAGATAAAAATGCATTCTAAACACATTCATTCCTTCAGCATATTAGGCTTCTTGTAAACACTCAGAAAGTTAGTATACAAACATCAAACACTGGTTCAGGCAGCTTGGCTGGTTTATAAAGTTGAACATTTTATTATTACTTAACCTATCATGTGCATTTTTAAAGACTAGGTTTCAGCGAGGCTATGCCAACCAGTCAATATATTTTATTCTTTGTCATCTTTTTCTTTAGTAATTAAATTCTTTACTGATGTGTTTTGTACACATTTAATTGTACAAATGATGCTGATGTATGAACTGGGCAAGATTTGTGGCATGTTGTGCATGGATATTCTTTATATTGGTGTTTGGTTTAGTTCTGTATGTGTTAAGATGTTTATTCCTTACAAACCTTTGTGATATTTTGTTCAAATAACGTGGCTTTTTGTGCTTTCTGTGACTCTTTGTTTCCTCTTCAAGACTCTGTTCTCTGCACTTCTCAATGCATGTTAGTTTCTTTGATTCATGGGCTTTGTCTGGGGGTAATCTAATTAGGGTGGTGCTTCATGGTTTCTTTGAAGTTTGGAATGTGTATCTTGTTGATTTCTATGTATATGTATGAGCGAGTCTCGTATTTTTCTTTTTCTCTCTTTGTTTTTTTTCTTTTACATTTTCTGTAATTTGCTTAGGGTTTGCACGATTTGATGTTTTTAAGTAGCGGTCTCAGATCGTAGTTCATTATCGCAGCAACCTTTTAGAAGCAGAAACAGAAGCATACAACATCCACCATACCCTTTCTTTCTGAAAGGGAAGTTAAATAGCATTCAAGTCCACATTTCATTCTTGGCATTCGGAGCTAAGACACGTCTATAATAATGATGCCTTTGGTGAGCCACAACATACCATTTCTGATCATGGTTCATAATTGTGCTAAACAACATGCCATCCTTTATTTTGTTTGCTTTTAAAGTTCCAAATAATGTCCCATGGTTTGGTCATGAATCATAACATATATAAATTTTGCAGTTTCTCAATCATGAAATATTATCAAATCTGAGCATTCAAACTTTTATTTTACAGGAGATTCCAGTCATGTTCCGAGCAGTAATCAAATCTGTATACCAGCGCCATCAAACTCTCTGTTTGTGGTAGCATCAATTTGAATTTTAAACCTTATGAACCAGATATGAATATGTTTGAAATCCATTTGAATCTAAAAAGAAAACAAAGGAAGGAAAGATAGAAGATAACGCCAAAATTCCAAGAGAAGAGAAACAAACAATCAAATACCTTTTCTGTTGATAAAAGTTCAAAATTCAATAAAGATGTCACGTAGATCAGAGACCAAACTTGAGAACATTCATTCCGAACCATAAATGTATATAAAAAAGGTGGTATGATTCTTGGTATAATTATGAATCAAGATGACAAATAGTATGTTTTGGCACATCAAGGATGTTGCTATTATTGATGTGCCTTTGCTCCAAAGGGCAAGTTAAAGAAGTTTATGGGCGACCCTTGGGCAGATTAGTCCATCTGCACCGCCTTTCCTAATATTTGTTGAGAAGGCTGGACTAATGCCAGGTCATGTATGCTTCTTCCTTTTTAAGACTTCATTTGCAGACAGCTTTGGATGATTATAAATTTCTAATATTTTGTTATATGTTATTGTCCATCTTTCGTTGCTACAAGTTTTCTTAGCTAGCTCTTAAGCAATAAGGACACTGCCACTGATAGATGAAGTAGTCTGCCTGGTGACCCCGCAAGAGGTAAGCTGCATGGCATCATCTCTCATTGAAATGATTTTTCCGAAAAGAAAGTTGTCACTGTCGACTTATGAGCTGGAAAAATCGTGGGTTTAGGCCCACCATGTTCCATTGCTTTTTTAAATTGTCTGGTATAAACAGATGCGTGGACATGAAGCAGCCGATGAGAGATAAAAATTTGAAGACTTTTCATCAGTATTTGCTGCAGGGTATCAATCTACGTCATTTCTAACAGTTTAGTAGGCAGTTACCTTCATACTTCATAGTATTAGGGCCCTTGTTATCTGCATTTTACCACACTCTGTATGGCAAATTCAGTGATTCTTCCTTTTATTGTCAGCCTTGTTTTAGAAGCACACCCAAAATTGGCTGATCTTTTGCTTTCAAACATTTTGCCTGACTTTGCATGGAAGAAAGATTCGATTGTAACTTCTATGTATTTTCTGGCATGCTGTATCTGTCGTTGTAAATTATGATCTGTACGCTTTGTAATCCAATGCGAAACTGGGTGGCAAATTCTGCCATTGAAATCGAAATTACACACTGACAAGTTTTGATGCCTCCTGTAAATGACTTAAAAATCTACATCTGAGTTTTAGCGTTAGGAAATCTATCTTTGAAAAATTTAAATAGAAAGAAAAGCTTGTGGAGCTTGAAATATATTTAATTTGATATGTTCATATTCATGCAAACACACAAGCACGCGCAAACAAAGAAAAAAAAAATACAGAAAAACAGGGAGAGCAGAACCTCACCCCTTTCCTCAAATTTACAGAAACACCCTCATTAAAATTGAAAACACGGTGCCTCGAGAACTGTGAGGCGCCGCTTTTTTTCAAGCGTGAAGCTGCCTTTATTTTCTTTTTGGTCTGTCCCTTTGTTTTCAGATTTTAGCCAGAAAAGAGATCCCTCTCCTTTCCTTTTTGCTATTTCCAGTTTTTCACACCTCTCTCTCTCTCACACACAATTATCAAGTCTCAACAACAGGGAGAGTGAGTGCTGAGTAATAGAGAGGATACGAAAAGAGAATTCTTCAACTTAGTACTCGAGAGAGAAGGGCAATGGAGAGAGCATTAACAAAAGTGAATAGCTTGAAAGTTGGGAGCTTATGGATCTCAAAGAAAGCAAAAGAAGAGTTCTCTAACATTACTGAAGACCTCAATGTAATTATGGCTGTACTCTGTAGTCTATTCTTCTTCTTCTTCTTTTACTTTATGTTTGTTTAATGATGGTTTTTGTCTCTTTCTGTCTTGTCTTGCCTTGTCCATACCCTTATTCTGTATGCCTTCTGTTTTGGGTGATTTTGGTGTAATGTGGGTTGATCGGAGGATGCCCATTTTTTGATTTGTGCTAATTTTAAATGGATCTGTTGATTTTCATGGAAATAGGAGTCCATTCGGAGGATGCCCATTCGGAGATGGGTTTTTCAATTGTGCCGTGGTGGGAACATTGTGTGTGAATGGAAATCATATATTTTTTTTTTACTTTGTATTGGATCCAAGGGTTTCAAAAACTTAAAATGTTACGTTTTAAGCTTCTTTTTTCTGGGATTTACTTGAAGAAAAGAAAAGGAGAAGATATGAATTGAAGGAGACACAGTTTGAGTTTCTTGTTTGAAATTATTGTGTTTGAATCAATGGAAGTTGAAACTTACCTGTTAGAAAAGAATTTTAGGATTTCACATATAACTCTTGTCTTGTCAATTGAAGTTTCTTTTACATATAGGGTAATTTTGCTTTGCTGTGAAATATGTTTTGTACGTAGAGTAAATTCACTCTTGCTTGTGGTTGCAGACTTTCTCAACTACTGTTGAAGAGAAGGCAAAATGGGTTTTTAACAAGCTGAAAGGTAGGGATTATGTGTTATCTACTTTGATTATCTAAGGAAATGATTGATCATGCACCATGTCTGTATTTGTGCAACAATGATATTTAACATGCCACTGGATTTTTCTTTCGTCTTTGATATTCGTTTTCTTCCTCATCCCTGATTTCATTACATACAAGGTATTGCATTCATTTATCTGCACTACTGTTGCGATGCAATTGAGATGATAACATGCTGTCATATGTAGATTGGAACTCTGTAATAATGTTCTGAAGGCGGAATCTTTCATCATTTGTATGCCACTGGCTCAATTTGGTGATTGTTGTTTTGCTTTTTCAAAGAAAGTTCTATAAATAACCAAGAGATTGGGTCAACAATGATACATTTTCCTCATTCTGATGCCCATACTGTTTTCCCTGTTCGAATTCTTTTGACCCGTTGCTTTTGTACTGAATTGCTCTACACATCACACACTTTAGTGAATGTTTTACCACCTCTTTCTCATCTTTAATGTGTTATTCCTATGGATATTTCCATTTTGATCCTAGAATTGGGCTCCGGAAACTATTTAAAAGTAATTCAGGGCTTCATTTGTTCAATTTACTTGAGATTGATTAATTTGGGTCTGTTAACAAGGACAACATTTTTTGAAAGATTCTTTCATTTTCGAAGCCATGTCCGTTATACCAGATGCTTACATGTATGCTGCTTCTTTCTGTAGGAAAACCACTAAAAAGCTTGCCTGATCTCCTCCGAGAATACAACTTGCCACCAGGTCTCTTCCCCCGGAATATAACCTGTTATGAATTCGATGAAACAAAGGCCAAGCTGATTGTGTATTTGCCTTCTGTATGTGAGATCAGCTTCAATGACTCTTCTGTAATTAGGTATGCAACTCGAGTAAAGGCAATACTTGTGAGGGGAAAGCTCACGGTTATAGAGGGGATGAAGACAAAGGTGCTAGTATGGGTTAAGGTTACAAGCGTGGCAGTGGAGGGCTTCAAGTCTGATAAGGTGTGGTTTACAGCTGGTGTCAAGAAGTCTAGGCCTAAAATTGCATATGATGTGCCACAGACTGCTATCAGGGTAGAGGAATTTTGAACCGGGGATATGGAATATTATCAACTTCATCAATGGTTATTGTTCGTTTTTTAGTAATTTTTTAGCACATTAAGCATAGCACGTGCTTTGTAGTCACAATAGAAAAATCTCTTGCTATGGATGTAATTTTCGAAATCCAATTGCCTCTATATTACGCAATTCAATGAGTTTGAGGTTTTGCACTGACCATTATTAGCGTTTTTGCGTTCGTGCATTTGGTGGAAGAAGGATCGTTGAGAGCCATCCATGTATGGAAACCACAAAAGAAAACAACGTCCTGCTTCCCCACGGACAAATTGAGATTCTATCGTGCTGGCAACTTGTCAAAACTACTAACAAATGTCACCACGTCGTTTCAGTTGACATAAATAATCCACAAAAAGAAAACAGATATTCCACAATTCATCATTGAATACATTCTCAGAGCTGGTGTAAAAAAAAATGAAACAGTTTTGACATGGCAGAAAAGCAGTGCTGTCATAGCAAAAGGCAGACATTTGCTTTTGAGGATATCAGGACGGTTGATGTGGACTTATACATGCACAACCGGCCTCCATTCACGGTCTGAAGTTCTATGCGCAGCATTGCCACCTGCTGCAATCATAAAAATACAATGCTGAACTTTCGATACAGTGAACCTGCTTCTGTATTGACCTTTCATCTTGGAAAGAGAAACACTAAGCATTCAAACATGTTATGCACATAACTGTTAACACAGAGACATGCCGGCAGTTGAAAAGGTTGCCTTTGGCTTCGGAATTTTCTATTGGTAAAAGTGATCGTACAAAATGGACACCAGGAATTGTCACGCTATACTGCAAAAATAATATCATGTATCACAGAAAAATATTGAAGAATTGATCTTCTCTATAAAAGATTAAATTGTTAACTTGTCACTCCATCTGGTGATCCCAACTTTTCTCGTATGCCTAGTGTCTATCAAATCAGTGATGTTTCTGCACTTCATCCTTGAACTATCTCATATATTGATATAATATTCTCTATGCTCAGCAGGAATATAATGCACCATTCCAAAAGATCAGATCGTCTGTTTTGGATAACTTCTTGAAGGAAATGAATGTTGTGCTGCAAGAGGAGAGAAAAGGGGTGAGAGAGCAGCTCCAGATAAATATATCACAATAACTATCACGACAGATTCTGAAAAGTGAAATGTGGGAGTTGTGCTCATGGAGGTTATCGAGCAATTGAAAATGAAGTCTCTGATCTACTACTTCCAGTCGAACTCTAATATTTTGGACAAAACCTGAAAAAGTCCTGAAACACACTACAAATCAATCAACTGTTTACTCTCTCTAAAGATGTCTACTTGTTTAAATTTCTACATTTTGTGAAATATTTCAAGCATCCTCTAATTCATGCAAGTGCTTCCTCCAGCAAGCACCACAGATTATCAGCTCTTTCAAGCCTAAATCTCTATGAACACTATCACTAAAATAACCATACAAGTAACTGTCTAAAATTCAGTAATAACCAAAAGCCATTATATTCATTTATAGGTCCAATAAAAGCAGACACATACCTCTACAAATTTTAATTTGAAATCCAAATTTCCAAAGCGTTGAGTAACTTCATACTCCTCCCTGAGGTACTCATATATTTGAGCATATTTTGCATCCCTCCAAGCAATTTCAGATCTGGACAGTGAAAGAACAGAGGTGGTAAAGGCTGCAAAATGCACATTAAAAGATCACAGCATATATTGAGCTTTTCAATTTTTCAATTTTGTTCTTGTTGACCTGTAATTGCTGTCGTTTCTAAGTGAGGCTTGCATTAACACTTCTTCTTAGAAAAAGGAGTCTACACTTTTAATAAGCTAAAATGAGATTCTGTGAGGAACTGAAAAATCTAACAAGGCTGAATCAAACACCCAATCACTCTCATAATAACAGACTAGTTTGACAAGGAAGTTCAGGCCAACTTATTGAACAGAACTAAAGAACATCAATAGTTTATATGCCCCATGGAATCAAACAAGGCTGAAGCACGTGCACAATCACTCTCATAATACCAGACTAGTCTGACAAGGAAGTTAAGGCCAACTTATGGAACAGAACTAAAGAACATCAATAGTTTATATGCTCCATGGAATCATCATTGTCTGAAGCAACACCCAAATGGATCCCAAGCAGAAATCCTCTAAGATAAGCAGATTTATTCAGATGCAGGGTGCATTTCCAAAAAATTGCGACAACCCTACCCAAGAAAAAGAAGATTCTTTTTTTAAAATGTTTCTTGCTCGTTAAGTTTTTCATGCTTCAATCAGTTGGCTTATTGCCATGAGCTTCTTATAGACTGACAAAGGTAGAGAAATGTCACCAAAACCTAAAAGGTTCTTCACTGCATGCTTAACGATATGATCTTACTGGAATTTCCTAAAAGCACATGGTTTTACATCTAAAATGGAAATTCGATCATAGAATACGTGAAAGAGACCATTTGAATCTATCATATGCAAAGAGAAATTAAACAAGCAATAGTAACAATGGATTACCTCTCAAAAAGACCAACTTTAAGAATCACATCAGCTAAATTTGAATTAGCCTTCCCAACAAGTTGAAGGAGCTTTTTCCTATCCATTGAGAAAGTACCAGTTTTTTCCATTGCACGATTTATGCCAGCAAACTCTTCAACCATTCCATCAACCTTAGAGAGAGAGAGAGAGAGAGAGAGAGAGAAGATTAACAGTTCACATTCTATTTAAACTTCCGGAAAAAAATGGCATCCTGTTTCATATTGTGCTAGCCATTTTTCGATAATAAATAAAAATGTGCCAGAAGTTGAATCCTGACATCAAAATGATTAAAGCTTCAATATTTGAAACCTGCCGAAGTGTATTATGATTCAAGGACAATTTAATGCCTTCTTCTCATACATAGGTTTCAATATTGCACCATAAATAAAGTATTTGGACATGATATTACCTGTGAAACAAAATAGTCCAAAGCAATACTTTGCCCAAGCACACTTCCAATAATGCGAATACTATCAGTGTCTAAAGTTTTGAGGACAATGTAATCGAGGCCTCCCTGCATATCCTCATCCAGAAGTGGTTTCTCTTTTATGGCATAATCTAATAAAAGACGAAATCAAGGTCAAAACAAGAATATCATTCATGTATTCAAAACTTATCAAGTTCAAGTGGTTAAAGAACAAATTATGGGGCCGACTCAAATTTGGAAAAACTGAGAGAAAAATAAAACCATGAGAGTTCAACTCAACTCAACCAACCCCAGTCCAAAACTAGTTGGCATTGGTTATATAGATTATGGTAACTATCCTAAATGCAATCCTCATCTCAATCATTAAAGCACAAAAAAATAATGTTTGCACAAAATCACAAGATGTTAAATATATCTACTAAACAGGACAAATCAACCAAGTTTCCTGTTCAAATAAAACAAGATATAGGATCTTCTCAAAGAAATATACCATCTTTCCTCATCTCGGAGAGCAATCCAGAAGTATGCCTCCTTACCATTTCCAGGTACCTTTCAACGTCAGGATCCTCAATATTAAATAGAACAGCAGATCCATATTGGAATACAACCATGTAGCGGCAGCTGATATACTCTCTTATTCCAAGTGCCTGAATTAAAAGTCACATGTTATAAGATGACAGTCAAACCAATCACCTTGAAAACTACAAAAATGAAAGGTTTTTTTGCTGGAATCAGGCTCTGATCTTAAGTATACATGATCCCCACGAATTTTATCCATATGCGCAAGGAGGTAGGATGTTTGGAACAATTACAAAGCTCAAAAAATCACAAAGAAAGTAGGAAAATGTCACAAAAAAAGATGTAATTGTTTTCAATCATCTTACACTAATATCTGAAGAGAAATCGAAAAATTTGAGGACAACATAATTCGTTGAGCGAGAGGTTGGAGGAACAACATAGCTTAAATTCTCTGCTTGCATGCTCTTCAAATTAATACTGCCAAAACCATGAATCTGATAAAACCAAACCATCAAGGGGAAAAAAACAGAACCACAAAGGTAGAAAAAGGAAAACACAGAGCATGGAGAAGACAGCACGTAACGAACCGAAGAAAGACTCTTGCATTAAAAGAATAAATGCCAGCAAAAGTAAACGTAAATAATTAAAATCGTCACCTTTTAATGAGCAAACAGCCAATACAACAGACACTGTCTCTATCTCGACAACATTTTACTAGCGTCAAAAAGGTCACTCAGCAGGAGAAAAGAAAATCCTTCAAAAGAAGTTGCTCAAATTTTGCATGTAAACACAATAACCCACCAATTTGAGTCAATAGAAAACCACCCAAAAAATAATTAATTAAATACGCATAAAACTCTACAGCAAAAATACACATTTCAAAAAACACAGAACAAACGAAACCCATTAAGGAAAAGAAAAGCAAAAAAAAAAAAATGAAGTGGCAGACCTGGTACAAAGGAAGTATGCTTTAACAGGGATCTTTCCAGATTCTTCATCTTCTTTAGGTCCCAGATCATAATTAATAGCCAAATCATGAGACCCAGATTCAATTTCATTACTGTAAACCGAAACCCGAGAAGGGATTGCAGAAAATGACCTGAATTTGAAGCCACAAACAGTTTGGGTTAAAGGGTGTGAATGATAAATAGGTCTGGGAAGATTAGGTGAAAGAAATTTAAAAGCTTTTGTGGTTATGTGGTTAAGGAGAAGAGAAGCAGTAGCTCTCCACCTGCTGCCCATTCACTTTGGAAAGGAAAGTTTTTTTTAGGGCTAGCAGTTTTTTTTTTTTTTTCAGCTTGGGAAGTAAAAGACTATGATGCGATCCATGCCCTCTTCTTGTCTTCCCCGTTTCTTGGCTGTGGCTGCGCCACCACTTCACCACTTCTCTTGTTTGTCAACAAAGATTGCGCTTTTTTTAACATACTAATATACTATACATGGGCAATGCTCCACCGTGTCTGTGTTGTTATTTTATTTCTTTTATTAAATTATATTTAGATGTCGTCATCGTGTTATTAAAAAAAACTGCGGTTCATGTGATAGCCGTGATGGGTAAAAAAAAGCTAGTTTTCTTTGAATTATATGGAAAAAAATAGACAACGATAAACGAGCGAGAATTAAAAAAATTATGATAACTTCAAATTAAAAAAAAAGTACGATAACTTAGAAGAAGAAAAAAATGTTGTTGAATTTTTAATTGATAAAATATAAAATAATAAATTGAATAAAAAAATAAAAATAATTAATTTGAATCAATCTAGTTAGTATAATAAATATGTAGTTTGAAGAATAAAAAGTCAGTTAATCCATGTTAACTTGTTAAACTCTTATCTCAAGTTATAAGGATTAAAGGATTCATGACAAAAAAAAAATAGCAATTAAAAAATAAATAAATAAATAAATTAGAAGGTAATTATAAATTTTTAATAAGAGGATAAAATTGAAATAAAAAAAATTAACAAAAAAGCAAAAAAAAACTCAAAATAATAAAAATCAAATTAAAAAAATACACAATAATAAAGATCAGATTAAAAAAAATACATTATGATTTTGAATTGAATAATAAAATTAAAAATTAATAAAATTTTTATAGAAAAAACAACAAAAAAAAATGATGATTAAATTGAAAAAGTAACATGTGACAAGTTGTGATTGGACAATGAGATTTAACACAAATAAAATTTTTATAAAAAATTATCAATAATGAAAATAAAAACTAAAAAAATTAAAATTAAAATTAAATTATCAATAACAAAAAAAATCAAGAGAAAAAAATAAAAAACCTCACCAATAATAAACTATCCCGTCGTCATCAACATCCATTGTATTAACAAAAAAAAAAAAGGACGTGAGGAAGCTTACTAGAAGGGTATTTTTTGCCACCAAGAGACACCATATAGTCATATACTATTTCAAAATGCACGGACATCCTCCACGTGTCCACAACTTTTTCCATTTAAAATTCAATTAATCATCATTGAAAGATCACATATTCACATTGATAGTTGAATTAGCAATAACAAGATAAAAAAAAATAGAATGAAAATATCAAAAGGCTTTGATTTTATCAAAAGGACGTGAGGAAGCTTTGATTTTGAAGGTAATTTTATTATTTTACCATGTTTTAAAAATTAGAAAAAACACATTTATATCCTAGTTAATTCTTTAATAACTAACAAGTCATAGGAAAAATCTTAAAATACCTTAAATATTTTTTTTTTTGAGAGACCAAAACGGTAAAAAGGTTAAATTTGGTGAGAATGAAAAGTAAATTAAATGAACGGTATGATGATTTTATGTTCCATTATAAAAGGTTGAGATCGCACGAATAGTGATTTTGAAAAAAAGAAGTGTGATAGTTACATGACATTTAAAATGGATGAAAATTAATGTATTTTTAATTTAAAAAATCTCAACATGATCATGATTTATTGCCATGGAAATTTTAATATATATATATAAATCACATACTATCAATGATTTTTCGTAATGAGATTCTAGTTTAATAAAACAACAAAATTAATTTATACTTTATAATATGGATAGATAATAACAATGCTTATATTCTTACTTACCAACTTTGTAATTTATACATTTATTATTAGTATTTTTTTTTTTGTTAAACTAGCAACTTAATATTATTTTGCTATATTTTTTTATATATTAATAATCATATATTTCTTATAAATTTGAAGCTATGAAATTACTCTATGTTCTTTTTAGTTATTATATTATCTACAATGATTTTAAACAAACACTGTTAAACTGCTTTCTATTCACCGATATTTTTAACTATAATTTTAATTAAATATATGATTATTTTTAAATTGTAATCACAAAAAAGTAGCTTTTGGGTCATCAACAACAAAATAATTGCAAGCCAAACCAAACAAAAACGCCGTCGTTGGAAGAGGCCAAATATCACTCCAGGACTGCTTCTGTAGAAGGCAGCGTGAGAATCAGGATTGCCACTCCGCTAGCAGAAAAAGAGCAGTGAGAGTGTACGCGTGTGAGCGCCTGAGAGAGAGAGAGAGAGAGAGAGGTTGCAACAGTTGAAAATGGCGATATCAGGAGATCTGAGGGTCTCGGCAACACTGGCCTCTTACTCTAAACACCCTCCTCGATGTTCTTTGCCTCCCTCAAATTCCAAGGTCTCTACTCCTCTACCCTGTTACCTTGTTAAATTATCTCTATTTTCTTGTGTGTTTTCTGTTGTTCTTCCTATACTATGCCAATTTATCTGCTTGGTTAAGGAATTTGAGAAATGCAAAGGGAAATGAAATGGGGGAGAATTGGGGTTTTGGGTTATTTTTTACGGAAGACTGGCTTTTTGTTACTAAAACGGGGGCAAACAAATGTTATTTTTAATTGGCTATGGATGGTAAGTCATGGGTATCATTACTTGTTTCATTTGGTGATCTGGGTTCATAGTTATTTGGCCTATAGAGTATAGAGTTCAGTGCATATGAGATCATGTGTCATATCTACATATTAACTGAAATGTTTTAAATCTTCATGCAGTGGTTAACAATAAAGTAGGAGAAAAGAATCTTTTACAAAATCGATGGTTAAGAAAGTTGCTTGCCGTAATGTATTTGGCACACTGATGTATTCTGAAACCGGATTGTAGTGAAGTGAAATTGTTGGCATGAGTTCTTATACAGGTTTCATATCCTGGCTTTAGATTTGAATACTCTAAGGTTGAGCATTTCTTGTTTTAAACTTTAAGAAACATTTGTCCAATGCTGTGGATACGTTGAATTGTGTTAACTTTTGATCTTTCCACACATAATTTCCCAGCAATGGGAGTGGCCCAATATCACAAACTAATAGAAATAGAGAAAACAATAATAAATTAAACGGGCTTCAAGTGATAAAATTTACTTTGCCTCTATCACAATTATTTTCTGTTTATTTCAATCTCACTCTATATATATAACTAGATTATGCGGTGTTTTGTGCTTTTAATTTGGTTGATGTGGATGCATGGCAGCAGATGGTGTTACATGAACACCTTGTTAATAGGAATATGATGAAAGACTTATTGGTTGATTTTGAAGAGTTGAGACACAACAGTGAGAAAAAATAAATTTGGAGTGCTGGGTTGTTTAAAGTTGAGGGTTTATATACTAATTCTGTATTTACTTAGGAGAAAAACAAAGACTTGGTTAATATATATATATA
>Ga0307518_10000339_pt1 | contig 35274 bp, 10 predicted proteins | sample 25_EM_MG_FD_203889 | JGI IMG/M metagenome (GOLD analysis project Ga0307518, IMG submission 203889) | Populus trichocarpa ectomycorrhiza microbial communities from riparian zone in the Pacific Northwest, United States - 25_EM | ecosystem: Host-associated > Plants > Roots > Unclassified | place... | reverse complement strand
GTTGTTTGGAGGTGGTTTTGTGGGCTGTTTCTGTGCTGATTTCGGGGTTGTTACAAGTATGTTGTGAGGCTGTTTTGTGGAGGTTTGAGGGCTGTCGTGTGGTGGCTGTCACGGGTGGAAGATGGAGCTGCTGAAAATGGTGGAGGATCAAGGAGTTGCCGAGAGGAAGAAAAGGAGTTGAAGTGATGAAAAAAAGGGGAAAGACCCTGCGTGAGGGAGCTGAGAGGAGCAGCCCTCTTTTTTCCTCTTTTCCCAGGGGTTAGTCAGAAACATATTTTATTGCCCCTCTTCTCTCGTGCTTTCCTTCCTTTTAAAATTGAATGGATCGGATGGCTGGTCAATTTTCTCCACAATTATTGCGCAAGTTCCCCACCATTGTTTTTCGTCTTCTCATTATTGCTCTCCTTCGTCCCCATTTCGCTTGGACTCTTAATTTTTCTTCTGCTTTTTTCACATCAATTTGTCCGTTCCTTCATAATCCTACACCTGCCCCCTATACTTTTTTCTTTTTGTCTTTAGCCAAGCACAACACTCAAAAATCTAAGTGGGAGGGTGTATTTGGCATGGCAAGCTCACTTTCAATTCCTGTTTTTTTTTCTTTGGATTTTTTATCTACTTTTTAGGAAACTTTTTAAGTACAAAAACAAAAGGGCAAAAAGGTTAAAAATTATGAAATAACTGGAAATCGACAAAATCACTTTTATATTTTTTTCAACTTTTTATATTTTATAAAAAAAATATATTTAGAAAAACAAAGGTATATGACATAACTCATCCAAATTATATAAGTTAGTTATACATGACTCAATGAACGTATTTCAATTAACGATAATCTTAAGTAGCTCAACAAGTTATCTATGCATAAAATTTTAGTTTTATACATATAAATTGGATGTTAACAAATCATCTTCTTAACATATACTTAATATATTAATGAGAGATTTATTATTTTAATTAAATTTTATTTCATGGTATTAGTGATATATCATACATAACAATTATATATAAACATACACCCGTAGCATGTGAATTTTAATTGGATGATTATGGACATATATACACTAATTCTCTTGAGTCATTGAAGGGAATCAGGTGGTCAAAACATAAGAAGTCGCTGCAAATCTTCATAAGTTCTTTGCAAGTACCATGGTTGTAACCTTTTTCCATCGTTCACTATTTGTCTAGGATTACAAAATATATTTTCTTATCTACATCTTTATATTTTTAAATTACATAACATTTATATAATTGTATAAAAAAAACATTGAGATACATTTGAGAGGAGTTAGATAAAAAAAAATTACAACCTAAAAATAAAAGAAAAAAAGCAGGACACGCAAACCTTATTTAATATTACAATTATTCAACCATTAAAAACATAATCACATGGATATTTAAATATCCATAACCATCAATCATGCATAATAACATATTAATATGCATAAATAAATATATTGCATGCTTCAATTTTAATTATTGGCTTTATGTTTAATTTTAAAATAATATTTATAACACTTATAAATGTTAAATAAAATCCAATTTGATAATTTTCCAAACATAATAAATTTTATTTAATACAATTTTTTTTTGAAAAATATTTTTCAAGATTTAATAAGAAAATTAATCATTAAAATTCTTATTAACATCCTCAACTATTTTATGATCAATTACATAAAATTTCTCAGCTTAAAAACTCCTTTTATTTCAGAAAAAAATATTTTTCTAAATATTATTTAATTAAACATTTTAGTTAAATTCTAGTCCTCGAACAAAACTCAAAAAGATTTAATTAAAAATTTTATTTCAATCCTAATCCTACTAGAAAAACCAATTCCATAATTAATTTAATTTAAGGTTTTAATTTTAATATAAAATCAATATTTTATATGTCTAGGGATAAAATTGTAATTATGCCTAAAATACCTTATTGTAATAAGGTATAAATTACTAGGTAAATTTGTAATTTAAACCTAAAAACCCAAAAAATAGATTAGGGACATAATCATAATTCTGCCTCTCTCCTTCTTTCTTCTCCATGCTGCCAGCAGTGGCTAGCAATTGTTAGCATAGGCTGCCCACGCCAGTGGCATCCTTCAACTGCGACACCAATGTTGTCGCTACACCACTTGCAACGCTTATGCATCTGCAGTATGAGGCAGCCGCTGCATAACACTGCCCATAGCGCCATGGCTGTTGGCGCAGCCATGGTAAGTTGTTACTGCTTGCCAACGTTGAGGTGACCACAACCAGGAATACTAGCAGTGCTGGTGACGTCGTTTATTTAGTTGCAACCATTAAATAGATTATTTTTTTATTTCAAAGGTGGATTATGACTAGATCTGAAAAATCCAACCAAATTTAACCGGAACAGTAACTAGAGATACTTATTTAAAAGAAATCGTGAGAGAAATTTTAGGAAAATAACTTTGTGCATGAATTTAACATCAATAATAACTAAAACATGCAATAAACATCTATAATTGTTTAACAATGACTTTAAAATCATTAGTGGGTTTCTTAAAACACGTACATGCAGCGGGAACAGTAAATTAATTTTGTTTTAGAGTCTCAAGATCATGTTAGACTAACTTAGAGTTGTTTAAAGTTTATACGAATATTACCTGAAAATCATATGTTTATTTTGGCTTTGAATAATTGTTTCAAGACTAGGCTGTCGCAAATCACAAGTCTTTCAAGTGTCTGACCTCTAACATTAATCCATACAAACCACAAGTGAGAAATCTTATAAATCTTTGAGGAGAGATGTGTTGTTATGTCTTTGAGTGTTAGCTCTTTTTTTTGTGTTTTTAGGTGTTCTGTAGTGTGTACTACATACTAAACCAAAAATAAAAAGTATAACATTTCATTTAGGGAAACTTGAAAACCCAATAAATAACAAAATATTACTTTGCCCCCTAAATAATATCACATATATTATTTCATGATAATTTTAAAAATTTATTCAATCAAATCTCTACTTGATTTTTATATATATAGAATTGTAATTCTCTGTATAAATTATATTATAGTTTTCAATTTTAAAAACTTATTTACAATCAAGTCACACTTGATTAATCATCTCATTTTAATTTCTAACCAACGATTCTTATGTGTAACCCATTAAGTTTCCTATTAAGATGGTCCAAATATAAATCACAATCCTAAATAAAATATGATTAAAAAAATTAATTTATTATTAATTTAACTATTGATTAATTTATATTTAAAGATCAAGTACAATGTCTAGCAGCCTGTCATGATCCCTTAAATATTCGGTAACTCATAAATGGTTTGACTTAACCTTTTAGTGACTAATTTATCATTGTAATTATTATCTCTTCATCAACAATATTTCAATTTAGATATTATAGCATGAAATGCGTCTACTCTGCCAAATCATGTTTGTTCTCAACACCATAGTCATTAATTCTTTGAATAAGATTTGAAACTCTTTTCAAATTTCATTCCACCTTGCGCAATGATTTACAATCAAAATTATTTAAGAACATATAAAGTATTTTTTCTAATTTACTTAGGGTGATCAATCTTCTCTTAATTACTTAAATACCTTAATATAATTCATATTATACCCAATCTCAAGGAAAAACTAATAGAATGAAGCAATATACATGCTTGGAAAAAAAAAGTTACAATCTTGGATGGAAAGGGGAAGAGAAGGAGTGAGGACGATGGAGGAAGAGGTGAAGAGAGGGAGATAGGAAGATGGAGATTAGTCTGAAGATAGGGAGAGAGGATGATGGATTAAGAGGTGGAAAAGAGAAAAACAAGATTTTTTTAGGAATTAGGGATTCTGTTATTCTATTAATGTGGTTTTTACCAACAGAATTACCGATGTATAGTTAAATATTTATTAATTTTTGAAGATTGTTTGTAATTTTATCGATAATTAAAACTGAAATTTTTTTAGAACCCCTAAAATTTTCCAAAACTCCACTAAATCTATCTAACAAAATTTCATTTTATTAGTAATTTCATTTGTAATTATTAGTGGCAAAGAGCTATAACTTTTTTCCAACTCTCTAGAATATTTTGAGGGGCTTAGTCTATCAATAATTTAATCTGTAATTCTCAGTGGCAAAGTCCTATAATATTTTTCCAACTTTCTAAGTGACTTAGTTTGTTGGTAACTCTATCTTTAATTTTCAGTGGAAAAGTCCTATAATTCTTTTCCAACTCTCTAAAACATTTTTAGGGACTTAATCCATTGGTAATTCTATAGATATTTTATATTTTATTTGTATTTTCATTGGTATAAAACAATAACTTTTTTCCCAATATTTTTGTATTCCATATCTATAAAACTTGTGAATACAATAAAATCACAACACGGTAAAATCAATTATGTTCAATAACATAATAATAAAATCACAACAATAAACGTTCCAAATGTGTTAATAATAGTTCATTGTAAAGCAACAACATATGTAAAAATTACATTAAAGTCAATTTCACTACACATTAATATTTTACAAATAAAATTAGCTTGAAATACTTTAAACCAGAATTATCCTCTTCTTCTTTAATTTCATCATCATCATGTCTATTATAATCTTCTTCAATGAATTGAAGCTCGTCGATCTTATCATTTTCATCGACTTTTATATGTCCATTGGTTCTTAATATATCATTTAACTCCTTAGCATTAACATCAATAGAAATATCCTTAGCTACATGAAAATTAGATTTTCTTCTAAATCGGTAAACAGAACAGCTTAATATGGATCAACTAACTCATCCAGCTGAAAAACATCATCTCTCGCGGTTACTTCATCGTTACCATCTTGAACAACTTGGATACACCTCTAGGTTTGGTTTTCACAACGGATAACCAATCAACCTTAGAGCAATCATTTCTGAAGGAATGAGTGTATGTGTAATACACTTGTTGGCATTGCTTGATAAAAACAAAGACATCATTGTGTTGTGAAGTCTAACCTTTGTATTAATTTCGACCAAACTATGGTGGAGATTTACTATGATTCCTCTATCAATGGTATCAAATCAATATCATTTGAATAAAAAGAATTATTATGCTTGTTATGATATTGCGATTCAATCACCTCTTCTAACTTTCCATAATAAACAACTTCAAACTCAATAAAAGTTGATCTCTTAACACAAATTTTATTATTATAGGTTTTTCTACCCTAACCACACTCTTCAATATAAAAGACATTCATTAATGAAATACCTGTTATAGCACTTGATCTTTATTTCAAGACCCAAACATGGTAAATTTAAACTATTACTAGCATTCCCTTCTATTTGATAAACTTGTTACAAGATTACAACCATCAACAATTAAAGAGAAAGGTGTAAAGAGAAAGGTGTAATGAAAATGAGTATTATGAGAGTTAAGAATTATTAAGTACTGCTTACATGTGTTTTGAACCATGTGGTAAATTATTCATCTTGTAATTGGAAAATTTGAGATTCAGTCAGATGTGAATTTTAAGAAAGTAAAAATTAACAATGTTGCCTCGATGAATTATTCAATCTATTAGTTTATCAGCGTTTGAGAGAAGTTAATTAAAAATAACAACATGTTAATATTGTACTAACTGAATAAAAGGTCTTAATTCATCGCAATTAAATAGCACATAATTATAAGTATATCTGAATTTGATTTTTGTCAAGTGTCTTCTCGTCATTGCAATTTTTGATAAAGGTCATCCAGGATAGGAAAATATTGACAAATTCTCACTCGAATACACTTTCCTAACATTATCATGTCTTGAAATGCGGTTGATTCTTGTTCTCAAGTGAGGCCCAAAATGCTATTAGATAAATGTTGAGATCTCTTCAACAATATAAGTATCGCATATCGAAGCCTCAACATGCACCTTGTTTTTAACTTTTTTCTTAAGGTTTGAACAAGTATATGTCTGGAATTAAATAAATGTTTTAAATTAAATAAAAAAGGAGAAATTTAATTAGGATGCATGTGTAATCACTAACCTCTCAAATGGATACATCCATCTATATTGGATAAGGCCTCCAAATGTTTCTGTAAACGATAAATATATGGGTAGATACTTCATTGAGTTAAAGAATGATAGAGGGAATATCATCTTAAGTTTACAGATTGTCTGTATGATATTCATTCTAAGCTTCTCTATGTGTTAAGTATGTAACTTGTTATAGCATATATCTCTAAAAAAGTGATTGATCTCCATGAGTATCTTATATCCTTTTTTGTAATAAATCCTGGTAAGCAAGTGGAATGAGTATTTTCATAAACATGTGGCAGTCATGACTCTTCATTTCAGACAATCTGTCATCCTTCAAATTCATCAATCTAGATATGTTTAAAGTATATCCATCAGGAAAACACAGACTCTTAAGTCATTGGTAAACTAGTAATTGTGCATTCTTATCTAAGGCAAAACAGATTTTAGGCTTTGTGACCCACATATCCCATCATAAATCAACTTCCTATTCTTACGATGACAAAATAAAGGTATATCAATTCTAGCCTTCATGTTGTCCTTTGTCTTCCCCTTAATGTTTTTCACCCTGTTAAATTTTTTTTCAAACATGTTCTTTTCAATATGCATGACATTTAGATTATAGTGGAGAAAATTAATCTTTCAATAAAGAATCTCCTAAAAAATACTTTGTTTTACCCAATTTTGGATCACACTAAAACCAAGAAACTTCTGCTTATTGGATTGAAAACCAAACAAAATGTCCTTATATTGCGAAACCACATCATACAATTCTTCACCCAACAACACCAACGATGCAACATTCTTTTTCAACTCTACTTACGAAGAAATCATTTATATTCTTTCTATAAAAGTGATCGGTTGGCAAGAACCTACAGTGACAATCAAAAAAGGAAAGAACAATTGTTTTTTTCATAAAAGAAATAATATAATCTCAACAACTTTAATTAATAACCAATCTTAATAGAGTATTGACTATGAACATTTAGAAATAATGTTTTGATGCAATAGAAATTTCATAATTATAACAACTTCATAATTTCTCTTGCAAAATATTTTTATCTTAAAGACTTTATATTTACTTTAGATTCATTAATCAAATATTAAAGATAAATAAACCTTTTATTAAAATTAAATATGTTCACACGAATAAAGTCAATGTCACGTGTAACCAACCGATTAGTTACAGGATAATATCTATACTAACAACTCAAACATAAAAAATCAACCAAACCACTAAATTTAGCCATCATTATTTACCTAGTGACTGAAAGTATTTATAAACTTTGTTCATATCAAAGTTGTATGAAAATTGATTGATAATAATGGTTGATGTCTATCATTCGTTGTAATGTCTGGTATTATCATTGGTACGTGAAGTGGTTAGAAATAACCAATAGTTGAGAAAGGAGGCTCAAATTATTTGCTAGGAATGTGGTGCCAACCCTAGGTATAAGTGTACTGTGCTTGCAGAGAATCTGTCAATAAAACATTTAAAATTTTATGAGCATGGGCGGTGCACAACACCATGTTTTGACTTCTTAGAACTCAAAAACATATATAGGTGTGTGCTGCACGAGTTGGATAGCCCACTACAATTGTAAGAATATAGTTGTTTGGTACAAAGCAAAAGGTGTGTTATCGTTTGTTCAAAAACCGAAATTACCATAATTTTTTTTATATAAAAGAACCATCAACTTATTAGTGAGATTTACATCGGAAAGTCTTGTTAAGTTTCTCTATGTAAGGATTTGTAAACGTATTAATTGATATTAATTCAAACCCAAGTTACTAAATTAGAGATCTGTCATCATAAATAAATTTCTTTTTTTTCTGTTTTAACATCGTATACAAATAATTATCGCTTATCATTTCCAGCTGTATGTGACAATACAGTCATATGGTAAAACATCTAATGCCTTTCACTAGCTAGAATATATACGTCCCTTTTCACCTTATCTCCTGCTTGGTCGTGGACAGCTTCAACATGTAGCATACAGTGGTTCTTAATTATACACATGAAATACAGCCAATATCGTGCCAGCATGTGAAATCTAGTGCTTAGAATATGACGACAACCCTACAAATTGGTATTTTGTTTCAAACTTTACAGTGACAAACTTGCACATCTAGAAAGATGTAAGAAGGGTAGTGATGATATAGGCAGTAAGGGATAGAGGGAAAGGGAAGCGATGAGGGGAGTAAAAAGGAAAGAGAAAAATGAGAGGCCTCAAATTATTTGCCTTGTGTTCTTATGTGCTTGTGTACAAGAAAGGGCTTGGCTTACCTTATCCTATCCGCCTCTCAAACACACTTCCACACCGTCTCTCTCTCTCTCTCTCTTTCAATATCCTCTTCCAAAAGCAGTCTCTCTCTTTCTCTCTTTCCCTCATATTCTCCTTAACTCTTGTCTCAAGTTTTCTTTCACTTACCACTATATATTATTATGCTCAACAACAATATCACTACACAAACTTCAATTCACGAATTCCCTCCCTTTTAGCCACTCTGTCCTCACCCTTTTCCTTGCCATGTAAAGGCTGTTTCTTTCTTGTACAGTTAACTGGTTACGCATACTACTCGTTATACGAGTCTTTTCTCTCTTTATCCCTCTATTAATTCCAAAAACAAAAAACACTTCAAATGACCTAAAAGTATTTTCATTTTTATATCAAAGATTCTTGCACTGTTGCATTATTATTTTGTTTTCTTCGTGCTTCCTGTGTCTTTGCTCCGCATATATATTTGTTTCTTGCTTGGTTTTGTTTATAGCAATTCCACGAAAGATTCTGTAAACTTATTCTACATGCAGAGAAAATTAGTCGATAAATTCAATTTGGGATATAGTTTTTATCGTTAATTGAAGGACTAGTTCTTGCAAACCAATATTCGCAACAGAGTTCTTATCTTTTATTTATTCACAACAATGGCTCCCAGAACTGGAAAGGCCAAGCCTCATAAAGCAAAAGGAGAGAAGAAGAAGAAGGAAGAAAAAGGTCATTTAATTTCTCTCATATTCATTGCATCAATCATTATATTATTTTCTTCTCCTTTTCTATAGTTTCCTTTATATATATAATATTACATATTCTTTTTTTTTATTCTTAAAAGTGAAAACACAACTATTGTTTGGTTGTCTTTATCTGATTATTGAGTTATTATTAGACCATACAAAAGATCGAAATGTACGGTTCAAAAAATTTCTCTTCCATTTTCTCACCACCCCTGCACCCAATTGGACCCTTCAGTTTGTTTAGGTACAACGTACGTACACATACTTTTTTGGGGGGAAAAAATTATACATACAGATGTAATAAGGGCGGGCCTCTGTCTATCTGTGTGTGTGTTCATATGATATGAATGCAAGTAGTGAATTGGTGTAATTTTTTGCAAGAATGCTGAATTTGGGTCTTGTTGATTTTGTATGAAACGTATAGTGTTGCCTACAGTCATTGAAGCCACCGTTGAAACGCCAGACGACTCTCAAGTGACTCTCAAGGTAATGTAATAAGTTAGTGTTTAGCATTTGTGGTAATATATGTTGTTTGTATTTGAAAATGTATAAAAATAAAAAAAAATAAATTTATTTTTTAAAAAAAAGTTTGTTTTTTTTTTTAAAATATAATCACGCCGACAAACGGGATCTAATTTTCCTGAATAGCATAATTAGTAGTCCCTCCGTGTCATTAACCATTCTTAACATAGGCATAAATTTAACGTTGTTGTTGGTAGGTACTTAATTCTTTACTCCTGCGTTATATTTTCCTTTTCTTTTTTCTTCGGGCAAGGAAACTCTACTGTCAGATGATGAGCTGCATTTTTATTGGCTTATGTGTGGTGTGCTTGATTTATTTTTTTATTTTTTTGTTGCATGTATTTGTAGGGCATCTCTACGGACAGGATCTTAGATGTAAGAAAGCTTCTTGGGGTGCATGTCGAGACGTGCCATTTGACCAATTTCTCCTTATCTCACGAGGTAACTTAACTGGTCCTTTTTGAACTAGTTTTTTAGGAGTTATCAATGGGTCTCTTTAATTTTCCGCACTGGGAGCAACACAGTGTGTGTTCTGGGCGTGGTCCATTGTACTCGGTTCAAGTTCATTTAAGAGCCTAACGCATGGGAGGTGGGGTTGATAGCTTGGGGGTATGGACCGGTTTGATTTTTAATTTTCGGAATTACAAATAAAATAACTTTTTTTCTGTAAGAAATCACTTTCAAAGTACGTCTAAGAAGATAAAGATATTAAAAACATTTTACTAGCTTTGTTTTTATAGTTTTGACAAAAAAAATCCTGAGAAAAAAAATACCAGAAAAAGAGAAGAAAATGTAAAGAAATTAAAGCCCCCACCTTGGTATTTTTGAGTGAGGTGGGTCATGCATGTAATTGCGCTCTTTAATTACATGTTCAAAATTTAACGTTTGCATTCATTCAGAAATTGTTTCGTATCGTGAGGGTAAATCCAATTATATTGTGCATTTTCTGGACAAGAAAAAATCATTTATTGTCTTCTGATCTGTTGCTTTGCCAGGAACACAAATGAATTCATTTGTTTTTATATTTTAAAAGTATTTTTTATAAATATTTTTAAATAAAAATACTTTAAAAAATAATTATTATAGCATCTTAAATGCAACGACCTTAGCTTAGACGGCCGAATATTTGAGCACAAGCAGCAACATAAGAACTTCAGTCATCATTTATTCAACACAGTGTGCTAGTTTCATCATAAGATATTGCCAGATTGGTAGGCACTGCCTACCTGAAGTACTGTTTAACCTAACGCCCACCCAACTTGCAGCTTATCATAGTTAGAAACAAAGAGGGCGAAGAACAAAGAACAAAGAACTTCGAACTGTCCCGTTTTTCCTTTCTCAATCTGATAGGATGGCAACTCTTCCTTTCCTTGTTGTTTTTTGTTTTTGTTTTTGATAGGGTATGATCATTCATTTCTTTCTTTATGAATTTTGCAAGGATACTTTCCGTGAGAAAGAATGGGAAAGTCATCAATTAATTAACCTTTTGTTTTGCTTATGTTATACAATTAATTAATTAATTAATTAATTAGTTGTTGTTTCTATTAATATCACACCACCACAAATTCACTCATCTATACTTATAATTAGAATTATATATTGTTTTAGAGATAAAAGATATAGTTAATTAGAACAGTACTTGCATGACAACTAAATCTTAATTATTTTTAAATATATGGTCACTACTCACTAGTGCTTTATTTTTCTCATGCACGCCTTCACGACGAAGGCTGCACACCCGCATACATAGGCTGCTAGCTCGATGCACACTGATCTAGACTTCCTTTTACTAGCTAGTAACTAAATAAGTTGACACAACGTACAGTGATAGAATTCTTTTATTTTTTAAGTTTTACAGCTCTAAATTTTTATATATATATATATATATATAAGTCTAAATTACAGTCTGAAACTATGAAAAAAATCTGAGTTCTTAGTCCTGAAAAAAACTTGTGAAACCAATATTATTATTTCTTAATCTTAATCTTTCTACTCAAAAAATAGTAATTATATAAAAACTTAAACTAACTCTTTCTAATCAACATATTTAAATAGAAAAAATCTAAACAGAATATACTTTGATTCCTAAAAAAATTAAAATTTTATAATTTAACTAGAAAATTCTAACTAGGAAAAAAATAAAATTGCAGACAGCTTCTACTTAATTATTTCTATCTTGATTATGGTCAATTCTGATCCAATAGTTATAATCGGTTATGATTAATGATCAAACTTATACATAACCAATTTTTTTAAAAAAATTCTTTGCATATGATCAATTTCATGATCAATTAATTTATAATTGAATCTGTTAAATGTTCACGTCATAGGTATTAACAAGATATATATTTAAAGGAAACTTTCTTAAATATTCTAAGTCATTACTTTAACTTAATATATATTCAAGTACAACCAACTAGATATAAAAAAAAATAACTAAAATGGATAGAAAGCAAATTCATCATAGCCATACATATATTTTTTTTTATTCATTACTATAGTGAAATGATGGTTTTACATTTCACCAAAAAAATCACGTCTTTGTTTTGGGGATATTTTAGTCTTTTTATATGGCTTATTGATCATTTAATAATTTAACGGGGTATTTATGTATTTTTCATAATTTTTAAATAGTTAAATTACTTAATTACTTTTAATTTTTTTAAAACAAAATGGTTGGCTAGGGGTATTTTTGCCCTTTTCTTTTTCTTTGTACAATTAAAAACAATCTTTGCCCTTGCACTCAAAGAGAGATGAACAATTGACCAAAGTGTACTTAATACTTTTCAAATAGGTTTTACGGTGAATCCTAGATCCAGGAGGTAATTTGGTTATTTTCTCTTGAAATGTTAATTTTTTTATTCAATAACTTTATTGACACGTGATAAGTGTGTGTCGGTGCATGGCAAGTGTTGCGCCTTTTAGACGGTGTGTGCAGAGCCTCCCGATACTCGAATAAACCCTTTCTTTGTCTCATTTGATGCGGTGTTGCGTTCACTTTTACCATGTGCGGCGTGTGTGGTCATAAGTATGGTGGTTTATTGCTAGTTGACCTTTATTTTATTTTTTTCATTCTTTTCTCTCTCCTCCCAAAAAAAATGCAAGTTTGCCCTCTTTTTGTTTGCTTTTTCAATTTCATTCCCTATTCTTTTGATTTTTAATTTTTCTTTTTAATCCTTTTATAGAAGTTTTATTTGTTTTCAATTTAGTTTTTCAATTTCAATTTGAAATATTTTATTTTTTCCCATTCGATCTTTATTATTTTGATTTATGATATTTTTTCTTGGCCCTTTTATGAAAAAAAAATTATTTTCAATTTAGTCCTCAATTCTAATTTGTCATAAATAATATTTTTCAATTTTTTTATTCTTCTTTTAATTTCTTTTTTATTCCTTTGCTTTTTTGTCAAGATTTTAGTAGTTTTCAATTACATCCTTCAATCCAAGTTTTTTTTCCTATTTTGGTACTCATAGTTTTTTTTTTTTGGTTAAATTTTTCTTTATTTTCAATTTAACCCTTTGATCAAGGAATTGTTTATGGCTTCTAATTTAATTTTATTTTTTATTCTTACCCTCATTATTTTAATTGCTATATTTTATTTTAAATCCTTCCATTTAATTGGTTTTTTCTCCTGATTTCATCATTCAGCATTTGATTTGATAAGGGTATGACTTCTTGGTTTTCTGATGTACGGTGCTTCTGGTGTGATGACTTATGTCATAGGTTTTTAAATTTATATATAACATAGCTTTCAAACTCAACCCGAAGGTCAACGTAGGGCAAAATACATGTCACATGTTAAGTGGGTTGACCCGAGTTAGGTTGTTTGACCCGGGTCAACTCCTTTTTTATAAGCATATAAAAATAACATCATTTAAAAAAAAAAGATCAAAGGGTTTTTAGTAGATTTGTCCAAGGCTAATTAGGTTGCAGGTCATCTCAATTTTTTTAACCAGATCAGATAAAGTCAATCCTCCTCTATTTTTGTTAGAACTGGTCCAGTCAAGATCCCGAATCACCTTAATCACAAGTCAAACTGTTGAGTCGGGTCAAGTTGGGTTTGAAATAGGTCATCTATCAGGTTATTTTAATCTCAATACCAGGGCTAAAGGTTTTGAAAGTTAACTCAAGTTTGCTCGACTCTTATTACCTAACTTACATGTTTCTCACGCAGTTTCGGGATTGCTCGAGTCAGGTTTTTTTTTTTATCTAATTACATGCTTCCTGAAGTTTTTTTCTGAGGTTATTGTAGTCATTTTTTTATTAAAAAAACAAACTCATTTATCATCATTGTCAAATTTTTTTATCACTCATTAAAATAAAACCAACTTATTCAACCCGTTCAAGGCTATAATTTGGGGCTCATTATTTTTATTTCTTTTCCTTTTGTTATTTTTTTATTTTCAAGTTACCCTCCTATCAAAGAATTGTTTCCAACCTCTAATTTATTTTTTTATTTTGATTGTCACCCTCATTCTTTTAATTGCTTTTTAAAAAAACTTTCATGTTATTGGTTTTTTTTCTCCAACTTCATCCTTCAACATTTGATTTGTTGAAGAATAGACTTCTCTATTTTTTTCATGTATGATGCTTCTATTCTAATAACTCGTGTCACAAGTCTTAAAAGTTATCTATCACATATTTTTCAAGCCAAACCCAAGGATCAGCCCGTAACAAGTCCTAAGTCACGAGTTAGGTTGGTTGGCTTGGATTAACCCAGATCAACTCTTTTTTAATTTATAAAATGTAAGAATAACATTATTTTTTTATATAAAAAATGAAAAAAAATTCATTTGGTTTTGGATAGATTTTCTCATGGCTAATTGGTTTGTCGAGACTATAATTTGGGTTATTAGATTTTTATTCTTTCTTTAAAATGTAATTGTGATGTCTAAACATCATACAAAAAAAATTAGTTTAGACTTATAACATAGCGCAAGCCCTTGTCTAGTTTCTAAAACTAGAAGACATTTTTCTTTCAACATATGATAAAATTCTATTATGTATTAGATAGTGAAACTGCTTTTGTTTTTAGATGATTTTTAAAAGTGTTTTTCTCTTTAAAAAAATATTAAAATATTTTTTTTAATATTTTTTAATTTTGATGTATTAATATTAAAAATATAAAAATTAATTATTTTAATATATTCTCAGATAAAAAATACTTTACCGAAATAGCTAAGACACTTTGCATGTATTAGATTCAGCCTTCATGATGTTCATCACCTACATGTAGCGATAGCATTTCTCTTTCGATCAGTTATAAAATATTACTGCCACTTTTCGAAACAGTAGAGAATAGTGTCATAAGCAATAATAGGAGTGCTAACAGCAGTTTTCCTAAACTTATCGACTCCTACTCACAGGTACGGGGACCCAGACTCAAGGATTCGGTGGACATCATCTCTCTCAAACCCTGCCACCTCACCATTATCGAAGGTAAGCCCTCAAATTAACGGTCAGAAATTCAGCATTCACTCTATCTCGCTATACACCACCAACAGAGAACCTCTACCCAAAAACCCCCCAATTTCTTATTTTGTTTTGCTTAACGAGAATTCAAATTTCTGTTGCAGAGGACTACACAGAAGATCTTTCCATAGCTCACATTCGCCGTCTCCTCGACATCGTCGCCTGCACCACCTCATTTGGGGCCTCCTCCACTTCTCCGACCAAACCAGCGGGTCGAATCGGAAATTCAAAGGAGTCCGGTTCAAAAGAGATCTCTTCGACCGAGACAAGAGGAGATAACAAGAAAAGCGTGAGCAAGAGCGGGAATGATGATTGTACGGACGCGATGGAGAAAGCCGATGCGGAGGTTTCCATGTGTCCGCCACCGCGGCTTGGCCAGTTTTATGACTTCTTTTCTTTCTCGCACCTCACGCCGCCGGTTCAATGTCAGCTTTCATTTTCATTATAATCAAAATAACTAACTATAATTATTCTGAAAAATTCCGAGTTTTTAATATCATTTTTTAAAAAAACTGTTTGCTTTCAGATATCAGGAGATCAAATCGGTCTTTCGTTGAAGATAAAACGGAAGATGATTACTTCCAGATAGACGTGAGAGTTTTTTTTTTTTTTCATGAACAATTTTATTTTTAGTGGTTTTGGTTTCTTAATCAAGGAATATATTTGGAATTGGAAAAATTGCAGGTTAGGGTTTGCAGTGGGAAGCCAATGAAAATTGTGGCTTCGCGAAAAGGATTTTATCCAGCTGGAAAACGCCTTCTTCTTTGCCACTCTTTGGTTAGTTTGTTGCAGCAGATTAGCAGAGTTTTTGATGCTGTAAGTTTTGAATCTAAATTGACATGTCGGTTTTTTTTTTTTTAACTATAAAAGTCAGTCTCTGGTGATGTTTGTAAAGCTATAATTTTTTGTTGTAGGCATACAAAGCTCTTATGAAAGCTTTCACTGAGCATAATAAAGTAAGCCTTAGCTTCTCTCTAGCCCTTGGCTGTTAGTCTACAAGAGTAGCATGATTGTTAATTGTATATTTTGTGTTCGTTACTGTTTCAGTTTGGTAATCTTCCTTATGGATTTCGAGAGAACACGTGGGTTGTTCCACCGGTTGTTGCTGATAATCCGTCTGGTTTTCCACCACTTCCTGTGGAGGATGAGAATTGGGGAGGTAATGGAGGAGGACATGGAAGAGATGGGAAACATGATTACAGGCCATGGGCGAAGCAGTTTGCGATTCTGGCAGCAATGCCTTGTAAAACATCAGAAGAGAGGCAAATCCGGGACAGGAAAGCCTTTCTACTTCATAGTTTATTTGTCGACATTTCTGTTTTCAAAGCTGTTGCAGCAATCAAGCATATCGTTGAAAGTAATCAGTGCTTTTTAAGTGATCTTGGGAAGTCGGTTTTGCACGAGGAAAGAGTTGGAGATTTAATTATTATTGTTATGAGAGATGCGTCTGATGCTAGCACCAAGTTGGATTGTAAAAATGATGGGTGTCTGGTTCTTGGAGTGTCACAGGAAGAGCTTGCTCAGAGAAATTTACTTAAGGGCATAACTGCCGATGAAAGTGCAACTGTTCATGTGAGTGAACTAATTGCTGCATTTGCTCATAATATTTGATTGAAGCAGGTGTATGAGTTGCTGAAGTGGACTTTTGATCTTGTAGGATACTCCCACTTTAGGTGTTGTGGTTGTTCAACATTGTGGCTTCACAGCTGTTGTTAAAGTTTCTTCTGAGGTGAACTGGGAGGGGAATCGTATTCCCCAGGACATTTCCATAGAGGATCAGACAGAAGGAGGCGCCAATGCCTTAAATGTTAATAGGTAAGTTCATTTTAAATGCTTTTTAGCTCATGAGCGAATATGTAGTTATCCATGAAATAGCACTAATGAACTGCTTATTTGTTGAAATCCTCTTAAATCAGATCACATATTCTCTTAACTCTTCTCCGGTTCTTAATAACACTCGCATTTCAGCATGCAATATGCTCAAACAGACACACTATTTAGAGAAATTATCGCATCGGTGGCTTATAATGTAATACGTTGCTTCATATGGGCATCCTCAGATGTTGATTGTCATTTTCTTTAAATTACTTTGCAGCTTGAGAATGCTATTGCATAATTCATCTACGCCTCAATCATCTAGTACCCCCCAACGACTACAGGGTGGAGATCATGAAAGTTTACGCTCTGCCAGGTCTTTGGTGCGGAAAATACTAGAGGATAGTTTGTTGAAGCTGCAGGAAGAATCCAGTAGATGCACGAAGTCTATCAGATGGGAGCTAGGAGCATGTTGGATTCAACACTTGCAAAATCAGGCTTCAGGGAAAGCTGAGGCTAAGAAAACTGAAGAAACTAAGCCTGAGCCTGCTGTCAAGGGGCTTGGAAAGCAAGGTGCATTACTACGGGAAATAAAGAAGAAAACAGATGTCAGAACCAGCAAAACTGAAGAGGGAAAAGATGTTTCTTCTGGTACCAACCTTGACACGAGCAAGAAATCTGATAGCACTAATCAGAAAGAATCGGAGAAAATGGATGAGAAAATGGAAGTCATGTGGAAAAAGCTGCTTCCCGAAGCAGCATATCTGCGACTTAAAGAATCAGAAACCGGTCTTCATCTGAAGGTTTGTTTGTTACTTTCAAAGAGTCTTGACCTCTCCACATTTTCTTGCTTATACTTGATGCTAAAGATTTCACATTCATTATCTATAATTAATTCCAGTGATAATTGTTTACTCTATGTTGTAGAGAAGGGAGCCCCAGTATTCTGAATTTATTATCTGTCATCTTCAGATTCATATTTGCTGTGGTTGTGTTTTTTTGCAGACACCTGATGAGTTGATTGAAATGGCACATAAATACTATGCTGACATTGCTCTTCCAAAACTGGTTAGTTTTTTTTATAATCGACATTTGTTTTTTAACCCTAAGACGTTTTGGTGTTAATACATATGGTTTGTGTGACTTCAATTTTTTAGGTGGCAGATTTTGGCTCCCTAGAACTTTCCCCAGTTGATGGAAGAACATTGACAGATTTTATGCATACTCGGGGTTTGCAGATGTGCTCTCTGGGGCGTGTGGTAATTTCTCTGTTGTGAAAGTTGTCTTTCTTGTTATTTTCCAATCCAAAAAAGAAATTTTTTTGTTAATGCTATCAGATTTAACTGGGATATATAGCTGGATTTGGAAGATTTATTTTTTTTTCCTTTCCTTCTATCACTGTAGGTTGAACTTGCAGACAAGCTCCCTCATGTCCAATCACTCTGTATACATGAAATGATTGTCCGAGCCTTCAAACACATATTACAAGCTGTTGTTGCATCAGTTAACAATGTTGCTGACTTGGCTGCTTGCATTGCATCATGTCTAAATATATTGTTAGGAACGCCTTCAACTGAAAATGAAGACTCGGATATTATAAATGATGAGAAACTAAAGTGGAAGTGGGTGGAAACCTTCCTTGCAAAGAGGTTTGGGTGGCGGTGGAAGCATGAGAACTGCCAGGATCTAAGAAAGTTTGCCATTCTTCGTGGGCTGTCCCACAAGGTCTGAAAATCTTACCCTTCTGCTACTGCTTGAGAAGCATCACCATGTGTATAATCCATCTAAGTTTACAAGTCAAGTCATCTTTTGTCAGGTTGGCCTTGAGCTTCTTCCTAGGGACTATGATATGGACAATGCATCTCCTTTCAAGAAGTCTGATATTATAAGCATGGTCCCTGTATACAAGGTAAAGATACTAGTTATTCAGTTTAGAAATTCCCAATTTTTTTTGTGATAGCTGACCATATACTTCTCCTACAGCATGTTGCATGTTCATCTGCGGATGGACGTACACTGCTAGAATCATCCAAAACTTCCTTAGATAAGGGTAAATTGGAGGATGCTGTTAACTATGGAACTAAGGTAAAATTTTACTTTTCTTGCAGAGATGACTTCTTACTTATCAATTTATAAAACCAGTAATGTTAACACATATGTCATATTGAATTTTGAAGGCACTGTTGAAACTCGTGTCAGTCTGTGGCCCTTTCCATCGAATGACTGCAGGAGCATATAGTCTTTTGGCTGTAGTGCTCTACCATACTGGGGATTTTAATCAGGTATGTGGTTTAATATGATCTAGCATTTCTATACATCTACTGCATGTCGTGCAATAAGTATAGCATGTATCTAGTTGTTTGGACTTCGGAGAAACTCGAGCTAGTGGAATTTATAGTTAATTTCGTTTTTGTGTCTATTTTGAAATGATTCGAACAGCAATTTTCTCCTTTCTGAATCTGTTTGGGTTCTTTGTTTGTTGTTGTTGATATTACATGTTTAAGAATGAGCACTATTTTGCTCAAATTTGTTATATGTTGAAGATGATTATCTTGTCAGTCAGCTTTGCTACAGGTAGCAAGGATATTTAATTTTATTTTCATAAACAAATGGATTAAGATGACAATAATAATAATAATAATAATAATAGGAGGATACCAATGAACTCCGAAAAAGAAGAATTTGTTGATAGTTAAGTTTGTTAAGAAACTAAATATATGTTTTGTTATCATAGATGCGTCACTTCGTGATGCCTGTCTTGACACAGTATTCTGAGTTCAGATTGAGAAAATGATCTGAGAGTTGCTGTGAGTCCCGAAGAGATTAGATATAAAACAGTTTGGAGTGTTTAAAGTACGTAAAAGAACTAGACTGCCATTCCATTCCTGAAGATTTGTTAGAATAATTTATGCTTTTTTGGGTTTGATGAGTTTCCTTTTTGTTATCATGAGGTTGGTTTATTTCGTTGTGCAATTACCAAAAACCAAGAACCTCTGAGTTCTGTCTCTCTGTCTTTTGGTCTGTAATTTTCTATCTATATTTATATACTGGTGTGGTTTGCCATGTTCTTTATTAGGTATTATTTGTTTTCTGTGAGAGTCGCAATTAGATTAAGGAAGAATTTATTCCCTTTCCTCTTTGCATTGATAATTCCAGCTTCTGTGGGTTGAATTCGAAACAGTAATATAAATACAGCAGACAATTTGCCTCACGTGAATAATATCCAAAAGGAGAAAACAATTCTTGTTCGAAATTCTTTTGTATCTAAAGTGCAATCTGAATCAGGTTAAGCAGCAGTTTCACATGTGAAGTAAAAGTTGTAAAGGGAGCAGTTCCATACCAAATAGAGCATGCTCTACTTATTTTGAAGGCTTACCTTCAATTTTGAGACGTGCCATTATATGTATTCATGTATTTCTGCTTGATCTAATTTCTGTAGTGATTTTCAGTACTGACCTCCTCCACTTTATTTAGGCTACCATTTATCAACAAAAAGCGTTGGATATTAATGAGAGGGAGCTCGGACTTGATCATCCTGATACAATGAAAAGTTATGGGGATCTAGCTGTCTTCTACTACCGTCTTCAACACACAGAATTAGCCTTGAAGTACGTTTTCATATTTTCCTAACTAAATAATTTTCCTACATCATTCCGACCCCACAGTGGCTTCCTCTAGTTTTTTCATAGCTTTATATGGTGCTATGGACTACTTACTATATAGTGTTGTGCGATGAGTATTAACTTTTATGAGGTTCTTAGCTTGTCTAATTCAGGCGTTTCTCACTTTATTCGCTTAGAGGGCAATAGATAAAATACAAGTTAAAAGGCAAGAGCAACTTTTATCTATTTAAATCATGGAATGAAATAATTTTCGTCAATTCCTCGATTTTGTTATTTCGGGCTTCCATAGTTCCAGACTAGTTGAAATTAACCTTCTGATTGGAGGTTTCTGAAATGCTCTCATGAAAAGCTAAAACACCAACATTGAGAGTTGAGACAAAAAGCTTAAATTTTCCTGTCCCAAAGGGCGTCTTAGAAGGGAATCTTAGGAAATTTTCACAAACTGATGTGGAAAACAAAGAATCTGAAGCCACCCTTATGATAAGAAAATTACGGTGCTGGAGTGGGGCAGGCAGTTAGTCTATAAGAATCAAATACAGCTCATTCTTTCAGGAGTCATAACCAGCATTTTACTGTTCTAGGTATGTCAATCGTGCGCTGTATCTTTTGCATCTAACATGCGGGCCATCTCATCCAAATACTGCTGCCACATATATCAATGTTGCAATGATGGAAGAAGGATTAGGGAACGTGCATGTTGCTCTTAGATATCTTCATGAGGCTCTCAAGTGTAACCAGAGACTCCTTGGAGCGGATCATATACAGGTAAGTTATTTCCTTCCCCCTTCTCTCTATAAGATAACTTTCACAGTTAGGCTATTCCTACAACCTTCAATCAGAAGTACAAAATAGAAAATAGCAATTATAAACTACTAACTTAGAAATGCATAACCATCCTCTCCATTTTGATGGAGGATGTACTTTACGCACTAGTTTTTGTTGGCAAGTCAGCTAGTATTTATATTAGTTACTTCCTCATATTTGGCTGAATCCGAGTTTCATGGTTTGGTCAAGAAAATATTTGTTTTCTTTATACATCCGTAGATGCACAAGTTACTTCGCTCTTTCTTCGCAGATTCAGAGACAGCCTTCGCAATTTGAAATAATTAAAACCTAGAGAATGAGACAATGTTAAACTGATTCGGTAGTTGTGCTCAAAATGTTTTAAGGCTTTATTAGAGTTAACAATTCCAATAAAAGCTATTACCATAATTGAACTCATTATTCTCTCAGCTTTGATCTCCTTGGTTGATTTAGATATAGCTTTAGATGCAACCAAACTAAACAATAAAAAATTATAAGGTGGGACTACTGGAAGTGCTGATATTGGAGAGGCAGTAGTGGATCTATGACCAAAACTGGTGTGCTTGTTTGAAAAACCAATAAATTTCAAAAGGTAGGATTAATTTAGGCATTGAATGTACAAATTCAGAAATCCTGCTTCTTGAAGCTAACCACTCGACCTATGTGTGTCTGCATGTATGCACATGCCCACTTTTTATTGAAGGCAATAGCTTTTATCGTCATGTCCTAACACATTTATGGCTTCTTCAGACTGCTGCCAGCTACCATGCCATAGCAATCGCTCTATCATTGATGGAAGCTTACTCCTTAAGTGTTCAGCATGAGCAGACCACACTGCAAATACTGCAGGCCAAACTTGGATCTGAGGATCTACGGACACAGGTACCATGAAGTTTAATATTTCAACAGTGAAATCTCATATATTCCAGTGATTTTTGTTCCTTGGATCTGTAAACTTTGGCTTTTACAGGATGCAGCTGCGTGGCTTGAATATTTTGAGTCAAAGGCTCTGGAACAGCAAGAAGCTGCACGCAACGGTACTCCAAAGCCAGATGCCTCAATTTCCAGTAAAGGTCATTTAAGGTAACAATCAGCAGGCAGGCATTATGTGGTTTACATTGATCCATGTTAGCAAGTTTTTCTTTACCTTGACTTTGTACCTTGAATTCATTGATATCATGAGTTAACAACAACTAAATGAAATATTTTCTTGTATTGGGTCAGTGTATCAGACCTTTTGGATTATATAACACCGGATGCAGATATGAAAGCAAGAGAAGCTCAGAAGAAAGCTCGTGCAAAGGTCATAAACTCTTGTGCCTGAACGTTTTCACTTATGCTTCTGGTATTATTTTTTTTTCTCTTTGCTGAAATAATGGCTAAATTTTTCTTTTCATCATGCAGGTTAAAGGCAAACCAGGCCAGAATGAGGACACAGTCTCAGATGAATACCAAAAGGATGAAATTTTGTCACCCACTTATCCTGTTGCAGAGAACTCAAGTGATAAAGAAAACAAATCTGAAACACAATTCGTAGAGCCTAGGAATGATAAATCTGATTTAGGTCTTCCAGATGAATCATTATTGAAGAATGATGATATGACACTAGAGGACAACTCAGAAGAGGGATGGCAAGAAGCTGTTCCTAAAGGCCGTTCACCTACAAGTCGCAAATCTTCTGGTTCAAGGAGGCCAAGCCTAGCAAAATTAAATACTAACTTTATGAATGTACCTCAGTCATCAAGATTCCGAGGAAAACCTAGCAATTTTGCATCCCCTAAAACATCGCCAAATGATCCTGCTGCTTCCAATGCAATGACAGTTCCAGTTCGTAAAAAGTTTGTTAAGAGTGCCAGCTTCGGTCCAAAAGTAAATAACTCTGGCGCCTCAACTGGTGGAGCAGAGAAATCAAGTAATGCTAAATCAGCCCCAGCTACCCCTGCCTCAACTGAGCAAGCTGCCAAAGCAGCTCCAATGGCAAGTCCAATCAGTGTTCAGGCAGCTGGAAAAATGTTTTCCTATAAAGAAGTTGCTTTGGCTCCTCCTGGGACAATTGTGAAGGCAGTAGCAGAACAGTTGCCAAAAGGAAACCCTACAAAGGAACCAAGTCCTCAGGGAAGCCATGAGACAGCTGCAACTGATGTCAAATCAGAAGGGGTGACTGCATTAAAAGCTGTGGAGGTAGGAAAACTTCAGAAACCTGAAGGAGAGAGACAGCTTCCAGCTTCAGAGGGAATGAAAAGTCCTGTTGATCAAGAGAGAGAAACAGGAGGGGTTCTGGTGGCGACAGAGAAACTTGAAGAAATAAAATTTGCTGATGAGGATCACATAGATACAGAAGATGGAGGTGCTGAAATTAAAGTAGTTACTGTTAAAGATACTACCGCAGAAGCTGAAACTATTTCAGACTTGGGTCATGAGAATTTGGATACTTCCAAGGATTCAAATACCATGTCTTCCCCAACTGAAGTGCCTGATACAAGAGCATCAGATGGTTTCCCTTCAGCTTGCCCTGATCTGAAACCTCAATCTACTTCAATTGAAAAGGCTGGTTTGTTGGAAAAAGATTCTTCCAGCACAAATGAAAAGGTAGAAGATGAGAATACTCCAGATCTTTCTAATGACAATACAAATGCTAAGCTATTGTCAACTGGAGGAGTAAAGCAAGATGATGCGGAAACTGGTAAGGAGGCGACCAAGAAACTTTCTGCAGCTGCACCACCATTTAATCCATCCACAATTCCAGTTTTCAGCTCAGTTACTGTCCCAGGATTCAAAGATCACGGACTTCTTCCTCCACCTGTGAACATTCCTCCAATGCTTACTGTCAATCCTGTTCGTAGATCACCTCATCAATCAGCTACAGCTCGGGTTCCATATGGTCCGAGGTTGTCTGGTGGCTATAACAAATCTGGAAATCGGGTTCCACGTAACAAGCCGAGCTTCCACAACGGTGAGCATACAGGGGATGGGAATCATTTCAGCCCTCCTAGAATCATGAACCCACATGCAGCTGAATTTGTGCCTTGCCAACCTTGGGTTCCCAATGGCTATCCATTGCAACACAATGGCTATATGGCTACCACAAATGGTATGCCAGTATCTCCAAATGGCTATCCCATTTCCCCAACCAGCATTCCTGTGTCACCAAATGGATATCCAGCATCGTTGAATGGTATTGAAGTGACTCAAAATGGGTTTCCAGCCTCTCTAGTCGGTTCAGAAGAAACACCCACGTCAGTTTCTGTTGATGTTGGTGGTGAAAACAAGAGTGAGGCTGCAGCAGAAAATGGCACTGAAAATTCTGAGATTGAAGTAGGAGTTGAAAACCATTCAAGTGATTATGAAAATCAAAAATATCAAGAAGAAAACGTAAATCCTGAAATAGGAGAGAAGCCTGCAGAGGTCGCGGTGACTAGTGATACTGTTGTAGCAAAAGAAACTTGTGATAGCTTGCCAACTGAGGAGAAACCAAGCAAGTGTTGGGCAGATTACAGCGACAACGAAGCCGAGATCGTTGAGGTTGCAAGTTGAAAAAAGTTGTGAACTTTTCAGAGTTGGAAAGTGATCTGCTTGCAAAGAGGCTGTAGCAATGAAAGAGAGAAGAGAAGCAATAAGCAAGCAACAACTGAATGCCCCTGTAATGAGTGGGAAAGAGCATTGTTGCTGAGTCTGACATAGTCATCTATCTCGGGAATGTGTATATTTTCTGATACCGTTTGGTTTTATTGCAACGAGGGAGGAGAATCGGTGAACCAGCATGCAAAAGACATGCGATGATCATTGAAGGAACCCAGTTATATTTAGAGGCGAGCTCGTGTCATTTATTTTATTTTTTTTGGCTAATTTCCCCGTTAAATCTTTTTGGTTGTTGTGAAATTCAAACACCATAACCTTGGAGGATTTATACTTTCCAGGTTGTATCTTAGGGATGGTACACTATCAAAGGTACGCAGAAATAAAGTCAAAAGTAACTTGCATGCATTACAATATCTTATGATTGATCTTACGGTTTGTTATGGCATTCAATGATCACAGTAGGATTCCTCAGAAGTGCATTGGATGAACAACTTGAATCAAATGTAATTGTTACCTTGCATTTGTACTGTGTAATGTTCCTATCCTGCCTGGTTATGAATTGTTCTTAATGCAATGTATGTCTGAAATCTTGCAAATCTAGGCAACATTGACACCAAGTTAGTTTATGAATAAGATATTGAATCATTTGCCAAACATAGTAAAGCTTATATATGTAGTTATGTATTCACGAAGTTACATGGAATCACCATCTTTGGTAAGTGAACAGGGCAGATTAAACCTAAAGAAACAGTCCCATTATAATTACAAGAAACTCTAAAATGTTATAACACTGTAGATTTTTGCACATATATAGGACCAAGAAACAATTCAATGTGTACTCATGTGAGAGTTTTTTTCATTTTGGTCATCATATTTTATTGTAGGCGATTTCATATTTTTGTGGCCCGAATAAAGTCCAGTTAATTTAAATTTATTGATGAAGTGCAAAGATGGAAAGAAAAAGAATAGAGTGGTAAAGGGGGGAGAGAGAGAGAGAGAGAGAGAATGGATGGTAATTTTAAAATTGGATCAAAAATCTTACTTCGTTATCTTACTTTATAAATTATAAACTTTTGGTTCATTAATATTTTAAAATTTTAATTTTAATATAAGATTTTGTTTTTATTTATTTTCAATTCTTAAGAAACGAGAGAAAAAATTGATGGATTTCAGTGATAAAAAAAAAAACTCTTAGTTGACATTAATTTAAGCCATGAAAAAAGTTAATTATGATGTCAAATTATTTTATTTGATAAGAAAAATTTATCCTAGATGTTTTTTTTTTGGTAGATTTAAATTAGAGAAGTTTTTTGGGTTTAGGTTAATTTTGATTTTTTTCAATGAATTTTTGGATTTTTTTATGTCATATATGGGTTTATCAAGGTGTTTAAAATACTTTTCAGATATTTTAAATTAAAAATATATTAAAAATTAAGATTTTTAATAAAAAATATAGGGCTCAATTTTTTAACGACCCTTTGTAACTAAAAACTAAGCCAATGTACAATGCATCATCAATATTATTTTGTATAAAAGATTAAAGGGTTGTTCACCCTTTAATATTTTTTTTATAAAAAAGGGAAACCAGAAAAATATGTCACGGAGAAAAAAGGCTTGGCTCAAAAGCTAGGCCTCTTTCATGCCCTACCACTAGGTTTTTTATGGGCCAAACATGTGGATAGATGCAAGTGTATTTTAATTTTTTTTTTAATTTATTATATTTTTAACTCTTTAAAATTAATATATATAAAATACTGTTTGTTTGTTTTTAAAAGGTTTTTTTTACTTGACTTAAAAAAAACACTTCTTGTTATCAAATTTTAACAAAATTAATCGTAGATTTGACAAGTTAATCTTAGTTAACTCGAGTTTTTTTTTAATTGAATATTTTTATTTTCAATTTTATCCTATAACATTGAGTTGATTAGGAATTGAATGTTGTAATTAATTTTTTTCAATTTACTTTTTATAGAGTTATCACAGTTTCATAATCCAGGTTTACTCAAATCGATATAATATGTTGTCATTTCAATATATTTATAAACAAATTTCATCCAATATATGTTAGATTTTGAATTCATGATTATTATTAATATTTTCTCTCACAAAACACTTTAACGATACATGGATGTTTTTTGTGTTAAAAAAAATTAATCTAACCAACTCTTTTGTATTTTTTTTTTTATTATCATTCTATTAAAAAATAAGTTAATTCCAATAAACAAAGTTATCCAAGACAACCAGATTCATATATCTTAAAAAACATTTATCTTTTAATTTTTTAATTTAATTCAATGATTTTTTATATATATTTATTATGATATATGATTCTTAATTTATATAATTAAATACATACAGATAGTTTTTGGTTTGCGATTATAATTTTTTCCTAGATTCCAAAAAATATGTTGTAAATGATTGCATACTTTTTCTCTTTTTTTTCATTGAAAATAAATTCTGCATGAAGGAAAGCACAAGCCACATAGCTAATTACGTGCTAAAATCCATATTGATTGCGAAGAATATGAAGGAACTATTCTCTATTTTGAGTAGAACTAAAGATACTTCATAATAATACAATGACACGAGAGAGAATTCATGAAAACATGCTTTCACTGCTGTCAATAAGTAGTGAGCTAAGTGCAAAATGCCTAATTAACATGCACACGCTGGAGATCTCCGGCGAAAATCCATCATAACTAGTGTGGCAGCACAGTGAGAAAGTGCTGCTAGAACAACAAACACGTGAAAAATCTGATGGCTGTGCCCAGCAATGTCAAATGCACCAGGCTTCAAACGTTCTGGTATTCTAGTGATGTAAAAACCAACTCCTGCAGTGTAGAAAATTGCCATAACAAGCTCATATCCGAGGGATACAAATATATGTGGATGCCCCCAGTGGAGGACAACTGCGTGTGCTGCAGGAATCACCCCTGAAAAACCCATGATGAGGAAGAGGGTGGCCCTGAAAGGTCTGAAACGAGGAGTGGAAAAAACAGGCGCAAGGAGGGTGATGATTGCAAGTACACCAAGCACAGTTATGGAGGTTAGATAAAAGAACCGTGGATAGGGGTTGCAATAGAAGGCATAATAGATGGGAGCAAAGAATGAACAAACTATCATAAGGGAGATGCCAGCATAATCTAGGCGCCAGAAGAACAAATTGAAGCGTTTGGAATGGCAAGCAAGGAGGTGGGAGAGGGAGCTGCAGACCAAGCACATCATCGCCCCAGATAGGAAAACAAACCATGGCCATCTAGGAATAACCTTATCAGAACCATCCTGCTTATGGAAGACTGATTGCTGTGAAATGTGCCTCATTAAGACCGAATCCTGCGCGGAAGCAAATGATTTTTTTCTTATGTATGAAATCTCCTGATATATAATACATACCTATACAAGATTTATGTTACTAGTGCAAAGATTTTTCACCCCCCTTGCATCTATAATCCATATCCTTCTTAATTTTTACAGATAAAAATTTCGATGTGCTTTACCAACTTAACAAGTATATCATCTGAACTTTAGAACAATTCAAGACGTGGGATTGAGATTTTTCTCAGTTTTCGTTGATTATTCTTGAGTGTAATAACATAACACAAAGCAAATCCCTCTCTAAGACATGCATCTCAAGTCTCAGCAACAATAAAAGCAAAAATAATGGCTGGTCAAACATTTGTGATCATACATGCAAAGATTTGAGAAAAGAGGAGATATGCCAGGTGCTGAGCTGCTTCCCTATTCGTGGTAATGGCGGTCAAGAAATCACGGAAGGAATCTTTCATTTCCTTGTGGAAACTTTTACACGACAAGAATCACCCATATCGACACCGCCCCCCCGTGCTCCCACTTCTTTATCGTAAAGATATGACAAAATAATTTTCTTTTGGCCCATTTGAATTCCATATCCCTAGACGCACAGGGATTTCACATGTGATGTCCACATCATCCAATACACGGGGCGTACAATATTTTAATATATTTTTTTAAAAAATAATTTTTAAAAACATATTATTTTTAAAATATTTTTATATCAAAATAATATTTTTTTTATTTTATTTTTAATATAAGTAAATCAAAACAGTCATTCCTTATGATCATCATCTTCAAAGAGGATATCATTCAAAAGGGTTTCCTTTTCTAAAAAAGAAAAGGAGAGAAATTTAAATTACACCATCAGTGCATCACATGGTGTGGCCAAGAGTTATTAATGGAATAAAAAAAATCACAAGATGCTGTCCCTACCTATCACAGTCATTCCTTATGATCATCATCTTCGAAGAACAATATTAGAAAGCTGAAAATACCCGAGAGAAAATAAAATAAAATAAAATAAAACTTACAGGAAAGATATGATTATCTGAGACGTTCAAGTCTTGATTCTTCTTCATCATCATCAGTGTCATCAGCGGTCCAGAAACTTTTGCTCTGTGAGTCCCGCACCAAAACAAAACAATCAACTCAAAAAACCATCCCCCGTCGAACCAAAAATGAAAAAAAAAAAAAAGGAAAATTCCAAAGCAGAAGAAACCTGGAGAAACTGGTGATTAAACCTTCAATATTCTCCGTGCTCTCCTCCATGAAACTCAAAACCAGCAATCCCAGAAATATTAAGAAACCCCCTAAATGGCTGCAGGCACAAGTAAATTTTCAAGTTTCATTTCACAGTAATTTATATAAAAAAACGCAAGTATTCATGTTATTTGATCTGTAAATTAATAATTAAATACTTACGTCCAGACATTGAGAGTTTCGTTGTGCCAAGAAAACACGCTAAAAAATGCATCTTTTAAAGGCCATTCGCATCGATAGTAATCCAATATATACTCATTATCTTGCAAATAATCTGGCAACTCTTTGTATGTCAATAATCTCGACCTCTTCTTCATTCTCTGCTTTGAATTTTTCACTTTCTCTGTTTTCTCATCCATTGAGTGATCCATCTTCACTTGCTGGTTCACCTTCTTCGCGTTTTTCCTCATTCTATCTCAAACCACGAAATCTCGCCGGAAAATACCTTTTCCGGCGAGGGATTTCCCGGATATATTTTGGGTTTGTTTCGGGCGGGGATAATTTTACGACAGGACAGCTCTCTCGGGAGTTAGGATTCACCATGCTTTGATGGTGTAATATTTATAGACATGACTAATTAGCTGTAATGATTAGAAGCGCGTGAGCTGTTCTGGAAAGGAAATAATTAGCTGTAATGATCTTAGCTTAGGTTTTACACGTTTCATTGAGTTATTGGTTGGATTTTCTGTTTTCTCATTCTTATTTGACATATTATCTTTTGAATCTTGAAATTAAAGATATCAAAGTGTAAACTTTGGTGAGCTAATCTAAAAAGTATATCTATGATACTTGATCCGGTACCGGTTAAAAAAATTATTGGGTTATTGGATTGGTAGATTAATAGTGAGTAATTTTTTATTAAAATTATAATATTTTAAAATTTTAGTGTTATATCGGTACAAGATTCACGAAATTAATTAGATCATTCAAGATTTGATGGAGTTAATTAGGTTTTTGTTAGGTTAATTTCTTATTTATTTTAATTAGAAATTCAATATATTATATTTCTTGAATAGTATTTTTAAAAAATATATATATATAAATAATTAATTTTTTTATTTTAAAATCAATACCAAAATCATTAGAAAACATTAATAAAATAATGTAATGTTTTTTCATAATAAACACACAAAAACATAATTTTAAATAACCTCTAAATTAACTTGCTAACAATTATCGAAATGATTCATACGGAAGTTTTTATTTTTAAAAAAGTAATAAGTTTTGCAAACTAGAAGATTGTTTGGATTATGGCAGTGATTACTTTTTAAATAAAATATATTAAAATAATATTTTTTTATTTTAAAAAATTATTTTTAATATTGAAATATTTAAATAATTTGAATAAGAATCATGGAGACGTCAGTGGATAAGAATGGAGTTGAGTGCGGGGGATTATTGCTTTTAGGGTACACTGCCACGTGTGAGGGTAAAATGTTGTTTTCTCTTATTTAATGTTTGAGTGTGTGAGAAATCAAATGGGAGGAAGGTGAGAAATGTAATTTAGGTGAGCTGAACCAGGAATTCATCAATTTGTTGTGGCTACTCCCTGAGTTAGATTGGAATTAGGCTTTCTATGCTTTGAATCTTTGGTGCTTCAAATTTGTGATGTGTTCCATTGATGGCGTGTGTAGTATTACAGTAAAGTATGTTTTTTAAAAACATTTTTTTTTTTGTTGAAAATATATATGTAAAATGATTAGATCATCCCTTGTTAATAATATCTAAATATTTTATTTTTTATGTTTAATAAAAAAAATTATTAAAATAGATATCCAGACCAGCTTGCGCGCACCTTGACTAATCTCATGGACCCTGAAGTTAATGATCATGTAAGTTTCTAATAGTCTTGAAATTCATAAGACTTGAATTGATGATCTTTAGAAAATAAACTTAGAATTTGATCAGTTAAATTATACTTTTTAAAAAAAATTTAATAAAAACTTGATTGGACCTGTAATATAGCGTGAAAAAGTATCTTATAATATAGTGTGTGTATTTCACTCAATCGAAGCTATGAGAAAGTTCCAAGGGAGGGTTAGCTTATACGTCTACTTTAGGTAACCAACTTGATTTATATACAAGAATCGAAAAATGAATTACGTGTAGAAAACAGTGATAGGAGAAATATATGATTGATGGACGAAAATCCTCTGAGCATTAAACAAGGTTTGGCTGCTAGATCCACTCTGTCTATTTTTAGCCCGGTTTTTTTTTAAAAAAAAATATTAAGTGGAAGTTGACCTAGATAAATTAATATACCCGGTCAAAATTATAATTTAATTTTTTTAAAATGATATATTATTTTAATATTTTATATATAAAAAAATAAAATAATATTGTTTTGATTAATTTAAGTTTACCCACCTAGCAATGTAAATTTAATTACCATGTAATCATCTAATATGTGACTCAATGATAAGAATTTAGAATCAAGGGGTTTGCTTCTTCTCTGATCTCAAGTTCGAGTCATGTGGTTGTTAATATGATGATCACTTGAGGCTTACATGGTCGCTAACTTCAGGGCCCGTGAGATTAGTCGAGGTGCGCGCAAGCTGGCCCGAACACCCACGTTAATTAAAAAAAAACATTTATTACTATGTTTAATAAACTTGTTTTTAAATGGAATCATGATTAAATAAATTATATTTCCCCCCTTATCAATTGCATAAATGTGTGTATAGGCAAGTTTTGCTTTGACAACTTCATTGTGCATGATTGGAATTTAGTTTTTGTGAGTAAAACTAACCTAACATGGAAAAAGTGTTACCGATGAAAAACATTTTTCATGAGAGATTGATTAAAAATTAAAATGATATATATACTAAATTATTATTCTACGATGAGCGTGATTGCTAAGATTCCCTTAATTAATCCAGTGTCCTAAACAATTCTATCATTGACTATATCTTAATCAACCCTTAGTTCAGATTAAAAATTAAAATGATATACTAAATTGCTTTGACATTTGCCTTTGTGTGAATTATTAATCATGTTAGGGCAAGGACCGATTCTCTTGATAGACTCAACGGGAATGCTTAAAAAAACAAGAAAAAGCAAAAAGTAAGCCAAGGCCGTGCTAAAGATTTGTGAGTACGGTTTAGAATATTTTTTTTATAAAAAAAAGGAGAAAAAAAAGGCGTCCAAGCAACGCACGAATGTTTTAAAGAACGTCAATAAAGGTATAGACCCATCCCAAAAAAACAAAATGTTCGATATATAGACTAATCTAAAACGAACATGGAAATCTAAAAAAAAAATGTTCAAAAAATCATATAAAAGACAAATAAAAAAAAACTAAATATGTTAAATAATAAAATTAAAAAATATCAATTAAAAAAAACAAGAAAACTTAGACAGACCTTCTACGCCCGACAAAGATCTCAACTCACAAACCATTAAATCCTAGACCCCAACTGAAACAACAAAAATAACAACCGGTGTCAAACTAACAAGAATTTTGGAACAGTCACCACCTCATCATATAGGGGGCGTTGTAGCAATTCCAACGTCATTGGTGAAGACGGCTTTCGATGGCTATATAACTCCCAACGCACCATTAGAAAGGCATAAAGGCCGCTCACTTATTGACACATGCCACGCACGGACGATCAAATTTTTTTAATAATTAAAATATAAATATACCCCTTAACTAACTTGATATTATAAAAGGGCAATAAATTATTTACATTATCATGAAAAAAAAAAGTTCATAACATTCATGATTGAAAGATAATCTAATTTTTTTAGGGCTAAATTAGTATTTTTATTATGTCAAAAAACAAAATAATTATTCTAACCCTATACAATTTGTAAAGAATAATTATATCATTGTGTAAAGATCACTTTGGTTTAAATACTTAGTTCAAAGATTTTATCATTCAAGAATAATATTATCATTATATTTTTATAAAAAATAGTGATTTGTTTCTACAACTATTACAATAAAACCCTTCGCCTTTATATTTTTGTTAATTAAACAGAAAAAGGTAAAGTTTCTTTCTCTTTTTATTATTTTATGCACATAGTACTAAAGTTGACACTCCATGCCAAAATGAACCTTATATTTACTTCAACACGTACTAACATGTTTAAATAAAACACCTTAGCAGTTCATAATAGTCAAAGGTTTTTTTTCATGTTCATATTAATTTTTTTTCAACTTTAGTTTTTACGCCCAAAATAATGAGCAATTTAATAAAAAAAAATTTAACAATAAAGAACTAAAATATAAAACAAGAAATCCAACGGAGAATCTCAAATTCACTAGAAAACTTTCTATATGGTCCACTTACTTTCTATTTCCTACTCTGCAGTCTTCTTAATTTTTTTTAATTTTAATTTTGATTCAAATTTTGTTAAAAATTTATTTAATCTAATGGAGGTTTTTTCTTACATTTGTTTTAGTTGCATGCTAAAATAAAATAAAAGGGCAATTAGTATAAAATATTTGCTTATTCAATTTACAGCTTGAGACGAAACTTCAGCTTGGGCCAGATCATTCCAGAGCCACTAGAACAGAGAGTCAAACAACCGCCTTTCCTAGCCATTGACTGTTACAGTTAACCCATACGTACGTCCTGCTTCAAATAATTGAATCACAGTCACAGGTATGGATATAGCATCTGCATTCCTCAGCCACTCGACCCCTACCTTTATGATAAATACGCAAGAATAAATGCCACGAATTTCTTTTTTTGAACAGTTGCTATAGCAGATGGGCAAACGCCACGAACAGTTGCTATAGCAAATGCTTTGAACAGTTGTTAAAAGAAAAGGAAGAAAAGGAACAACAAGGCAAAAAATAAAAAAGATAAACTCAATTTCTAATAAATTTAACATTGAATAATATTATTATTATTAAATAATATGATTTTTATTTTTATTATTACTTTTACTCGCTAGAAGTGCACAGATTTGCGAGTTGTTTTTTAGAGTCTGGCTTGACAACAGCCGGAAAACATAATCAAAATTCCAACAGTAGGATATGATTTTGCTTCTCATGTTATATGTCAGGTTTGAATTCAAAGGAAGATGGTGATATTTTTTCTTTCTTTCTTATATGTGAACAAATTGAATCGATATGGATATTATTGTATGAAAATTGGAAAAAAAAAGTTAATTGAATCAATATTAAAATGAAATTAATCCCACAGTCCCTCAAACGTTCTGGCATCTCGGCGCAGGGTGTCTCCACTCTCCAGCTTCGCACATCTGAGACGGTTGTTGCATCCTTGGGATTCGTCTGCTCATCATAGAAGATGTGGCTTGGCTGGCTTGATTTGGGTTTTGGTTCGGCTTCATTTGGTTTATTGACACAGGTTTCTAGTTGTATGCGAAATCTATTTTTTTTATGTTTTAAAAGTTTTTTAAAAAATTATTTAATTAATTTTTAATTATTTTAATGTGTTAATATTAAAAATATTTTTTAAAAATTAAAAAAATATTATTTTAATATATTTTAAAATAAAAATATATTGAAAAACAATTATGGTTTACTAAATTTTTTTTATTAAAAGTAATATACAGAGAGCGTTTGGAAATACGGGTCAACCTGTGTTTCTAAAAAATTTAATTTTTTGTTAAAAATTAATTTTTTTATATATTTTGGATTATTTTAATAAACTAATGTTAAAAATAATTTTTTAAAATAAAATAATATTATTTTAATATATTTTAATATAAAAAATATTTTAAAAAATAATTATAACCGCACTCCGGTAATATCAGTATAAAACTAGCCAGCCGCAGTCCAGCGATGAATGAAGAGTTGGCTTCACCAACTGTAAACGTCAATTCAATACGCTGGAAAAAAGTCTGCTTGAATTATGACAGCCCAATATTTCCTTCTGAAAGTTACGTGAAGTTTTGTCTCTTTTAATACCATCCAATCACATTGAAGATG
>Ga0307518_10000338_pt1 | contig 35285 bp, 23 predicted proteins | sample 25_EM_MG_FD_203889 | JGI IMG/M metagenome (GOLD analysis project Ga0307518, IMG submission 203889) | Populus trichocarpa ectomycorrhiza microbial communities from riparian zone in the Pacific Northwest, United States - 25_EM | ecosystem: Host-associated > Plants > Roots > Unclassified | place... | reverse complement strand
AAGACTATCAAGACACGATGATCAGCTGTATTGAGACACAGTCCAACTCAACTCAAACACCTTTAAATTCTAAGCAAGATCAACATGAAGAATCCTTGACTGCTATTATTGCCAAGGTTAAAATACGATAAAGATAATGAGAGAGTCTATTGTTGTTTTGAATTGACATATATTTTTGAATTCGTATTTCTATTACATTGTAAAACAAAAGTCTACATATCTTTTAGTGCAGCTCCCAGATCCGTGGGGGAAAACAAAACCTCACAGACTTTTTCTCTTCATGGTATTAGAGCTTATTGATTCATATATTGTGTTAATCATGTCCTCCTTTATCACTTCCTCTCCTGATCCCAACTTCAATCATACACCTACACATCACACTCACCATATAACATTCATACTTACTCGTGACAATTATGTCATGAAAAGCTCCCCTATCTCTGTAGCCAAAAACTTTTTGGTTTCATAGAAGGTACTAAATCCATACCTTCTAAAATGATTCATACAAACTCCACTCATATTCCCATGTCAAATCTTGCCTATGATTTTTGTTTCCAGCAAGATCAACTCATTTTGAGAACCTCAATATGTTCCCTCTCTGAACCCATCCTCACCAATATTAATGGTCTTGAAACCTCCAGAGATGTCTGGCTCACTTTGGAGAAAATGCTCTCCACGAGCTCATCAAATGAACAATATCTATCAACTAGGCACACTCAAAAAGGGTAGTCTTTCTATCCAGGATTATTTTCAACAGGCAAAGGGTCTTGCTGACATACTTTCATTCATTGGACAACCTTTGAGAGATTCTGAGCTTATTTCATCTTAGCTGGCTTGCTACATCGGTTAACACTTATGGAACCAATGCAACTTGATGAGTAATTAATTTAGTCATCTTCTCACACGTGAGTTATGTATGGAACGAGTTGCTGCCTTTGTTGATATCTCTGTAAATCTGGCCACTCGTTTTCCCTAGAATAATGAACGTGGAAAATTCTCTTCTGGCTAGTATCCCTTCTCGTGGCACCTACAGTTGAGGGTATGGACGAAGACGTAAACCTCCAAATCCTTCCCTTAAACAAATAAATCGAGCTCCTCTTTTCCCTTTTGCCAAATTTGTCTTAAAGTTGGCCACACAGCTCCAAAATGTTGGTACAAATTTGATCAAGAGTTTCGAACTCCACCAGCACCTCAAGCCTATGTCACAACCACTTCGCCATCATATGATCAGGCATAGGACTCTGATATAGGTGCTACTCATCATGTGACATCTGATTTGGGCAATCTGAATTTACAGACTAAGGATTACACCGGATAGGATCACGTTATTGTTGGTAATGGAAAAGGTTTGAATATAAATCATGTTGGTTTTTCATATCTTTTTTCATCTTCTAAATCTTTTTTTTAAAAAAAAGGTTCTTCATGTTCCCCATATATATATAAAAAATTCTTTTAGTTTATCAATTTGCTAAGGATAATAATGTCTATTTTGAATTTCACCCATCCTTTTTTCCTGTGTTAATGATCAATCTTCGAAGCCCTCCTACTCAAAGGAAATAGTAATAACGGTCTCTAAAAATATTTAAATGGAGAAAGAAAGTAAGAAGAAAATTAATGACAATAAACACTTGTATACTGTTTTATAGAACTGGGATGAATTGATTGTTTTTTGATTGAAAGCAATCCTTATAAATATATAATAAATGAAATAACTGTGTTGCTAACTTATAGCACCAAATCATGTTATGATTTGTTAACAAAATAACAACTCTTAAAGATTAGGACAACTATTTATTGTTGCTGGATATGAAAGATTAACATAACAGAATCTTGACAGCTCTTGAAGAAATTTTTAACACTCCTTCTTGCTTTAGAAACTGCAAATTCCAATCTTTTGTCTTAGAAACTCAAACCTACTTACTGGAAGAGGTTTAGTAAACAAGTTATCTAGTTGATCTTTAGACTTATAATAGATCAACATAACATCACCATTTTTTTGCACCTCTCGTAAAAAATAGAGTTTGATGTTAAAGTGTTTGGTTTTTTCATGAAACACTGGATTGTGAGAAAGTGTTATGGCTGCTTGATTATCCACTGAGATCTCTATTATTTCTTTCTCCTCCATGTGCAAATCACATAAAATCTTCTGAAAGCCACAATGCTTGATTTATTGTTGTTGTTACTGCAATAAACTCTGCTTTTGTAGTGGATTGTGCTACAATGTCTTGCTTTTCGGATGACCATGAAAACATTCCTGATACTAGGTAGAAATAGAATCCAGAAGTATTTTTTATGTCATCAATAAATCCACCCCAATCACTATTAGAAAAGCCATGCAATTTTAACTTCTGCCTCCTTTGAAATTACACCAAAACTGATTGTTCCTTTGATGTATCTTAAAATTTGTTTGCCTCCTCTTAAATGTATTTCACTTGGACAATGCATGAAATGAGATAGAAGACTTGTTGCATAAAGTATATCAAGTCTAGTTGTCGTTAGATACATCAAACAACCAATTAAGCTTCTAAACTTCTCTTCATCAACTCTATCGATTCTATCTTCTTTGTTGAACTTGTCTTTTTGATTTATTGGAGTGGTTGTTGGTTTGCAATTCTCCATCTAAAATTTCTTCAAAATCTCATTTGCATACTTCTTCTGGCAGATGAATATTTCATTCTTGTTTTGCTTGATTTCCATTCCAAGAAAATATGTCATGAGGCCAAGATCAGTCATTTCAAAAGCTTGTATCATCTTCTGCTTGAATTCTTCAACTTGTTGTGCATTACTTCCTGTCACTAGAAGATCATCAACATAGAGTGATATCATGAGAATATCACTGTTAGTCTTTTTTACATTGAGAGTTACTTCAGACAAGCTTTTCCAAAAGCCAAAACTTATCATATAATTATCAATTCTGCTATACCAAGCTTTAGGTGTTTGCTTTAATCCATAGAGAACCTTTTTTAGCAAGTAAACTTTTTCCCTTGAATCAAAAACTCAATTGGTTGTTCAACACAAATCTCTTCCTATAGAATACCATTTAAGAAGGCTGATTTAACGTCTAATTCAAATACCTTCTAGTTCTTGTGTGCAACAATAACAAATAATAGTTTGATGGTGTCCGTTTTTACTACAGAAGCAAAAGTATTTGAATAATCAACACTAAATATCTGAGCATACCCCTTAACAATCAGTTTGGTCTACATTTAGTTTAGTTCTGAACACCAACTTTACACCAATGATGTTTTTATCTGGTGGTCTGTCAACCAGCTCTCAGGTGTATTTTTTTTATCATTAATATCTCCTCCTCTATTTTTTTCTGTCATCTAGGGCCCTAGTGAGCTTCTTCATATCCTTCTGATTCATAAACTGCTACATTTCTCCTTTAATAAATGTCTATAAGAGATCTTGTTACTCCGATTGGTAAATGATCAATTGATTCATCCTGTCATTGAGGTTTAACTTAATCTCCAAACAGCTCATTGTTTTGTGAGTCTTTCCAGTCCTATTGTTCCTCTTCATAGAAATGGACATATTTTGTAATGACCATCTTATGAGTTTGAGGATGATATACTTTGTAGGCTTTAGAAACAGAACTATAGCCTACAAAAATACATGGTATAGACTTCTTGTCAAACTTATCCTTTTTGATCTGTGGAACCTAAACAAAACATATGCTTCCAAAAAAATTAACAAAGCTTAGGGAAGGTTTGTAATTGTATCAAGCTTCAAATAATATCTTTTCTTCCAAATATTTTGTTGGAAGTCAATTTTGAAGAAAAATAGTTGTGTTAGCTACTTCTGCCCAAAAACTCTTGGGCAAATCCTTCTCATGTAGGATGCATCTGACCATCTCCATTATGTATCTGTCTCTCCTCTCACTAACTCCATTTTGTTCTAGAGTGTAAGGAGCTATGAATTGATGTTTAATGCCAGCATCTTCACAGTATAGATTGAACTCTGATGAAGTGTATTCTTTACAATTGTCAGATCTAATGGTTTGAATTCTGCATCTACTCTGATTCTCCATATTCTTCTTGAATCTCTAAAAGATCACAGCTACTTCTGATTTGTATTTCATAAATAAAATCCTACACATTCTAGTAAAGTCATTAATGAAAATAATGTAATAGCGGCTACCTTTTAATGACAGTGTTATTAAAGGACCAGCCACATCAGTATGGATTAACTAGAGTTTTTGTGCATATCTCCAAGTTGATTTTGGAAATGGTTTCCTACTTTGCTTACCAAATTGACAAGCTTGACAGTTTGGTTATTGATAAGTAAATAAAGGCACACCTTTTACAGCATCATTCTTCTTCATACTAAGCATTCTTTGTTAATGATAGTGTCCCAGCCTTTTATACCACACTTCTATGTTATTAAGCTTTGTTGAAAAAGTTATGTGCTCATTCTTAAATGGTAAAAATGAGAAACTTTTATCTCTCATCTTAGCTTGCAGTATTTTTTATTGAGCAGCATAAAAAATATGACAGAATTGATCTTTAAAAATCACCTTCATGCCTTTCTCTATTAGTTATCCAACACTTAACAAATTCTGATCTATGTCAGGTACATAGAGAACATTTGAAATTGTTTTTGTACATGAATTTGTTGTGATGGCAATGGTTCCTTTTCCCTTAGCTGTTATACAATCATCATTTCCAATTTGAACTTTTACAATGTTCTGAAAAGACTTTTGTCAAAAGTCATGTAGTTTGTGCAACCACTGTCAATAAGCTAATAATCTGATGAGTTTTAAATTGAAAAACACGTGGCTACAAATATTTGATCTTCATTATCTTGACCAGTAACTTGAGCATCTTTCTTTTGTTTCTAAGGTTTAGTTTTGTAAATAACAGCTTTATTTACAAGTTGATTGCATTTGCTACACCTTACATCAGGTCTTTTCCAGCATTTGAATGGTAGATGACAATGTTGATATGGTGGGAATTTTCTTTTAAAATTTTTTCCCTTATTCTGAAACTGATTGGCAGTAAATTTACTGCTTGAAGCCTAATTTTTCCTGAAAAACTTCTTCTTATCCTTTTCAGAATCTTGATGCTTGGCTGGTAAGCTCTTTCTGCAAAATGATCCTATCTTATAAGTCTTCGTTGTTCTTGAGCTTGTAAGGCATTCAAAAGTTCAGTCAATATAATTTTTTATAGATCTTTTGTATTCTCCAATGTAGTAATTGAAACTTCATATTTTTCTGGTACTGGAACCTGAATCTTTTTAACAATTCTAGAGTCTCTGAATGTGGTTCCCAACAATCTGACTCTGTTAACAATACCAAGCAACCTTTCTAAGTATTCCTTTATAGTCTCAAAATCTCTCATTCTTTGCAGCTCAAACTCTCGTATCAAGTTTAGGCTCTGCATTCCACGAATTCTTTCATCTCTTGCATATATTTTCTTCAGATAATCTCAGACATCTTTTACTGATTTAAGAGACATTATTCTTATGAAAATGGTTATTGAAATAGCAGCGAACAAACATGCTTTTGCTTTTGATTTTTTTGTTTTTCTCTCTTTGTGGCCTTTGATTTGGGTCATGGTTGGATTATTTGGTAATGGAGGAACATCATTATCCTCTTCAATAGCTTCCCAAATATTTAAGGCCTCCAAATAAGTTTATATTTTCACTACCTAAAGTTGATAATTCTCTCCATAAAAAATAGGAGAGGTAATATGAGAAAAGCTTGCTTCAACTTCCATTACAGGTCCTTTAAGAAGAAAGCTCTGATACCAATTAAAAGTATTTAAGTGGAGAAAGAAATAAAAAGAAAGTTAATCACAACAAACTCTTGTATATTGTTTTATAGAACTGAGATGAATTGATTGCTTACTGATTGAAAGCAATCCTTACAAATATATAGTAAATGAAATAAACTGAATTACTAACTTATAGCACCAAATCATGGTATGACCTGCTAACAAACTAACAACTCCTAAAGACTAGGACAACCATTTATTGTTGTTGTAAATAAAAGAATAACGTAACAGAATCTTGACAGCTCTTTAAGCAATCTTCAATAGTCTCTACCCCTTACAACAACTCTCTAAGATTTATAATCCTCTTGTTGTTCTTTTTCATGTTAAGACTTCTATCAATCAACAACATAATCATTTTGGCCATCCTTCTCTTCGTATTGTTCGACACATTTTATCTAATCACCATCTAGTTAATTCTAGTATTAGGTCTAATAACATTTGTCATTCTTGTCAACTTGGCAAAAATCATAAACTTCCCTTTTCATTTGTCTAACTCTACTTCAGAGGGTCCTTTAGATTTGTTATTTACTATTGTATGGGGTCCTTCATCCCACATATCTAGTCATGACAATCTTTATCATGTTTGATTTGTAGACGACTATTCCAAATATATTTGGTCATTTCCCTTTTCTTCCAAATCTATGGTTTCATCTATTTTTATTAATTTTAAAAATCATGTTGAATGTTATTTTGGCCTACCTATCAAAACAATTCAATATGATTAGGGAGGAAAATATCACAAACTTCATACTTTTTTTCCATCATTTGTCATTTCTCATTGTATTTCATGTCCTCATGTTCATTAACAAAATGGTTCTGTGGAATGTAAGCATCGACATTTAGTTGAAACCATGCTCACTTTGCATGCTACTGCTTTTGTTCCTCATAAATACTGGGACAATGCATATATCACAGCTGTTTATCTCATTAATTGACTACCTTTCCCAATCATCAATCACCAAACTCCTTTTATATAAGTTCCTGATTACACTTTTTAAAAAAAATATTTGGTTGTGCATGTTGACCACATCTTCGACCCTACAACAAGCATAAAATGGATTTTCGTTCATCTCTTTGAATTTTTCTTGGCTATATCCACAACCATAAAGGCTAAAAATATTTTGATCCATCCTCTGGACGTACGTATATTACAAGAGATGTTGTATTTAATGAGTCTGTTTTTTCTTTTTCTCTAACATATGTACCTTGTCAATCTACTAGTGTTATTGCAAGTACCTCACTTCCTTCAACTATTCAGCTACCCCAACCACCAGGTGTTTTACTAAGTTCTCAACAAAAACTTGTATATACAGACTCCATACCATTAATCTCTATAACTTTGATCCTAGTTTTAGTGCAAACTCGAGCACGCAAATAGATTTTTAGACCCAAACAAATTGTAGATGGTACATTGGCTCGTTAACCTCATGTTTAAAATACTATAGCTCTTCCTTTAGATCTTGTTGAGTCATAACATATATCTTTTACATGTACTATTAAACACCCTACATGGCGTCAAGCTATAAATAAGGAATTCATAGACCTTATGTAAAATGGTACTCCATAACCTAATATGAATATAATAAGCTGCAAATGGGTTTTCAAAATTAAACAACGGGCAAATAAATATATTGAAAAATATAAGGCACGACTTATGGTTAAAGGATATCACCAACAAGTGGGTTTTAAGTAAGGAAAAACTTATAGTCCAGTGGTTAAGCCTACTATTTAGTTATATTTATATATCACCTGTTATTTCTTCTAATTGGTTCATTCACCAGTAGAATATGAAAAATGCATTCTTTCATGGGATATTGAAGAAAATATTTACATGGTAGAACGACCTAGTTTTCAATATCTTGTCTTCCCAAATCATGTTAATCACCTAAAAAAGTCTCGTTATGGCTTGAAGTAAGCTTTACGGGCTTGGTACTCCAAACTCAGCTCGCAACTAATTGCCTTGGGTTTTATTGGCTTTAAATTTGACTTATTTATGTTCATTTACATGTGTGGCCAAAGTTTTGTGTATTGAAAGTAATTTGATTTATGGAAATTAGTTGAACTGATAGGCCAGTTTGGAATAGGTCAACCGATTGGATTAAATAAAATGGTCGATCGTTTGAAAAACAATCGACCTGTTCAGTCGGTAGAATACAATTCCTGTTCAAATTAGGATTTCTTTGTATTAGTTTAATTCCTTGATTATTTAAGACTTTATGCCTTAATGGAAACACTTAATAAAAGTATATCTTTCTCTCAATCTTCTTATTGTTCTTGAGTTTTTTACTTTGCTTTACTATTTTTAATCTTATACAACATTTGTCTTTCTTTTAACAAGTGGTATCAGAGCATAAGTTTGAATATTTAACATAGTCAATCCAAATTTCTCATTTCAATGTTCTAGGTTGACAAAGGACAACTATGAAACTTGGTGTATTCAAGTAACAGCTTGGCTAGGCTCCCAAGATGTATGAGAGACAGTTAAAAAAGGCTTTGAGAAGCCTATAGATGGAGCAACATTAACTTCAACCCAAAGGAAGGCCATGCAAAAAGCACGAAGGAAGGTTTAACAGGCACTAACAATCATCCATCGATATCTGGATGATGTCACTTTTGAGATAGTGGATAATGCAACCACCAGCAAGCAAACATGTAAATTTTTACAAGAATCAAATTAAAGAGCTAACAATGTGGAAAGGTATGTCTATAAAAGCTACGTGGTGACTTTGAAAAGTTACATATGCTTGAATCGAAGAATATTTCAGAATGCTTTGCAAAAGTATTGACTATATACAATCAAATGAAGAGATATGATGAGAAGATGGAAGAGACACATATGGTAGAGAAGATCATACGCTCACTATAAAAAAAGTTATATTATATGGTGGTCGCGATAGAGGAGTCACAAAATATAAATGTTCTTTCAATCCAAAGTCTTATGAAAAAATTACAAGCCCATGAGAAAAAAGTTATGAGATTTAAGAGGATGTAGGTACACAAGCACTTTTTTCAAAGTAAGATGATTCTGGATGTTCACAAAGGAGTAGAGGACGTGGACAAACCAAAGAAAAAAGAGGAAGAGACAGATTTAGAAGAGAAGGAAAAAGCAACCTCAACAAGTCAATTGGTCAACCGCATGAAGCAAACCAATCGACTGGTTATACTGATATTGGTAATTTGAAATCCAGGTTTGATAAATCAAAAGTTAAATGTTATAATTGTCAAACAAAGGTCATTATATTAGGGATTTCTAGAGTCTGACCAAGAAGGTTGAGGAGAAGCAAATCTAGTAATAGAAGAGGAGAATCAAGCCACCCTATTACTAGTGCATGATGAGAGAATACAAGACAAAGAGAACATGTGATATCTAGACAATGGAGTTAGCAACCATATGTGTGGAGACAAAGACAAGTTCATGGAGCTTGATGAAGCAATTAGAGATAATGTCATATTTACAGATCATTCAAAGGTTGTTATTAAAAGAAAAGATACGATTTTGATTAAATTAAAAGATGAAAGTCATCAATTTATTGGTGATTTCTATTATATACCAATGGTGAAAAGAAACATATTAAGTTTTAGACAATTGCTGGAGAAGGAGTATAAGATTAAGATGAAATATTGTACTTTGACATTATTGACACTAAAAAACCTATAATTGCAAAGATAGTCATGACAAAGAATAGAATGTTCTTGCTAAACATAGAGATGAATGTGCCTAAATGCCTAAATACATGTGTGAAGGATGGGATTTGGCTTTGTCATATAAGACTTGGGCATGTAAACTTTGATAGCTTGAAGATGATGGCACAAGAAGAGATGTTGAAGGGTCTACCATCTATTATACATCCAAATAAGTTATGTGAAGGATGTTTAGTGGGCAAGCAATTTTGCAAGAGCTTTCTGAAGGAGTTTACATCATAAGCAAGTCAACTCCTACAAGAAATACATATCGATGTTTGTGGTCCTATCGAACCATATTCATTTGGTAAAAATCTGTATTTTCTACTTTTTATTGATAATTATAGTAGAAAAACTTAGGTATACTTTTTATAAGAAAAGTCTAATGTATTTAGTTGTTTTAAGAAGTTTAAGGCATTAATTGAAAATAAAAGCGGTTATTCTATAAAATCATTTAGGACGAATAGGGGGTGTATTTTGTTATAATGATTTTAATGAGTTTTATGAAGATCATGGTGTAAACACACTCCTAACGGTGCCTAGATCCCTATAAAAAATGGTATGGTGGAGAGAAAAAATAGAAGCATCCTCAACATGGCAAGAAACATACTCAAAACCAAGAAGATGCCTAAATTTTTTTGGGTTGAAGTTGTAAATTGTGTTATCTACTTATCAAATAGGTGTCCTATTAAAGGCTTAAATGGCATGACTCTATAAAAAGTATGGAGTGGAAGAAAGTCAAGTGTTTCTCACTTAAAAAGTTTTGGAAGCATTAGCTATGTGCATGTTGATGATCAAGTAAAAAGTATAAGAGCAAAAAAATGATCTTCATGAGCTATGAATAAAAGTCCAAATGATACAAGTTTTACAACCCTAATGCAAGAAAGATGGTGATTAGTAGAGATGTTGAGTTCAATGAAGAGGGAGCATGGAATTGAAAGGTAGATGATGGTGAGAAATATGATTTCTTACCGATTCTTGATGAAAAGGAAGAAAGATATGAAGATCATCAAGAACCTATAGTTACACCTCCACCAACACTAATGAGCTCAACTTCTTCTTCTTCTTCTAATGAAAGCACATGTAGTGGCACTCCACCAAGTCCACCAATAAAGATGAGGTGTCTTGATGACTTGTATGAGGTAACTAATCCTATTGATGATGATGTAATACTATATTATCACCTTGCTACATGTGATTATATAATGTTTGAAAAAGAAATAAAAGATATAAAATGGAGAATTGTTATGGATGAGAAGATTTCATCAATTGAGAAGAATAACAAATAGGTGTAATATGAATCTTCAAAGAAAAGAAGAATGCCAAAGGAGAAGTAGAAAGGTACAATGCAAGGTTGGTGGCAAAAGACCATAGTCAAAAGTATAGGATTGACTATGATGAAGTATTTGCTCCAGTTATTAGAGTGAAGACCATTCGATTAATCATTACCACTCATGCCCAACATAGATAGAAAATATCAAATGGATGTCAAATCAACTTTTCTTAATGGTTTTCTTAAAGAAGAGGTTTACATTGAGCAAAATATTGGATATGAAGTGAAGGGATATAAAGACAAGGTATTAAAGTTGAACAAAACCTTGTATGGATTGAAGCAAACCCTAAAAGCTTGGTATAGTCGCATTCATGGCTATTTCTTAAAGAATGGATTTGTTAAATGCCCCCTTGAATATGTTATCTATGTAAAGATCAAAGAGAGGGGTGATATTTTTATTATATGTTTGTATGTAGATGACTTGATCTTTATAGGAAATAATCCAAAGATGTTTGAAGACTTCAAGCAAACAATGATCAAGGAGTTTAAGATGAAGGATATTGGTCTTATATGCTACTATTTAAGGATTATGATCAAACAAGAAAAAGATGAAATCTTTATGAATTAAGAGAAGTTTGCAATGAAAGTTCTCAAGAAGTTCAAGATGAAGGATTGTGCAAAAGTAAATACTTCGGTTAAGTATGGAGTAACGATGTCAAATAATGATGAAGGAGAGAAGATAAACTCTACAACATTCAAAAGCTTAGTTGGGAGTTTGAGATCTTTGACATGTACTCGTCCATATATTCTTTTTGGAGTAGGATTTGTGAGTAGATTTATGAAGACATCAACCATGACACACGTCAAAGCATTGAAGCTAATTCTTCGATATATCAAAGGTACTATTGATTTTGGCTTGTTCTATATTTATTCTAATAGCTTTGAACTTGTGGGTTATAGTGATGGTGATTAGGCTAGAGATATGAATGATAGAAAGAGCACTACAAGTTTTCTTTTTTACATGGGAGATACAAAATTTACATGGAGTTCAAAGAAGCTATCTATAGTCACTTTGTCAACATGTAAAGTTGAATATATAGCTACTACATCATGTATTTGTCATTTCATATGGCTAAAAAGATTATTGAAGAAATTGTGAATGCCACAACAGAAGCCCATTGAAATTTATGTAAACAACTCATCGGTTATTGCATTAGCAAAGAACCCAATATTTCATGATAAAAGTAAGCATATTAACATAAGATTTCATTACCTATGAGATTGCATTAGAAACTAGAAAGTTGAAGTTAAATGTAAATACACAAGACCAAGTCGCGGATATCTTCACAAAGCTAATAAAAAATGATATTTTTATCAAGATGAGAAATATGTTGGGAGTTATGAAGAAATCAAGTTTAGGGGGATGTTGAAAGTAAATTGATTTCTAAAAATTAGTTGAACCGGTAGACCAGTTGGGAACAGGTCGACCAGTTGAGACCGAGTAATCGGTTGGATTAAATAAATTGCTCGACCGATTGAGAAATGGTCAACCGGTTTAGTCGGCAGAATACAATTCCTGTTCAGATTAGGATTTCCTTGTATTAACTTAATTCATTGATTATTTAGGACATTATGCCTATAAAAAGGCTTGTAATTCAACATTTTTAAGCAATACAAAAAGAGAGAGAATAGCTAAGAGAGCTTAAAGAGAAACATTTAATAAAAATATACCTTCCTCTCAATCTTCTTCTTGTTCTTGAGTTTTTTTAACTTTGTATTACTTTTTTTTATCTTATACCACACCTATCTTTCTTCCAACACTGTGTACATTCTAATTAACGTAGATGATATTGTAATCACTGGCCTTAACTCATTCTAAATCTCACCAACTCATTTCTATTCTTCAATCCAAGTTTTCTCTTAAAACCTTAACTCTTAAAACTACTTTCTTGGAGTTAAAGCTCACTTAATAAAAGTTGGATTATTATTATCTCAATAATGATACATCCAAATCCTTCTTCAAAGAACAAATATGGCAATTGTTAAACCAATTTCTTCTCTATGATCTCCACCGCTACACGAAGTCAATTTTATAGAGATCCCTTCTCATACCCCAACACTCTACCGTAGCACTATTGAGAGCTTACAATACTTAAGTCTTACTCGTCCAAATATTGTATTTGTTGTAAATAAATTCTGTGAGTTCATGTCGTCGAAGGGATCTTACACTACTTCAGGTTCATACCACATCATGGTATGCTACTCCAATGGTCTAAATCACCTTCTCTTCATACTTTCTCTAACTCTAATTGGGTTGGGTGTCCTGATGATAGACCTTTAACTTTAGGTTATTGTATTTTCCTTGGTCTTAACTTAATATCTTAGAATTCATGAAAGCAAAAGATAGTCTAGCACAAAAGTAAACTACAAAGCTATTGCTAACACCTCTACAAAACTAATCTAGTTATAATCTATTCTCACATAATTGTATTTTCAATTATCATCTCCACTTACTCTATAGTGTGATAATATTGGTGTAACGTATTTGACTGTTAATCCTCTTTTTCATTCGTGAACATAACATATTTCTATAGATTATTACTTTGTTCAAGATCAGGTTGCATCCAAATCACTAAATGTAAAGTTTCTGTCATCAAAGGATCAACTTGCAGATGCTCTCAGAAAGCCATTACCTCCAACTCACTTTACATCTATTAGACATAACCTCAACATCTGTGAGCTCTTGTCGAACTTGTAGGGGCGAATTGAAGCATGATCCAACTCAACTCAATCACTTTCAAGTTCAAACCAAAACCAGCATGAAGAATCCTCAACTATTATTGCTAAAGATAAAGTAGGATAAAGATAAATGAGAGGGTTTACTATTTTTTTTGAATTCATATATGTTTCTGAATTCATGTTTATGTTACATTGTAAAACAAAATTCTATGTATATATTCTAGTGAAGCTCCCATATTTATATGGGAAAAATAAAAGTCTTCTTCTCTTTAAATTATAATAGTCAGAAACTTATCATTCCACTTGCTCAAGAGTACAACATTGATTTCTGGTGCAAAGAAATATTAGTTAGTTCTATAGCTGAGATAGAATTTGTGATCAATCTCAAAATAACATGTGAGGATAAGACTATTATTGTAAAATAGGTGTTTGAACTCCACATATTGCTAGCACAAGAAGGAGCAATCAAGAAAGTGTTGTCAAACTGAAGGACCTAAAACTAAATATCATGGTAATTGTTGAGCAAGAAACCAACCATATATATATAAGCAATTTTTCAATCATAGATGTATATTTTCAGAATATTTGTTTCGTCTATAAGAATTTTCTAAAATAGAAAAGGAGTGAACATATGTATATTGGATCAATAAAGATGAAATTTCTTGAGTTTTGAAGTGAGAATAATTTGGCTTTTGGAATCTTCATAGTTCTTGACCCTCACTTTAAACTTGAATTAGTGGATTATATGTATGAACAAATCTACAACAGAAAAGCTAACTTCGAATTGTTGTGATTTCTTCAGGATCATATAAATGTATACAACAAATATTCCAATTGGTCCAATAATTTGAGATTATTTGCTCCCACCACTACTGATGGTAGGTTATTCTTGAATTGTTTTGTGTTATAACATGTTTTTTAAAGTGCATTTAAAATTATTTGTCGCTTGAAAAAAAACATTAAATTGATGTGTTTTTGGATGGTTTTGATGTCTTAAAATAAAAAATAAAAATAAAAAATAAAATAATTATTATTTTAATACATTTTCAATTAAAAAACACTTTTGAAAAGCATTATGCACCACAATACCAAGCACACAAAATCAATGGCAAAAATGCAAATATGATTCTAATATTGTACACTCTAGAAAGTCTAAACTTGATCTGTATGCATTTCTTTCTATTACATCTTTTAAGAATTCAAATTATTTAAATAATAAGAAAAATATTTTTTAGTTAAAATTTAATTTTCTTATCAATGCATTTCTTTTTTGTTTTGACAAAACAAAACACGTATTTTTATAAGTAGCATGATTTTTTGGATAAAAACCTAATATAATTAAAATAAACATTCAAAATAATTCAAATAATTTATATCAATGAGAAAAAAATATTTCTTTAGTCAAAATTCTCATTCCTAATTCATGCATTTTTTCTAGCAAAAATGTCTTTTTTTATTAGAAAACTAATTTTTTAAATTAAAATTTAGCATCATATGAGAAGCAAATTACAATCAAAACACAAAATAAAGTTAATTAAAGAAAATTATGTAAACAATAAAAATAAAAAAATACAATCTCATTCAATATTAATGAGTAAATTCAAAAAATTACATATTAGATATATATAATTTATATAAACTAATTGAAAATATTATCATAAAAGCTCAAATCTTATTTGAAAAGTAAGGTATGAATGAATGATTTTTAAAATTTTATGGTAAAAATCCTAATTAAAAAACATTTTATTATAAAATAAAACAAACACAATAAAAACTTAAAAACAAAATGAAATGCCAAGTGTGTGGACTTGAAAGGTCCAGCCAAACGCATGGCTTTAAGTAAAAGCCCAAGAGCCTATTTTATTTCAAATAATTTGAATGAAACATCATTTGCTTATTTTTTTTCTATTTTAATCCATGTTACAATAAGTCGTTTGTTAAATTCAAGCTCCGGTCATCGGAGGTGGTAGAAAAATTAGGGTATAGAGTATGTGGACCATAAAAAACTCAATTTTCTATCTATTTTAATCTAAAAAAACCTAAAAAGTATCTTAAGAATCTCAATATCCTAATTAACAACCCAAAACAACCTCCAACATGCCTAAAAACTAAATTTCAAATAAAAAAATTCAAGCCAATATCTACTTTTTTTTCAGCATCATTAAATGTAGAAACCACCTCCATTAAATTTTTCTTTTAAAGTCAAGCCCATAGATACTAAAATCGAAGTTATTGATGGTTAAAATCTAGCCACTCAATATCTTTTTCTTTCCTTCAATTTTTTAGCATATTTAACTCTTCTATTTAAATCTCTAAGGAATAAAACATGGCAAAAAATTAAGTTTAGAATTAGAATATAGTAACATAAAAGAAAAAAGATGAAAGATGAGAAAAATGAAACTTGAGAGGTTAAATGAAACTTTTGCTCATCTTTTATGGAAAAATGAGTATGGTTTTTTTCTTTTATATCTATTTTTTCCTCTATTTCTCAATTTATTTTCTAAGTAAAAGCTAAAACTCTATTTTATAAAATTGGTCATTGATTTAACATCGAAAACTTTACCGACAAATTAGGTAAGCTAGATAAAACAAATTAAAATATACCTAAGTGTATAAAACTATGATAAGATAACTTCAAAGAATAAATTAAAAAATAAATAAAGTTCAATGACTGACTTGTGAACTTTGCAAACTACAGGGATCAAAATATAAAAATGGAACAAAAATGTTTAGTCAATGAATAGTATGGTAAGTGTGTGGACAATGAATTCTAAATAGTAAACCCTATATTAATTTTAGTTGTTTTGTGTTAATGTTTTAATGTGTTAAGGGTAATTAACAAAAAACTAAAAGAAGTGGTGCTTTTACTTTGCACTAACTCACAAAACATTATTTATTATAATAGTGTTTTTTTCTTTGTTTTTTTTTCAATCTATGTTTTTTCCCCTTCTATTTTCCATTATATATTTTTTGTGGTTTGCTTTATGTATGGTTACCTCAGTCTCATGACTCATATTGCGAGTTTAGCGTGTTAACTCGATTGACTTGAGTTTTTTCTTTTCTTTTTCTTCTTTTCCTCTCTCAATTTCATCCTTTAACATTGGATTGATTAAGAATTAAGCATCATGATTTGTTTCTATTTGTTTTATATGAAGTTATCTTGGTCTCATGACATACATCACGGGTTTTACAGGTTAACCCATGTTTACTCGGGTTATTTTATTGTATTCTTTTTTTAGATTGATTTTTTTTATTTCATTCTTCAGTAATGGGTTGATTGAGAATTGGACTTCAAGATTTATTTCAATTTATTTTTTATGAGATTATCTCATCTCATGATCCGATTCATAGGTTAACTTGAGTTGACTCCAGTCATTTTTCGATTTGCTTTTTATGAGGTTATTTAGGTCTTGTGAACAAGGTCATAGGTTTGGAGAGTTAACTCGGGTTGATTTAAGTTTTTTTCATTCTTTTTTTAATTGATTTTTTTTCAATTTCATCCTTCAACACTGGGTTGATTGAGAATAGGGCTTCATAATTTATTTTGATTTATTTTTTATGAGTTTATCATGATCTCACGACCTAAGTTATGGATTTAGTAAGGTAACCTTCATTGACCCGAGTCAATTCAATAAGTTTCCATCTCAATATTTAAAATATCGTCTTGAATTTTTTTTAGTCAAATAATATTTTTACCGGTCTTCTAGGTTGTCTTTAAACCAGCTAAGTCGATCGAGATATATTGGATCAACTCCTACATAGTTTAATTTTATTTTACTAGAAAAACATTAACAATGTTTGGATATTTCCTCTTTACATTTTAAAAAAATAAATTATCTAACCCACAACATATTGTAGGCAATTGATCTAATTTGTAATTATAATGTGTTTTGTGTTTGTGATATATGGCATGCATCCCAATTCACAAAAATCCAAACAAAAACGATATTAAAGTAGGCCATCTAGCAATAAAACTAAATAGGTGGTCCGCACAACGTGACTAGTCCAAATGTTTCTCATTGCAAAAAAAAAAATTAAGGTGACATAAGTGTTTCCAAATTAAAAACTGAGATGCAGGTGATTGACTTGACTAGGTCTAATAAAATTATATGATTTCGATAACATGAAATAAAAAAAATGCAATGACAAAAAATAAACTGACAAAAAAATTATAATGAAAAAAAGAAAAAAAATATCGAAGCCCAACTGGTCTACGACCCGATTGTGATACCAGGGCAACCCCATCAAAAACAAGTTGAATATAACAATGAAGCTCAATTATCAAACAATCTAATGTAAAAAAAAAAAACAATAGAAAAAAAATATTTATGTCAACTCGAGTTAACTCATTAACCCTAGGATTATGGGTATAAAATTGGGATAACCCCGTAAACAGGAAAGAAAAAAAAACATGAAGATTAATTCCCAATAAATCAAACATTGAAGGATGAGATTGTAAAAAAAATAAAATTTAAAAAGAACCTAAAAAAAAAAGTGAAGTCAACTCATGTTAATATTTGAAACTCTCGACCATATCATGAGCCTCGGTACAAAGCAAACCCTAAGAAATAACAACGTAAAATTCTTAATTAAAAAATACTGAGGGGTGAAATTAAGAGAAAAATGAAATAAAAAAGGGATTTAAACAAAAAAAAACTAAGGGTTGAAATAGAAAACACGATTCAATTAGGAAAATGGTAAAAGAAAATAAATAGAAATTAAAAGCATGATGACCAAATTTGGTACAAAAAATAAAATAAAACCAAATGAAGAGGGACTAGATTGAAGAAGAAAAGGTAATGAAAAAAAAAAGATGAAAAAAAATCAAATAGCAATCAAAAGAATAAAGATCAAATTAGAAATGAAAAAAAAAAACTAAAAGACACATAAATAGCAATTAAAAGAATGAGGATCAAAATTGATATAAAAAACAAATAAAACCAAGTGATGAGGGACTAAGTTGAAGAAAAAAATTAATAAAAAAAAGATAAAAAATAAATCAAACATAAATCAAAAGAATGAAAACTAAAATAAATATGAAAAATAAATTAAAAGACACCTTTGTATTTTACCAAGGAGAAGAGAGAGAAAAGGAGGAGGAGAAGAAAATAGTTCATCGGTGTCATATCGTGCCCATCCATTGTGAAGATCTCGGGGAGCCACTTCCAATACCACCATGGATGATGGTGTTTGTCAGCCCGAGAAGTCTGCACACACCACCCGAAAGGCATGGGCTTCTACTCGCTGGTATATGCACTGTATGTGCCAACAACTTCTTTTCTTTTTAGTTTTTTAATTTATCAAAAGATCATATTGTCCCTTACCCAACATAATATCAACAAACAAACCAACATAAAAATACCAAAAAACCCTTTAATGCAAGCTATATATATTTTTGCTTGCAATGACACTTTAGTAATTGCATTTTTCTTATGAAAAAAGTCCATTGGTGCCACATTGCGCTCATCCATTATGAAGATCTCGAGGAGCCGCTTCCAACACCACCGTGGATGGTGGTGTTTGTCAGCCCGAGAAGCATACATGCACCATAAAAAAACGTGGGCTCCTTCTACTCGCTGGCATATGCATTGCATGTACCAATAATTTTTTTTCTTTTTATTTTTTTAATTTATCAAAATATCATATTATCCCTTACCCAACATGATATTAATAAAAAAAACCAACGTGAAAATACCAAAAAACCTCTTAATACAAGCTATATATTTTTTGCTTGCAATGGCATTTTAGTAATTGCATTTTGCTTTTGAAAAGCAAAAAACACAAGAATATTCTAGGCTAAAAGTTAAGAAAAATTAAGCTTTAGGTATCTTAAATAAAAAAAATAAAAATAACATTATACTCCTAACCAAGCTTGCAAAGACAAATTAATTATATGAATGAGATGAATTTTGCTCTTGCAAGTTATACAAGTGCACATGTAAAAGGGTGATTTAATTGTGAAATTCATTTTGCACAGTGAAAAAATACTGAGTGATGTTTGGAACTATGATAATAATTGTTTTATAAAATATTTTTTATTTAAAAATATACTAAAAAATATATTTTTTAAAAAATTTTCTAATATTAACATATTAAAAAAATCTAAAATTATATAAAAATTTAATTTTTTTTAAAAAATACTGTTTAGAACGCAATATCAATCAAGCCTTTTATTTTAATATTGTAAATAGTCATTCAATTATCAGGCCCGGTCCAGAATTCTGCAAAACAGACACGTTTATAAGACACCTAAAGGGGAAGGATTAGGTTTTGATATCACGTCGCTTCGATGCTTAACCCGTCGTTTTGAAGCAGTTGCTGGTCGTAGCGTGAGAAAAAATTAGAAGTCTCTTTCCGTCGTCGTTTTGCTAAAATCCCCCCCTCCATCTCTATTTTATTTCAGGTTCGTAACTCCTCCTGTATCTTCTTCCTCGTTTTTCATTTTGACGATTAACTTGGGATTTAGATGTAATTATTAATATTAACATTGGTGGTGTGGCGGGAATCAGTGAATGGACACGAATCCCGGACCGATTGATGGATGTGTATTGTATAATCAAGACAAGCATGTCTCCTCTGCGGTTTGGGATGGCCAGGTGTGTGTTTGCTTTTCTTGGATTATCTTATTAATTAATTAATGAAAGCAAATTGTGTGAGTTGTCGGTTTGATGTTCAGGAGCGTGGTGTGCTAAGATGCCATGAGCACACGTCCAAGTTGGGTGAATGGAAGCTAAGTCCTAAGCAAATTGAGTTGGTGGAGAAAGCTGGATTTGGTTACTTGAGAAAGATTCCGGCTATTAGTCTTGACAATCCTCTCATATCCGCGCTTGTTGAGAGGTGGAGGAGGGAGACCAACACGTTTCACTTGTCTGTTGGTGAAATGACTGTTACTCTTCAAGATGTTGCCTTGTTGCTTGGACTTGCCATTGATGGGAAGCCTGTTATTGGAATAACACATACCAGTTGTGCCTCGGTTTGCCAAAGGCTTTTAGGGAAATCACCCGATTCTAACTACGCAAGTGGTGGGATGGTGAAGTTAAGTTGGTTGAAGGAATTCTTTTCTCATTGTTCTGAAGATGCACCTACTGAAGAGGTTGAGCGCTGCACTCGCGCTTATCTTCTCTACCTTGTCGGTAGTACCATATTTTCCACCACCACTGGGAATAAGGTTCCTGTAATGTACCTTCCATTGTTTGCGAATTTTGAAGAAGCTGAGGAGTTTGCCTGGGGAGCAGCAGCATTAGCTTTCTTGTATAGAGCACTCGGCAATGCATGTGTTAAATCTCAGAGTACCATTTGTGGTTGCTTAACACTACTACAGGTTATTTATGTTGTTTATACTAAAGCTATCCATTGATTATCTTTTTTATTAGAATTATTAAAAAACAAAAGTGATGGAATGTGAGGTTGAAGGACTTCTTTTCTGCAATTAATTTCATCCAAGGATACTAGTTCTCAAATAGAATATTGGTATTGACTGATTCTTGCTTTCTGTAGTGTTGGAGCTACTTCCATCTGAATGTGGGCCGACCAAAGCTTAATCGAGACCCCATCCATGATCATTTTCCATTTGTGCTTAGATGGAAGGGAAAACAAAGTGGGCCAACAACAAATCGTGATGTAGTTTTCTACCGCAAGGCACTGGACTCGTTGAAACCAACTGATGTAGGTTTTCACTTCTTTCAGTTCAGTTCTTATTCCACTTGATGCATAGAAAATGCTAATGCAACTGGCTTGGTGTTGACACATAGGTGGAGTGGCTTCCGTACAAAATTATGGACAGTACTGTAATACCAAAAGATATAAAAAATACCTTAATTTTAGGGAGATCAAAGACAATGCTAATATGCTTTGACAAGGCAGAACGCCACCTTCCTGATCGTTGCCTTAGGCAATATGGCATGCTTCAACCAATCCCAGAAGATGTGGAGCGGTGGCTGAGAAAGAGTCGAGGAGTTGACGGCGGGGTTGACTTGTCTGGGAAAATGGAGTCGGAGCTTAATGAATGGATGGATCGTCAACTCCATATTGTGGATGGGGATGATGGCGTGGATGAGGGTGGCTACATGCAATGGTACTGGAAAATCACTCGTAAAGTTGTTGGAAGGCCTATATCTCTCTCATCTGAGTTCCAAAGGACGGTAGGGCTATGCTCAAACTTCAATTTTGCTATTACCTTTGTTTGTGATATAATCTGCAATGGTCTATTCTTTAACTGTTGCAGATCTCTGGTTTAAGAGAAATTTCTTATTTAGCGGATTCATTCTCAACAAAAGGGTTGGACGGACAGCAATTTGAGTCAATTTCAAGGATCAGGTTTATTGCACAGGACTGTTTGAGGGACCAGATTGAAAGTCCAGTCACGCCATCAGCACCCCCACAAATTGAACTAGGAAAAAGGTCAAGGGGGAAGGAAAGGGTTAGAAGAAAAGGTAATGGGAAACGCAGGAGAAAGGATGAGCCAATGGAATATCAAGAAGCAAGTGAGGATGACCAGCCTCAGTTTTATGGTGCAGTTATCGTGGCTGATCAGTTACACTTGGACCAGGCAGATGGCGAGGTTGGTCAGTTACAGTCATGCCAGGCAGATGATAATTTTGATCCTCAACATCTGTCTCATGCAGCTGATGAGGATTATAGTGAAGAGTTACAAAATATGGTTAATCAGGAAGATGATGCGAAGCCTAGCAATGCTACAGAGGACATCAATGAGTCTCAGCCTTGTAAAGACGCTAACAATGACAATGACTCCCAGTCATGTCATGTGACTATTGAGGTCAACAACAGAAAAATATATGGTGAGGCAAGTAAAGGGGTCGATGATTCCCAATCTTGTGAGCCAACTAATAAGGTGAATGACTCACAGATTTTTCAGGAAACGAGAAGTGATGTTCATGATTCTCAGCTTCTTGATGCATCAGCCAAGGTCAATGCCTCATGACTCTCTGATGCAACAATTAATGAGGTGCTATTGATGAGGTAAACAAGTTACAGCCTTCTGGTGCAACAGAAGGGGTCAATGATTCACAGCTTCCTGTCACAAATGAAGGGCTCGAAGACTCGCAGATTCTTGATGCAACCCAAGAAGTAAATGACTCGCAGACCCCAAATGCAACTGCAGAGATGAATGACTCGCAGCTCCCTGTAGCAACTAAAGAAGCTAATGACTCAAATCTCCCTGCTGCAATTGAAGTGGCAAAAGATTCACAGCTTTCTGTGGACAAGTGTGATCAACCAAAGGCCAAAGCTGCAATAGAGGATGTTCCAGCAACTCTTGAAACTGCTGAGGATGTTGCAAACCAGGGTGATAAAAGTGTTGGAGCATAAAATGAAGGCATTGTCTTGTTAATTCTTCTGTTAGGGTACTCTTGATATGCTTGCTATTCACTACATAGTGTTCATTTTGTCTTCAACCGAAACATTTTGATTTTTTCCTTGCATTTCCTTGCCGTGTCATGAAGAATAAAATGCTGATTCCTGATTTTATTCTGATAGGCAGCTCAAAACTAACACCACCAGTGTTCCAAAAATGGGGGGCGATCAGTAGTTGTAGAAGAATACTTGCACTGTTGTCGTTGTTGTGTTTAGGCTATGTTAGAGAACGTGGTTGTATTGTTTCTCACTGCTTCCACAGTTAAAACTTCTGCTTTTGATGCAAAATATCAATTAACAACTACAGTATTCCTCTTAAGTTTTAATGCCTTTATGAATTAAGTGGCAGTAATTATTGGATAGAGGAGGTGCAGTGCATCTTACTCTTTGTTTGGATGCTGTAGTTATAGTTCTGTTATTTGTATACATAGGCTCAGGTGGTATAATGACTCTTTGAGAAGAGATGTGCTGCACCTTTCTTCTAACAGTTCCTTTATCTGGGTTGGGAAAGTTCATGGAAGCATCTGAGTGGTTTAATTAGGTGTGAGGAAGATGATATGCAGGCTTTTTTTGGACTTTGGAAGACAAATCATCAGAAGAGCTACGGATTTTGATTTCCCCCCTTTTTAATCATATCCACCATAGTCTTCCTTTTTCCTCGTTCTTTATTAGTTTTGCTTGAGATGCCTCAATATATTTTTTATCATCTCTTGCTACAGATGGTTTTCAACAATTAAGCTGCTGCGAACTTAAGTTCTGTAATTAATTAGCTGTTCAGACTCGTTTTTTAAACCACTCCAAAGACCATTCAAATTGTTGAATAATACAATCGGCAATTCTAGCGCTGGCTTGGGGTGGCGAAACCTCCAGAAAAACTCTACAACGTAACTCTACGCATGACCCCCACACAAATTTTAAGTTTCTTTCTAGGATGGCTTTTTAAACAGAAGTGCTTCATTCACTCTCACAATCCAGCTTTTTTCTTCTTGGTTATATGGAATTTGTTTGCAATAGACTCTTCTTCATTACTCGTCTTGGTTCTCATACATCTCAAGCTATCTTTATTTTGCTACATCGGTTTGCCCCAGAGGCTGGAGACGCCTGGCTTTCTGTTGGATTTTCTACTTCCAAACAAGGTAATCCGGCGAAAGATCTTCAGTAGCTTGCAAGCATATTTTCTTTGTGAAGCGAAATTCACAGAACCAACGCAACCTGTAACATGCCCAAGTGGGTTCCTATTCTTGCTTAGTGATCTGCTTTGCAAGCCATACGGTTTTGTGCTCTGTGGCTTGGTTGGCAGTGTTTCTGTTCTCTTCGAAGTTTTTTGCAATTGAAGGCTCTTCTTCAAGGAAAACAGCTCTTGTTCAAGGTTCTGAATTCTAAAGCTTGTGGACTCGTATTCTTTTCTAGAGAACTCACATCGTTGTACTGCAATGTCTTTTTGTAGCAAGAAACTCAATGTTCTACTACCTGGCTCTGCTCCATCCATATATGGGCTGTCTGCTAGATATTGGCTTTTGGTGTTCGGGCATCTTGAGCTTGGAAGACTCCCAGAGAACTCTCCACTTTGTGCATACCTAAACGAGTCCGAGCATTCTTTGAACGCTTGGTGCGTATTCAGTTGTTGTACAAAAAGAGCCTGGACAATCAAACGTAATGGCATCATCTCATTTTGAACTGCGTCAATGCATGCCCACTGTGACAGTTTTTGGCAGTTGAGGTACTTGCAAACTGCCCCCTTTTCTTCTTGGGATATGTCTAGGTGTGTCTGGAGAAGTAAAGAAGACACTAACATAAGTGTGTAATTAATTGAATCCTGGCTTTGTGAACAATGGTAATTAATTGATACTTGCATTTAGCTTTCATTCGAGGCATGATGAAGTTTGTGAAAGACTTACCTGCAGGAAAGTGTTCATTGCTCTGTACAGTTGATCATGGCTCTGTCTGCAAGATATTGGTACAGTTTCAATGAGTTCCATGAATCTTTTAGGCCTCATTTTGGGATCAGAAGCTATATGGGAGAGAAATGTATCCCATAGTTCTGCTACAGTTGAGTTACTAGCTGAAGGAGCATTGTTTGTGTCCATGTTCAACGATACATTTGTTGAAAATATGCTCTCCATCGTAGCTAACTCCATGCTGGAACAATCCGAGTCGACTCTGCTGCTTGGAATGAGTAAATCTTCCACTTGCGCAAAGTGTAAAAGAGATGCAATCTGATCTTGCAACTTTACCTTGCTGTCATTTCTCAAACCAATGCCAATGGATCTGGAAAGCAATGCAAAGTAAAATCCAACAGGAATCACTCTACTGGCCTTCTCTCTCATTGGCAGTAAATCAAGTACGCCTTGTAGTATCGTTGAAACTTTATCATTTGCGTTGGCATCGCTAGTTCTCTCACCAGAGCTCTCCCAGTATTGTATCGTCTTCTTAGAGAGTACCCATTTGTTTGCATAGAAGACAACGATGGGGCTCACATATTTTTCTTTCATTCCTTGCCTCCTCAAGGATCCTATTATCCTTTTGAAGAATCCAAATGGTAGAGCAATGAGGTCTTTGATCCAAAGCTCCTGGCTCAGTATCTCATTGGCGGCTTCACAGCTCCAAGCTTGACCAGCCAATGCCTCCAGTGTAACAACTGGTCTGTCTCTTCTCCTCTCAGGGTCAAGAATCTCCATGCAAGCCATGAAGGCTAGGGATTCGATGCAGCGGCTAACAATCAGCAGCTCTTCAGACCATGGAATAAATGTTTGGCACCTTTGGAGAACGATCAAGGTATCATCCCAATTTTGTAAGACGACTTGGTTTAAATAGAGATCAAAACGCTCACAAAGATTGCCAGAGCAGAATTCTTCTGTCATTTCAAGGAACTCTGCTGCACATCGCAGGGCTGCTACATTAAAAGGGTCAATCAACGTGGAAGAGCCATACATGAATAAAGCAATCATCTCAAAGGTTTCTGGTCCTCCAGGGAAACTCTGTGGCAGCTCAAGCTGAGTTGTTTCGATCAATCGTCTCTTGAAGTATCCACTCTTTGAAAATAAGGGGTTCTGCAAATACCAGAAAGAATGAAACTCAGGGGTATGCTTACTAGACCAGAAGTTACTCTGAAAATCTCTAATTATTATGTTCGTCATCACAAATCAAGGCATTTTGTCTTACATATTCCAAAGAGAGCAGGCAGGCCTGCTTTCAATGGACGAAAGTTGTTACACAAGTGGTTTTAAATATTTTCAACCTTTTGTTAGCACCATTAGAAGCCTTTAAAATCATAACTGGCTCAGAAAATAGAACTCTCTGGCCTTTATTTGTCTGTATCAGTAAATTAGCCTCCACAGACACGGAGGAGCTAGCCTTTATATGGAATAAAAGAATAACATCCATCTTACCCTGTGAAGGTGGAATGTTCTCTCACCAACTCGAACTCGAACAGAAACAGGCAAACCAGTCTCTTGACTCCTGAAACAAGATCAAAGATTTATCAGCCTTTCAAAGACATCGGATGACTAATCATGTTGCTACCACAAATTAAAACCCAAGGTCTAGCATTTCTTACCATGAAATGATCTTAATCTTTAACAGGGCGGTCACGCTAGGTGAAGAGAAAGGACTTGAGGCTGATGAACTATCTTTGGGGCTTGCAGTTTCCATTGGCATAGCTCATGAAAATGATTTCAAAGCTTAATATTACTGATGGCGCAAACTACAGAAATCAATCTGGGCTAATGTTAATGCTAGCACAAGCATACACGCTTCTCATTTTTAACCCTCTCCTTCAATGCCCATAAATGCTTGAAACCCGTCTCAATAATCGAAGAAAAAAGTAGAATACGAGCTTCTAGAATCCAGAAATCAGTGAGAATATTGGGATAGAATGAAAGAGTAAAAAGAGGTGGTTTGATCTGTGTGTCCACAGTACACTCGAGCATTATTTTTGTATTTCCATTCTAGTCAAAAGTCAAATGCACACGAGTGAACAACTCAAAATCCAAAGTTTAAGGCTTCAACAACGTTCCTCGAATGCCGAGAAGTTGAATTCCAGTACTCCTCAGCATCGGCCAGTAGATTATGGAAGAGCAACCAATCTTTTATGTATGCTTGCTTGGCAAGTTTTTGTGTTTAACTAAGATCCCATCAACTCTCCATCTTTCATCTTGGCTTCGATCAATAATTATGGCTTAATTTAATCATCTTCACGCATGTTTTGTTTAATATTAATGGCAATAAAAGTCCTTTGGTGGGCCAAGAAAAAGAAATGGAAGCTTGATGGTGAATCATATTTATGGATGTAATTAAGCTCAACCATATTATGATGCTGTTGTAGAATACAACAATATTCTGACGTTGTTGTAGAATATATATTATAAATAAAACTAAAAGATGCGGGAAAACACTGTTTTCTCATACTTATTAGCACTGTTGATTATAATATTAATCAACATTATTTTATTTTTTTTATTTTGATTTTTTTTTGTTATTGTTTTTTTTCTAATTTAATTTTTATATGATATATTTATAGGGTTTAGAATTGATAATTTATTTTAATTTTTTTATTATATGGCTTTTGCAGTATCAAAAAAATATTTCAGTATCTAGTTGGTATTAGAAAACTATCTCAGCATCGCAGTATAATTTTTAAAAAAAAACATTAGTTAAATAAAAAATGATTTTGAAAAAACTAGATTAATAAACTTTGTGGAGTCAATAACCCGGCTTACGAGTTTGGCGAGGTAACCTTGGTTGCCTCGGTTTGCGGGTTTAGCGGAGTATTTTTTTTTTCTAATTAAGTTTGGTTATATGATTGTTTATTTTTTTTTATCATATAGTTAAAAAAACTTGTTATTAAATTTTAGAAAGTCTATGGACCAGTTGACGGGTAAGGCGAGTTTAACTTTTATTTTCTTTTTTTTTATATAAATTCATTTTTTTCGATTTCATCATTTGATATTGGACTAGTTTTAAAAAAATCTCAGTATTGATTTGACGCTCAATTTTGCTATCGTCTATTTTTGTTATTATATAGTTAAATAAACAATAGTGTAAAAAACAAAACAAGCTATTAAACTCGATGGAGTCCATTACCTAGTTTGTGAGTTTAACATGTTGACTCGGTTACCCAATTCACGGGTTTAATGGGTTAGCTATCAAACCTGATATGTTTTTTTTTAGTTTCTGATCTTTTAATTTTTCTAATTATTTTTTTTATTTCACTCTTATTCAATATAAGATTAGTTGAGAAATGGAATTCATGGTTTATTTTTTTCTACTTTTTATAGGGTTATCACGATCTCAAATAAATATTTATTTAGGATTGATGCTCGATTTTAAAAGCATATAATGTTATCATAAAATTAAACAAAAATAATTTACAAAAACAACAAAGTTATTAAACTTATTTAAGTTTATAACACAGATCATAAGGTAACGAAAGTCGATCTAATCTGGTATCGTCTAAATAAAAAAAAAATTGTCTTAAAGTTTTTTTAAAAAAACTATATCATATTTTTAACAGTCATCCAAGTTGTCTTTGGACATATTAAATTAAATAATTTACTTTGAATCAGCTCCCACACAATTTAATTCGAAACTCAAGCTAGGCATGAAGTTAGAATGACATGTTTTAAAATTTAACTGCTTGACTGGATTCAATAATACTACCAAAAAAATTCTTCATAATACTAATATTTTTTCATGTTTAGTTATATATATATAAGGGAGTGTGGAGAAATGAGAAGGGTCAAGAGCGTGTTGGGAAGTAGAAAAGGGGGAATTGATGAAGTGAATAAACTCTGGTCAAAAGGAGAGATGAAGTGCGGAAGAAGTTTGTTTTGTTTACTTCTTCATACCATTCTATGCCAACTCCCAAGACGGCACGGCTTCTGAAAATTCGGGTGCTTTGGGTTGAGGGGTTCTGCTTGCCTGCTCTCCTCCGGTCAATCTCAATCCCCAAAGTTATTTTTTCTACGATTTGACAAGGTCAATTATACACACCAAGAACCCACTAGTATAGTTTTTAACTGAAGGCTAATAATATTGCAAATACCCATGGACATACTCGTAGAGAAAGTGCCTGTGCGCGCGTACACACTGAAGAGAACGACTGTATGATCATTTCGGTTTATGCACCGGTTGCTTCTTGTTGAAACAAGCTCCTCGTGCAGCTCGGATCCTTAAGTATATATCAAGCCATGAATTCTTCATTTTGTTTTACATGCGTAAAGGTCGTCGTCCTCTTTTAGTTTAGATTGTCGATGATTTACACTACCATGGCTTAATATCAAAGTCAATTAAGCAACTATGCTTGGGAGTCTTTTTACCTCAATAGTGAGAGCTCTCCCCTTCATTGCTTTTCAATGAGCAGCGGATAACATTTTCCAGCCATTCATCCTTCAAACCCATAAGCAGATTGGCAAGATTTTAAGAATTGGTTTCGTTGTTCTGTTAGATTGCAGTGCTCAAATACTTGCCACTGACGACAGGTTGAATGGATTTATTTGGTCAGACATTATTCTGCAGACTGCAGATAGTACAGTGTTCTCAGGATAGAAAAATATGAAAATTGACTGCGAATCATTCTTGGTACGTAGTTAGCACAGCAGATTTACATTGAAAGCCAGTTACCAGAATGGTTTAACCCATCTAAACGGAAACCACTACAATTGTTGCTTTCAATTCAACCTGGAACTGCTTGGCTACATGAAACATCAAGAAGAAAATGGAGAGATAGATACAGATTGTTTGAAGCTTCACCTTCGGCCGAAACCCATGATTAGACGGGAGTTAATGGCTAACTGAAGGCACATGGTTCATCTGAAATGTCATCAAGCGGTGGCTGGTACAGTTTCATCGTCATTGACCTCAGAAAAGAAGGTGTCCTTGAGAAGATCGGAAGCTGAAGGTCTTGCTCTTGGCTCAGCTATACACTTCAATATAAAAGCCTTGACTTCAGGATCAGCCACCTTGTTCAAAGCTTGAGGCTTTACTCCAGAGGTAACCTTCTTGTATATCTTGGCAACATTATCACATTCACTGTATGGTATCTCCATCGTCACCATTTCAAGCAAACACATTCCGAAAGAGTAAATGTCCACCATTTCAGTGTAATCTTCTTCATAGAGTTCCGGTGCCATAAACTCTGGGGTGCCTAGTATCGAATGTGCAGTATGGCTTTTCCCCACTATTGTTGCAAACCCCAGATCCCCAATTTTCACCTGATACGCAGAATTTATACTAGTCTTAAAAGGCCTAGCTTGCACACATCTAATTAACTTGCACAGATAAGATATAGCAAAAACTCAACAACCTCAACGAAAAGAATCCGAAACACAATTTAAAAAGAAATTAAATACCTGACCACTGTTTCCATTGACGAATATGTTACTGCAATTCAAATCTCTATGAATGACACAAGGATCATGCGTATGAAGAAATTCCAGCCCCTCAAGAACTTGCTTAGACCACTTCTTCAAAGCTTTCAAAGACACATGGCGATGTTTCTTCCTGTAATCCCTCAAGTTCCCAGAAGTACAAACCTCAGTAATAAAATTGAGGGAGGTATCCTCTTCATCCAACCAAACACTATAACAAACAATGATGTACTTGTTCTTCAATGTTCTGAGTAACTGAACCTCGGAGTGAAGCCGATTGATGAGCACAGGATCCTCTATAAAATTTCTTAACCGCACCTGATTCCAAGCCACCTCAATCCCTTCGTGTTGGTCGAATGCCCTGTATACCTTCTTCACTGCACCTGCACCTAGCAAATCATTGTACCGTCCGAACCGACCGGTCGGATCAACCTCCACGAAAGGTTCATCGTCTCTATCAGATGTATTGCTTCTTGCCGCCGGCATCTTCAAAGACCAAGCCAATTAATTAATTAATAATCATTAAATCAAATTAAGGTTTGGGTGGAAACAGCAAAAATAAAAGAACATGCATGAGATTGAATTGAGCAGGCGCTTCTGCTGCTGCTGATGATAATACATGGAATGCGAGTTAGAGGGTGGGTGACTAAGTGAGCGAGATTAGATAGAGTACCTTGCTTGAGTTCGTCGTGACAGGAATCAAACACGGAGGGAGGCGGGGAGAGGCCGAGAAGATGCTTCAGATATTTATACTCGCAAAGCGGTTTACGCGGGGTATCAGTTTTTCTTGTCAACGACGTCGTTCTTAACTCTTGTTTCGATTTTTCAACGACGCCGAACCATGACTACTTATTGACATGAGCAAGAGTTCACGACTTCACGTTTTACATAGCAAATTGGCCACGTAAATGAAACCACAAAATAATAATATTATTAATGTTGTTATTAGCAAGACATTAACCTCTCTTGTTGCCTCTTTACAAAATAATTGCAAGTAAAAATTGATGAAAATGGAGTGATTACTGAAAATAAGTTTAAAATATCAAGGTTTTTACGGTTATTTTTCAAAATAATTTTCGTTTCAAAATACATCAAAATAATATTTATTTTAAAATTATTTTTTATATCAATAAATTTAAAAATATAAAAACAATAATTTTAAATAAAACAAGTAAATTTTCATACATCCATGCTGGAATTTTTGAGAGGTGCCACGCCTCTCGCAGGGGAAAAAAAGAGATCAAAATCATCAATTATTGGCCGATTTTCTGGCAACAGAGAGCTGGCAATGCTAGCTATCCAGCGGAAAAGCAAATTAAACCGATGGCACATATGACACCCGTGTTGTGATTTATTTTACATTCATGACTCTGGACCTCTTTGAGCTTTGTTTTCCTATCAGTAAAAAGCAACGGGGCTGGAACATGGAACCAAGCATGTTCATTACCCTTCCTTCATGGGTTACCCGTGCTTGCCCATTGCCCTGGAACCGAAACATTAAATCTCACTATCCCTCTCAGCTACTTGATGTTTGCTTGTCCAACAAAATCTAAACTTTCTGGAAGAAGGACAGCATCATGGCTATGCTGCTTAGATTGACAGCTGCATGTTGTCTGAACTGAACCTGAACATGACAAATGACTAGCCCTTGGTCACCAGGAAAGTGCATTGCCTCCGGATCCCACTAGAATAAGTAATGCCAATCGAAATATTAACATTTCAATGATGGCGCACAAAGACAGGCTCCTAAGAATTTTATTAGTTTGTAAACATTAAGCACTGCAGTGGATTGACGGTGGAGTCGATTTCTAAATTTATCATCTGCACAACTATGTTTGGTAAGTACTAAAACTCTAATGAGTGAAACGTAAACTTGAAAATGTGATGTATTGGCCTCTATCAAATAACAAAATAACTAGAATAATAAGTTGATCCAAAATGTGAATCCAGTTAGGTGTCTTCAAGAAATCTTAATTGCACATCAAATAATTCTTTGTTTTCTGCTATCCTCAAACTTATTCAGCACACCAAAACTGAGAATTGAAAATGTCTGACGGTATTACAAACACAGCAAACTTGAATACTAGACATGTTTCCTCCAAACCACGCACACAAAGAACTTGCAACATGAATACTAGAAGGATTGAATACTAATTTGCAACATGAGACATCATAATTTCTTCTTTTCATTAAGCTCACAAGTCATATATAAACAGAGGAAAAAGGAAAACAGCGGCAATGGTGCATGTTTCCTCACAAAGACAATGGTGCATGTTTCCTCAAAAACATAAGGTATCATAAGAGCTAATAAATTATGCCACTAAACAAATGCTTGCCAGCTTAGAGCATTAACAAAAATATTACAGTTTACCAAGGAGGATTAGAATTCTCCCTTACAGAAGGTGACCTGGAACCCATGCTCCCATCTCTTCCAAACCTCGAGATACTCCTTCCACTCTTAGGAGTACCAACTCCAGGGCTTGCCCCTCTATAACTGGCACGGAGGGTTTCATCTACAGATGACAAAGACCTAGAAATTGCCTTCCTCACAAACTTCTGCGCAGCAGGAGAAAGTGTCCGTGCACTTGGACTAGCACTCCCCCCTCTACTTGGAGAGGGCAAAGGTGGTTTTCGAAACATCTTTGACTTCTCCCTCAACCTCCGTGCAGCCTCCCTCAATAATGAATGGGCCTTCACATCCCGTGCAGGTGGATTGGGAATTTTAAAATGCGGCCCATTGCTGCCGCCGCCAATATCAATAGGAGTATCTTCAGGTTCCAACCTCAATGGTGTCCCTTCAATCTCACCCCAAGTAATAAATGGCGACTCGTCAACTCCAGGAGCTGGTGAGGGTGTCCTAACAAAACTATACCCATCATCTGCCTTCTTCCCTGTTTCCACATAAAGCCTCTCTGGCATCCTCCTTAAATCCTCCAAATCATACTTCTTCGCCTTATCCCCATCTCTATCATACATGGGAAGTGGAGTAGCCCCAACTACTGGAGTATAAATCACCTCAACAACACCATCATCTTTTGGCCTAGTATCCAACATTTTACCATGAAAACGTGTATTAGACATGTTAATTTCTCTAGTCAAACCCTTCAATCTCACAGCCCGTTCCTCCTCGGTCAATGGAGCCTCACCCGTATCTGCCGGATGATACATTAGCAAATTCTTCGCCGTGTACTTCCACCCCTCCAATGTGCTCGGAGGCTGATCGGAGGTTCCAAAACCATCCGTAATCCTATCCCTCTTTGCATCCCCAATCAATTTAACATCCTTCTTTTCACCTTCTAAGAAGTGCCCATATCTCTCTTTCCTTTTCCTATTCCCTTTCTCTAATATCTTCGAAAAACTGTCATTATCCTCACTCGTATATCTCCTAAAAAAATCATCTAAACCCAAATTCTCATCAACAGCATTTTCATTTTCATTCTCATTCTCACTAGACTCTGCATTACTAGATAATCCCCTATCCATAACAACGCTAGGTGTTTGCATTCGGCTATCAAACTCATCAAATTGAGTGAAATTACCAATAAAAGCAGAACCTGGGGTTTGAGTTTGGGTTTGATTTCTAGCCCGATTGCTGCCATCGGAGTGGATATTTTTTACCATCTTGCCACGGCGCTCCATAATCTTCAACTGGGCATCTCGAATTTGGATCGGGTCCCCCGTTTTCATAGCTTCCAGCCAATCAAAACGGTCACGGAGCTTCGTGATATCAGGGAAGAAGTCGCGCTCGATGATTTTCTCGATAGCGGCCACATAACTGTCCTCGTCGAGAACTGTGGATCGTTTTCTAGGATATATCGGGGTGTTGTTGATTGAAGAGACATTGTAGGAGATTTGAAGGGTCCTTTCGGGATTTGAAGATGGCGACGGAGATGAAAGGTGGCGTGGTGAGTGCCCTGGAGAGAGCAGCATGGTGGATTTATAATGAATTAGGTTTAGATTTCTGTAATCGAATTTGGGAAATGGTTAGGGTTGGGTTCCTTCTGCTTTCGAGAATCGAAGGAGAAAGGGTGCGGGAGAATTTAAGCGCGCGTGATAATGATTCCTGTGTGTGTCTTTGGTTGGTGGTGTTGAAGAGAGTTGAAAAGTCCGCGATCCAACGGTTATGATGAATTCCTCATTAAATAAAGGACATGTCCGATCGTCGCCTTCAAGGGGGGGCACGCATGTCAAGTTCTTGATATCCAGCGGCCAAATGGAAAGGGTAAAGTTCATTTTGGCCCTTCTAGTTTCATCGACCTCATGCTTTGACTCTTGTGATTTAAGAGTTTTCAATACTACCTACCCTTAGTTTTCAATAATATAGAAGTATAAAGTTTAATTTAATTGAAAGTGATTTTTTTTTATGATTCTACTATGACAAAATTATAGAAAGAATATTGTACAAACAGAGGCGGAAGGAAGGGGGGCAAGCAGGGGCTAGGGGCCCGGGCCCCCCTGAAATATTCTTCCTCTGTAATATATATGGAAAGTAGTGGAGTGTTCGCTTCAGATTCCCTCCATTTTCACTAGATTATTAAATAATGTGTGCCTGTATCTTTCTAGACAATTCATATTAATAATATATATATATATATATATATATATATATATATATATATATTAGGTAATTAAGCGTGGAGGAGGTTTTTTATTTTACAAAGGTGAGTTTTCTTACTATAATTAAGTGTGATTTTTCAATTTGATTTTTTAAAAATTAATTTACGTAGCTCTAATATAAATCCTATAAAGATAAAATTATTACTTTGCTCAATAAATTCTGCAGCCGGTCAAAAAAAATAAATATAAATCATAAGTAAAATTGTTCAACGGAAAGATTGAAGCAGAGCTATCAATTAATTTATTTTTCATCAAATAAAATAAGGTAACTTAAATTTAAAATCTATTTTTATTTTGTTTTGAGATGTTTGTTAATAATTTGATGAGGTTTTTTATATATATAATTCTATCATTTTTGCTTTATTTTTTTCTCAGATCTGCTAATTTTACCAATTGTTTTTTGAATTCTTGTTATAGTGCTTTTTTTAATTAATTAGATATATTTTATTGGTTTGTTTTGAT
>Ga0307518_10000337_pt1 | contig 35294 bp, 46 predicted proteins | sample 25_EM_MG_FD_203889 | JGI IMG/M metagenome (GOLD analysis project Ga0307518, IMG submission 203889) | Populus trichocarpa ectomycorrhiza microbial communities from riparian zone in the Pacific Northwest, United States - 25_EM | ecosystem: Host-associated > Plants > Roots > Unclassified | place... | reverse complement strand
TTTGTGACTGCCGACTGACCATGAGTGCCGAAACTGTTGTATAGGATAGTAGCTCCTCAGCTCTGTGCAGCGTGTTTGAATTTGAGGCAAGCCCATCATGCAGGAGCCCATTCCCTTCCCACCGCCCCCAGTGTTCGAGGACAGCGTACATGATCCTGTTCTTCACGTCTTTGACAGCGAAGTCGTCATCCCCCTCGGTGGCGAGGAGCCACCAACATTTACTCCATACGAGGCCTCCTACTTCACTTCTGGAAACGGGTCGGTAATCTCACACGATCCCCACCTCAATGAAGATGGTTTGTCACTCCATACATGCAGACACTGACTTACTCCTCCACAGGGGAGGCACTTTACCGCTTCCTACTCTCCCAAGCTTCCATCCCACCCCAGCTTGTCCTACACTGCAGTGGATCTCACGATGAGACTCGCACCCACACCATCCACCGCGAACACAACGGACAGCGAAGGATGGAAACAGAGGAGTATACGGAACGCGTCGTTGACTTTGACTTCAAAATAGACGTTGGCCAGTATATCATCGGAGACCCAGTACATTGGTCCGTCGCAGACTCTGTCCCCACGTATCGTGGACGCATGTTCCGCGAAGTGGGAGTAGACAATGAAAGACGCAAGGCTACCAAATCAGAAAGGAAGGCCGCCAAAAGTTGGGAGGACGAGCGTGCCCGCCGGGGATTTCCTCCTTGGATTGGTAGCGACTATGCGTGGAGACTAGATCAACCATCCGTCATGCACACAGACAGTGTCTTAAAGTCGTCCTGGACCCTTCGCTGTTGGGCTGATGACTATTGTTCCAGTAGGAAATTCCTCAAGGAATTTGACTATGAGAAGGTCTGTCAATTATTCTCCGATTACCGACTTCCTAAACAAGATCTCAGGTCGTCTATGGGTGGAATTTCGACGCCATCATAACCGCAACCCAATCCCTCATAAACTCTACTTATTATGGGGGAACCGTTCAAGTCCGTTTCGAGACGTCGTACTCATTGCTTTCTGTTCGCTCAAAGAACCGCCTTTCACGGGCGCTTTCTAATGGCTGGATCAAGTTTTTACTCATCATTACTCTGATATACCCATTTTTGTGGCTCTTTAAACGATTCCACCACCGTGGTGGCGGCAGCTGGAAAGTCTGCGGTGGTGCATATGCACTCAAACGCATCGCACAGTCCACGGAGATCAATCCTCCTGTGAAGTATGCTGAGAGTCCCTTCCAAGGCGTTGCCCAAGCATCAGGAACGTTGGATCCTTTCTGTCAGCCTATGGGAGGTTCGCTAACACCTGAGACCACGAGAGTTGAAGGGACGAGGGAAGGGGAGTGGTTCAGACAATGGGAAGGGACGATCTGGCGAGCTATTTACAACCGTTTGCAAGATGCACAGCCACTAGTCAGACCGGATAGTCTTCCGAACTCGATACCACAAGCTGCATTATTGGATGGCTACTGAGGATTTCGATTTGTTTTAGTTGTCTTGTCTTGTTCTAGGGGTTATGCAACTGTATAATTTGGTATCACCCTATGCTATATGTCCCAAAGGGAACCAACGGATCTATAATAAAAAACTCCTGTTCCTTTGTGCGAATATGGTGTTGTCTGTCCACACACTCGAAACGCCAACATGCAGCCTGCCAGACTCAGGAAGGCTCTCCCGGTCAAAATCGGAGTAATCGTCTGTTTCCAGCAATGCCAATGCTGTCTCCAAGAACCACATGTGCTTCTTGATAAAATGCACGACGATAGTGCCACCAACCCGTTTGTTTCGATAGCGTGTCATTGCCCCTTCTCGATGGCGCCAGGCATATCTGACGTCTGCCGCAGTGCCTGCCAGTGGAATCAGTCACATCATTTGGCAGTAAGAACTCGCCCCGCGAACCTTCGTGTAGTTTCGACATGTCACTTCCCTCTACAAGAGCTTCCACGCTCTCCAGAATGGCCAAATCTTGGGTCGGAACCTGATATTTCGCCCCGAACGTGGAAACGCTCGAATGGGCCCAATTGGACGGCGTCGGGAGACCCGGTCCGAGAATGGTATGCTGAATGGGTGAAGAAGAATAATTGCGAGAAGCCGCCTCGATGTAGGATATGACAGATTGTTTGATGCGTTCGACATGTGAAGGGAACAGGAATCCATGGGAATACCTGTGGTCCGTCTCAGTAGCAGAAAGGGAGTAAATAACCCTGCTTACACAGTGCTAGCACGGGGGTGGTCATATATCCAGCAACGCTCGCTAGCCCAGCGAATTTCGCCAGCTTGCGGATGTATCGTCATCCATTTCGCGGTCTGCTTGTCTTCGGCGCCTCGTGTAAAGCCCTTGACGACCGGATCTCTCGATACCCAGTCAACCAGACTCCAACTCAGACCATACAGTTCACCGGCCATGAAGCGCTCCTTCACAAGATAACCCCAGTATACAAGCGGGTCGTGCAAAAGGCTTGGATCCCGTTTAGCAGGCGAGTCGTTCTCATTGGATTTTGCAATCAGTTTGTCCCCCTCGATCGAAGCATTAACGTTAACCAGACTATATGGCGTATGACCCGTGGCGTGCAGTTCTAACCTCATGCGTGACTCCAGCTCTGCCAACATAACGAAAGCATCTTCATCCACTTTGATAACGTAGTCTGGACGCACCCACGGCTGGGGACGGCCAGAGGTATATTCTGCCCAGACGAAAGGTGAATCGTGAGGAGCAGGACGAGGAGGTTCTGTAGTCCAGTTAGAATAAGTAAACTCAGGGACAGGAACCGAAGTATTGAAGTATACGGGAGGCACCCATGCGTTTTGGGCGGCCCAAGTAAAGTAGGCGTGTGATTTTCCCGAGTTCATGTTCTCAGGACAGGGTAGAATGACAATATCATTGTACACTTGATACAAATAGCCCATCAGCAGGGCATCGAAGAGCTGTGGTTTCCCGTGCTTACTTTCCATCTCTGTTTGGATACGCCTTTCCCATCCTTTGCGAGGTTGACCTAGGATGAAACGGACGACTGTCCGTGATGTACCACGGCCACCGTCTCCTACGCCAGCGCCGTTCCGACTCCGGGGATGCGTGGCCCAAGTAGTCCTTATGAGCATCCTGCGTTCCAGCGCTGAGTCCATGGAGAAGACGCCAACGAACACTCCTGCTGGAGGAAATGTGTCTAAGTTGTCTGGAGGGAAACTCGGAGGGATTTCTTCGAGGAGGGGATTGATATAAGGATAAGGTAGCGTAGAGCGGAAATTTGGAGGGAGTGTAGTTGAGGGAGGGATGGAACAATATGCTTTCCAGGGCAATGGTTCTTTGTCGGGATTTAATACATACATAAGTAAAAGTGTGAGGGAGATGGCGAAAAGGGTGAAGAGAAGGAGGGCAAAGATCTGGGTGCCTGTGAGTTTAGTATGGAAAAGAGATATGACCGCGCATCCTCACTATGGTCAACGGTTGTCGAGGAAACAAAGAATGTCGGACAATCCTCCTCGCCGCTTTCTTGAGGGTCCTCCATACCGTGCGTTCGCGACTCCGCCTCCTCCGAGAATTAGGGTTTAGGTTCCACCAATTGCGCATCCCACCGCGGAAGGGAGGCTGTATTCCTCCTGGACTGAAGAGCAAGGGCGAAGTTAGGCCGCCATCTACCTCGGAAATAGAAGAGGAGAGCCTGTGTGATGGATATGAAGAAGAGGGAGATGGTGCACGAGAAGGGGTTGACGTCGTGGATGATTCTGAGGACGAACGGCCCAAAGCGGTGTCATCCTCAGTAAGAATACGATTGTCTGCTGGGGTAGCTGTGGCGACCCCCTCCTGGTCCGAGCTAGATAAGAACTCGTATGCTTCGTTCGACGGCTGAGATAGTCTGGAGGAACGACGAAACCCCCACATGAAGAGTGGGTCGAGAGCGAGCGTAGTAGTAGTACTAGTATGTGCCAAATTGGGACGGAAACACTGCAGAGTCGGGGCACGTGACTTCGTTAGTTCCTATCTCATTTCTCTAGGGGATTCCATTCAACTCATTCACCCCATGACCATCCCGCGGCAAGTCGGACCACTCCTTACTGGCTTCGTTGCTAATGTCAACAGCAGATACGAGTTCTACGAGAATGACGAGGCCCTCACACTCTCGATATTCGATCGAGGGGCCAATCCAGACGTGGTGTCCGTCAATCTCGAACCACGCAAGGTGTGCTCCAGACGGATCAGTATCAGTTGAGGCACCAATGTTTACCCCCTCCAAGTTAACCTACCAGAATGGCGATATTTCCCTGATTTTGCAGCCACTGAAAGGCCAGATCGACCCCGAGCAACGACACATTACCATTGGAAAAGCAAAGGTCGAAGTCAAATTGAGCAAGATCGTGCAAGGTCGATGGGGAGCGCTGACCGGTGATGCACCCGATGGTACGGGTCTATTCATCATCCGTGTTTCACGTCAATGACATCCCCGATCATTATTAGTATTGGCAAGCTATCCGCTGGCCTCTGCACCTTCTTCGACTGCTACTACTAAGAGAAAGAATTGGGAGGGTATCACCAAGAACATCCTTTCCTGCGAAAAAGAAAAGACTACAGAACAAGATCCCAACATTGGCGGAGACTCTGCCGTCAACACCTTTTTCCAGCAAATCTTCGCCAACGCCGATGATGACACAAGGCGTGCCATGATGAAAAGCTTCCAGGAGAGTGGCGGCACAACACTCAGCACCAATTGGGAAGAAGTAAAGCAGGGGAGAGTGGAAGGCAAAGCTCCTGAAGGAAGTGAGTTCAAGAAGTGGAATTGAGTAGGCTCATCGCGACCCTGGTGCAATCGACTCTGAAAAATTACTGTAATATGGGCCGCTTTGACAATGTAGAATTATAATGGGTAGTTGTTCTCATCTCGAGGATGTAAATGGACCTCACGAGAATGTTTTGGCAACATTGGCAGATTCGCAATCTTAGCAAACGGGTCTCGTGTAATAACCTACCCACGGAAAAATGGACATCGTAATGGCACGCACAGAGATGCTCCCATCCATGCTGTACGAGTATAAAAGATTAACTACGCAAAATACTGTTGGTCCTCACGGGCATAGCAAAAAGGGTGAAATTGGCAACCAAAATAACGGACTGTGAGCGTGAGCGGTTTGTAACATGGAGACTCGGCAACATACATTAGGTAGTTTTGGAGCGATTCGCCGAGGTCAGCCTTGACGCTGCCAGATTTTTTTAGCGAGAAGAAACTGAAGAGCAATTGATGATCCACCTGTTTGTGTTTTGGATTCTTCGAACACACGACGTAGACGCGCCCCTTCCTTATGACGATGCTACAGCCGTCACACATAACTTTGACCGAGGACCTAACTTTCATCCCCCTCGTCAAGATCGGATTGGACGACTGCACACAAGTAGGGGCAGGTAGATGGCCAGCACGTTGAACGTGCGGCAGCGCTGCAGCCCGCAATCGGGTGAGTAGTGGTCTGCTTGATGTGAGGAGTGTCCGCAACATTATTTCTGGCAGTGAGCCACTCGACTCAGTGCATTTGGACAATTCATACTCCGCTTCGGCATGTGTCGGCAAGTCCATCACAGGCGTGATTCCTCTGCCTGTCACGCTGTTTTTGCTATCTCAACAAATACTCTGTGAATCAACTTCGCAGTACCTAAAGGATACTTATTTCATGACATGTGACCATACAGAAAATTTGTTGTTAGGGAAGAAGTTGTCGTTTTGAAAACCTGGCCAACAGGCAAAAAAATATGCGCATTCAATGCATTAAGAGGGAATCGAACCCCCGGCGGGTCGATGGCAACGACCCAGGTTACCACTACCCCATTAATGCGACGAAAACACTGCGCATGACAGTCACCAACATTGCAGCCTTGCACAAGATCCACCGATCATGGTCATGTTGACAATGCGAGCTGCAATCGTACGATTGCCAGTTCGGACCCGACTTGGTTCCATATATACTGGGAGCTCGGGCAATCTCTTTCGGTTCCAGTCCACATCTTGCCCATCTCGTCCCATGTCTGAATCTCCAGCGGTTGTTGCAGCTCGTGCTACTTTGGCTAGTATTGATTTATCCAACTATGACCCAGAACAGTCCCGGCTGATGGACGAGAGATGTATTCTCGTCGATGAACAAGATAATGCCATTGGCGCCGCGGATAAGAAAACATGTATGTAACACGTTCAACTGTCCAGATTGCCGTGTATTGCTTGTGTACTGCTTGACGCAAATGATTTCTAGGCCATCTGATGGAGAATATCAACAAAGGTCTCCTTCACCGAGCCTTTTCTGCCTTTGTGTTTCGTCCATCGGACGGGAAGCTACTTCTGCAGCAACGTGCTAGCGAAAAGATTACCTTCCCTGATATGTGGACGAACACATGCTGTTCCCACCCTCTGGATGACTTCGAGGAGGAAAAGGTCGAGAAAGATCAACTAGGTGTTCGAGTCGCAGCCTCTAGGAAGCTGGAACATGAACTGGGGATCCCACAGAGTCAAACGCCCGTAGACGAGTTTCAGTACCTCACCAAGATACACTACCTTGCTCCCTCGGACGGAAAATGGGGGGAGCACGAAGGTGAGGATCATCTTCAGCTTCCAGCAAATACATAACCAGATAGGCTTGATCAGTTGACTATATCTTGTTCTTAACGGCCGATGTCACGGTTTCCCCGAACTTGAACGAGATTCGTGCCTACAAGTACGTTGACAAGGCTGAGTTGCAGCATATGTTTGAAGACCCCGGTATGTTATGCTCATCCTTCCCGTCGAGTCTGGTCGTTAAAACTTCATTCAGCAAACTCTTTCACGCCGTGGTTCAGGCTGATTGCGCGCGACTTTCTCTTCGGTTGGTGGGATGAACTGCTTAGACGTAAAGGAGGTGACGGATTGGTGTTTGCGAAGAGTCTTGCTGGTGTAGCAGACGGTTCCCGAGTTATCAAAATGGTTTAGTACCGAAAGGTATGAGCATTCGCGTAGATGGCCGATATCCTTAGAAGATACAGCCGAAGCATTTTAGCAATGGACGTGAAATAATTGACTGCTAAGCTCATGTGGAAATGCGAATGGAATGGAAAGTATACAGTACTTAGGTGACGAACATGACGGAGACGTGGCCTAGGGGATCCCTATAGTCCGTTCGAGCTCCGCCAGTCGAGAGCGACCGCACAGGAAACCTAGCTTCATCGCCGTTTCGAAGCCGAACCTTCAAGCTTCATGAACGCTAGTTTTGGCCTGTCACTTCACGAGTTATGTTATGCATGCACTAGCTGTGTTACTGACCACCATAGTACTCGTGCGCAGTCTTGGATTCCTCGTACTGATCAGCAATCTGATCGATCTTTATGGCACATCAACTCGAAATCTTGAAATCGGGCTCACGCGTGCAATTAACTCGCTTGGGAATTCATCTTGATCAAGCAGGCATTAGGGGGTTCTGTTTAGCAAGTAAAAGTACTCTCTGCGTTACCAGCATCCTTTTGTGGGTTGATGTGGGCGCAATTCTCGCCCGAAGTCCGCTCAATCTCAGCGCTCACACATCCTGTTTGAATGTAGCGTGGCGGATGTTCCTATGGTAATCTAAACCATTCGGAGGGAGCTATGCGTTCTGGTCACCCCATCGAGATCCACCGCGAGTGAATCAAGGGCACAAATATTGGCCCGGTCTTCTGTTTCCGCAGATAAGATACTTTTTGAGCTAATCTAGCACGACCACCTCTTACCTGTGAAGTTCTCTACCAATTTAGGCGGACACGCCGTGCTACAATTAGGCTCGTGGAACTGGCCAATGCCTCATGTTCTTATCATGGAACCTATTCACAGGAAAGGGGACCACTGGCAATGTAAGGAATGCGGCGTACACATAATTGCAGGATCAACATTGCGGCATTGAATGCATGTGGCATGCTAGAAATGGTCGAAAGTCTAGGCGAAAATAGGACTATATTAAGTAAAATGGATCTTACAATTATACCATACAGATGTCCCCAGTGCGACCGTTGGTCGCAAACTGCAATATATACTTTCAACTCCGGCCGTTCCGTGAATTGGTTCGCGAGCGTATGCGCGGTCCTCTGAAAACCCATATCTCTCTCCTGGTTCCAAATCCAAATATACCTACTCGTGGCAGATGAAGAGTGGCCTCGAGTTTATACCCCATTTGGCTTATTTCCTGGAACGTGTGCGAAACAAATACGTCTCTGTCCAGGTTGTGTGCTTGGGGAATGAATAAGATGAAAAAGGTGAGGGACAGTAAAGACGCATCCACAAACCTCCCAATGCATTTCGCTTCAGTTCGACTGTGTATATCTCCCCTTCACTCGCGGCATCATGAGCAATCTTGTATGGCCATGCAGTGCGTAAACGGGAACCTAGTTGTTCCCCGATACGACGCGGCGGTCGGATGAGGGTGATCTTATGACCCGATCGCGACAAATATGCCACGAAAAAGTGGGAGTCCTCGTCTTGTCTGACATCTTTAAAGATAAGCTGGGGGTACTGTAGTGGCTGAGTACGATGAGCTCAAGGTAGAACGGAAGGCCATACCGCATATCCGTTGTTTATCGAGGTCAGGTACTGGTATCCCTGTTCGTAAAATACAGTCAGAACCTCAAATATTGCACACGGACTGAACGAACACGGCGTGACAAGCAGTTGAATAGTTCTGATATCATTCTGTGAACACTTAAGGCGCATTAGCGGAGGTCGTAGGGCTGGGATACACTCTCACGTGAGGGCTTCCGGACCTGTTGCACTCCATGGGTTCTTGGGGAAAGTCACGCGCCAGGAATGGTTGGTTGTGATCTCAATGGGTACCCCGTGGGGCCACATAGGCAGTAAGCGTTCTCGGATCTCATCCAGGGTGTCCTGGTAGGCGATATTTCCCAGGCGGAGTTCATTTGACCCATGGAACGAGACAAACATGTGGTCTTGTTAGGTCCAAAGGGGTCAGGAGTGTCACAGGCAGAAAGAAGGTGCTAGTTACCAGGTAGAAATGCAGGATTGGAGTGTGTCCGTGTGCGGGTCATCGGAGCTAGCCTTTGGCGTACTTCTGATTCGGTTCTCGTCCTGACGAGAGGTGCCGCAGAGACAGAATCTGAGCGTGCTACATTCTTCTTCAAAGCCGGCTTCAGTGTTTTCTCTGAAGTGGGCGGGGGTTTAGCTGATGCAGTTCGCTTGGGTCGTCTGGTTTTCTGTGTGTCTGCATCTGGTGGTATGAAAGGAGGGTTGTGGCCATTGGATGGTAATCCCCCCAGCTGGGGGAACGCGTGCTTCTCTCTTAACCAGGGGTCCGTGTGGGAGGGACTCAAAGGAACTTGAGCGCTGGGGAAGTTGAACCGTGGTTGCTGCTGGGAGTAATGTGGAGGGATGTAGGTGTGGTATGGCTGACCATGGTACGGATAGTTCGCAGCAGGAAAGTTATTGTGCATGGTGGTGCTTGGGGTGCCACTGGGGGGGTGGAAGTTGAGAAGATCGGGCCTGCAATTTAATGTAGCACAAGGGAGAGTAAGGTCCATGGAACACACGAAGTATGTCCGCAACGTGTACACTCTTCATTGCCATTCCTGGCAGACGAGGGCACTATCAAGACGCCCACCAGTCACCGTCGTCCAGGGCTAGCCACGCTGGATTGCTCGACGCTCTCTCGATATCGCCGCGAAGACCAGTTGCTTGCCGTCGACAGTAGGACAAGACTCGGGGAGGAGGAAGCCAGTATGTGACTCGGAACCCAGGTCATGTGACCCATTTAAGTCTCTTAACGTCGAGACGGGAGAGTCGAAATTTCTACTTCGTTCGGTTGTGATGGCCTCGACGTTCTTCACCTGGCTGCGCTCACCAGCAGCCCGCGATTATTTCTTCAGTCAGTCACATCTATGTTATGTTGTTTCCATTCCCACAGCATACTCACCGCCTTCCAGGCACTCATTTCTGGGGACCAGTTCGTGTTTCTTCATGTCTGCATTCGTGTCCAACTCTCCTCCCAGGTCGCCAACTGGGGTCTCCCGTTGGCTGCAATGGCTGACCTGCGCAAGGATGAGGAAGTCATTTCAGGGACTATGACTACTGCCCTTGCGCTCTACTCGTACGTCCAATTTCATACCGGTGACACGTCATTTGACCGCAAACCTAGGATGGTTTTCATGCGCTTCGGTAACTCATCCTAGCGGTTTCAGTCATGATCACATTTATTGATATCTTCACAGCTTGGAGGGTCCAGCCTCGGAACTACTTGCTGTTTGCATGTCATGCTGCAAACGCAACAGCTCAGTCCGTTCAGGATGTTCGCTTCGTGAAATACTGGCATTTCGGCGGCCGGGAGAGCAAGTATGAACCGACCAGTGGTGATGTAAAGGGTCCTGTATCGGAGGCCATCGAAGCAGCGAGACAAGACAGTAAAATAGCTTCGGAGACTAAGTAGAGGACTACCAGGTATGCGTCTCTCCCTGATGCTCACTGTACCTTCCATTAACAGCAACCTGTCGAAGATACCCTCTGTAGCTAGCATATGCCCAACTGTCACCAAAATCCATCATCTCCGCCGTCGTGCCCCCTGTTCTTACCTGCCCGACTTTGAGCAAGCGCCTGGCGCTCATACATCTCTGCAATCTGAACATATTTAGATGACATAGTCCGACTGATTGAGGCGAACTCACTTGTTCTGGACCTGTAGCGTCGTCGGCCGATTTGTCGTCTCTCGCCCGAATGAAGCGGGGGAAGCGCAGTGAAACACCCCTTTCATCAACCTTGCAGCTTCCACTTGAGCCACTGTCACACGACGTGAAATTCGACCACCTACCAGGCCCTGAGCAGCGGTGTAAATCGGACTAAGGCTAAGATCCGCCGTGAGCACCTCCCACACCACCTTGGGCTCAAACCATATGTCAGGTTTCGCCCCGCCAGCCTTCACATCACCGCGTGGCTTCTGCATTTCCAGTGACCGGAGGGCATCCCAATGAGCCTGCAGTACTTCCTCGCTGAATCCAGTCCCAATCTTACAGATAGTTTGATACTCTTCAGAGTCAGCGTCGTAGCACGCAAGAAGGAATGCGCCGTAGACATTCGTGCGTTTACCTTTGCCGTAGTAACCTCCTACGACGACTAGATCGAGGGAGTCCCCAACTCCAGCAAGATAATCTTTCTTGAGCTGATGGAGTTGTCAAGGAAGGCAACGCCGTAGCGATGGAACTTACCTTTAGCCAGTTTACACTACGTCGGCTTGGCTCATAGTAACTGGCATCACTCTCCAACATTTTGACCATGAGGCCTTCGCACCCATCCTTGACGCTTTCTTCCAGGAATGCTTGGATCTCATCGGTCGACTCCCCGTCGGAATATTTAGCGAAGTCAAATTCCCCTGGTACGATCTGGAAATGCTTTCGCAGGAGTTCTCGCCGTTCACAGAGCGGCCGCCGAAGTAGGGGCTGGAAACATTCAAATTTGTCACGCCATGAAACGGACTTTGATATGCCCATACCTCCCCGTTTAAGTACAGAAGATCAAAGGCGAACAGACAGACACGGACTTGGATATCTTCAACTTTGACGTCCTTGCGCTTGCGCTTACTGAGCTCCTGAAATGGCATGAGCTTTCCCGTCGTTTTTTCGATGGCGACGGCTTCTGCATCGAGCACAAACGACTTCGTGTCCGGTTTGATGCACTTAATAGTACTTCAGGCGTGTGTCTGGCGTCAAACATCGAATACTTACATGTGGGAGTTGCTCCACCAGATCTGGATATTTCTTGCTCATGTCCTCGGAATTCCTGCTGAACACGCCAATGGTCCCATCCTCCAGCCTGTGGACTTGTGCACGTTCACCATCATACTTGTATTCGCAAGTGAAGTGTTTATTTTCGAAGCGATCCAGGACTTCACCGATGGCTTTGGTCGGCTTCGCAAGCATAGGTTTCAAAGGTACACCTGGTGTGAGTTTGCAGGTGTCCCGCAGGGTAGAGATCCCATGGGTGAGGAGAGCCGGTATGACGAGGTCGTAAGTAGGCAGTTCACTGTTGATAAGCGCTCAGCTTCCGTGTATGCCCCACGGTGAGCAGAACGGACCTATAAACAGACTTCATAATACCAGCGGCCTCTTCGAGACGACTAGCTAGCTTCTCCTTGCTCCACTTCTTTCCATCTGCAGGAAATGTCGAGCCCAACGTTGAAAACATGCTAAGGAGAGCCCACCTTTCTCCGCCAGGATAGCTGCATGAGCCAATGCAACAAGCACCGTCCTCTCGGCATTCCCTATTCGGAGTTTGCCTTCCAAGCTACGGACAATATATTTTGCCTCCACGTCCTTACACGCTGCAAGGAGCTTCGTGATGATCGAAACCTTTTTAGCTTGGGACTAACGGGATGAGGATTGATACACTTCGACCAGTCTTTTGCTTACTGAATGGCCAGTGGACTGCGCAATTTCTCGCAGGTTGGAGAAGACGAAGGGAACAGTTAAAGGCTTCGGTTTGAAGAGTGTCTTTTGACTGTTCTTGGAGTTCTTTGGAGAATATCATCATCCACATGGTCCTGTGCTAGTATGCGCTTACAAACCATTGCTACGAGACCAAGATCTCCGTCTTTCTTGAGTTCTGCTTTCAGAGTCGATATACTACGGCCGGTGGACTCGCTAATAGCCTTGATCAGAAGGCTCTCTCCGATTCCTAACTCCACACCAACATAGTCTGGACACAGCTTTGGATGATGTTAGTCTCAAATTGACTTGGTAGTATTATGGTGTTACCCGGTTGATGCACAGATAGACAGCTTGCAAAAGGGAATTTGAATCATTCTTGGCACTACGCTGAATGACAAGGAGGAAAAAGCTAGTAAGCAAAGAAGTTTTTTCCAAACGTTTCGTCGTGGCTTCAATGAGGGAGAAAGTGTTGGCAAGAGAGGCATACGGCACGCTGAGCAGAGGGTTGAGCATGATGTGGATGTATCGAGCGACACTGCATACGGGCTTCCTGCTTTCCAACCTCCTTTGATATCCACTTCGGCTATCCGTAGAAGAGCTTCTTCAGCGCTTAAGTACGGTAAGTCTCGCCGGAACAAGACGAGAAAACAAGGTCTTACTTCTGGGTAGCATCATCATCGTCCTCTGACTCGACTGGACTTTCGTCGGCCACTTCTTCTTCCCCCTTGTCTTCTTCCGGCAGAGGCGGCGGAGCAGCTGTCTTAATTGTACCCTTGACCTTGACATCTGAGGGTGGCGTACCACCCCTGGAACTCGGTGGTGCTGACAGCAATGTCAGAAATAGTATCTATGAGGGGGCTGGAGGTGCTCACCGGAGGTAGGTGGTAAGGACTCGCCTTCGTTCTCATCGTCCGACTCGACTATTCGTCGACGCTTGGAAGTAGACAGCGGAGGTGAAACTGCATGGTCTTGGTAAAGTATGGCCGTGAAAACGCGGTATATGGACGTACCTTCCCGTTTCGGCGAGGTTGGCCCCTTTGAATCTGTTCTTTCCGTCAGCACTTCTAGAGATTGCTTTGCGGATTACTGACTTGAACTGTTAGGTCCATTGTCACAGACAGCCTCTACCCTCTCTTCCTTCTCCTCCCTCGGTGGTGGTGGCTCTTTTCGCTTCTTCCCTTTCCACATCTCTGCGAGACTCGACTGCTGCGGGGGAGCTGGCTTGGCGTTTTTGGGCATCTCAAAGAATTTCCCTGCAAGCAGTGAGCAGGGAATACAGAATGTAGAAGATGGACAAGAGCACACCGAGTGTCTGCTGTCTGCCCATGAGCCTATACGTGACGCGACCGACTTGGCGCGCAATGAGCATGCGCGTGACGTCACAGGTCACAAGGTCACATTACTCACGTGCTTTTATCCGGCATTTGCCGGTCACTGTGCAGTTTCAGACGGTGGCTTGGCTCATCGTTGTTCTCCTCGTCCCAAAGAAACAAGCCCAACATGGCCGAGCAGGTTCACACACATCTGTTGTCCGTTCTGCAAGCTGCTGACCCTCCTTCAGATCGAGAAGGCTTACCAGAAGCAGCACCTTTTCCAAAACGCCAAATCACGCGGTATGAGAGCATATTCCATATCCCGAACTCAAGTGAGACTCATGTATGTTCTACTGGTGACCAAAAGGCGGCAAGTCAACGAAGGACAAGCGATGGTACAAGGACGTTGGGCTTGGTTTTAAGACGCCCCCCGAGGCAATCCAGGGCACCTATATCGGTATGGCGGCAGTGTGGTACCGTCTAAAGGAGTCTGATCCCAGCTGGCTGTGACAGACAAAAAGTGCCCATTTACCGGCAACGTTTCCATCCGCGGTCGTATCCTAACGGGTAAAGTTATCTCGACCAAGATGACGCGGACGATTGTCATCCGTAGGGACTACCTACACTACATCCCGAAATATCGTGCGTCTTATGGAAGCTTCCGACTGGCGAATGCTAACCAACTAGCAGACCGTTATGAAAAGAGACATAAGAACTTGGCTGCTCATGTTTCCCCCGCTTTCCGTGTTGAGGTTGGTGACACCGTGACAGTGGGTAGGTGACACGATTTTGCATTTGTCCGTATGCTTAGCCACCGTGCCAAAGGCCAATGTCGACCACTGTCGAAGACTGTTCGGTTCAATGTGTTGCGAGTGGCGAAGAACAAGGCGACATCCAAGACCTTTGGCAAGTTCTGAGGGCAGTCCCGAGTGTCGTAGTATTATTGAGCATCTGCATGCTTTTCCCTCTCATGTTGCACTATGGCTAGCATTCAAAAATGAGATCATGCGCTTCTATTCTGTTTGAGTAGCACGGTGCTATCAGGCCATAGTAGAGGTATCACGATACAAACAAGTGAACAAACAATGAAGTGCATGAACCGACATCGCGTGGTCTTGGCTTGGCCACATCCACTGCAACTCTCCTCCATCGGCTGTTTTCTCGACGTCCAAGCTGGCTCCAACACTCCTCTCTGTCCTAACCTCGAAGTTCTCCAGGTCAAGGGCTCCTACTTTACAGTCCCAGCTAGGCTCCCCTCCAGCGGAGTCCCAGACCCCATCGATGGGTCAACAGCAATCCAAAAAGTCCAAGAAGGGCGGCAAGGAGAAGGAGGTAGACATCAGCCAGGATGACCCATTACCTGACGTTTCCGACTCACCGCCTCATCCCAATTTACATCGGACAACAGGTCACCCCAATCTCGCCCAAAGCGCCGCCCATGAATATGACGCTGTGCGAAATGGACCACTTCCTGCTCTTCCGGAGCCGCACGACGGAATTGCAGGGGGAAACGACACTGGATCGTTTGGGTCACTAAACATGCACCCTTCCAACATCAACCTCCCCCCGAATAATGTCGTTTCTTCCTTGCACCCAGGCTCGGCGCCTTCGTATTCGACTCAGTCTGTGAAACCTTCTCCTGCGCCCCTTGACATACCCTCCACGCAAACTATTCTCTCAAATTCATTTCCTTCGTCTTTCACGCCAGGGTCGACTGCCAGCAGTTTCCCCCTGAACGATACTACGAGCCCTTCAGGGAATGGAGGGAAGGATAAGATAAAACCATTCGACATAGACGACATGATACAACGTCTTTTGGAGGCTGGTTACACTGGAAAGGTTAGCAAGTCGTTGTGTCTGAAAAACACAGAGATTGTGGCCATTTGCCAAACAGCCCGCGAGATCTTTCTCAGCCAGCCCACCCTTATTGAGCTGTCTCCACCCGTGAAAATCGTTGGTGACGTCCATGGACAGTACTCTGACCTCATACGCTTGTTCGAGATGTGCGGCTTCCCCCCCGCAGCAAACTACCTTTTCCTTGGCGACTACGTGGATCGAGGCAAGCAAAGCCTGGAGACAATTTTATTACTTCTGTGCTACAAGATCAAGTTTCCGGAGAACTTCTTCCTTCTTCGAGGCAATCATGAATGTGCGAACGTCACACGAGGTTCGTTGATGTTCGCCTAACTATCATGCGTCTTTAATGGTATTCATTCAGTGTATGGATTTTACGACGAGTGCAAGCGAAGATGTAACATCAAGACGTGGAAAACATTTATAGATGTCTTCAACTGTTTGCCTATCGCAGCTGTTGTCGCTTCAAAAATCTTTTGCGTACATGGTGGATTGTCACCATCATTACACTCGATGGACGACATCAAACGTATACAGCGACCCACGGATGTGCCTGATTATGGTCTCCTGAATGACCTGCTGTGGTCCGATCCATCAGATACCGCACTAGACTGGGAGGACAACGAACGTGGTGTCAGCTATTGTTTTGGCAAGGCAGTTATCAACGATTTTTTGGTGCGATACGACATGGATTTAATTTGTCGTGCACACATGGTCGTGGAGGATGGCTATGAATTCTGGAACGATCGGACTCTAGTCACCGTTTTTAGTGCTCCAAATTATTGTGGCGGTAAGTGACGGTACTTCCTTCACTGCGTTACACATACTCAATAACGTGCAGAATTCGACAACTACGGTGCTTGCATGAGGTCCGTAGATGATGATTTTATAGCCCTTCGCTTCTTATACTTGGTTTTCAGCGTATCGGAGGATCTGTTGTGTGCATTTGAACTACTGAAACCCCTAGATGGCCCTGCCTTGCGGAAAGAAATGACCAAGGCAAAACGGAAGAGGTATGTATCTTTCCATTTCCTTGGCAAATGTCACTGTAAAACCTGTTCTAGTTTAATGGCAACCACGACATGAATGTCAACGGCCTGTGTTACGCCACTTCTTGGAAGTATGGCTTCGCGACAAGCAAGCTATTCATCGGACCCATTCCGTCTATCGACCGCATCATCTCTACAGCATTGATGGACAGTGACATGTCACTGATCCCAACGTTTGCACTAGGCTGTTCTTACTCTCACTCACATCTTGATCGTTACCCATACACTCCTCTCCCTTTGAACCGCTTTGTCGTTGCACGCTCGTTCTGTTGGAGGTACAAATTTGTAATTCTTTACATTCGTCGATTCTTCTCTCCTAACGTACGGTTCCTCCTTTCCTTCAGCGTTCTCCGGGTCCCGCCCTTTGTCAATGGTTTTAGGATCAGTATTTAAACCATCGCATATTTGCTTGTTTGTGCTATATGGTATTGCAGCAACTTGAACACCAACCAGAATGAGGGGGATTACTTTTTATGTATTCTAGGGCTGCTCTAGGGTGCAAATACCGGATCACATCATGTCACATACAAGCACTGCAAACGCGCCAACAATCATGCCAGTTCCGATTAATCCTCCAAAGGTCAAGGGTACAGTTCCAAAGATCAGGTCCGAGAAGAGAGTGAGAACGATAGTGAGTAGGCTCCCGACAGATGTTACTATTGGACCCCAGATACCAAGAAGGATCTGCACATGAAGTGGATGGATCCGCGATCAGAAGGTGGGGTTACAAGGAGAGCAAGTAACAATTACCATAAACCCCGCATTGAAGATAACCCCTGATGCTGCGATACCCGCAATAGCAATCGAAACGTCCGCGCTGGTCGGTAGTCGGAATACTTCTAAACGATAATAGTGCAAAATAGGTATGGGTATCCACAAAACAAGAAGAGTGCAGATTCCGATGGCGGTAGTGATAAGGTTCGGATGTAACCCGAATGGTGGTGGGTATACAATGCCGCCTTTCAAAAGAGGTGCAGGGAATTCCTCGTCGACCACATCGTCTGCAGTAATAATTGATCGGTAATGCGATGGCTCCAACGACAATTCCGAGTCAGTGGGGAGTGCGACGTATTTCTTGTAGATGACTTGATAGAGTGCGTACCCGACAGAGGCGATGAGAACTAACATATCGCCGACGAAAGGTGACGCGATATGCACCGCGCTCGTTTGCACAGGCTCTGTGCTTGGTGGGGAGGCTGCGGTTCCCCCGTAAACGATGGTCATGACGCCCAAAGTTGCCAGACAAACTGCTATCAAGCGGATCGTTCCCCACTCCATACCAAGCAATTTTACGCTGAAAACGTATGTGAAGAATGCGTTGGCGTTCCATATAGCAGTTACATCCGTAACACTGGGTAGTGCTCAGCATAATGAGACGTATGAGGAGAGAAGTCATACGAAGCCAATGGAACCGCCGCGAACCAAAGCAAGCTAGGTAAACTGTAGAAAATAGAAAGTCCAATCATGACAAATGCGGCCTTGATAGTCGGAAATTTTCTATGTTGGATATCTGGGACGGACCCAGAAACCGAGGTCAGTTGACGCATTAACGCACAATGAAGCCCAGATAGTAGCGGTCGAAGCTCGAGATCGGTGGTTGTGAGCAAATAGACCAGATGGATGGGCAATGACACCAAGAACGATGAATGGACAATGTAGCTGTGTGTGCAGTGCATATTCAGTGACCAGGTGATATGTTTTTGGAGACTGCAAACGAACAAAATGAAATAAGACTGTCGATATTGCAAGGTGGTCTGCAGATACTGGAGAGAGCTTCAATGATGCCCATACAGAAAGACTTGAAACACTAACTTGTGTGATTTGGGTCTCTGCGACGAAAGCCAATAAGACAGCGACGAAGAGCACAAGTGCGCTCGTGCCACCCAGGCGGGGAGTGAGAGACAGTTCATGGTTGCTGGCCATGTTCTGCGAGAGAGTTCACATCTTTCCAAAGGATGGCAGCCTGACCCGGTGAACCTTTTCGGAAGGGTTAACGAATCACGTGACAATCGCAACACATCCGAGCAGTATCGTTCTCGCATTTCCATTCACCAGGTCCAAACCCACACACCACTTACTACGGACAACTCTACCCCCCGACGGGCACCGCCCATTTGTCGTTGCCCCAGCAATACCCAACTCTGACGCCACAACAATTTCACAGCAGGAGCATTCAAATAGCCCATCAAGTAGTACACAGTCGTATATTCAGCCTAATGATCCCTTATTTGATACTGCACATTACTAGCATCATTATATGGCATTTACTAATAGATTCTGTCCACTAAGTACAATATATTCAATAGACATTACTATTTCTTTGCACTGTGCAAGGCTTCCAGCGGGACTTCAAATTTTGAGGTGTGATCATGCGTTACATACTTTCTGTGACATTTTGTGATGGCCAACAAGTGGGGGAGGCAAACACCTTGGTAAGCGTTAGTAGTATTCAACGCACTGAAGCTTAAAAGCTACTACATACATACGCGAAGACATGTGCACAGGTACACATTTGGATACTAACTACGGATGTGTGTATCATGGTAGATTATGTATAGAACTTCCTGTTCTCGTTGGGTCCAAAGAGATCTGCTCTGATTTCTGGAAGCATCTGAGGAGTGAAGGGCCCGAATCAGAAAAAGAAGGCATCGCGTTGGTATTGCAAACCTTGTCTTCAAGAAGCCTCAGACGCTCGTTTAGCGTATTATCGATCGTTATTCGCTTGTTACCGTTGGCGAGCTTGACACCACCAGCGCTAGAAAATAATACGTTCATACTTACAACACTGTTGGCTCAATCACTCCATGGACATACCCGCCACTGTTCAGGGTTGCTTGCACCTCAAGCGCAACAACTCGTCCACTTATGTGGGTATACGTTTCGGCGGCCGCAGCTCCTGCTTTGTGCACGAGTTCGACATCCTGTTCACGGGAAAAAAGAGTTACTTTGGGCTCCAGAAGTTGAAGATAGCCCTGTAGAATGGCACCCTCGAGGAATTGCGAGTATCGACCTTCATCCTCCTCGAACCTAGCGACCTCCTCCCGTGAGATCTCGAACAGACTCTGTAACTGTTCCTCTCTGCGGTGGAGAATTTGCAGACGCGATTTGTTCGTGAGGTTTGACTGGGCACTGCGAGAGTGTAAACGGTCGAAATCCAGTGTGGCATTAATGATCACGAACATCTTTTGTGCAGTCTCAACACCCTTCCGCCTCTTTTCATGCAGTGCATCGATGGATTGTTGTTCTTGCTTCACGAGTTTGGCCTAGCCAGGTCCAGTTCAAAGAGTCGTCATAAAGTGGGTGACGCTGGTGTACCTTTTCGATAGCAAATTCCTCATCGGCTTTCACTTTAATCTCTCGTGCCTTCTCCATGGCTTCTTGTTTGATGAAGGCGACCTGTAGTACGGCTCAGTTAGATACACGGAGCCGAGGTATCGATCCAAGCGACATCTACCATCTTGTTCATCTCGCTCAGAACCTCATCATCGTTGAGTGGTCGTGATGCCATGGTGCCTGCAGTATCGTTTTTCCAGCTGTGTCGATTGCGACGTGTTTCGTCGTAAGGAAAAGAGTGGTTCAGTAGCCAGTTGTTACAGCCTAAAGGAGACCACACTTCGCCCCCTGCTACTACCAAATTTGGACTACAAACGCAAAGATCCCACGAGTATGAAGGCCACTCCAGGAAGAAAGGCACAATCGACTCATGAAGAATCTGGCTCGAAGTTACTCTCAGGGAGTACAATACTCCAGCGGGGTTACTTCAACGTTCTATATTGTATTTTGTCAAGAAGAACGACATCGTTTTTGTCTCAGGGGTGTTTGGTCAACATGGGGTAATTTTAAGTAAACTGGGCTGCCCTATTTAATCCGAATGGTGATCTGACCATAAGACTTTTCTTGATGGAGCTGTACCAGATTCTTCGTTCCAAGCACTAGACGGTAAAGAAATGGATGAGATAGATCCGGTGAAACGAAATGCAATGCGGTATGAAAGTGCTCGGCTTACCGAGACAATGATACAATGCAGCTGCGGCGACGTGGGCGGTGCTTGATGCCTTTGGCATCACATCATCGAAAGTGAGATATAGAGACGAGCCCGAAAGGGATTGGTACTGCATTCGTGCATACCTACGGGCGAGTAAGACAAAGAATTTGTCATGACAGGGTGCCAGACTGACTCCAAGAAATTCGACGAATTTTTTTCCAGCGCCGGGAGGTTGGCTTGACCCTTCTGTGGATCATGTAACATCATCACGGAATCATCCTCCGGAACTAGAAGTAGGGTGAGATAGGAACTCGAGCAAAATAAGATCGGTTCTGACCATCAAAAGCGAAGTCATCATCGATTCGAGAGCCCTGAAAAGCTACCACAGGGGATCCAATACTGGGCCGCAAACTTCCAGTGGGTAGGGAACTATCTCTGCGAATCAACGAGTTTCCACGGAGTCGAGTCTCAGCATGATCTACGCTCATCTTGTCGCCATCCTGCAGTCGAAAGCTACCTTCCTGTCCAATTTCAGAAGTGCTCTTTCCAGCATGATCCCAAGGAAATAGGCCACTTCGCCTTGAACTCAAGGAATTGTCGACCACAGCACCCAGATTATCATAGAGGGCGGATGGTGGGCGAGAAGCATGACGGCCTTGCCCAGGTTCCTGCAGAGCTCTAGTATTTAATTGAATCTATCGAACAAGAGAGTACCTCGGATGATCGTAGCCTGCTCCCATCCATATCAAAGTTAACTGTCAAACGGGTGAACATAGCAGTAGTGCACCGTTTGGTGCGACCTACTCTCGGGATCGTAATCAAATGCAAAGTCTATCATATCTGTTTCCAACGGCGCGGATATGGCAGTAGGCGAATCACCAGGTGCAGGCACTTCTTGGGCGCTTTTCGGGGAATTTCCTCCGAGGGTGGGTGTGGCCAAAACATCAATTTGTTTCTTTGCGCAGTTCGTTACACGGTATTCATCTGCGTAACCATCAGTAGCACTCTAATAGGAACCGCTTGAGCGTACCAGGCACATCCGTATGGCAAGAGCGAGCTTCAACCTGCATTTTGTAGTGGTTGATCCAGAAGTTGGCAAGTTCTTTGGCGTGTACTATAGAAACATCAGCCGATGGAGTTGTCACCTTCATGACAAAGTACCATTGTCAGGAGCACTCCAAAGGAGATCGTGAATGAGACTTGCACGCTCCTTTTCGACTTTTTTGATGTGCAACTCCCGCCGGATTACACCTTGTCCTTCCAAGTAATGCACCCGCGCAGTCTTGGAACGTAAGATTACTGCCCATATCTCAGTGATTTTCTCCCCACCTTTAATTCTTCATCGGTAAGCTCGATTCTACAATCAAGTACGAGCCTCGCACGCTTCATCTTCTTCGGCAGTGCTGCTTCATCTCGACTAGCGCCGTCTCCACACTTTACCTGAGGTTTTTCGGGAGATGTGTGGCTAGATTCTACGCTTTGTAAAGGTGGGCTGATGGGAGGAAGTTGCGCTGCTAACAGGTAAAAAAAACTGGGTAGCAGGGTCGCTACCACCCACCTTGCTGGTCCTGCGTATCTTGATACAAGGACTCGGAAAGGGCAGGCTGCAAGATTTCTTGGGGAACCATCTCGGCGTCATCGTTTACATGCATATCGTAGTCTATATCAGCGGCGGAGTATCCAAAACCAGTTTGTACCTCGTCTGGATGAATATCTCTGGGCCAACGTCAGCACATGATAGTATCACGGAATAAACGCTTAACTCTTCCGCATTCTGCTTGGTAGGAATGGCACCCCATTCCTCTCCCAATTCCATCACTAAGTCATCTCCGATACCTTCGTTCATGTCCAAACCGTCGAAAGGTTCAAAGAATGCGTCATCAAATCTGAATCCACCTGTTTCGGAGGTAGAGTTGATTGCAGCACCCTGTTCACCAAATGATGCGTCAAATGAGTCTGTGGTGAGGAATCCATGATTTTCATCCAGAGTGTGCATATTGACACGGGCTGTTTCCGTGCCCAAGGGCGGGATAGCTGACATTTTGGCCTTTCGTTTTCCTTTCTGAGGTTTTGGATTGTACTCGTCGTCGGATGAAGCGTCGGCTGAGGCTACAGGAGCATCTGGGAGCGGTCTGGTGATTCACTCAATCCCAAACGTAGCGACTGAGGCCATACCTTCGAAAGTCAAATACTCGCTCCAATTCTGCAGTGAGATGAATCGGGAGTTGAACCACGCCGGTGCGACTATTGGCTCACCCCTATTACATTGTCCAGGTCTATTGCGAATGCCGCGTCTGGGTCAATACGTAGGGTAACGGCAGACGACCTAATGGGAAGGGATGTATCCTTGGTATAAATAATTCGACAGTCATCCTACTTTACGCTGGGCTGGGCCATCTGAAGCTGGGCTTCCGACGTCGTTGCTGATCGAAATTCGTCAATCACGCGTTTGAGAGAGTTGAAGCATGTCGTGACATCTGTCATGAAGATATCTTGCTTGGCTGTTGGACTATCAGCTAATAGAACCGTTCAGCAGAAGACGCTACCCACCTTTGTACACACTGCACTCAGATGCAGGATTTATTTTGGGTCGTATAGTGCGCCATTACGAGTGAGCTTACCGAGCAGCTCCAACCAAGAGGTTACTCGAGAGGCGGAGGGCCAGGGGCTCAACTGGTGTGGCAATAAGCTCACACAACTGGGTAATGTCAGCGGACAGCACAGAGCGTTTGGGCAACTTTCTGAAGGCCGATTTGGGACCGAGAGTAGCTGCAAGCCTGCACTCACGCCGTTAGTTGTCACAATCAAATTTATTGAGGGGAAACCGATAGGTACCACAATAGACCAAATCCACTGTCCCGCTTTGAGAGAAGGTCTGGGGAGAAAAACATTGCGTATCTGAAGGCAGTAGGACTCCTGTGAAACGAGTTCATCGCAAATACGAGGCGTACACGCACAACCAGAGGATGGTGAGGAGGACAAAAAGAGGGCAAACAGGGAGCGAAGTCTCGAGATCTACTGGAGGCGTCGAGATATTTGTATCTATCTGTGTCAACTGGCCATGAGCTCGAAGCTACGAAAGAAGCCATGCAAATCAGCCATGCAACGTCCATTTCACACTCTTATCCATCGCCTGCTATCGGCGCCAAGAAGCCTCGCAAATAACTCATCGCGGCTCCCGACCCAATGAAAATTTTCTTCATTCTCTTCGCCATGGGCTGGTACCCAGCAAATGACAAGCCCTTTCATGTGACTTGTCTTTTTCACTCCCCGAAGCTGACTACGGGGGATAACAAGCTTCGGACGTAGAGCGGTGAGCGACGTGAAATATATCTCAGAAGGAGTTAATGTGATCAAACCCAAGGATGAGGAGTGTTGAGCAGGAAATGCTAGGTACAGATGGTTTGGTTTCTCACGTACAGGCGTAGTGACATATCAAACTTACTGTGTGCATGTTCAGTATCAGAGCTATGAGTGGTCGATTGCTTCTCTGGTGACAGCTTGTCCAGCACCGCCTGCGTTAAGAGTCAACTGAACGTACGATGTATGTAGGACGGGTGAGGCAACTCACGCGACTTATCGAAGAGATGGGCTTGTTGTCTTCTAACAAGGATTTGCCTTGGGCAATCCGTGCACCCCACTTTTTCCAGTCCACCCCACCCTTTTCTTCTGGTCTTGATTCGTCAACATTGCTATTGGAAACGTTTGCCATCTGTTGACGCTGGTTGACCTTTTTGCCGCGTAGCGTTATATCCTGCCCACTTGCGACGCGTTCTCCGATCAAATCCATAGCATACTCTGCGTCGGTGGGGGCGTCTCCAAACAGAGCGGGAACCCTAAAAATCTCAATGAAGCCACAAACCGGATGTGAAGCAACTGATACTTGCCGTGTTCTATCAGCTGGCGACAACGCCGCAATGACAGGAACGACGTGCCAATAAATAACTCCCCAGGAGAGATATATCGATTTAGCGATGTAGTGAGTTGGTAGGATAAGAACAGCAACCGTCATGATTGAAAGTAGCTGGAAGCCAGGTTCAGCACTGTGTGCGTGATGAGACGCAAACCTACAATGCCATATCGTTTTGTCACTGTCGGTCTCCGCCACATAAAAATACTGTTGGCGAGGATCGATGTAGCGAATGAAACGAAAAGTGGCCCGACCTACTTCTTGATCCGCTCGTGAACATCAGCGACGATGTTCACAAGGTGCAACAAATCTCGTTTGAGCTCCTGGACTTCTTCACTGTCATCACTATATTCGAGGATGGTTTTATCATCAGGATCTAACACCCTTTCAGATTGTTCGAATGCACCGTGTGTCTGCTCTGGAGTCGACTGGGATTTTCCCTTTGCAAATCTCTTCACATTATTCTGAGTGATCGCTTTATTATAATGCCTAAAAAGTCGCCAGAGCTCTACTGGACCCATCGTTGAGGTGAGGAGCCGTTGCTGAATTTCTTCTCCAAACCGACGTGCCTGGGCAGTATTTCGCCGCCTCTCCTGCAATTCCTCGAGGGAAGGATAAGGAAATAAACGACGTCGTAGAAGGCACCAGAGTATTCGGCACAGCAAGGCGGCCAGTAGTAGGTCGTGATACCACAGAATCCAAAAACACTAAAAAATCAGGAGGTAAAGGTTGGTGAGTGCATTGAATGGGACACACTATACAGTATAACAAGCTGCGTCTGTGGTCTTTCCAGAGGGCTAGGGATGCCAAATCCAACAAGAGTGCTTGATACGAAGGAATGGTGGCAAGGTACAGGCGCTGACTCGCTAGTCTCAGACGCTTCACAGTGAACGGCGGAGGTGTACTCCCGTCCAGCGGTAAGTAAGGGAGCAAAACCTATTGGAGATTTCAAGCACGATTTCGGCACAACACACCAACATGCTCACATTTGCGAAGTGCTCCGACAGAGACCGATCGCTGGGACGCCTGGGTAGAGGTGGGATTGGACTCGTGCAGCGGTGCTCGGCTGTGACCCCCGGTCGGGGCGGTAAGGGAGGTGGGGTCACATTGGATGCGGAGGGCAATCTCACTTCAGTCACATACTGCGGAAAGCTGAGAGGTTTCTAAGGCACACGCAAGTACAGGGTACCTACAGCTGAGAAGAAATACATGAATCGCTCAACTTCCTCTTCATCGTAGAGTTGCCTGAGCTGAACCTCTGAAGGTTCCTGGTTGCCTGTTGACAACTCCTCAGTAAGAACAAGGTCAGACAGATGCTCCTTGCTGCTTGCTGGAGGTTCGACGCCTTCGAAGGACCTCGAATCAAAGGAAAGACGCGATGAAGAAGGTTCAGAAGGTAGTGTAAGGTCCGTCATTCTGAGGTGATAGCTGTTCAGATCTAAGAGACTAAGGCTCAACCAAATTGATTATGTACTAGCCACCATTTACCCAGGTGGCAGTGCAGTGGGTATTAACGATCATGTGACAGACGCATCTTGCGCGCTGTTGATCGTGTTCCGGCTTCGACAACTCCAAGTGTGCCTAACGGCGCTGCTCATAATGTCAGAGAAACATGGCGTTGGAATCCATGCCTGGATGCTCTCAATACGGCAGTCAATGGCGAATGATCCTTGCCGTCAATTATTCGAGGACCAAGTTCAGACACATGCCTTCCTATTCCTTGACGACTACCTTGAGAGTATAATCGCTGGTCCACAACAAGCGTACGTCTTGTTATTTTTGTAATTTCCATTGGCAGACGAAAATACAGTCCAATAATCGATCTGGTCAAGACACCTGGCCGAAAGAAGAATGTACCACGAAGAACGAAAACAGCCTCCAAGGACGTCGCAAAACGCCTTGAATTCGAACCGGTCCCTCAAGATCAAGACCAAGTTTCCCCTCTGGAAGTTCCAATACTTGGCCATAGTAACGACCTTTCTGTTATTGCTGAAGGTGACGAGTCTCCTGAACGCAGCTATGCTCCCATTGCCGCGCCGCCTCCCTTTACAACGCAATCAGGCATATCGATAGAGACACACTCTCAATCTAGGGAAACTTCGCCTATTTTTCAGGCCAACGTTCGAGATACCATCAATAGCGGGCCTCACACCGAAGAAGAACCCGTGCCAGAGATGGATAATGTTACGTCTCCTTCATCTGCAAACACATTCTGTTCAATCGCTCTTGAAACCCCCGACCAACCCCGCAGTCCCCACGTTCGTACAGGTCATGATGAACATTCATTACCTCATCTTGCTTCGAGTCCCCCACCTACTCTCCCCAAGGATCCTTTCATTACATCCGGAACCATTCTTCCCATTTCAGAGACAAGTTCACTTCTGGATACGATGGTCGTCCCTTTGAACGACTCTGAACTCCAGAACAATCCATCGAAAAGCAATGTTTCACAGTTTCCCACATTGCCTGCTCCATCTCCATTGCGCAAGTCAATACGCGTACCCACAGAAACAACGAACAACGCCCTTCCGTTTACGACTCCGGCCCCCCCTCCCATCGGCAAAAGGACTTCTTGGCTTTCGAAAGCACGAGAAGCCAAAGCCATGGAGGGTGGCGTGACGCGGCCGAGCACTTTCAACAATGTTCCACTCGAATCTTGCACCCCAGATGCCGGAGCCATGCCTACTTCCTCAAAACGAAAGAGTAGTGAGATGCTGGGCAACCTCCCACAAAGCAGGACTGGGGAGAAGAAACGCAAAATACCGAAAACCACGCAGCCTGACACTACACCACTTACTACCGTGGAAATGGACCAGGAAAGAACTTCCGATATGTCAATCCGTCTCCCTGTTGTTGGACACGCAAGTAAGCCCTTCGAGAGTCACGATGTGGCAAACAGACATCCTGTCTCTTTGAATGAGGGTGAAGAAGGATTCATTAGGCAATTCAAGCGTACTGTTGAAGGCTTTGGTGCTCGCACTTGCAAAAGTACAGCAAAACCACTGGGCGATGCTGCTGCTGCCCTTGCCGAAGCCCGTGCTGCCGCAGAGGCAAGAGTGGCTAAACGGAACAAAGTCAACGATGAAGTTCACAACTCGGAAAATGCAACCGAGCCGTCTTCGATGCAGCTTCCTCAGCCACCTCAAGGAGAACCGCATAATATTGGTAGCAGGCAGCGGCTCAGTGTCTCTGACCTGGCTGGAGGTACCCAAGAACCAAATAATAACATAGCGACCGAAATTCTGCAGGTGCCTTCAGTGCAAAGCCATACCGTTGAAGACCAACCACGTACGTCAACCACACCTGCGAACTCCCCACCCCACAGGAATGCTGGCTTTGTCAAACCCATGGGTCCCGTGTTCACCAAGCAACCCATCTCAACTACACTTGCGCATACCAAACCTCCCGCTCCAGCCAGTCATCCCAAGGAGTTTTCCTTCGATTTCCCTGCGAGCACACTTACGTTACCTGCTCCCATGTCTTTTGATGCGAGTACTCGATTGATGTCTCTCCATTCCAACCTCAGAAAGGGGCTCGAGGATGGCGAAAAGGCACCGGAATCAATAGTCACATCCCATGCGCCTGATATAGTCGAGCCTGACGATCTGAGTATACACGAACAGGACTCCATTGACTCTTTGGACTTGGAAGACTCTAGGATGGACACAGGTGAACTTGGTCCACCGTCTACTGCCACAACTGTGAAGGTAATGTTATGGAGTTCTCTCACGAAATATACTCTGACGTCCCCAAAGGCTACCAGTATCGTGCGCAGCAGCAGCCAGTTGTCTGGCATGTCTACGGCATCATCTTCACAGTCAGAAATTGGATTCTTCGGTCAAGCAACTAGACTGGTTACGAATATGCTTGGTGGGGGGAAGAAGGCCAAGCCGGAGGTCAAGAGTTTGCAATTAGCTGCCGCTGCAGCAAAGAAGGTTTGTTTCTTTGAGTGTTGTTCCTGAACTCTATGTCAACCACATCTTTTGCAGCAACAAGGAGAAGCCGATAAGAAGGCGCTGCGCCTTAAGGAGATGGAAGCAAGGCGTCAGGCTGCAGTCGCCAGAAAGTTGGAAGAAGAGAGACTTCGTGTTTTGGAGGAGGAGAAAAGGGTCAAAGACGAGACTGAGAGGCGTAAACGCGATCGGGAGGAGAACACCGACAAGCGACCCCTGAAACTTCCCGCCACGGCTGCAAAGAAGGTGGAGGAAGACACCACGAAAAAGCGGAAGATTGCAGTGGACATCGAAAAGAAGGCAGAAGCGAAGAAGCCGGTATCCAAGGACCAGAAGGATCACGTACCTGTGAAACCAATAAAATCGAGTACCACCACACCTGCTACAAAGATAGCCCCGCCGCCGAAGTCTATCAAATCCACTGCCACCGCTCTCGTGTCTTCTACTGCGTACAATGCAACGCAGAACGGATCTTCCAGCGCTAAGCCAGCTGCTCCAGAACCAAAGCCATTCAAGTTGGCGTCCGCCTCTCCTAAGGGCAAAGGGAAAGCCAGGCCACAAGACGACGGAGGAGACAAACTACCATCTGCCATGATCCAAACTCAAATGGCTGCTCGCGCGAAAGCGCAAATCGAGGCTAGCAAGCAACAAGTCCCCGAGATTCCAAGTGAATCCATTGAGTTACCGGATATCAACAGCGAGTATTCCGACTCTGAAGACGAGGACCGTGTTCGGACATTTGATCCACCTGACTGGGCTCAATCTCCTGAGCTCCGGCACGCACTGCAGATGCAGAGCACGGTTAATCCCGATGACGTCTTTGGGGCAATCCGACCTCTGCGGATGGAAGAGATATTTCGTACCAGACAAAGTCGGTTCAGGGCTCGGACTAGTTCGGCAAATTGGTCTGGAGCAGACAGGCTCACGGTGGAGGAAATTCGGGAGTATGAACGCAGGATGGGCTTTCAATCACGAGCATCTTGACATTCTGATATTAACAAGGTATAATACAGCAGTAGCAGCAGCATGTAAGGCGGAAGCATATCTATATTTAACGGTAACATCCTGATAGATAACATCAAGGTGATTGGAACAGAACTGCTTGTGATGAGATTTCCGGTCTTTTTTCTACCAGATAGCAAGTTGTTACATCTGTTAGTGAATGTGAAACATGCAGAGGATGTATGTCAAGTAGTATTACCTGGTGGGTCTGCCTGCAGTGGAAGCTAACCTAAGAAAGCGTCACATACCTTGCAAGCTGAACATCTCCCTTCTTGAACGTCTTCCCGGGAACTGTATCGACGCAATGCGGTGAGGGGTAGATTATCGTTGGTCTGGCTCATGATCGTAAGATGAGTAAGAGAGAGTAAGAGCCTCTGTTAGACCGTCTTTGGCCCCTTGCCAGTTTCTCGACTGACTGAGCGTAGACTATCTTCCTCTAAATTAGAGTCTGGCTTTGGGAGACTAACACTACTACTATGGGGCGAAGCAGAAGGTCAATCGAAGCGTGCTGTTGTCGTTCGCATGGGGAACCTCTTTGATGCTGCAAGATACAGTTCCCCATTTCTTATGACCGCAGTGCTACTTCGAAAGTAGATGGAGGGTTTGACGGTCACCTAGTAGCTCTTCTACGCCAACGGACTTTATGTGACCCACAGAAATCCATCGTCATACCAGTAAGTTCACCCGTCCCGGCTTCCAATGGCTGGTATGTCTACTTCAGAAGCAATACAGCTCAATAATCTGCCCCGAACGGTGAAACAGTGTCCTGGTATCCGAGATAAGTCATTTTCAACGAGTTGGTAGTTTAAGCTTCGAGTAGTTACACCAAATAACAATACCAGCTACGGTCATCACAACGTAGTACATAACGGAACAACGGGGATAAGAAGAAATCGTGGCTAAGGATCTGAGGTCAATGAGAGGCGCTACAGAACTATGTAGGAAGGTATTGTGAAGAGCGATACTATGGAGCCTTATGACCGAGCAATGCATCGATGAACATTGTACTGTAATATGTCATCATGATAAACCAGGACGGAGAGTGAGCGATCGTGAGCGATATAGAAGGTGTATGGTACTGAAACAACGATGGGGTGGTGAAGAACTGCTCAGACAAAATTCACGCAAAAACAGTTGGAGTGGATTATGTTAGAAAGAATCGTCGCGGAAGAGCCAGCTTGAGCACCAGCAGTACGATCGCAGTTACGCAATAGCAATCATCGGGCCTGCGCTGAAGCTCCTGCAGGTGTGGAATAACTCGTAGGAACTTGACCACGGCCTCCACTGTTGAGAATAGACAACAGCTGGGCAGTGCTAGACGGAGCGAGTCGAGAGGGTGGGGGGGAGGCGATTTGCGTTGTCAACGGGGCACGGGCACCAGGAAGGGTGGTAGGGGACGACGCGTTGAGGTAGGGGGGGAAGGGATTAGGATACACGGGTTGAATTGACGGTGCTGATGAATGGAAGTAAGGCGAAGATCGAGCACCGAGATGCTCGGGAACACGATACGGCTCTCCATTAGCTGATACCTCAGGGTGACTACCTAACAGTGAGAGGAGCTGGTTCTGCTGTCCAATTCGATCCCGAGAAGCGGCAATAGACACACCGTAACGGGTAAGTTGGCCCGAGTGGGGCCGCACTTGAAGAGTGTCTGTTGTTGAGGGATATTGGAATGGGGAGCGGGGAGTGGGAATGTGTGCGCTCCTGGGGTAGTGCATACGTGCACCTGGCCGACTGAGAGTAGGATCATACCGCTCACTCGGCATCTCGTAGACGGCAGGGGGTGGGACGGAGGCGCACGTTCCAGGATGTCTACCCAGGAAAGTGTCTCGAGTGTGAACAGCAGGAAGGTCCCGATTCATCAAGACAGGAGTCATCTTGGACGACTCATCTGCCACCAATTCCAGAAGCGCAAGTTGCTTTAACCGTTTGCCTGAAGTCGGCACCTCTGCCGGCCTTGTCAAGTATGGAGAGATGTCCGCAGTGCTCGAGCTTCGACGAGACGAAGATGCATGTTTAGGAGAACAAGACAGTGATGGAGAGATCGACGCGGAGAAAGCGGAAATGGATCCCGCTGATGGCTCGGCAGGTACCCCCGATGACAGGGACGACAAAGTGGAGATAGTCGATGTAGCTAAGGCGTTCAAATGTTCTGAGTGTGCATTTTGAAGAGCGTTTAGGCTTGAGTCGTGCGCATGGTTTGTAGAAGCTGATAGGTTCTCTGCCGAGCGTATGGTTGAAAGACTCCCTCCCATCGACTGGATGGAATGTTGGAGTAAAGGGACTGCTGGTCGAGAATGACGACGTGCAAGTTTATGAGATGCTTCTGAAATAGGGGGATGGGACGGAGGAGTTGGTGGCTCAACATCAACCTTCCTGGCTGAGAGGGATAACGAATTCATAAGGCGAGCAAAGTGAGGATCCACTGGCTGAGATTGTAAGGCCTTGTCGTCATCTGATTGATGGGCAGCTATACAGGGGCCATTGCTAGCAGGTGCTGTCTCGCTACTTTGTGATGAAGGAGTCTGTGGTTCACCAATATCTGCGGACGACGAACTTGATTCCTGTGGCCCCCTTTCTCCGATAGCATAAGGGATACTTTTGCGATTCCGTGCTGCCAGTGCTCTGGGCTTGTGGGCAGTGATGAATGCCTTCAATGCACTATTCCACACCTCGGGCGATCAGTATGGTGTGCGTGGCAAGGATCGGGCAATACGCACGCGATGAAGGGAGAGATCAGATAGAATTTACCGGGTGACGCCTTATTACGCTTCCAGGTCGGTAGATCCGTCAGCTTGAACCACTCAATTCTCTACGCATGATGTGAGTAGGAATTTCCAGGCGAGAACGAATGCTGCCTCTACATACACTGATCTCTTTTCTTGTGCGGGTTTTAAACGGAAAGTCATCCGGAATACCTGGAACGATGAATAAAGAGATCAATTGTTCTTTGATGGACATTTCTATGACGTGTTCCAGATTGATCTTTCCTGCCAAGTTGTAACCAGTCTCCTCTAGGACCTAACCCAGTGGTTCAAACAACTGACAAAGGGAGCCAAGCAGACTCACTTCTCGAGCAGCACACTCGTGTGGTGGTTCATGCTCGTTTATTTTTCCCTTTGGAAAACCCCATCCCGAGGACGACTTCCAGCCTTTGACGAGGATGCACTATAAAGTGTGATTTCTATCCACGCCCCATAGCGACTAGAAGGGTACCTTACCTTCTCCCAGGACTCGTTCAGCATTATTGCACCGCAAACAGGGACCCTAGTTTTGTATTGCATGAACGTGTTGAATGCTTGCTCGTGATCATGACTCCACTGATGCAGCAAGGGGCAGGCGTGGAAAAGCATCTCGGAGAACCTCTTGAGCGGCAATGAGGGGAATTTGGGGTTTTGCTCGCGAACGAAATCCTCGTAGAACCAGTGGCTATGGGAGATGAATATGAAAGCACGAAGATAGGAGAGGGCATGTCGCTTACGCCTGCTCCACCTGGAAGCATATCCGCTCAAGGGACGACAGCTCTTCTTCGGGAAGATTGAGCAGGAAACGACTGCACCGAAGTGAGTTCGTACATCAGAAGGCGGGGAAGATAACAAACCTCGAGAGGTCCTCGAGGACCTCTTCGTGGGTGGCATGTTTGTAAGTGAAACGTTCTGTCGTGTCAGCTGCTGGTGCAGGCTGTATTTCCGGGGAAGATGAAGACGACGAGGTCATGTTGAAATATGAAAAAAGGATAAAAGAAAACAGAAGGAGAGTCAGGATGCCAGAGTTAGCGACGATCTTTGTACGACAAGGAGTGCTGTAGATGATAGTAGTAGTGCTTGCTACGATGAGGATGCCTCAGCAGACGAGGTCAGTGTAAACATGTCCAAACAGATCTTGTGCTGCAAAGGAGACGTTCTGGAGCAATTCTGGAGGATTCAACGACGAATTGGCTATAATATGGGCACGGACCATCCTTGTTGATCAAGAAACCAAAGTTACACACTTCGCCTTCATATCGAGCCGCACCTCATCCCATGGCGTCTGTCTGTCCTGGAAGCAAAGGAACTTGATGTAAAAGTTCAAGCATGCAGGACTATGTCGGCGTAGAACAGCTACGTTCTCAAGCCATTGGTGTGGTCGGGGAGTCGGACACTGATCAAACCGCGTTCACGAGCCATGCGTCGTTGGGGGGACTGTATCTTATTACGGGTCGACTCGATGAAGCAGATGCTGCCTATGAGGCTAGGGGCGACTTGACAGTAGCTCTCAGGAGGCGCCTATCTTACGATCCCAATTACATGGTGTGCGGAAATTGCGATGTAAGTTGCTAATCTACTTTTACTGCTAGTTCCTCAAGGCTGCCAGATCCCGATAGTGCCCACTTTTTGAAAGGGAAGAGCTTCAGAGGTTGCAAGGTATGTGATTTAGCTCTCGTTCACAACAGGAAGTCAGACTTGCCAGGTATATGACATCTGATCGACTTGCTTTTGTGTAGAAAAAGGACCGGAAGTCTCGTCACACATCCCCTCTATTGTAATATCTCTTGTGAAGTAAGTCTGGAGGTCAAATATTTGTGATCCTCTCTTCAGATTTCCTCCACCATGAGCCTGAGAGATAACAAAGGAAAGGAGTGAGCGAGTGATGGAAAGAAATACAATAGCATCATGGGCATATGTAAATAGAAATGGGCCAAACCGTACCGGCGTAACCCCGGCATACTCAGGCTATGAACCAGTGGTGATCCGAGCTGTTCGAGGGGCAGACACTGTCAAGTCAGTGTAAAGCTGAACGACCGTCATCGAGAAAGAGGGAAACAGATCAGCAATGGAGTGCTATCAATATCTGCCTCGTTTGCAGCCGGGATTTGGCTGGAACGGACACTTGGTATCCATCTACTGGCCGCCAACAGTGCTTAGTCAGCTTGGAGCCATATTGATCTGCGTCCTCTCCTACAGACATAAATATCCTCCTCTTCCTGCTTCATGGACCTCTCTCCCTGTGCATAAAATTAAGACCATATGTTGAACGGCACCGGAGTCAAAATATTCACTGGTATGTAGCACGGTCCTTTGAGGTGAGGACAGAGATCGTTGACTCGCGGGAAAAGGGACAAGCCATCCAGAGCTCGCCGAGCTCATCGCACGACGGTAAATTTGCATGGCAGACTCTGCGGTTTCTCTCAATGATCGTGGAAACCTCCTCTAGTCTTGGTTTGTCTCTCGCCAAAGCCGAAGTGACCAAGAGTGGCATTGGCGAGACGCAAGTTCGCATCGCCGAGAGCGTCCGCGAGAATGATGTGTACATTATCAACACTGGCTGCGGGGCAGTCAACACGGCGTTGATGGAGCTATGTATCATGATCCATGCTTGCAAGATTGCCAGTGCAAAACGCATCACTGCTGTTGTCCCATTGTTTCCGTATGCAAGGCAGGACAAGAAGGACAAGAGCCGCGCTCCAATTACAGCAAAACTAGTAGCAAATATGCTACAAAAGTCTGGATGTGATCATGTCATCGTAAGTTGTGCATCGTCATCTTCCTCGTCCATCGCATCATGGGCTGTGTTTTATCTGTAGACAATGGACCTCCACGCCTCTCAAATCCAAGGGTTTTTTGATGTTCCGGTGGACAAGTGGGTGTTACTGACTGTATCGTAATTATCACTCACGTTCGTCCGGATTTGGTTGTGTGCAGTGTAAGTGCCGCGTAGCTAAAAGGAACCGGGTCTAGACCTCACGGGTGGACGTACAGCTCTATGCGGAACCATCGTCGATCCTTTATATCCGCACGCACTTTGATGTCAAGAACGTGGTGATTGTGTCGCCAGATGCTGGTGGTGCCAAGAGGTGCGTGGGTG
>Ga0307518_10000336_pt1 | contig 35311 bp, 48 predicted proteins | sample 25_EM_MG_FD_203889 | JGI IMG/M metagenome (GOLD analysis project Ga0307518, IMG submission 203889) | Populus trichocarpa ectomycorrhiza microbial communities from riparian zone in the Pacific Northwest, United States - 25_EM | ecosystem: Host-associated > Plants > Roots > Unclassified | place... | reverse complement strand
CCGAGCGTCTGGCGCACCACAGCAAGTTGCATATCGATCATAGACCAGAAATCGTTTTTATTTTGTGTGGAAATAGACTGGCTGACTAGCACGCTAGAACAGCTACCATTGGACTGAGACCAAACTTACTACATAATGGCACCATATACCTTATGGACTAGCACGTGCACAGCATGCATTTGTCTTCCGGCGTTCAATTGTCCTAACTCATTTCAGCATGAACCGCACAAGTTCCTGTGCTCATCCTAGCTCCAACTGTGGCTGCATTGCAAAACTAAACAAAGGCACACATGTGAGCAATGGTCAATCATGCTCTATCGATATGCAACTTGCTGTGTCGCGCTCGACTGACTTGTGCACTGATCTCAGCGTTATGCTTGCTGTATTGTTCAATGATACCGCAGATACCCGAAGATGAAACGGCGTCGAACTTAATATAAAGTTCAAGGGCGGCAATCATAGAGCTGTTGCGTCTACGTACTCGGTGCTTCGTGCTTATCAGGGCAGTTTCGATCATCCTTTCTCATCATCCACACTGCACTCCATCTTGATGCATCTGTGGTCCTATAACTGGTCGTCTGCTCTAGCCTTTGCACCACCCCACTTTCTCAGAGCGAGCAATTGCCCCTGAAGCTCATTGATTACTCGTGCACAAAATGGACAGAAATCCTGTAGGATATGGCGTGCCAAAAGCACCGAAAGAATTACGGTATAGCCAGGTCATGGGCGCATCAATCACACTGCTGCTATATGACCATATAACAAGTCTGGATGACGAGGTCAGTACCCGAATATATTGATCCCCAACATCTCTCATCCTGTCGCTGAGTGAATGATAATAGATCGAATATTTCTGGAAGGGTGCATGGAACCTGTCTAGATGTCTATACATTGCAGTGAGTATTTTTAGCACAACTTGTATGAGTTGAGACTCGAACACTCAACCGCGCCGCGATTCCTAGATCAGGTACTTAGCTCTGATATATGTCATGTAAGGGAAATCACTCACTTTGTAGATAAGCTAATGCAATTTCGTCCCAGAATCCAGCTCTGGGGTAAGCCTGTGATCGGGCTTGAAGTGTCTGGGATTAACCGTAATTCACCTCAGTCAATGTTGGTTCCCCAACGGTACGTGGATTCGCTGAAACGCCATCCAAGGGCTGACAGCAGATCAGTATGTGGTTAGAGCAATGTCACATCTAAAATCTCAAAAGTCATGACCCCAGATTTGCGTCAGCAATGATCGCGACTTCACTAACAACGATTCTTCTCGGCTTCCTCTGCCAAGGTCTGTTCAGAAGTTGCTTGTACTTTGCTATCATAGCTATAATCGAATCACCTCAACAGCCGCACTCACGATACGCGTTTGGTACTTATTTCCCAAACACCCGCTGATCAGAACGTGCGTGGTGGCAGCATATGTATTATGCATAACAGCGACTGGTGTGCTCATCGGCCTCTCGGAGAACTACATCCACGCAGACTTGAAAAACCAGAGTCAGGACGGTGCTTCCGTCATCAGCGCTCTCTACACTCCCTTACTCGTGCTTAACATCATTCTTTTCGTGCTGAAGGTCTACTTGCTCGCCACCAGTCCTGCATACATGGAGAGAGATACGTTTGTCTGGCGGTTCGTGAAAGAGTACGCGTCGATCCACACATTATATACTACGTTCTCATAGCTGGATCGCACAGGGGTATGGTAATATTTGCAGTCAATATGGGTACTGTGGTCACCTAGCGTCACATGCTATTAAGCCTGATTTACTGATACAATGCGCAGGCGCTCTGATATTTACCGCCATTGAGCTCAGAATAACACCTATGTCCGCATCGCCAGTAAGTTGTATGTTGCATGTTACAGAAAAGGACATTCATTGGAATCCCCAGACATACACAGTCGCACTCGGTGGAAGGTACAGTGGGGTTTATGTACAAACATGTATTGCGCCTCACTCATGTTCAACAGCGTGGTTGTCGCTACATTGGTTTTATCTGTCTGTAGACCAATGCTAAGTCTGCACTCTCTGGCTGCCACCCATGGCGTTTCCCCATCCTGGCTACTCAGCCAGGCAGAGCTAAGCCGGGTCCGCTGGACTGAAGGCACTAGGGACGGTGAGATTTTGGTGGAGGTTGAATTATAGGGCATTTCTTGTTACTTATCTTGCTTGCTCACTATACAAGATGTCTGCATGTACATATGTATAATATCGTACCACTAAACGCCAAGCAGGGGGGGTATCTCTCATCGCATGGTGATCGGACAGGGTATTCCTTTCGAGAAGGGACTCGTAAATTCCTTAGATTATGGGGAAACTCGGATCGGCTACGTTAACTTGCATTCAACGAGAACGCCGTGAGTCGGCGGCTAGGAGACGCACCTGAGCTGCATTGGACAGCACCCTCAACAGCATCTAAACATAAGGCGGGTCGAGACATTGGTAGGATTGCTACGCCGAGGAAGGTAAGAATTCATACATTGGTAATAGAACTGAGGGGTTGGAATATGCAAATTGGTGCTGGCCGCATCTATCGATGGTAGAGTTGACACATCCCAAGAGCACACTGCGCGACAGGTGGAACGAGACTTAAATATGTATTTAGAACAGCATCCTTATCACGCGCAGAAGTCACAGGTCCAACAGGCTGATGGGCCCCGCTCATCGAATATAGCAGTTATGTATGGCGGAATGGGCCCTCGATATAGACAGCAACAAGCCAACTCACCTTGTGAATTGTGCAGCTATCATCAATTGCAAGAGGTAAATGGACAATCATTAAATACTTGCCTATATGAAATCCTTGTACCTCCTGAACTGGTGGGGCTTGGTCTGGTTGTACAGAATCTAGATGCACTAGCGCACGAGGAACTCGTGATCCTTTGGTTGGACCAGTTGAACAGTAAGCTCTTCAAACTTGGCCGGTTTTTGTCAGCGATGCCGCCCGCATGGATGCAATCCCAGGGGAACGAGTGATTACTGTTGGAGAAAATTTCAGTTGATCAGGTTCAACTCGAAGGGACGACTCTGTTGAACCCGAGGTCCCGAATCGAGTAGATAGAATCGCAATTGCACAGATGCAGTCAAAAAAAGCGTTTACAATTTCCACAAGCTTGGTGACCAGTGATAGTTTCTTTCAATTGGCCTCTGTTTGTTGTAATCTACGCACTCTTCTTCACAGCCTGCCACGCTGGTCGCGACGAGATTGCCCTCCACCACCTCTCTACATTGGGCCTATCCTCAAGCACATTATACCCCAACTCTTCAATCACGATTGTAGCGAATGGAAGGTGGAACAGATCAGCCAAAGTCACGTCCTGTTAGTGTGACCCACAGATTAGTTCTCATCCATGCTCCAACGACCAGATACCCACCTCTCCAGCAAGATATGCCTGCCTGCCCAAGATAATCTCATATACGTCCAACTTGGCATTCAGATTACCTAGCAGGTGCGACACCTTGGCTTCGTCACCTTCGAGCCCCTGATTTCTGGCCTCACTATAAGTACACCTAGTAAGCGCGATGGATAATCGCTCTGACCCACCTTTTGACAATTTTCTCAGCAACAATGCCAAGAGCAAACGGGTGAAAGTTGCTCGATTCGATGGATACTGCTTGCTCAAAAAGCGCCTCGCCTTGCGGATCCTTTGGGATTAGTCCTTGTGTTCCCTGCGCCTCGTACTTTTTCGCAAGGTACCGGCATATTGCTCGGGATTCGTATAAAATGAATCCGTCATCGTCCTGCTCACGATCATTGGGATCACATACTTTGGCCCATTCGGCGGCAACTCACAATGTAGGGCACTTGGCCAAATGGCTGAAATTCCTTGAACGCTGGTGTTTTATGTTCACCTTTATACACAGCAACATCGATGAGCTCATATGGTATGTCTTTTTCTCGGCAGACTTCAGCGACGAGTCTGACAAGAGGAGCGATGGCGTGTCCGTGGAGTCTGAGGACCATAGTTGTGAGTATGTAGGCCCTAGGGCTGCGTCTCGGGACCTCTTTATAACCATCCGAAATGTGCTTAACAAGGTAAAGCTTGTCCGCGGCTTGCAGTCGCTATGTTCTCGGACATGGATCGGCCGGCACACTGATGCACTAGTAGCTTGTAGGTGCCAGAGTGGTGATTGGGATTCCACAAGCACAGCACGCCAAATCATCACTATACTACAGTAATTCGTCTACACTGCTTCGATCTCTGCTTCAGTTTCAGATCAGGTAGCGTGTGCGTGTTTCGCAAATACTGTAATACACGATGGGCCAGTAACAGAGCACTAATGTTGGCTTGACCATGGGAAGTTGCGACCATATAACATCTACCCAAGCCTTACATAACGAGAACATCTATCAGCGAGTTCTATTCAGGGAAACGTACCAAAATGAGAGTTGTTGATGGTGTAAGTGTAGCATTGAGATGCTATGAATTTATGTGTAAGCCAGGTCGGACAAATGTTTCGAGAACAACTGAGGGGGGGTCTTATGGCCTTATTCTGCCATAACTGGGTGGGGACAAAGGTTGGGGAGTAGTAAGAAAGGGGAAGCTATCACAGGGTAGGTGCACGTATGATATGGTGAGGTACTAGTAAAGGATTGGTGTGCGAATGGTTACAAGGAGATAGAAGGTGTGAAGCAATATTGTGAAAGTTCCCGAGCCAGGAACGAAGGAAAAACATAGTACCTATAATATCAGCGATGATGGCGGCAAGACGCGAAGTGCAGGACGAAAATGTGTTGGCATGTTCGGGTGACTGGTCGACGGAGACCGAGAGTTCCCCAAGTGTAGCATGTTTACTCCCTTTTCAACTCTGGTGTATCCGCGTACGCAGTTTTCATCAATTCTACAGGGTACCGATCTCCAATGGCCAAATCTGCTCTCCCTACAGATTCGCGGATCTCTCCGACTTCCTGAGTTGTAAGATGTACCTCAACAGCACCCAGGTTCTCTCTCAGGTACTATAGTAATCGAAAGGTTAATGAACCAGTGATTCAGACAGATAGTGGAATACTGGCCTCGATCTTCTTTGTCCCTGGAATGGGGATAATGTCGTCACCCTGGGCAAGAAGCCATGCAAGGGTTGCCTGCCCCGCAGTGGCGTTGTGACGCAGGCTGATCTCTTTCAGCTTGTCAACCAACTTCAAGACATTGGGAAAGTTTTCTTTTGAAAACCTATTTCCTTGTTAGCTTCAGACGTAGTTAGGAAACTACGAAGTCATTACCTGGGGACTGCCCGCCTAAAATCATCCTCTGCAAAATCGTCAGGGGATTTCTGTCAATATCACCTGCTTTGAGCGATTTCTTTCTCCTCTAGCAAAACGGAAGGCTCACATATTTCCCAGTAAGAAGTCCTCTTCCAAGAGGGGAATATGCAACAACTTTGACCCCCAGTTCGCGTGCAGTCTCCAGGACATTAATCTTCGGGTCTTCGATGTCAAGCGTGAAAGGTGCGTATTCGACTTGGATAGCCGCGATTGGGTGAACAGCATGTGCTCGACGGAGTGTGGCTGCACTGCACTCGGAGAGTCCGAGGTATTTTACCTTTCCCGCCCTGAATGATTTTAAAAAAGGATATACTTGTACGGACAAAAGGGAGACACATCCTGACTCACTTCACGAACTCCGCCATAGCTCCAACAGTTTCCTGTGGGTATATTCAGATAATGGATATCGTGACAGGCTGAAATTATCTGCATACCTCAATTGGCACGGTAGGGTCTGGCCTATGAGACAAAAAATGGGTGAGTAACTTGTATGCCTTCGCGCCGTAATAAGCCACTGACCGATGCAAGTAATACAAGTCAATAGTCTCTACGCCAAGGCGCTCCATTGACCTCTTCAAGCAAGCTCTGGCATTCTCAGGCGTGCCATCGGCGTGGTTGGGCTTGGTACGTTCAGCGCCAAACTTGGTAGCAAGGAAGATTTTATCGCGTTTTCCAGTGCGCCTGAACCTGTGAATTCTTTCGATACGCAAATTCAAATGCTAGAGATACGTCATGAACGCACCATTTTCCGATAAGTTCTTCACTATCACCATAGATGTTGGCCGTATCCCAAAAATTGCAGCCATACTGAAGCGCAGTGTCAAGAACCTGATATATGACGATATCAATATCTCTCTTCCACGAGTGAAATAGGAGAGGATTACCTTGAACCGCTCTTCGTCTGGTTTGACTGCACCATAAAACGCAGATATGCCCATCGCACCAAAGCCTATTGCAGATACATCGACATCACCTATCTTGCGTGTCGGATAGGACATTACGGTTTACGGTGGTACAGCAGTGACTAGTCGCCGGATATGTGAGATTGAGAGGAATTCCAGTGCGTTATATATGTTTTCCGTGTGCAAGGGCTGCATCATTGGAACCTAGTGACTAAGGTCAGGTTAAGTGAACGATGACGACGCTGCCGATTGTCTTCGATAGCACTCATCAAGTCCTGTCTGTATCAGCTACTTACGTGGCATGACGGCACTTACTAGCGCAGTCAGCCAATACTATGTTCCTATGACCAAATTGCTGATTACACTTGAAAACTTGATCGGGTGTAACGTAGGTAACCGAGTTCAGCTTGCTCGCTACACTCATAGTGGGGCCAAAGTCTCCTTTGGTGTTACTTACAGTAGTAAGTCCTAAGCCCACGTTATGAGTCATTCGTAATGTTGTCCCTTTGTAACAAACTTTTGCAATATCATCTGACGATGAACTAAAACAAAAGGCCATCGCCGACGACAAACTACTTGTTTAACACGTGCTAAAGACTCTTTTCCCGGGCTCTCCAAACCTTTGTATTTCGGACTTGCATTCCCTGACCTTGTAGAGTAACACGCGCACGTCCTTGTCGTCGAAAGGGAGTCTGCCAGTGAGAACACAAGGAATATCAAAACCCCATACGTCTGTCGCGCAATCTTATTTGGAGCCACTGACGGGGACTGGTATAGCGAGGGCTGCCACAGCTGGTTTCAATGCGCCATGCCCCAGTCTACGATTTTGATCAGTGGAGGAGTAAGAAACTGCATTATAGTTTGAGGCCGCGGTGGGCAATAGAGAACGCGTATGCGGAGTTGAGTCGGCATATGATTCGTTTGAAGAAAGCCAAAGCGTCCCGAGATAGCCTACCATGGTTGACGAGGTAATAATAGTTCGCCACCGTCGACGTACATACTGGAGCAAGAGAGAGAGTTCCTGTTCGACCGCGAAAATGTCGTATGTCCGCATAATGTTGTGATGGTCCATGAGTTTCAACATGTCAATTTCCCTCCCGGGTCCTGACCACCTGGCCAAGGGTCCATGCGAGTCGACGATGGACCAGAGGGAAATGATCTTGAAAGCGGCGAGCTGTCCTAAACGTCGAAGTTTTGCAATACAAACGCGGCCAGTGACTTTCACCCTTGCCTACGCACTCGCCAATGATCCACTGACTTTGGTCGTCGGGAGAGCCAAAGGCCCGACCATTCCATTTGCAAGCGAGTTCTGTGGTATGCGGCTTTCTTGATAGGGGAAAAGGTACTTTGGGAGGAAGTCGGCCATGGGATAAATAGCAATGTAATAGTTAAGAGTCAAGAGGGAACTTCGAAGTTGATTGGCTGACAATATTCTACTACATGTACTAACACGTCGAGTGTACTCGGGTGAACATAATTCAATTCCTACTCGCAACCACCATCTACCCCGGATGAATTGAACTCGCTGGTCGGTCATGGCCTCCTTCTCTTCCTCCTTAGCGCTTGCTATTTATCTTGCCTTCTCAATGCCCATCGCTTCGGGCTTCTCTTTCACATTCACCAGCGAGCCCACACAATGCGCCAATTTGTCTTTCAGCATCTCTGGAGCAGGGACACCGCCTTACAGTGTCCTCCTCATCCCATATGGCCCATCCCCTCTCCCGAATAATGTCGAGGCACGCACCATAGTCTACGAGCAGTTTTCTGGTAATTCTGCCAGCGTCAGTTTCCAGCTCAAGTATCCATCCTCCTCTCAGTTTGTCGCCGTGGTCAGTATGCAGTCACACTCCGTCTCATGAGCGGTTTCACTCACTCTAACCACCTTATAGGTCAGCGATAGCACAGGGTTCGGCACTGGAGGCACCAGCGTGGCCGCGACGGTCATGGGCAGCGGTGATAGCGGCTGCTTTAACGCCACACAAAACGTATCTCCCGAGTTCCCATTCAACATCAACCCACCAAACCAGGTAGTCCAATGCACACCCAGTAGGCTATGGTGGGACCCAAGCCAAGTTCAAGGGTAAAATCCTCCTTTGCATCATCTGTCTATAATGCCATTTACAGCCACTTATCCAGAAACATGAGTTTCCAAGGCGTCATCCCTGGAGGACAGTCATTCTCGATACCCATCGGCCCAATAACTCAGGTCGCCAATGAAGGAACCGGTTTCGACTGGACACCTTCCGTGCGTGCTGGAACCACTCTCATCATCGTTGCAGGGGACGGTCGTGGTCTAGGCACTGGAGGCAGTGGCCTATACAACGTTGCTGCCGGACTGTATCCGAACAATTCTTGCCTCACCGACAGTTCACCATCCTCGACTGCCGGTCCACCCGCGGGTGGAAGTTACCCTACCAATGCCAGTGGCGACCAGACTCCTGGGGGTGGCGGGTCCGTATTCTCCTCCTTTGATCCTGTTGCCACGTCCTTAAGTTCCTTAACTTTCTAGTGGCTCGTCCAATATCGGCGCCATCGTCGGTACGTTGACTTACTTTCTGGCATATGTCATCTCACCTTGTCATCGCCAGGTGGTGTCATCGGCGCACTCTGTGTAATTGCACTCTTTTTGATAGGATTAATCATTTTGAGGCGGAGAGCCCGTCGATCACCCAAAGAACGTCCTGTTGATCTCCTTCACGACGATCCAGACGACGACGATCAGCCCCCGCTAACCGACCTTCCCCAATACCGCCCGGAGCCATTCCTCGCCACCGAGCCAACAGAAGCTTCGTTATCTGCGTACACACCAGACGAGTCTGGCCGTCTTTCCGTAACTGGATCCCGCTATGGTGGATTCTCAGACCGTCGCACATCTGCTCTTAGCCTTAGCGATATCCCATCCGCTCGCTCCGGCACTCCAGACCGTGACACGTTCAGTGTTCCTGTTCCGTCGGGATCCATGGCGAGCCGCAAATCACCTATGCCAAGGCAAATGAGACCTGTGAACATTATCCAGCATGAGGACGCTGGGCCTTCCGATGACGTGGAATCATCACGACCTGAAACCATTGAGCTTCCTCCAGCTTATACCCATATTCGTAAAACATCATGAACACGGACATGTACACTTGGACTTGTATTCGCCCTTTCACCTCTCTTGTCTTCATGTTTACTTACCTTATCTATCCTTCACACTTTCTACCTGCTTTTGTGGAGAAAATATTGCTACAGTCTGATATGATCCTTCCTACGCCTTCACTACTTTGTACGTTAGTGCGTTGCACGTGTATGCATAGATATCTCCGTTTCCGCAATGGAGCTAGGCTATGTTGGATATTCCTAACCAACCGCTCCAGGATGTCCCTCTTCCCACGTAGATGTATCACAAATACTGCGCATCGGGTTGACATGCCCGCGACACTGATACGCCTTGCACGATATGGAATTGACACGCAAAATCTGTTTTGGCCGCAAGGGTCCTGAGTACTGAGTTTGGGAGGAAGCCCAGGGAAGCACACTGACACGAATGAATACCTCCGACGTTAAAACACCAGTGTAGCAACGAACCTTAGTTTGTGCATTGCTTCGCAGCTTCATGCCTACGGTTTCCGGGTTTCCGACGCTCGTAGCATCGCAATAGTGACGTCAGTGATAGGCCTTCCTCCGGATTGATACTGAAGCCGATCCAAAAGCCGCCGTTCGACCTCGCGCGCGTGCCCAACATTACCTGCAAGGATGAAACCCCGCAGCACATTTGTAAAAGTGCCAAGAAGGCCATCGGAAGGATGATACGCGTTTTCCCCGAATTCTTTCCCAGACCCTTCTGCCCTGTTCCCCCCCAGTTGATTCCGTTCGTCCGTCTCTAACTGATCTAAAATCCTTAGCGCTAATACGGCATTGCCGTTCTGTGCGAAGCCTCGCGCTACCATGCTCCATTGCATGATGCCAGGTTGGATCCCGCGGGCCACCATATCTGCTACAACCGCAGCCGCACAGTCCGGCCTTCCGCGGGCTGCGTGGGTCTTGACGAAAGGCGAGAAATGTGCCGCATCAAATGTCCTTGGAGGGAGCACCAAGGCAAGCGTCTGAGGTTCGCATGACATATCGATTGCACCAGGCGATGGCATAGTTTTACAGTGTTTGTATTCAGGCGACCCATTGACCGGCTTGGCCCGCTCCACGAGCTGTAGTAACAATGTATATAACCGCTTTCGCCCATGCGCGTTTGACATTGCCACGAGTGCCTCCCATGCGAGAGCAGTGTGAGACGGCGACGGCCATAGTCTTTGCTTCATCGGGTACGGCGGGAAGTGGACCCCAATGCCAATGCCAAACCCAAAACTGGTCGCACGCGGACGGATGGACTTGCCAGCCTGACCGCGCAAGAGTGCAAGAATGGTCTTGCGGGGTACTCCGATAAGGTGGAAATATTTGGCGAACGTGGCGAGCGTGCGGAGGTGCTCCTTTCGTTCACGGTGGTAAAGCATCTCAGCGAGCACCCAAGCCGCGGCTGATCTGGAAGATTGTCGGAAGGCACACTTGCGAAGGAGTGCAATGGCATGGAATCGGCCAAGACCAGTGTAGTCCGTGACGAAACGAAGCAGGGCATACGGGGGAGGTGGCGTTGGAGATCTATATGCTTTGCGGAGCGCTCGCATGCGGGAAAAAAGGTTTTCGAATTCGTGAATAGCTGTGCTCGTATTCTGAGTTGCATGATGGACAGCAGAGATGGGTGCCATTGAATACGCTGGGTAGAGCATGTGAATGATCTCCGCCGTCCGCTGTTTCTCTGTAGAATGCTTCAACACGGCTTCAAGCGTCTCGTCTGAGACTCGAACTCCACGTTCATGCGCCGTCTTGACGAGACGCAAGGTAGCATCCGTGCGACGAACGAGTGCATGTTTTTTTATTGCCACGTTAAAAGGCGATTCTATAAGCTGCTCTGGTGCCAGCCCATTGGCATTTGTTGGGTGACATTTTCTGCACTCCGCGTCCAAGGACTTCAAAAAGTTTTCCGTAAACAACGGTGGTGCATACTGGGCCAGTGTAGCAACTACTTGCAACACAGCGCTGTTGCAGTAGTATCCTTTCGTAGCAAGGGCAAGCCCAAACCGATACACGAGACGCAAATTGAGGTGGTCCATACTGCGGAAGATGTGCTGCCGCACTGAATTGAAGGAGTGCACCTTCTCATACCGATCTGGGACGAGGGACATCCAGGCGGTGAACGCCTCCAAGCGGTCATTGGGCCGCAGATGCGTCCGACGCTCGCGAATGGCGTGCAGGGCCCCTCTTTGGTAAAGGCCGTCGTGGGCAATAGGTATATTGTGGGCTATCATCTCCCGACGAAGTGTGTCTGCAGCTTTGAAGTCGCCCTTGAGTACCAGCGATGCTAAAGCCTCTGAGGCCGATGGCGGCACAAATACCGATGTGCCCAAGGTGGACACAGAGCTATATTCCTCCGTCATGTCTTCAAATACACATGGGTCTGGCTGGCTTTGGGGATAAGGCATTGCCTCGACCTCGATGGAAGCTGGCGAGGGTACTTGGAGGGCACCACTGAAATGGCTACGACAGCGAAACCACCACGGGCGAGATTGGACCAGGTCCAGGGGGATCCGGGCGTGGACTGGGAGATGCCAGGACATACTTCCTAGCAGCCATGTCGCCATACGATACCTACTGTAGTGCTGGAGGTAAAAGACCCATGTGTTTGCGTAGTGAACAAAGGTAAGAAATTTTACACAAAGTATGTAGCACACGACGGCATAACAATAATTCATTACAGTAGTCTCCCGTACTATCTAACCCAGCTGAGCAAAATTGCCATCCGCAACAGGCCCTAAGGCTCCCTCCATCGTTGCCCCAGCATCCACATCATTAACCACTGTGCCCTGGCCAGTCGTCCCAAGGGAAGCTGGTACGTGTTTCCCAAGTTCAGTCTTGACTCCATCCAGCATCCGCTTAAGATTGACCCTCTCATTTACGAGCGCCATCCGTGCGCTTTCTAGGGCCTTGCGTTCTTCTTCGAGTACCTCCTCTAGTTCCTCGAACGCGCTCATCTTCAACTCCAGCTTCGTCAACGTCAACTTGATAAGTGACGCCAGCGTGCTCCGAATGTGCATATCTTCTGCTTCAGCAAGTTCTGACGCTGCACGTGCAGAAGATTTGAGAGCGAGGCGTGCAGCACGGACAGCATGCGAATGTGGAATTTTTGGATTGCGCGATGGTGCAGATGACGGGTCCACGCTCATGCCGTCTGTTTGCGACGCAGCAGGCTGTCCCCCCTCGGCTTGATTTTGGACGTTGGCCGCATCAGGCGCATCTTGCTCCATCGGCATTTCACTTGTCCCATCTACATCTTTCTTGCTACCACCCTTCTCTTCCTCTCCTTTCTCACCATCGTCTTCCTTGAGAGCCCCATCTGTGAGCACATGCATTGCCGTTTTGGCGGCCTCGCTCGCTACAGTGGGGCTTACGACACCCGCAAGGAACGCGACGACGCTCATAACAGGATTATCTGCCTGTTCGAAAGGGATCCTCCCAAACCTTAGCGGTCCTTGATCTCCTTCTGCAGCGATATAGGGATCCTCGATTGGGAGTGAGAGGAATTTGCGAATACACTGCTGTGCACTACGGGTGCCGACGTGGTCCTCAATTGCGCTCCAATCATCATCGTACATTTCGATGCCTTCAAGGAGTAGCAACACTTCCTGATCACTCCATTCTTCGTCGCCAGCGCCTTGCCGAACATTTGGGGGTGCAGCTGTGAGCTTGACGAAGTCGCCGCTAAACATCGTCGACGGGAAGCGGCCGTCCAGGTAGCAGGGGGGACAGAGCTCAAAGTCTTTTACTTTTAGACTGTGATAGCGTACGGATGTGCAGTCGGTCCCACAGGTGTCGCACTGGTAAGACATATTACCGCGCGCACCGGCTGCGAGACCGTTTGCAAGTGAGGTGGCCTCACTGGGCTGAATTTCCCGTGAGGCTTTTGCAGTTGTCTGGTATATGGAATTGCGGAATTCAAGAGAAGCAGAGATAGGGCCAGAGGTAGATGATGATGCAGCGGGGTGTTTTTGTGCACCATTAGCGGCCGGATGTAGACTGGAAGGGCGTGTACCGGAATGCAACGATTGGAAACCGCGGGGAGTGTCGAGGATGACACGGAAATGACCGGTGAATGGAGGTGCTAGCGCCGCGGGTCTTTGTTCGGGGTCGATCTGAGAGACGAGGTAAGCAGGGGGGGACCATGGGAATAGAGACGCCGACCTGATAGTTGACGAGACCCCATTGCTCGAGGAAGGCGTGTACGCGCATGATGGCACAAACGTCGCCAGCAAGATTGCGTCTGCAGGCAGTGACTGTGAGGTACTCTGATGGGCGTAATCTGTACGTGTTGATCATAAAGTCACGATATTCTTTGTATATGGCGGGAGTCTTTGAGCGGTTACGGGAGTTGAAGAATTCGGGAAGTGCACGCTTCTCAACGGGATGGATTGTAGACATGTCGAACCATGCAGCATAGGAAGGTATGATGACGTCGTGAGTCTGTGCAGCAAGGTATTTCCGAGCTTGCTCCTCGAGTTTTAATCGCGTTGCTTCCAAAGCCGCAGGATCCTCTTCGTCACCCTCGTCGTCAGATTCAGCTTCTTCCTCTACTACCTCTCCCATGGATACATCGCCAGTGTCTTCTTCGCCTTCGCCTTCGCGTTGCACCTTTACGGTCGCAGCTGCCCCACCGCCGCTGTCTTCTGTGCTTATATCAAGCATTGGTGCGAGGTTAGCAATGTCGCCGCCTTGAATGGGATCGAGCTCTGCGCGTTTTCCAGGGGCATTTTCAGGATCTACTAGGGATGCGTTTTGAGGCTGTGATGGTACTGTCAGTTTTATGCGTTTTGAGTCTGACGAGGACGGCGAGCTTGCACGTTTTGGCGAGTCCATGACGACTTGACAAAGTGTCTCGGTCAAACTCACACCAAAGGCCCTTGGGACCAAACAGATATAAACACGCTGGCTTGTATTATCGCTGGCTACTTCTACTACTAGGCCCGGGCATGCGAACGACAATAATACGAACGGTAGTACTGCAATGGGCAACCCTGCAAGTTCTCGATGCTGCACGGGTCTGATCTGGTGGTTCCTCACACCATACACTTGTAGCAGCATTTGAGTGAGCGTATTAGTCCTAAACAAGGACAAACTCTGGATGTGTGCAGCGGACAGTCGACACACTCATCACTCCATCGCCCGCCATGAAGCTCGTCAGGTAATCATCGCTCTATTTCACGAGACCGCGGAAGGTGCTGACGACCACTTTACTGCGATATCAGGTTTTTGATGAAATTAAACAATGAGACGGTGTCCATCGAGCTCAAGAATGGGTCTGTTGTGCATGGGACCATCACTGGTATGTCGATCTCATCTTTTGTGCATGGGCCGTCGAACATCAACCATGCATATAGGTGTTGACATGCAGATGAATACGCACTTGAAAACTGTCAAAATGACAGCGCGCAATCGGGACCCCACATCGCTGGACACCCTTTCGATTCGGGGGAACAATATCCGTTATTTCGTCCTTCCAGATGCTCTCCCATTAGACACCCTTCTGGTCGATGACGCTCCCAAACCCAAGGCTAGGAAGAAGGACGAAGCGCGTGGTAGAGGCCGGGGAAGAGGAGGCATGGATCGCGGTCGTGGAAGGGGGGGTGGCAGAGGCCGGGGACGAGGCCGAGGTATTTAGGGGAACAGGAATCCGTTCATACCAGTGGAGACGCATCCACCCGGCTGTTTGTCCTAGCAAAATATGGCTGCCGGCCAACCTGTATCAGCTACTATTTTTCTGTTCTCTGTTGTTTCTTTGTACACTCGTTGGTGTTGTACGAGTCGCGACCTCGTCCATATTCTTTGAATGCTCTGCAAGCGGCTCGCCTCAACATCGGCTTGGACACTACCCCCAACCATCCGCCAGCTTTTATCGTCTGGAAAAGAGATCGGGTGCAAAGTCCAAGTGCACGGGTGGGTCAAGTCCGTGCGACGACAGAAAAATGTCACGTTTGCAGTCATAAACGATGGGAGCTGCGCCGCTGGACTGCAGACAGTACTACATAACAGCCAGCTCAAGGGGTACGCTCTACCACTTCTTTTGGTTGATGGCATGATGATTTTCTAGGTTGACCAACGGTGCAAGCATTCGCGTGTTTGGCTCACTTGTAGACAGCCGAGGCGGGGGCCAGACAACAGAGTTGCAAGTGGACTCCATAGACGTGCTCGGGGAATGTGATCCAGAGGTTGGGCCCCGCATTACCTGTGTAGTTCCTCAGCTCATGCCAACTTAGATGTATCCCATCCAAAAGCAGGCTCTCCCAGTAGACTACCTCCGAGACCACGCTCACCTGCGCGCACGGACAGATACCAGTGCTGCCATTTTGCGTCTGAGAGATTCTTTGATGAAAGCTTTGCACCGGTTTTATGAGGTATGCACATCTATCAACCACATATCCGCGTCTGGCTGAAGCTACAGAACCAGAAACACGACTTCTGTTACGTGCATACCCCCATCCTCACTTCGAGCGACTGCGAAGGCGCAGGCGAGACATTCCGCGTGACATCCTCTTTCTGCCCCTCCTCCGACGCCCCGGATTCCCCCTCCGAACTTCCCGACGCTCAATCCGCCGAATTCTTCTCCAAACCCGCATACCTCACTGTATCATCCCAGCTCCACCTCGAAGCTCTCGCATCATCACTAGCCCGCGTGTACACACTCTCGCCTTGTTTCCGTGCCGAGCGTTCCCAGACAAACCGCCACCTTGCCGAGTTCTGGATGCTCGAGGCCGAATGGGCGTGGACGTGCAACATTAACGATGTCTGCAATCTCGTCGAGGCATCTGTCAAGGATGCCTTGGTTTTCGGAAACAGCGAGGAGGGTGAACGACGCGTCCTCGCGAAGGGAGTCTCTGGTTATGAGGAAAGGCTCCGCTCGTTGGAGGACGCCAGAGGCCCTAAGCCCTGGGCTCGCATGACGTACACGGAAGCGATAGTAGAACTGGAGAAATACAGCGCCTCGGCAGCATCTAAAGCTCACCCGTTCCAATTCGAACCCAGTTGGGGCCGTACTCTCCAAAGCGAGCACGAGCGGTGGCTGAGTGAGGTTCTTATCAAAGGGCCGGTATTCGTGACGGACTATCCGAGCACGCTGAAGCCATTCTATATGCGATCGAACGACGACGGGCGTACAGTTGCTTGTTTCGATCTCTTGGTTCCACATGTTGGCGAACTGGCGGGCGGATCGCTGAGGGAAGAGAGGCTGGATCCGCTTCGCTCACGCATGACCGCCCTTGACTTGGATACGAAAGGTGAAGAATATGGGTGGTATCTAGACCTGAGGAAGTTTGGAACTGCGCCCCATGGTGGCTTTGGGTTGGGCTTTGAGAGGCTGGTCAGTTGGGTGAGCGCCATCGAAAACGTCCGGGAATGCATTTCTATGCCAAGGTGGGTAAGGAAAATGCTACTCTGATGTCCATGTTCAAATAACTACGATGGAGAGCTTTGACTATAGTATTTCGTGTCCAATAATAGTGCTAATGAGTGAAGTCAATGTCTTTAATGAGTGAATGTAATGATATCTAGGCAGTGCCTTGTCCATGAGTTAGTCCTGAAGTAATTTAGAAAGTCCAAAATGTCAGTGCAGTAGAAAGATGATCGGAGGAGCTACGATGCAAGGTCCGCAAATCCAACTCGTGAGTTACCAACGTCAAAGACGGTGTAGACGTTTTGAAGGAACACATCTCCTATTAGCCAATAGTCTGTGTGACGATATTAATGTCCCAAATCATGCACACCAACGAAAATCTGCATACCGCTGCCTCCGCCCGCCAGGCCGGCAATACACTGCGTCGAGTTGTTCGAAACTCTCCCTAGGTTGAAGGTCGACGCAGAGACGGTGAAGGACTGTCCACCAAACACGAGCGTCGGTGTTATCGAACCAATCGAGTCGCAAGGCACTGAGTGGGGGCATTACAATTCCCGCTCTGACAACGCTACACTCATTGTTCACTTACCACTCCAGACACCACTCCCCGCACTTGGAGCCAGTTGTGCACCTGGCACATTCGCGAAATACTTCTGTGCATTCGCGTCCGTTGTCATGATCATCGTCGTACCCGTATCAATGATCGCCTGGGCATAGCTGGCCTTGTTGACTACCACAACTTCGTCCGTGCCGTTGATGCCGGGGCGCGACAAGCCGTCCATCCGAATTTGCCAGTAAGCTTCCAAGGACACCGGAACAAATGTGATGGACGATTGGTCGTACAACATGGTATTGGTGCCACCGACCATAAGCTCGCTCTTCCCGGGGACCGATGACAAGGCGACACCAAACAGCGCCTCTTTAACCGCACCGGAAGAAACAAGAGTTTGGATGACAGGTGAAGTATGATAGGCTGAGATAGAGGGGAATCCTAGCCCGAGAAGGCCATCTGCCGGGAAAGTAGGCTTTTGGAGACCAGTTGAATATGACACTGCTGCGCCCAATGTCTGGTTCTTTGCCTGACAAGGATGAATTATTTGAAGGCGCAATGGGCGAATAATAAGAATACCTCATATCCGCCTATGAGCACGTTGTCAGTATACAAATCACCTACCGCAGTTGACCCGTCGCCGTAACAAAGGGAAAACGATCCATTAACGGGATATGAAGTAGTCGATTGATGCGCGTCGTAACGCGCATGCCCCTCACATGTGGAGTTGCATGTTATAGACGGGATCAAGAGATCAGAAGAACCAGTGTCAAAGTCAACTAGAGAAATTGACACGGTTTGAGAGGGATCTATTACTCGGAACGAGGGGACGATGTTACCTGTAAAGTTCTGCGGAGGTGTTCCAACACTGATCGTGCCTATCCACATATCTCCGTTCACTTCTGCAAGGGATATTGCACCCGGCAGCTCGGGATCGCGTTGCGCAACCTTAGAAATGGGAGCTGGAATGTCGGCAAGTCCCCGACGTCGCTTCATCATTCTCTTCACGGGCTGGGAGAGGAGATCGCTGGGAAGCGAGGTTCGTGCCAGAGGATGGGATGTTCCTGTATTTGATTCATAGGTAGCAAGTGTGGAGCGATACTTGCTAAGAAGTTGTGAACATCCCGCCTCAGGATAAGAGCGAAACGACAACAAGACATGGGTACGCACTTGACGATTCGTTGCAGATGAGCCTTCAGAAACTGTCCATTTACGAGACCAGGTGGCACGGGACTCTCGACGGCGGAGGGAACTGAAGCTGGAGGGTGAGTTACTGCCCAGCCACGTTTGAGGGGGACGCGAAGGCCAGTGTTCACGCCTTGTGGATCAAGTGCAAGCGTGAAGGAGGGAAATAGACTAAATGTGAAAAGGAAAGTCGGGATATTGAGGTGCATGATGGGATGATATACAGGAAAACGTCAGTCCAGACTCGAGAAAGAACGACCGTCCAGTGTCTTCCTTCGAGTCTTTCTAGATAGAAAGCGTCCAGAATAAACGAGGGTGTGGGGAGAGCGCGCACTGCTTTATACTTTGCCATCGCCGATACGTAAACCAGAGCACAATCTCTTCATCGGCAAAGGGCACACGGCCCAGTCTCCACGAGGTCGAGCAGTCCCTCAAACTCCCCCGGTAAATAGGCACGATAGATCTCACCTAAATGTCCAGGATTTCTACTTGCAGAATACAGAATTCGGAAGTTACTAGGTGTGGCCTCGAACCCATCTATCCATGGATAAAGATAGGTCGACGTCTGCTGACTAGCCCATGGCGATCCAGAAGACAAGGCTGCACTTCTGGACCTCGTCGTCTTGCTGCATGTGACCAGGCCTTACTTCTGACATGGTGCCCGTGGCCACGACTCGGATGGGTGCCTCTTAAGTGCCTCTGCCTCACCTACTCCTTGAGTAGATCATCTTTCAACCCCTCCACATCGCCAAAGAAATACCGCCTTTCAATAGGTAAACTATTTGGTGCTATATCATTTGCACCTGGGCTAACAGAACAAGCATGCCAATTTCAATGAACGTCATCATTGCTGGCGAGAGCGGTATTGGAAAAAGCTCCTTGATAAACCTCATAACAAGCCAACAGCTTGCTGAAACTTCAAACGACTCGTCTGCTTGCACTCTTTCAGCCAAGGGTCACAGAACATCCATCGATGGACACAATTTTGTACTTTGGGATACCCCTGGCTTCAATAAAGGTCTAGAAGCGCCTTCAGCCAACTACTTGGCCATATTTCGTTCGCTCATTGAAGACTTGGGGTCTAGGGGCGGTGTTGACCTCGTCCTCTACTGCATGCTAGCATCGAGGGTAAAAATCGCGCTGATGAATAACTATTTCGCCGTTTGTGACCTCATACCCAAATCTACACCCGTTGTAGCGGTTGTCACTTCCCTGGAGAGATATCCCAGTCGAATGGAAGACTGGTGGATGCACAACCAGTCTGAGCTGGCTCGGCTGGACATGACCTTTGTGGGCCATGCTTGCATTACAACTCTTCCAGACTGTGTTACGCTCCCTCCCTACATTCGCGAGCGTATTGCAGACTCTCGGAAGATGCTCAGAGATGTTATTCGCCGAACTTGTCTTCCATACTGTATCTCCCCCTCTTTGGTCTCCTTTCCCACGGCTCCCCTATCGCTTGAGCCGACAAGGCTAGATTCAGAGGTAATTGGCTCTGTGGTAACTTAGCTAACCAACCACTGACAGAATATCAGACTACTCACAACCCTGCGAGTGGTGACGGTGTAACGTCGACGATGGCTGTTACATATCCTAAATTACAAGAACCATCCTGGCCCTTACGAAGGCGGAGAACAACCTTTTTTCGACTCCCATCCGGTGTGTCTGCGTAATTGGTTGGGATTTTGGGGTTTGCATGCCTGTTTATAGTGCATGATGCAATGCATACTAGACATCCAGTACGGACTAGCATGCACACTTGTTTTCGATACCTATTACCGCAGCGAACATCTCAGATTATTAGGACCACGTATACGGGCGTCATAACTTCGAGTACGCGACCAGGTATTATAGGATCTGAAATCACTGTTAATTTAACGCGATATCGTCGCGTTGAAGGGATACCCTTTGTTCAGATTCACTCGAAGGACTAGCAGAGTTGGGTTATTGAATTCGTACAAAGGATACATCTATGGTTGTGGAAAGAAAAATGACAGTGACAACCCAAAAGGATGCTTGAATTTCCAAGCAGGTCAACTAACAGGGCAGATGTTGTTGGCTTCTAATGTGGCGCAATGGTAGGTTGGCTAACACGTAGCATAAACTAACAGGCCAATCACATGAAGGAAACGATTACTTACAGCCTCGCTGATGGCACGTTAGATTCCGCCAACTGACTCAAAAGCCTACTCCGCCACTTGCTTCTGGTTTTAAAAATGTCACCGTGCTGGGTGCACCAGCGGCGGTCCGGACCACTACGACGACAGCGGGCCGCCACACCTGGGTCACTCCCACTGCATTGAGCACCAAGAGTTCTCTTGAGAGCACCGCCATTGGATGTTGAAATATTTGGTTGGGAAGCGACTGGAATGGATAATGCGGACGCAATGGCAGCGAGTGCGAGATGGATGAGAACGAATGTACGTATTTTGTTGGCAGAAACCGGTAGGAGAGTGGAGGATTATGAGGGAGATACAGCCAAGCGAGGCAACTTAAATATGCTGGGCTATTCCAGTTAAGGACTGACAGTTCGACTCGTGGGGCACTTGACATCGTGAGCTTGAAAGTGGTGTCAGGGAGGGCCTGTACGATTGCTACTGACCGGGAATCCAGATACCAATAGAGTTTCATGCCTCACGGACAGTGTGCGAAACAAACATGCCAGTAAATGTATGGCAGGGCCATACAACGCAGCCAACGCATCGATGCTTCACTTTTGGCACATGAAAAATTTGGCTGATTCCGTTAGATCGTATCGTCGACGCGTTGTACGACTTATCAAAGTTTGTGTGCTGGAGAAATCATGTAGGCCGTGTGTGTGCGATCTGAGACCATGCTGTAAAATGAAAAAGCACCAGAACCGGTACACATCTAACGATGCTATAACATGGTGTCGGCCATCGTCACGTACCACAAGTCATTTTAAAAAATTACACCGACCTACATTCAAATTTTCGTGCGAGTGGAGCCGAGGGTCGACATGGGATGAAAGGGTCCAATTTCATTATGACACTGTTCTCTAATCGTTGGTGAGTTGGACATACGTGATGCACGACGGCTGACCTGGTCGAATGCTTGTGAACATGTTACGGGAATGCTGTACGATATACACCACTTGAAGGATCCATCTTGTGACGCACCCAGACTCCAAAGTCGGGTATCAGCACGGGTACAATTCGCTGGCAGACAGATCTACTGGATGGGTGCTTGCCTTGGGGAAACCGGCCCATTCATCCGTGAGGCGGGGGTCCTTTCCCGGAAATTATGATCTGATAGACGAGAAAACTATTGCCTAGTCCTAGCGAGCCTTTCTGGGCCTCATAGAGTTGCACCATCCTGACCGGTACACTCGCTGGCGACTCGGGATCAATGTGGGAGGTTGGCATAGGGAAGTTAGTAATCGAGTGTGGCAGACGCGTACACATGAACTCACTTGGATTCATGTTCCTACAAGAAGTCTCCCATGTTTTCATGCCAGAGTGGGTCTACTGGGGTCCTTGATCCCACAGTATGAGCTGAGAAAATCTCATCAGTATTCTTTTTCTGATAGTGGTCCTTGTGGTTTCTGCGAGGGCCAACAATTTGCATACATACACGTCGAGCCCAAACGGACTGTAATCATCATGTTTAGTGGCCAGAAAAGACAGAAAAGAAACCAGATTGTGATATACCGCAGTTATGCTACGATTTTTGAAGAGCGAGGACACCTCGGGATAGAAACATCAGTCGCTACTTGTGCCAGATGCTGCTGAACTTTGTGTGCACTAAACCTAACCTTGGCTCATTAGGCATGCCAATTCGTTTGCAATAATGATAACGTAGGTGTGGCTGTCACACGGACGGCCGATGACTGTCCACAGAATGAAGAGAAATAACCACGGGTGACTAAACCAGTGATTTACTGTAGGATTGCATCTGTCAAATCATTGTGTTCACTTCCATGGCAGATTGCAACATCATGCTACTAACACGTGAAGATGCGCGTAGTACGGGTTGGGGTCGGGAACAGGTGGAGAACTGGGTGACAGAACGGAACCTTGCTAGATGAATGAAAGGTCGATAGAACCATTCCAAACACATGCCAGAGAGGTGGTGATACGACGTGCAAGAAGTGCGTTCATGCTGTACTCCTTGATCATAAACCCTAATTGGCCATCAAGTATCTAGTTTCGATTGAAGTCGAACCTCGACGCTCACGACGTTCTGACCTTATGAAGAAAGGGCTGAAGCAGTGAGGTGGGTCGCAAAGCAATCAGCGCCGACAGATTCGATTCGTGGAGTTGCCAATAGACGACAACATCCAATTCCAGGAACTCTGCCGACCTTTAAGTAATACATTACGGTTAGAACACAGCTTTGCGGATGTGGGTAGAAACATACACAGGGGGAAAAGGAGAGGATAGCTGCCAAACGCCACATTCAATACGCCATTGATATTGTACGACTGAGTTTGGTATTCCACCTGTAGGCCTTAGACATCAAACAATTTGTTCGTGTCCAAAGGGCGGATCAAGATGCGCACATCCGACCTCCGCTGCATGGGCCCCTCCGTGGTTCTCGATTTCTCGTTTGCAGACTTCGGTCCGTGCAAGCGATGGCTGGCGATCAACACAACGAATGGAAAGGCGGGATAGAAGATTGGCCCGACCCTGCGACGTTCGACAGGGAAATATCGAACTGATGAGCGAACAGATTCGATGAGCTGGACCGGAGTCGATGGACCACGTTGCGCAGCCAGCCGCGACAGAGCACTGGGCTCCGCTTTCCCAAATAAAGATTTGGAAAGAACACGAGTGGTGGTCGGGGGGAGGAGAAGCTTCCAGACTTGCAGGAGTCTTTGAAGTCATGGTAGCATGTCACAGAGGGCGGGAACTTCCATCAAACATCCCAGTGGCCCTTCAGCGAACCGAAGCCAAAGAACGTAGCACTTATTGCTCGTGATAGACACCGGGACGTTTCCTGTTAACGCTGACAACGATTTGACACAGCCGGAACCCCGAAGGTCCGTCAGTGACAGTCCTGCATAGTAGAAGTTAGCGCATACTGGCACGCCTTCAGACGTTAGAGTCAAACCTCAAAGAATTGCCTTGGACAGTAAGGTTATGTATGAATGTATTCTTATGCGTTTCATCTCAGATGACAAAGGGCGGAGTCGTAGTGCTTCTCCGGGATCCAGGGCAGATGCTTGTCACTTTTTGCGTCGTTCAGAAAGAGTCAGAATCCTCACCAACGAGCTGTATGGTATTTAAACGCTCGCGACTCCGCGAGATGTCAAGTTGAAGAATCCGAAACGTGATATCATAGCCTTCCGGAAGAGAAGCCATCGAAGTTATTCTTCAGTTTAATAGTCATGACTGGCAAGTTGAATTTGACAATTTCCATGTGGAAGAAGCCGTTTTTCAAAATAATGTCGGCTCGGCAGTGAAGTGATGTTGGATTGCCATGATGCATGCTCGATACAACGATTCTGCTGCGACTGTAAGTCGCATTTGGAGTTTTATATTCCAACATTTGCGAGTCGGCGACAATAGAGAGGAAGTGACGAGATCCGTTGAATAATGTGATGAGGACATTGATGACCGGTGGAAAGAAGGTAGCGACGATGCTTGATTACATTGAAGCTGACTGACCTCACTTCCTTTCAATACCGGACAGTACTGTGCATCGACCGCACATGTTTTGGTGGTACGTTCGGGAGCCAAGAGACTGGCAGCGGCTCGTCCTCGGTCCGTCCGGTCGAGGTCGCATTCAAATAAGGGCACGCTGATTGACGCGTGTCTCTTGAGACTCCAAATGCCCCGCAAGATCACCCACTTCGAGACCCACGGTTTGTCCATGAATCCCTCGGCTTACTGTGTCCTCTGAGTTGACCCTCAACGCTCAGACATCCGCTTCCCGACCTCCCTGACAGCAGATGGCTCAGATGCCATGTGAGATCTTATCGCACACCTCTGTTGACCCACGTCCCTGTCTTACCACCCTCCCTCGATTCCATGATCCATTGCAGGAACACTGATTGTGACTACTCGTCAGCGTATGTTACAATCTTCACAGACGGCGATGAGCCCCTTGTCGGACATGGCATGACATTCACCATCGGTCGTGGTACTGATATCGTGAGTTCCGATCGTTTCCTGCATTCACGATATTGACATTATATGGGCACTAGGTTTGTCAAGCCATGGCAGCGCTTGCAAACAGACTTGTTGGCTTGAACCCAGAAGATCTCTTCAAAAGCATGGGTAAAGCATATGACTATATCAGTGCAGACTCTCAGCTTCGATGGTAAGCCCTCCACCTCCCTTTGTTGTGGGTGACAAGGCGTTGCGTCACATTGTGACTTCGGTTGTGGTGTCCCAGCACAGTAACTCACTTGTCCGAACAGGATTGGTCCTGAAAAGGGTGTCATTCATATTGCCGCAGGAGCCGTGAATAACGCCCTTTGGGACATGTTTGCGAGATCGCGGGGCAAACCCTTATGGAAGCTTGTGGTAGACATGACCCCCGTGAGGCATGCTTTACCTTTCTTTACAGACGACTTGCTCAGAACAGAAGCGTGGGTTGTGGGATTAGGAACAGCTGGTTGATGCGACAGTGTTCCGATATATCACCGATGCGCTGACACCGGAAGAGGCACTCGCTATGCTCAAGGCGAAGGAATCAGGGAAAAAGGAACGCGAAGCCATTGTTCAGAAAGATGGGTATGTACAACGAGTCCAATCGAGTTCATTTGGACCTGATTATTCCCGAAGATACCCTGCGTACATTACATCTGCTGGCTGGCTTGGTACGCATTCATTGCCCAGGCGTTCGGAACCATTTTCCTAAAAGCGTGGCCAGGCTATTCTGACGAGAAAGTTGCACACCTGACGAAACAAGCCCTCGCTGCTGGCTTCAACCACTTCAAGATGAAAGTCGGTGCCGACTTGGCTTCAGACCTGCGCCGGGGAAGGGTCATTCGTTCCATCATTGACGACCCACAATTCCTTCCCCAAGGTTCGCAAGGTCGGGACTCCAACAGTCCAGCCCTGCAGGGAAAGAACGCAGGTCCCACTGGTGCCGTGCTCATGATCGATGCCAACCAGATATGGGACGTGCCTCAGGCGATCCAGTACGTGAAGGATCTTGCGGAGATTAAGCCCTGGTCAGTCAGATACGCTGTCTCATCACCATCAGGGGATCAGTGTTTACCGAAAATCGCAGGTTCATCGAGGAGCCCACTGCCCCAGACGATATCCTTGGGCACGCAGCCATCCGACGTGCGCTGAAGCCGTACGGAATCGGCGTTGCGACGGGCGAACATGCGCACAATCGCATGGTCTTCAAGCAGCTCCTGCAGGCAGACGCCATTGACGTGTGTCAGATCGACTCGTGCCGCTTGGCTGGCGTTAGCGAGGTGCTTAGTGTGTTGCTCCTGGCTGCCAAGTACGCGAAGGGATCTGCGTTGCAGTATATATCCAGACGAGTCTCACTTTCATGGTTTGTGCTAGGTTCGGAGTGCCGGTATGTCCACATGCAGGTGGAGTTGGACTCTGTGAATACACGGTCCACCTGAGGTGCGTTCTGTGCTATGGTGGTGTGTTTTACTTCCCTAATGGTGATGCTGGCGTCATGTAGCGTGATTGACTACATCGCCATCTCGGGGACTATGGAACGCAACGTACTTGAGTTCACCGACCATCTTCATGAACATTTCCTTTATCCGTGTTCTATTAACTCCAAGGGACAGTACAACATCCCGCTGAACCCAGCAGAAGGATACAGGTTCGTAGCACGTGTGTCCATCGCCACATCACCGCTAAATCCCGGCAATCTATACAGCATCGAGATGCACAAGCAAAGCATCGCTGAGTATGAGTGGCCGAATGGGTCATACTGGATGAAAAGAAGGAACAATGGTAACTAGGAGTGGATTCTGTAAGTTTATGTACTCATATCGGATGGAAAGGATTTGTATAAGGATTTTATAAGTCTATGTTCTATCAATTCTACTTGCATTACCTGCGAGGCTATCATTTCTGGGTCACCGGTTTCAAGAAGCTGGTGCCAACATTCTGAACCAGAAACCCACACGCCTGAATCACAGGACATGTGAAACTCATGGCCAATGCATGTTCAGCCAATTAGGAGCAGATGGATTATTAGGGCTAGATACAGGACATTCTAGCGACCAGATAAGGCGGCATTGTCATGAAATGGCATCTCGTTAACGAGCGTGAATAACCAGCCAGCTCGTGTGTATTGACGTGGAACATAATAGCAGAACAGAAGTTAACAAGGAGGAGGAGACACAACATGGAAAGGGGAAAAAAAGACCAAGCTCAAAAAAAAAAACACAATACAAGGTCAGGGGGGACCGGTATACTTGAATTTATCAACACTATCTCGAGTAGCGTTTCAATTTGCTTGATAATTCCCTGATAGGCAACACAGCAATGCCATCAGAACCAACACGAACAGGTTACAGGGTTGATGAAACGACGTACATATCCGCGCCTGCCAATCTCCACTGCCAGTGGCCAACCAATTCCCCGCGGGGCTGAGATCTATCGATATTACTGCGCCGAAGTTTAGCTCCATACCGTAATGATCCGAACGCTCCGTGCTCACCAGAGTTCTTGTGTCCCTGAAGCATACACTGTACAATTGCAGAGTGTGCATCCCAGAATTGCACACCTCGGTCTTTGGACCCTGAGACAACCCATTGCCCATCGTGAGAAACTGCGACAGACAGCACGTAGTCCTGGCGATTGCGATCAGTTGCAGATGTGGCTGCCACAGGGAGGGCTAACGCACCGTATGGCCGACAAAATTCATCGTGCACTGGCTGGATTTTTCCAAGTCCTTTTTCCCATTCATTGCGGCGTCTTTCCGTTTGGATCCTCCGGCGAGTAATCCACTCACGTCCCAGTACTTGAGTGTCTTGTCCAGACTACCACTCACCAAACCTTTACCATCGGGTGTGAATGCGACGCTGTACACACTATCTCTGTGCCCCCTCAAGCGCTCCAGGAGAGCGCCAGTAGAAACGTCCCAGATACGGACGACGGTGTCGAGACTACCCGCAGCAACGAGCTGTCCGTTGGGGGAGATGGCGACCGAAGTTACGCCTGCGTCGTTATTGAGGGAGTCAGTATCGTTGATAGTTAGCACCTTTGATGACTGCTCGTTCATGTCCCAGATCCGCGCGGTCTTATCACCGGATCCGGAGACGATGAGCCGACCATCGAGTGAAAAGTCGAGGGAGTAAATTTCTTGTTGGTGACCATCAAAAATGGTGACTATACGCTTCTTAGCAATGTCCCATATCTGCGAAGAAGCCAGTTCAGTAGGGAAATACCGCCTTCAAAAAGGATTAACAAACGCGGATTTGCTTATCTTCTGCGCCGGTGGCCAACAACTTGCCGTCTGGACTGAAACAGACGCTTCGGATATAAAGGTCACCAGACTTTCCGGCAGAGTCGTCGGCGAGCACACTGGATGGCGTGTTAAAAAGATTGATGAAGCGGCATGATGGGAACGCACCAAGTTTTAACGCCGGTTTTGGTGTCGTATATTTGTGCCGTGCGGTTGCATCCAGTGGCGAGGAACTTTCCGTCAGCGGAGAATCGTACGCAACACACGACGCTGGAATGGAATGAGCTGGTCTTTCAGCGAGTTACTATGGCATGAACGGACCTCTCATGCATGAGGGTGTGTACCAGCGACACATCGAGTACGCGTTTTACTTTGGGGTTGAATACGGCAAACCAGTCAGAGCCTTCTTTCTTCAAGTCGGGTGGAACGTTGAGGGGATCTAGGCCGTCTGGAAACTGACCGCCGTTTGGGGCACTGCTGCCTGGTGGAATGGAGCCAGAAGCTGTAGAAGATGGTTCTACGGAAGTAGAGGGCGGAGGGTTTCCAGGACCGGGTGCATATGGTGTATGTGCGGAAGGGGGAGGGGGTAAACCGGGGCCTTGGAAGGAGGGAGGACCAGCTTGGGGAGGCAATTTGGTAGCTGGACCAGGTGGGAGAGAGGGGCTATAAGGATCTGTGTAAAGACGGGGTGAAAGGGGGGTGGCACGATATCCATGAGGCGGTGGCGAACGAGCAGAACTTGGATAGAAATGTTTACCTGGACGGTCACCCTTTATGCGCTCCGTCTTAATGCGCTTTGGGTCTCGACTACTTTCGACCTGGGGGCGTTCACGGTCACGATCGCGTTGATCCCGTTCTCGCTCTCGCAACTCGCGGTCACGGTCGCGATCACGATCTTTGTCCCTCTCGCGATCGCGGTCACGGTCACGGTCACGAGGGTAATAAGGTTCGCTGTATGAGCCCGGACCAGAGGGGGGTTGAACACCTGGCACGCTGGATGGCGGTGCAGGGGGGCCGGAGGGACCGATGCCAGGACCAACGGTAGGGTGGGGTGGAGCACCGGGCGGAAGGCCCTGACGTGCAGCATGAAGTTCTGCTCGCAATCTTGCGAGATCCTCTTCGTATTGTTGGCGTATCTTTCCGTGTTGGGATTCCAACTCGTACAGTGATTGGCGGATAATGTTTAACTCGTTGATTTGGGAAGTAACTGGACACAACACATGTCATGAGACTGGAATGGGAGATGAGGTGAAAATGCCCACCTTTGGACTCGTATTCGTCCCTCTGGTTTCTGAGAAGGCCGAGGTCACCTGTGAGAACGTCGAATTCCTGTCGCACGGAATCGAAGGCCTCATTGAGCCTCCCATGGGCATGCTGAGCAGGCCCCTGAGCGGGAGGGCCGGTAGGCTGAAGGCTCCTATGCTAGTAAAGATGGAAGTGATCAGATTGGGGGGGCGAGATTGAGACAAGGAGAGCAAAAGAGGCCAGGGCAGGGCAGTCCGAAATTTTGAAGAGGATAGACGCTGAGGAGGTGGGCCGCGGATGCGGTGCGAGTGTGTGGCGGGGGTGGCAGGACTGCGGGGTGCAGGGGAGTGCGAGCGAGTAGAGAAGGACTTACATTGTATATCGTGGAGGACATGGAAGGAGGAGCTGGGAACGTCGGACTTGGGCTGATCATTCGCCCTTTATTATAAACGCTGCTGTTGGACCCTGACGCCTTCCTGTTCTTCCCACGCTCGACGTTGCCGGCGGTATGTCCATATCGGGACACTGCCACGTTGGTGGGGCACCGCACGTGACTCCCTCGGTTCAAACCCCGCGGCACCCCGAGCATGCATTATCGACTGCAACGACGGCGACCGCAACGCGCGCATTCTGCCACCCAGACCGTCGATGGTCTGTGCAGCCAGCAGACAGCGAGCAGGTCAGAGCCTGCAGTGGACCGGCGAACGAACGGGAGGGGACCAGTGCGACGACACAGACACATACACACACAAGATGACGTTGACAGCGACTTGCTTTTCAGCGCTTGCCAAAATCTCCAAGTCTGCCCACCCTCCACCATGTCGGACGTCCTGGACCCCCAAACAGCTCCCACCTATTCCATCAAGGAAGGTCGCGGGTGGATTGCCGTGTTCAATCCCGACGCACCACGCCAGATGGACGCACAGCTGCACAAATGCTACGTCCATGACACGTAGGTCGTCCACTCACGGACAGTGGCTTGCTCGCTGATGCCCACACCGCCGCCAGGGTGGTTTCTTCCGTCAAGTTCTCCCCCGACGGCAGACTGCTGGCTGTCGGGACAAACAACGCGGTCATCCTGTATGATATATCTCGCGACCAGAAAGTGACGTGAGTGGCAACTCGATATGACTACCGAGCTGCACCCTGTAACCGCCCTCGTAGCTTCCCTCTTTCCAGCGACGAGGAAACCGACAAGGCCAACCATGCTCGCAGCGTCACCATCAGTCCCGACAACAAGCTCTTGGTCGCAGGGTCTGAGGACCGCGCCATTCGCGTATGTTGCCGCGTCTCCGCCGCATCTACTCATTGCAAATACCCGCACAGATTTGGAGCACAGTAACCTACGCCTACGTCACATCACTCGTCGGACACCGCGGCGAAGTATACGCGTTAGCGTTCACCCAGGACTCGCGATACCTCCTATCAGCGTCTGGGGACCGTACTATCCGCGTTTGGGACGCGTCGCAGCTCCAACTCGAAGCAGCAGTCGAGCCAACCTGTCGTGTCCTTCGCTCAGTAGCACCACACGAGAAGCCCTCTTCAAAAATGGTCTTCATGTCCCTTTCGGTCGATTCACTCTCGTCATTCGCTGCTGCTGGATCCCTCGATGGCATCATCAGAGTGTGGGATATCCGTCCAGGATCAGAAACAGAGGAGCCTGTCGGTGTACTGAGCGGTCACGCCGACGGGGTGTATGGTGTTCAGTTTCTCCCAAACTATGCAGCTGACGAGCCGATGACCCTCGTCAGCGCCAGTCTGGATCGGACTCTCAAACACTGGGAGATTATGGTGGACGAGAAACAGGTCCTGTGCAAGAAGACCCTGTCTGGCCACAAGGTCCTATTCCTTTTTCACTTCGAGAGATTAGTCCTTCCATTCATGCCTTGCTCTCGCAGGACTGCGTGTTGGCAACGTCTGTTCTGCAAGTAGGGCGCGAACAACGTGTTGCATCGGCATCGCGCGATGGAACAGTCCGCTTGTGGGATTTGAAGACAGGAATGCCCTATTTCATGATTCAAGGCCACACGAATACTGGTGAATCTCGTCTTTGATCTCCTCCTCGACCCACCGCTAATACACAGCATCTTTGGCAGTGACATCTGTGGACCTTTGCAACGACGGAAGCCTCCTGGCGTCAGGGAGTGGTGATCGTCAAGTTCGAATTTGTGAGCATCTTAACAGCATCCAATTGTGATGACTGGTGTGCTCACGCCGCATGTCCAGGGAAATACACTCTGCAGTGAACTGCCAGTGCAGGGTCCCTAGTGGAAACGATCTGTCGATCGAGCAATGACACATACACATGCTAGGACTTGGGATAATTTGGATAATTGGATGATACCCTTGACCTCTTTGGACTTGATTACTTCGTTCACTTTGATGTCGGTCTTTGGAGACATTACTTTCGCTTACCTAATGGACTGCACAGTATTAGCCTGCGTCAATTCACTCGCTTGGAGTTGTTGCCTGACATGGTTCTCGTCCTCATTATTGGTGATCTTTACATTCCACATCGTGCCCACGATCTCCCCGCCAAGTTTCGGAAGCTCCTAGTTCCCGGAAAGATACAGCAAATACTCTGCACCGGCAATGTCTGTGATCAGGAGACATATGAATATCTCCGTACCGTCGCCAGTGATGTGTGTGTCGTGAGGGGTGACTACGACGAGGTATGAAGCCTACTACTCGACTAGTACATGCCAGCGGCGAGGCCTTCCTGTACTGACCGACCTCGTGGACACAGAATACCTCTTTTCCACCATCCGCAGTCGTAGTACACCAACCGATCCGGATTGGCATCATACACGGCCATCAATGCGTGCCCACGGGCGACCTTGACGCGCTCAGCGCTCTTGCTCGACAAATGGACGTGGATGTCCTGGTTTCGGGCCACACCCATACGTCAGTCATCCAGTCATACGACTATCCTAACGCTGAACGGATCTCCCGAGATAGGTTCCAGGCCATCGAATATGGCGGTCGATTCTTTGTCAATCCAGGTTCTGCATCAGGCGCTTGGACAGGACTGCACAACAGGTGCGTAATCTCCATGGACCTTGATACCCTCCGTTGACCGCCCGAACCTACTCTGTAGCGACCCGACCCCATCGTTTGCTCTCATGGATATTCAAGGCCCGGTTGTCGTGACCTATGTCTATCAATTGGTGGAGGGGGAAGTACGCGTTGAGAAGATCGAGTACCGAAAAGAAGTAGAGGCTCCTAAACCACCCCCAGCCGTTCCACTTCCGCAGACCAGTACTGCATACTCGGCACCAACGAGCCCGCGATCATCACAAGACGTATGGTAGTATTCCATCCCCGTATCTATTCTCTACTATTCCTACTTTGTGAGATATCCCCTGGTCCCCGTAAGCTGCGCCCGAGCTCTGCACCCAGCCAGACTCGAATGAGTTCCCAAGGTGTTTGCTCCGGCAGATCAGCAAAGCAACCACCAATCTGATAAATAAGTACTATTGTGGGGATGTCATCCTCACCGCTGCTGTATGACCATACATCAACCTCTCAGTCGTATAGTGTGTGTAAGCCAAAGTGTGTCCACAAAGCAGTTGCAGGCCACGCGCCGAGTAAGAACCAACCCCTCTAGACCACGGAAAGTGGTATCGCGCGTTGACTCATGATTGCTACTCTCTGGCCTCTGCTTCTAATATTTCGCGTTCCAGTTTTGCACGTTCCGCCTCACGCAAGCGGAGCAGGGTAAGAGATTCGTAATCCATAATGTTGCTGACTGTGGCAGACATCAAAGATAGAGGATCAGGTGGGATCGCAGGCTGCGCAATAAAACAAATATGCATGCAACAGGTTCAAATGAGACAGGAGACATAGCACAATGAATGAAGGACTCACGAAAGTCGATGGAAAGGAAGAAAACTTGCCACTGTCTTCCAGGTTTGCTTTCTGTGAAGTTTTTGCATTTCCTTGCTTGTCCGCCGTAAAGCCGTTTGGAGACGATGTCTTCCCGCTGGAGTTGCTTGAATTTCCACCAAGCTGCCCATGATCACGCAGCCATTGTAGTATGGGTGGCTCGGTACCACCTGCCCACGATACATCCATGCCCTGCTCCTTGAGCTTGGGACCACTGGACACAGCCCCAAACGCAGCACTGATCTGGGTGAAGGTCACTAAAGCATTTACCATCATCGTCGAGTTGCCTTCATCCTTTGGCTTGTTCTTTTTGCCTGATTTCTTCGGTTTGAGGGACAGAACTATGGCACCTTCATCGATCTCCCCGAAGCGTCGGAAATGATTGGCAAGTGTGGGCGGCGTATCAAGGGTTGGGTACTTCGCGAGGGGGAATTTGATTTGGACCGTTGTATCGTAAGGGCCCAGTGAAGGAGGAGCATCTGTCTCCAGCAAGTCCTGTTCAGACTCCACACGCGCCTTCGCCAGCCTAGTCCTCTCGCGTTCTTCCAGTTCCTTTTCTCTGTCTTCCCTCATCCGCCTTCCCACCTCTTTCACGCGTTCGTTTTCGCCCTCCCTGGCTGCTCTCTCTTTCTCCTTCTCCAAACGCGCTCTCTTGAATTCCCGCTCTCGCTCTTCGAGTTCGGTGACGAGATTCTTCCGTTTGACATCATATGCTGCAAAGCGTGCTTTCTTTGCTGCTGCAAGTCTGAGCTGTGCGTCGAGGGCAAGGCGGCGGAGAGGATCAAGTAAGAGGTTAGATCCGTTGGTCAGTTCATGAAATTTTCGAGCTAGAAAAGGTGATTAAGGCAATGGTTACTTTTGCAGTGAACGCATTCAAAGCTTACCTGCGTCAGGGTCACTCCGATTCTGTGGTAAGTTGTGAGGGAGCAGGGTGCAACGTGAATTGAAAAAGACGTACCCGGTCTGGATGAACTTTCAATGACCGCGCACGATATGCGCTCCGTATTTCCGTCTCTGTGGCATCTTGTGATATTCCAAGCAGTTCATAAGGATTTGGCTCTGTCTCCGATGAGGGTGGCATTGAGAGTGTGTCGATTACCAAATAGGGCGCCCACGCATCCACGACAACGGCAACCTCAGCTGCGCGACGACACCTTAGTTGTATCATGGCAGCCAAGAGTAAGGCAAGGTATGATAACATGCCAGATTCTGCATCTCCTACCAACATGCCATCGTATACAGGACGCTCATAATCCGGTTGATTTCCACCGCCCAAACCGGGTACTTTTACACCACTCAGCGGGTGCGGACTGGGCCCAGACTGTCTGTGGTTAAATATGACCCATTAGGTTTGCTACTCACCATGGTTTTGCGACACCACCTGACCCATCCTTGTCAGCAAAAGCAAGAGTACTCTTCGTGGAGAGTAGGAAGACGAGGAAGTGACATATCCTAGCACCTTCACCTTCTTTTCTATACTGTGCCAGTGGCGAATACCTCGAGCAGCCCGTGCTGCGACATCCCCAGCTTATGATGAATGTGCACACTTATACTCATCTTGCGGGACGTCGGTGATCCTTGACGATCGTTCCCTGGTGGATAAATCACACCTATCTGTGTTCCCCGTGTGTTTTCCGACGAAGAACTGCATGCGTCCGGCTTGGCTGAGGACCGGTAGCGGAGTTCCAGTTTGACATTTTTCATCGTCTCACTACAGCAAGTTGGTCCCACTGGTTTTTTTCCGCTCCTTCAATGGAAGTGCCATCTTCGCCGGGTGCCGTTGGTGTCGGAGCCACTCTCGGAAATTATCCCTTGGCTCGAGAAGCCGCAGGCCATTTGACTATTCAACTTGTCTAGGAAGTTGGCTTTTGGGCACTCATGCATCAGTCTCTACCGTCTTTAAGATCGCGTTGGGGACCTGCCATTCCAGGTGTTTGTATTCACATCGATGGTAATGCAGGAATCTTGTCATGCACTACTTGTTAAGTAAATATCATATATGCAGAAATTGCATGAGCCTACATTACAGTGGTCGTTACACATCATATTCAAAGGCACCGTGAACCAGCACAGATAAATGAAAGTATGTTGGAAAAATGCATGAAATCATTGAATAAAGTATGTTTCCCGGGAGACAAGCATCTGGAAGCGTGGATGAGGACGGCAGTAATCACGGTCCAAAGTCTTGCGGGCATAACGATCGGACTTGGCCCTCTGAAGTGACACGGGTTGACCTCTGGACCTAGAAGCGGCCACGTCCCGTTTCCCGTGCGCACGCCATTCACCCTCCGCATATCCATTAGAGTCTTCTGGATACAAGGTATCCTCGAGAGAACTGTTAGGGAGGTTTTTGACTGTGGCTACAACAGTCTTCAAGGGCCTTCTAGCGTCGGAGGTATGTAAGGTACGGGCCCTGGTCAACGCATTGCCGCGTAGAATGACCGGGGGCTCATC
>Ga0307518_10000335_pt1 | contig 35346 bp, 43 predicted proteins | sample 25_EM_MG_FD_203889 | JGI IMG/M metagenome (GOLD analysis project Ga0307518, IMG submission 203889) | Populus trichocarpa ectomycorrhiza microbial communities from riparian zone in the Pacific Northwest, United States - 25_EM | ecosystem: Host-associated > Plants > Roots > Unclassified | place... | reverse complement strand
CACCTGTCCTCTCCCTATTTCTCCTAGTTTCCCTAGTCCTTGGGAGCTCTGCCAGACCTCCAGAAGCCCCTGGGTCGAGCGTGCCTCACCTGAGGCAGCAGCAACACCCAACCCCCCCCTACAGCGGTTGCAGGTGCAGGTGAACAGTGTGGCAAAGAACGTATAATAATTAGTTAATGAAGAGAAGAAGAAAAAGAAAAATACCTACGCGGCGCTGCATAAAAAGAGTTTGCAATAAGAGTTAGTAAACGAAAAGAAAAATACCTGCGGCACAACCGCAGCATCGACGGCGTGAGAGCGGTCGATTGAATTCGAGGTTGATTGTTTTGAGAGCGAGGGCATGCAGGCGAGCTGACAATGCAGAGGGGTGGTGATAATAGTTGGCAAATAAAAAAAACTGCAGCAGGGCAATTACGCTGTGTGAGCATGGTCTACACCTGTACGGATGTGCACGCAAGAGGACCTGCAATGATAGTTAGCAAACGAACAGAAAAAAAGGTAACATACCTGGGGGTGTGATGGCAGCGGTGGTCGGCGTCATCGGTGATACTGCCAGCGTGGGAGTGGTCAAGGCGGTTGCAGTCATGGACCAGCAGTAATGGCCACTGCTATTGTCGACTGTAATGAGTGGAAAAAAAAAGGAAAAAAAAAGGTTCACCTCGCGGTCATTGCGGTCGTCGTCCATCGTCACCGTCGATCGTGGTTGAGGTAGTTGCGGTCGCAGTCGCGGTCGAGCCCGTAATGACCGTTGTTGCCATTGATTGTAATTAAAAAGAAATTAGTGGAAAAATATAACTAAAAGCTCACCATCGTTAACTTTAGGCCCGTACTTTCGTATGATCTTTTTTGTGACTTTTGGCGCTTTTTTCACCTCTGTTTGCGAACTGTTCACGTGTAGCAATCCGGCGTTCTGCAATTGTACAGTGAAACATGAGGGTGCAAAGGGGCTGCCATGCTCGAGTTCAAGACTTGCCATTCTTCAACAACACTCTCTTGAGCCTCTTTCAGAAGCCATGAATTCTTTTACACATGTGAAGTCCTTAGTAATATGATTAACGCAATCGCTGAGGGTCTCGCAGGAAACGATTTGTGTTGAATTGCTTACCTGGTGAGCTCGTGCAGCCGCAGAGACAGTCTTGAAGACCATCCAGGGCCAGCTGCATTCGAGTCTCATATTCCGTGCTTCCCCTTTCCTGCCATGAGGCCATCTGCGACCGCACACTGCAAGGCTGTGACACAGTAACCCCCCTAGACGTTGTTGAGACTTTGACTTTGAAACTCCGCCACAGCAGTTAGCATGGTTTGTACAACACACCGACAGGTTCTGGATCTCAACATGACAGGTCTGGTAGGAAAGAAGAAGACGACACAGCCTTTGGGGGGCGAAACGAACGTCAGAGCATAAGGACACGATCTGGAGAATTGAGAATTCTGGCATCTTCTGGTCGAGGTCCTAATCTCGATGACCTGGTTTGGCTGTACATTCACAAAATCGATTCGAGCCTCTCAATATTGATGAAGACTACTAGGCTTGCTTGGAAGATCGTGCGATCATATTCAATCTGGCAAAGGTGGCTGGCCATGATATCTACAATGCGACTGGACCGCAATACTATGTCTTGTGCCTTCTCCGTCGTCACCTCTGCACTTGCAAGCCCGTCATACCGATATTCGCATTATCCGCCATTGTGATGCGCTGTGCTGTACTTCCCCATTTGCACAACCTTGTCAGTTGCACGGCTCACGGACTCACGGACAAGGAACAGAAAATGTGAACTATGACTGCCTTGACCATTGTTGCCCTGCCCTAGCGGACGCCAAGCGCTGAAACCGCTGTGGCTTGGTGTTCGTCAGCGCCTTGGCAAGGGTCTCGCCAGTCACCACCGCCATTCTCATGTTGGATGCGGAGATGAAGATCGTCTTGAAAGTAAGCCGCCAAACATTTGATTTCCCATCTATTGATCGTTTTGTAGTTCCCCGTATGATCTATTCTTCGTAACCGTCACGGATACAAGAAGCACCTGTCAACTTGATTGATCGTGATACTGACCGCGGTCTAACGAATCTGCGCGTACAGTAATGCCAAAGTTGTGTTGCAATCACCGCTGTAGTTGAAACTTGCAGACGTAAGTTCTTTACCTCACAACCAGTCGTCCAAGCTTATGTTTATCGTTTAGCATTCACCTGTATCCCCGCCAATCTCAATGAGTACTGGACGGCCGATCTGTGGTCACCATGTGGACGGAAATCCTGTTCACTGCCAGCATCGTGAAGCACTTGGCCCTTGGATGTGAAAGCTTTCTATCGAAGTAATGAGGCCCGCACTATGGCCCGGTGTACTCCTCGATTACACGTTGCAAGGCTTGTTCCATCCAGCTTGTTCCAAAGGTAAGCCTCACGCATAACTGTTGGGCTGAGTGTTTGACATTGGGGCAGACGACAGCTGTTGGGCACAAGACTGAGCGATATCCCCATTACCCTGTCGGAAACAACACTTGGCGAAATTTGATCGAGGCGGCCTGCACCATTGAGAGAGTTAGAGGAGGCGTCCTCCATACCAGGTTGTTGATGCATCGTTAATGTTCGAGCATACATCGGTCGAACCATTTGGACTGCATGTGCAGATTCCTTGTCACCATTTGCGATTATTGACTGACAAGCTCTCAGGTGTCGTTTTATCGATCTTCTGACAGGTCATCTTGTTTGGTGTATACTTCCGACAGTTCGTAATGATCAGCACAGTCCGCAAACACCTGTCTACATGTTTATCCATAAAGAAAGGGAATCGGTTGCAGACACATGGCAGACATCTTCCGAATTCCGTGCCTCATGTAAAGAGACAAAGGATTCAGGGGTCTGTTAACCTGAGCCCAAACAGCGCGCCTTCCTTACCTTTCTCCTGCCGTGCCGTTGCACACAAACGTCTTGACCATCATTACAATGCCCCGCACTTGCAGACAGACGCAATTAGAGGTCGCCAATGTGAGCAGAAGGTTGGATTTCTCGTGCACTATCTAACAATTATGTAGGTAGTGACACGACAATGTCGAAAGGTGGGATAATTATTACTGTGCTTGGGAAGCACTTCTGACAGCATAGCAGTCTGTGGTGATACTGCGATCCGAGCAAGACATTGAAGCCTTCCTGAAGATGCTCCAACATGGCCAAGAAGTCGCGGACGCCACCATCTCCTTCCATGCAGTGTTGGACAAGCCGATAATGCAGGTAGCCACACTCAGGGCCTGCCTCCAGCGACTTCGAAACCTGGAAGATCTCCAGTTGTCTCTCCATCGCCTGAAGCATTCCAGGTGGTGGCGTCTTTTACGCGGTATCTGCTTCGACCGGCTCGACTTGTTTTACAGCAATGCTCCACATGACGTGATCTCTCAGTTCCTCTGGTCCCATCCAAGGGTCGCATTTCTACGTATAGAGGAGTGTGTCAAGGCCAGGAGACCTTGCCCTCTGGATGGTGGGCAGCTACCCGAACTTTGTGATGTCTCTGCTCCTGTAGGCTGTGTCACGTCCCTTGTGAAGAATAACCCAGTTAGCCGTGTCGCTGCCCAACAGGGTGCCCCATTAATCATCACTGCACTCATGTCCTCTCTCGCCTCGACAACTACTAACCTTACAGTCCTTGAGCTGGATGTGAACCCTTCTGACTTTGATGTCCTTGGCCGTATCGTACGGGCGGCTCCTGCTCTCACGGCCCTCAAGCTCTTGGAGACCCAAACATTCGAAAGTGTGAGCTACTTCATGCTTTCCTACATGCTTTCCTTCAGCTAATGAATGTGATAGAGACGAAGTCATCAAAGGAGGGCATGGAAAGACAGAAAATCTTGGGGGAAGACTCTCTGCGGTCTTGCCCATTTGCAACACTTCGCATTACGGACCTCATTGTGCACACCTGCGATCTTCTGCAGCACCGGCTCTGGGGCTCATCTTATTGAGCAGTGGGGTGGAGGCAAGGTCGGATCGCACCTGGCTTTGCAGCGCATCTTGCTGTGGCACTCTTTTGGAACTATCCACAGCTGCATCTCTGTTTGGGAACTGCTTCAATCGACTTGGAGAAGGACTGACCTTCATGATGCAGAGCCTTCATTATTTGTATAACATCCTTTGAGCTTCTGCTCCGAAATATAATATATGTATCTTATATCTGTGACATTAGAATGAGAATGCTCTCCTCTTCACCAGTCATGCGTAGTGTCCCAGGTTGTGCTATTGGTCACCGGTCACCGGTCACCCCTGAAAGTCTTCCGTTTGCTTGCAAAACAAATTGTAAGCTTTCATCGTCGTTGCCCGATTTGGTAAGTCGCATTGTAGTGCATACCAATTGGCTGCTCATCCATACTCTCCGTCGTCGCGCCATCGCTCCCCCTGCATCCTATATCTGGCAGCAAGGTTTTTCAGTATTCCGATTCGTGTTCGACACCTCCAAATCAACCGATCCCGTTGTCACGTCCCAGGTAAGCATTTCTGATCGTTTGCATTCGACTAATAACGTTTGTAGGTTCGAAATTGATCTGCCCACATCGATGCCCGGGTCCAACGGTCCTATGGACATGTTTCCAGATGATTTCGGTTACTAGCTGTGTGGCTTGTGCACGTCCTGTCAACGCCTACGGACCTTGTATGACTTTGCGCGATTGGTGCGTGGCCTAAACAACCTAGGTAAGTCCTTGGTTCTTGATGTGCGATGTTGTGCGTGCCGACTCTCTCCAGCCAGTCGCACTCCTTCAACTTACATCGAGTGCTCTGCTACTTGCTATGCCATCTTCGCCATCGCCATCGCTTCCGTTTCGGTCGCCATCGCCCTCAACATTCTGCGCAATCGCCTCGATTGCACTCTCGACCTCTCTGAATGCAAACGTTCGAGTGATTGATACGCTTGGATCGCTTGGTTCTGGTCGTATTCGGTGAGTTTTGCACCTTCGAATCGTTTCTAGCTGTTTACGTCTCGTTTCCGATGCTCGGCACATCCGTGTGCACGCTTGGCATGTTCGTTGGGTTTCCGAAGCCTGTCTTGTGGCTTCAATGGGTAAGTCTGGCGGTTTGGACTTCTTTCGACTGGTTCTGACGTTCTCCGGTGCGTTTGCAGTTCTATTTGCTTCCTTTTCGACGCTTGGCACCTCCCTGTGCCCAGTATGCCATCTGTCTCCCCGACGCCACGTTTCGCACCTCCAACGCCCAGGTATGTGCCCACACCGTCACTTGGAGGGTCCGTCGGCCCTCTCGATTCATCCATCCAACCGTTCGGCCCATCCATTCCGCTTTTTGGGCTCTTCGCGTCGCTTGCATGCCAACTTATGCTTCCGAGGCATACACGCGGTATTTTACGCTCGGGTTCTCGGACTCAATTGATACTGTTATCAGTGCCTCTAACTCGTCCTGGGTGACCATGCGCTCGACTTCCCAGTCTGTATCACCGTCTGTCCCAGTTTACTGCTGACAACATTCTGCAGTTGTTTGGATGTCCATTTCTGCCTCGTCAGCGCTCGCTCACACCACTCTCGCGACCCTCTGACCCAACTCCTGCAGTGTTCTCTGTCTCCCTGAAACAGCAGCGGAGACGTCGAGATCGAGATAGATGATGGCAGCGATCGGCCACTGGTCAGCTGGTTGTGGTCCAGCATTGGATTTCTCCATTTCGTGGTTGTGTCTCAGATGTGGGCGTACACTGCATCTTGGTCGTGTGTATCTATCTTGCGCGGTGGAATTCTGCTTCGTGAAGCAAGGGTCCTGCCGACGCAGGCGGGTTTTCGAGTGACAAGGGTTCTGGGATATCGAAAAGCCACCTTCGACTGACGATGGAAAAAGCTGCCCTTTTTGAAATCGCTAACTGGAAGCCCACAGGTACTACATAGTCCTGCTTTCGCTACACCCGAGTCTTTTGCAGTCTGCTCATTGTCTCTATATGTGAGGTCTCTATATGTGAGTATCTTGCCCTCTGCACATCGTCTTCCATCCCAACACTCTTTGGCTTTCTGAGTCAAGATAGCGACAAGATCGTTTGGCGTGCTTTCATCGACTAATCGATCTATCAGATGTGTTTTGAACTTCCTTACCGCGTGGCTGTCGATCTATTAGAGTTGAAGAATTCCTCCCCCTTAATACCTCTTGCCCGTCTCATTCTCCCCATGCGTCCGCGGTGGGGCCCTTTTTTTGGACACACAAATCCAATCGCTGTGTTTATTCTCGAGCAGTAAGCTTCTTTCTCCACACCTCTTCGTGCTTGCAACTTTGCTTTAACAGACTTTACTTACGAAAGATACCCCGTTGAAAGTCAACTCCCACAGCAAGCTACTTTGTGACTCCCCGGCAATCCTTCCAATCAGTTTGGCTGCAACAAACCATCATCATAGAGATCATCTATCTCATTTACATCCGCTGAACACACCAAGTCATTGTGCCCATAAGCACAAATGCAAATCCAAGGTTTAATTTCCATCTCTCCGATGACACGCTCTTGTAACCATATTTCCATATAGTGAGCCTAGTCAGAAAAACCCATACCAGGTTCTTGGTGTCAGCAAGGATGCATCATCTACTGACATCAAGAAGGCCTACTTCTCTGTGGGTGTTCATTTATCTCTCCAAAATCTCGTTGGCTCAGCCTCTCTGGTACTAGCTTGCGCGAGAATACCACCCCAATACCAACCCAGACAAGGGTGCCCAAGATAAATTCTTAGAGATACAGGAGGCGTATGACGTATGTAGTACATCGCGTTTTCCAGAGTAATGCTCACCGGTTTTCTAGCTTCTGAAAGATGACAAGCGAGCTGCTTACGACCAGTTCGGATCCACTTCACAGTATCCAGGCTTCGACCCTAATGCACTTAATCGAAATCATTTTGCTGGTGCGGGTGGAGGTCCAAGTGCAGGCGGTTTCCCGGGCTTCCAGGACTTCAGCGAACTTTGTATCTACTCAGGGTGACCTTTTCTCCCGACTTTTCGGAGGGACATTTGGTGGACATGCTTCGTTCTTGGGGGTTCCGACAGAGTTCTAGAGGTGTCGACATCGAGGCTCGCGTCAGCATCAGTTTTCATGGATGCATGCAAGGGGGCTACTCTTAATGTCACCGTAAACCCATTGGCCACCTGTCCTTCCTATTCTGGAACTGCGCTCAAGCGAGGAGCGAAACGGGCAACTTGCAATACCTTCCACGGAACTGGAACCCAAACTTTCGTCATAGACAGTGGGTTCCAGATGGCAAGCACCTGCATCATGTGTTTTGGAACAGGACCCACCATCTCTCGAGGGAGTCAGTGCTCCACGTGTGAGGGATAGGGCCACATCAGAACCAAGAAGAGGCGAGTCTTATTTCTCCTATTTTCTACTAAACCTGCTTACCACCAATTTTAGGGGTGGAGGATGGTATGACTATACGTTCTGGCGACGCCCCTTTGTCTGGAAAAGGTAACAGTAGTGACCTTGTTCGTGTCAATGTCGCTGCCTTGAAGATCTTCCGGAGGCAGGAGGCTAATCTACACCATGCAACTCGAATACCTGTACATGTGGTGCTCTTAGGTGGCCACATCAGGGTCCCAACTCTTGACGGACATGTTGATGCTCGTGTGCGCAGTGGAACTCAGCATGGCGAAGAAATGGTTCTTAGGAACCATGGTGTTTCGTCGGTTTCCAGGCGTGGTAAAGGTGATCTTTTCGTCTCATTTGTTGTTCAGTTTCCGAGGTGAGGCACTTTCGCAAGCTAGAGAGTATGAGATAAAACCCTGGTGCAGGTCTTTGACAACACGACAACATGAAATATCACAGGAATATGCGGACGATGTAGAGGGCCGCAGCAGTGTATCATCTTTGTCAAGGAACTCAACTACAGACAAGGAAAATAATCCTGACAACCGAGGCTCGCAGGATGTTGCCTTTACTGACAACGGTACAGCTTCTTTTGCTTATTCACCACCATCCTCCGAGGATGGGTGGTTGTCTCGTGCGTGGAAGAGAGTACGAGAGCTCAGTGGGCTTTGAATTATCCAAGGTTTGTCGTCGCGACATTCGCTTGATTTCATCAATCCCTCTCAATTCAACTCAGAAGGGTGTCACACCAGAGACACGCGGCGGATACGGACAACGCGGAACAAGATTCCCAGAGGAGGGCTACAGCTTAGTTATAACACGCATAGATTATCCACATTGTTAATGGTAGAATAAGAATCATCGTGCTGTACTATGTGTCCTCTTGATTTGAGCGCGTTGAAATCTATGCGGGTGGTTGTAACCTACCCTCAAGATCATCGAATGCCACACCCATCAGATGGCCTTTCATGCAAACCATCTAATTGGTGAGAATTAATCGAAACAGCAAGCACCACACAGCCGAACTAAAGGGACATGCGTCCACGGACAACCTGGCAATCCGACAAATTGTACTTTTCGGCCAGCCTATGAAGATACCAAATATCAGTCAGATATCTGCATGAACAGTAAAAATGCACTCACTTCCGATATTCAGAGGGTATCTCAAGCGAGACTTGAGACTTTGCTGCCTTGAGCTGCCTTTTCGCGAAGGCATTCTGTGCCTGGTACCAATCACGAGAGTAGAAGTCAGCAGGCAAAGCCTTGATAGGGGATCTTGCGCTTTCATTCAAGCTCGTCGTCCTGTAGTGTGGCCAAGCACCTGCTGTTGCTTGCCATTCGCCGGTGTATCGGAGACAAAGGTGTAGGGAGTCTAGCATCCGCAGCCAAGCAGTAATCCGTTGAGAGCACCAAGGTTTGTCCAAGACATAGTAAGTTGCTTCACCTTTATGGCCCTCATGGTCTGACTCATCGGAACTCATTCCGTCGAGGCTGAGTGACTGGACTATATGAACAGCTTGCTTTCGGATATCATCATACTGGCCAGCAGTGTCGAGGCGGCGTTTGTACAACTACTACACGTCAGCAGCGCAAAAACAAGTAATTTATGGCATACCTCTCCCTTCCGCTGGCATCGTCGATGTTGAACCTTGTACTTTTTCTGGGCGGATTCGTCATGTTGTCGCCGTTTGTACTGCGCCTTCATTCCGGTAACGCGAGTCAGCCATGCTTCCACTACAAACTCCAGTGTGTAGTTTTCTCCCTTGTGACGCTTCAAATATTCAGTAGCGAAGACCTGAGCAGCTGATTTATTCCAGCCGGACCGCGTGTACCCCTCTAGGTCAATACGAAAGTTCTCGACTGTACAACATGGGCCACAGTCCGGGTCCCATGCACTGATCTCCTTCTGGCTGACTGGCTGTGGTATATCTTTTGGGCCTTGAAGGCCCAGCAGTGCCTGTCCAAGCTCGCGGATTGATTTCTGTCAACAACTCATCAGCAGCACAGCAACAGTATTTGTGCATTGTTCATTTACCTTAAATATATTGTGGCTGGATGATCGAGGTCTTGGAAGTTGCTTGGTCTTCCTTTTAGGGCGACTGGCCGTCGATGGCAGGCTCTCAGGCATAACTCCGGAGTCAGTAGTAACCTTTTGGACCATTCCGTTTGGCAAGATCTTCTGTAAAGCGTCCGCAACGGCAGACTGGACAATTTGACCAAGTTCCTGTCGCATGTTCTGACAAACCCTACTCTCAAGGGTTTCCTGAAGTTCTCGAAGTTCTGGATACCCTGTGAAGTCTGTGCCCTTCATTAATAATAGATGGATGTCATGATTCTGGTTGAACAGGTAATAACTCACCTTTGCAGTAAATGGAGGGTGTTGGATGGAACTGCCCTCTGGGCAGTCTGAGCGCTGACTTGGAGCGGTGGGATTGGAGTCGCAAGGGACATCCTGAACCAATGGGGCAGGAATGAACATGTCTGCATTGAGGGGATGAGGAAAAGCTGACAGATTGGCGTCAACAGCCTACGATGCCCGTCAACCATCTGGCAGGTAGAGACTTGGTTCACTTAACACAAACCTTTTTTTTTCCTTTCTTATCTCCAGAGCCGCCAGCCCGGGGATGCTGTGGTTCACGTTCGACGGTGCTTGATGCCTGCACCTGTCAGTAGCGGTTCCTTAGATTCCCACCTGATACCGACCTTTTTTCGTACTTGTGTACTTTTTGAGGCCCAGAAATGGTGCGGTAGATCTTGAATGACCCCTGACATCTGTATAGGGGCCTAGGATCAGTGCAAGGACATGCCCATAAAACCTTCGTTACTTTCCTCGTCATCCACGCTACTTTCCTCATCATCCATGCCACTTTCCTCACCACCCATGCCACTTTCCTCATCACCCATGCCACCCGCTTCGTCATACATTCCATGGACTGCTGGGATTCGAGGATGAAAGAGGTCCCCAAATATGCCGTCGTCATTGTCACCATCACTGTCATCATCGTCGTCATCGTTGTTGTTGTTGTCGTCATCGTCACCATCGTCGTCGTTGCTGTCATCTCTCTCTCCTCCTTCCTCGACTTCATCGGACACATCCTCCCTCGTCTCCTCTTGCTCGTTTTTGTCCATAGGTTCGTCACAGATATCGACTTCAACCTCTGGCAAGGCAGACTCGTCCTGTCCTTGCTCTTCCCCTCGTCTGTCCATAGGTTCGTCGCAGAAGTTGACTTCGACCTCTGGCAAGGCAGACTCGGCCTGTCCTTTCTCCTCTCCTCGTCGCACCGTTTCTACCCTGGAACTCCCAGCACCATCCATAGACTCGTCACCAAAGGGAGCGCCAGCCTCTGGGGGCGGGGACTGCTCTCGTTCTGCAACCCTCCTATATTTCCTTACTGGCAGACACATCCTGTGTTTTTGGGAGCTACCTTCTTGTCGATGCAGTCCCCCCTTTTCTAGAGCCTCATCTCCAGCCCCTTCCACCATGTCACCGTCATTTTCCTCCCTTCTACGCTTTCTATCCAAAATCTACAGTATTCGATGAGAAATCCTTGAAAGCATGTGCAAGAGGAGTAAATTACCTTGTTCTCCGTACTTTGATCCTGTTGTCCACCATTTCCAGACGTCATATCGCCTGAAGTCTAAGACACATAAGTGAAATGAGACGTGGGACTTCGGAGGCGGGTATTAACATACATCACCACGATTGGGCGCACCAACTATAAGCTTGTTTAACATTCCTGCAAAGAAGCTTGCAGGCGAAGACAGCAGTCGCTTTGTCGGGGACATTGGCAGCGGTGGTGATGCGTCCAAGGTGGGAACATCATTTTGCGCTTGATTCTTGGCGTCGCCAGACACCTGAAACCCGACGCGAGTCCTGGGAGGCGTGTGTTCGTCCACTTGCTCGGGATGGATGTCTCCTGAACATTGAGCGGCATCGTCTCCAGTTGCTGGCTTGAAAGCGATAAGTAACCTTGGTTATAAAACTGGTGCAGGACCTACCTCCTTCTCGCGACGTGGATGGCTAGAAGGCGGGGTCAACAAGGAAGGTTGGTTATGCTTCTGCTTGTGACGCAACTCGCGTTTGTACACTTTGGTTGTTGTAATGCATTAGCTGTGGGACCAGGAATGATGGGCGAAGAACGATACCTTTGAGAGCTTTTTTGTAGGGATGATAAGGTTCATATACATGGGTGGGACGTTTGTCGGGCTGCGATGTAAAGTCCTTCATTTCTGGAGGTTAGTAACATAATCCAGAGGGAAAGCCTTATAAGTCATGGCTCCAACAAAGGCTGGATGTGAACAAAGACAAGAAATATCAGACCACAAGTTGTCCGTGTTTAAAAGTAAGCGACCAACGTGTTTTGCCGGTTCTGGACATGCTCGTCGTGTTACGCGACCTCTGTCGACATCCATTCCAATGAAGGTGTCCGTTTTCATGATCTGTGGCGCTGTCTTCGCTTTGTGTGCTCGCTCGACCAAGTTCTCTGCCCCATCTCATGTCACCAACTCTGCTCATTCCCCACGCTCACCCTGAACCCTCAGCGGAATCGTGCGGGCATTGCTGTGCCTCGCATCACGCGGTAGGTACCTGGAGTCATTTGTGACACGTGGTCGCAATCATTTTTGTGGCCGTCATGACATCTTGAAAAATAATTGAAAGGATTTCACGAAAATGCTACAAAGCAAACATGTAAACCCAAGGTACGACATGATGCATGAGGCTCGGTGGCTGTTGTGACACGTCGGAGGAAAACAGGCTGAGAAGCCTCGAAAGTGTGGACCTAGTAGCTGCATGGGTGAGGGTCATTTCCAAATTTGTCACGGTGATCTTCTATGTTCTGAAAGGTGGTTTCAGAGGTTTCAGAACAAGGAAGGGCGAAGCAGGGATTAGAAAACAAATAACTTTACTTTTGTTTATGCCGTTTGTGACATCGACAGTATTGGAATTAAGCCACATGGGAGGGTATCTGTATCTTTTGTGACTCAGAGTTAATACTTGTCGAAGCATATTCACATACAAAGCAAACGATGTCAGGTAAGCCACGTGTTGGGTGGCAAACGACAAACGGTCGCTTACAACTCGAAACGACCAAATCGATTACCAAGTATTGGTCGACTAGCGCTGGAAATGGTTGAGCATAACTGGGCGGGGACAGACAGCTCGCATGATATGCTTGGAATGCTGGCAGTTCAGGGTGAACGGCGGGTGAGAGCAGAGTCTGCAACGACATGTATTGGCGCAATGAATTTGCACGGGGAGTCTGCAATGGTGAAACACGCACCCGCAGACACCAGATATTGGTAGATAGTAGAGATCCAGTACCATCGGAACTGGACATGTGGCTGCACAGGAGGCTGATGGAATCGAGGTTGGAAAAAAGAGGATGTATACCGGGCCCTGACGTATGGTGATGGCGATGACCGTCAGCACAGGCACCGCTGCATGCCGAAAGTCGAAGCGGGCCGTCGGTGTCGTCGTCGTCATCGTGCCACTGGCTGCACGATTGGTGGTAGTAGGATGGGCACTGCAGTCCATTGATGGCCAAAGTGGTGAGGTCGCTGTCAAGCCGCTGATTGATAGTGGGTGCATGCCAGAAGTAATGGGGGAGGCCGTCACCGATGGTGCAGGCGCACATATGGATGCTGGAGGTGCGAGATGGCATATAGAGGGGTCCAGTGGCTTCAAGGGGTCGACTGCCGTGTTGAGCGCAACTGAAAACGTGGTGATGAACGTCAGAACGCAGCAAACGAAGCTAAAGAAAGAAAACTCACCTATAGCGCTCGAGGTTGAGCTGCCCGAACGATGCTGAAGAGCACCGAGTCCACTTGACGATCCCAGAGTGGACGCAGCTCTCGATGCTGTAGAAGGAGCCCGCCGTCAGTCGATATGCAGAACATCTTCAGCGTGGGGAATTCCTGCGGTTGCAGCACGCTCGTGGCGATTGATGAAATCTTGAACCTGTGAGGTATATGTGTGTGGTGAGCGAAGTCTCTACGAAAGGAGGAACTTACACAGATTCATGGAGGAAAGGAAGATATCATGACGATGGGGAACAAATTCTCTAACAGAGGCGTTGGAGACACGGTCGAATGTGGTCACTGGTCAAGGATACTCACTGACTATGTGGGCCTGCATTGGTGGTCCCGCAGATGGAGCTGACACGGAAGGCGTCCCAGGCTTGCTGCGAATGATGGAGACGAGCCGGTGTCGGAGACGCCAATGTATCCCTACTGAGGAAGTGCGCTGTCGAAGCCATGGGGTCTGGGCACTGCGAGTCGCGTGTCTTCGGATGCAGTCGGGATGCGGATCAAGGAAACGGCGGCGGGAGACGTTGAGATCGAGACAGATGGCAGTGGCAATCAGGCACTGGCTGCCCTAGTCAACTGGTTGTGGTCCTGGCTGACGTTGGTGGTGGTAGTGGTCTCCATTGTTGCATTGTTGGTGGCGATGGTGGTCCATTAGAATGCGTATGTGAGATTGAGATGACGTGAGATGACGATAAGTGATGGAGATTGATGAGACCAGCCTCAGATTAGCGGAGCGGAGCGAGCTGTGTCTTGTGACTTGGTAGTAGTAGGATTTATCCAAACTTATGTAAACATATTAGGCATACTGTCCCTATAGTATATACACTACTTGGTAGTGCTGGTCCAAACATAGACATACTTGAACATACTGTCCCATATCCTACTTAGACATACCAAGAATCCTACGCTGTCCGCTAGCTGTTACTGACAAGTAACAGACGCCCCTTATCATAGCCAGTTTCCAAGGTAGGTCCAAACCTTCCAGCACGGCGGAGTCTCTGAATGCCAACAGTAAGAGCATCGATGAGAACCTCCATCGGCACACCTTCTACCAGACCGACACCCGTCGCAAGTGATCTAAGCAGCTCCATAGCCTCCTGAAGCTGTGCAAGGCCAGAAAATGTCCCAGCCAGATATCGTGCAGCAGCTGTGCGATAACGGGCAACTTCCTTGAGTGCTTGCAACTGGTTGTCTAGCCTCAAAATCCAACGCCTATTGAGACCCACCACCGTAAGGATGTCGGCGAGAACATCTGATTTCTCGACCATCAAAGAACCGGTCTCCATTGCCACTAGGTCGTGAACAACCTCCAAGCGTGACTCGACGCTGTCCAAATTGCCTTGAATCTCGACCGTGCGCAAGATAAGTAGAGACAAAGAGTGCTGAAACTGGGCCAGGACACGATCAAATGCCTGTGCGATGTGGAAATCCGAGAAAGAGCACTCATTGGAATGCAGGCTGTTTCTGATAAGATAACAATATGCTGCTCGGACGGACAACGGAGGGATCCTGTGCTGAAGTAAGTCAAGCAAGTATTTGTTGACTGCCAGCATGCTTTCCAATCTCATCAGCAAGTGGACTTCCGGAGTAGTGGTGAAAACAAACGTACATGTCCACGGTGCCCTGCACCTGTGCCAGAAGTTTCTGAAGGTTCCGAGATGCTTCCTTTGTCTCCGTTGATATTGCTGTCAGTTCCTCCGCAAGGACCGTGGAAGAGCTCAAGGGACTTGCTCTCACGACAATGGCAAGGTCGCTGACCGATAGCCGAGATTCCGTCAATGCTGAAACTAGTAGAGTGACCTCGGAGGTGTTATACAGTAACCCTTCTAATGCCGAAAACTCGGTTTGAACGGCGGAGGTGAACAGGACAGTGGAATCGCCAGCCGACGCGATGAACTGACAGAGCAAGTTGGGCACTAGGCCTAACCCACATGCCATGCTAGTCGTAGATCGGGCCATTTGCTGAACCTGGGTGGCAATGGGCCACAGCACGACGCCTAAGGCTAGATATTTGAGTGGAAGTAAGGATACGAAGGACGCAAATAGGAGTATTATATGAAACATGAGACGCATGGCCAAGCGGGTGCAGGGTAAAGTTGTTCTGAAGCGACGTTGGAAGGAGGAGTACCTTTTATCTGGAAGAAGACAAAGAGCCACCACGTTGCGGAAACGCTAAGGATTAATCATAAGTAATATCGATGGTCATAGACCAATGTTACATCACCGTCGCTGGGTATCGGGCTACGACCAGTTGGGGAAAGCTAGCAATGACAACCGCAATCTGTAACGTTGAATCCTGTAGAATCCCTGAAACAAGTCGCATTGGAGAGACGATTACTCTTAGTCTACCCTCCGGGATGTCACAATAACCACCATACCTCGTGTTCCAATATTCCCTTTGTAATGCCTTCGCAACGAGGCCCGAAATGCCTACCCATGGGGATGGGTTGTCATTGTCAGAACTCAGCTGCCAGCCCTCCGAGATGTCACAACAGCCACCATATCTCTTTGCTTTGTATACATGTCCCGCCGCTTGGATTGGAATTATGCCGCATGGGGATCTTTTTCGTCGTGGAGTCAATACTTGTCGAAACGTGTTCACATACAAAGCAAACAATGTCAGGTAAAAGGCCGCACGCTGGATGGCAAATGACAAATGGTCTCTTACGGCTCGAATCGACCGAATCGATTGCCAAGTATTGGTCGACTAAAAGGCTGGAAATGGCTGAGCATAATTGAGCGGGGAGAGACCGCGCGCATGATATGCTCGGAATGTTGGCAGTTCAGGGTGACGCAATGAACTTGCACAGGGAGTCTGCAATGGTGAACACACGTACGTACCCACAGACACCGGACAACCGGACATAGACAGTAGAGGTCCAGTACCGGCGGCACTGGACATGTGGCTGCACAGGGGACTGACGGAATCGAGGTTGGAAAGATGAAGAGGATGTATACCAAGCTCTGCAAGAGCCGTGTCAGCGGGGATCGTGGCTCTCCGCTCCAATTCGACACCCGGCCGCATACACAACTGCTGTAATCGGGCTCCATTGACAATGAGGAACCGTTGGAGAGCCTGGAACGCAAAGATGGGCTGTAGATCGGTACTAGTTTGTAGATCATGCGTGTATGATATCGCTGGATTGACGAGATCGATGGCCGAGCTAGACAATTAGAACATTCAGGCGGAAATGAGAGGGACATTATGAAACATGGAGGACCAACTTCAACAGGTAAATTCTGGGGGAGCCCAAATGCATCCTTGTCGTCACGAGCCCTTGCAACATGACCGCCCATGTGAGAATTTTCCTATGAAGGGCAGCGTGTAAGATCTGCAGCTGCAGGCGTTGTTCGCTCTCAAACAATGAGTGTCGACTGGTTCGCTTGAAACGACCATCCAGCTATGAGTTACATTCATGTAGAAACGTAGCATGCGGATTGGTGACATTCGAAAGAGGCCATTGATATAGATTCGCGTCCGGTGCACGCACTGTGTCTGTGTACACGTCAAGGCCAGCGAACTACCACAGAGGATAAAGAATATGCCAATGCCTAGAAGGCGTCGAGAAGGTCGAGCGGACAAGTTGAAAATCAAAGACAATCAGCACATTGCCAACGAGACGGACTGAAATAGAACTTACCTGAATGCGAGCATGGGGCTATCGAGTCCATGCGCGGTAACATGGTCCAAGCAGATGCCAACACCATCCACAAAGACCTACGGAAGGCGATCAGGATATCGGAAGACAATCAGCACATTGCCAACGAGACAGACTGAAACAGAACTTACCTGAATGCGAGCACGGGGCTATCGAGCCCATGCGTGGTCACATGATCCAAGCAGATGCCAACACCATCCACAAAGACCTACAGAAGGCGATCGGGATATCGGAGCGTACTTGATTCACCCGATCCTGATACTAGACAGTGGACACCCTACTAACGAACAACCTGCTAATGCCAACGCAAGGCGGAGGAAGGCAGAGTTATGCGTCGAGGGGAAACAGTGCCATACTGTTGCTTTGAGAGGCCCAGACAAGGACCTCACCTGAAAGCCCCTGGCGGGAAGCTGGAGGACGAACGAACATGAGCTGAATGCGATCGCACACTGGAGTGACCACGAGAAACCAGTGAGCTAGAAGTTATCAAATACTAGATAGCACACCTGTCAAAGGACTGGGGACTGGTGAAGTACAGAAACACGAGAGGTCGGGAGGCAGACATCAATTTATCTGTCACCTTGAAGTTGTCAAGGGGCTTTCGTCCAACGAAAGGACTCTTTCCTTTCCTGGAAGCTAATTGCTGGGGTACATACTATTTGATCACATTTTTCAAGTAACACGAATTAGATGGCTTGTTTAGCGGAGCACGCATACAAGAACGTATATATTCAACAAAGCGACGGTCAAGAGCTACAATTTGAACTCGAGCGTATCGCGTCAGATGCCTGTTTGTCTGTAAAGTTGCATAAAATGTCCTATCTTTGATAATCTGATTAACTGCCTCTCCTAATCCACTATGTAAATACCTCTACTCTGTCTTGAACTTCATCCGGGCGACCATATCTGTCTTCCAGCAGTGATTAATTGATTCACCACGTTACCATACACACAAGGCCCACTCCAATGCCCAACAGAAAGTGTAACAAACAGGCACTAAAAGCCGGGCTCGGCGGGATGACAATTCTACCAGACCATGTACAACACAGCGATTGCGACCACAAATCATCAATCAGGGAGCACATCGACGAGGATGAATGGTGCTGAATTCACCCTCCATTGATGGGGACTTGCATTGCGATTGGCAGGTATAGGGAACCAAAGGTCACGAAAAGTACTGAAAATGTTATCTAGATCAATGACAACGTTGCGTTGTGATTGCATATGAACCATTATGGATTTGTCATCGCTGTTTCTCTGCTTGGTACTGTCGAAAGTGTGAGGACCCTAGAAAAAAAAACTCTATACATTTCTTCGATTGGTTGGAGAGCGATCCTGCGATTACGGAGCCTATAGAAGGCGCAGCAACCCATTCCCGATGCCTTTGCGACTGAGGAACAAGATAGTGCTAACGAGCAGTTCGAATTGAACAGCGACGGTGCCATACACTCGAGGAGACGCGAGGCGAACGAGACCCAAGTTGATTGAGACAAAAGTGAGCTGCAATACTGTATTCCAAGAATATGTGCGTACTAGTGTCACAACAAGAAAAACAAAGGCAAAATTACTTGTTTTCTGATCTCCGCTTTGCCCTTCCTTGATCTGAAACCATCGTCTTCCTTGTCACCCATGAGGGTTCCCCCTTATCAAGGATCTTCAAGCAATATCCAGGCAAAGTTGGGTGAGTACAATTTGGCTGGACTACATCCCATGAATGGCCTGTCCACATCCAAATATGAAATTGATGGACATTCTCGTGATCATATTGGTGAATATATAGGTCTGCAATCTGCAGGGGGGAATCATATGCATCCCGACTATCAGGAGGTGAAAGAAGGCGGCCCTTCCCACATGATTTGAACCAACAGACACACTCCTTCTGACTTCTGATCGCCCTCTGCTCCCGCTTCAGTGGCAAAGTCAATGTTTCTGGGTCAAATGGGAGGGGTGGTGGGCGGAGAGGGCAAAGCCACTTTCCTGATAAAGTATCGGGGCGATGCGCACCAGCAGGCGCTGAGGATGTCGCCATTCCAACATCTGCCGGAGTACTGGCAGCCGACGAATCCAAATCAGTTGACAGTGTTGGCCGGGTAGATGATTGTGCAGGCAGGGCAGTCGATTGCGGAGATTCAGTTGTCACAGTTGTGGCGGTCGGTAGAACAACAGATGGAACACCAGCCAAAATCGGAGTCTCAGGTGGTGATGCAACAGAAGGTGGAACAGGGGCGCAGGCCGTGGAAGTCGGGAGAGAGGTTTCTTGTGCCGTACCTCGTCTTTCCGATGAAGATTCCCCTGCCTGCAGGGGATCTCTACCACCATCTTGTGGTGTGTTCGCTTGGGGCAATGTGACAGGATTCGTGGGGCCAGGGCTCTGCCGCATGTCATTAGGCGCACTAGCATAGCAGAAATTAGTACATGTTGTCCCAAATGGAAGCAACTTACGTGGAGCCCCTGAATAAAGGCTGGGAGCGACTACTGGTGATTAAGCACCTTGACAATATGGCCTGACATCGAGGCCTGGAAGTGGAAGGAACGCGGTAACTGAGAAGAAGTGTTAGTGGAATTTCTGAGACTTCAATTGCATAAGTAGCGACTTACTTTGCGACGGCAGGTTGTGAAAGATGTGGCTTTGATCGCTCACGACGGATAGGAAATGCCTGGCGCATGACCGGTATGACCTGAAAGTAGCATAAGGGAGTCACTTCAAGGCCGGTATGCCCGAATCGTCAACATACGTTGCGCTCCAGGCGAACACCAGGTCGAGGGGTAGTCCTGACTCGAAAAGTAAGCGGTTGGTGTGGCTCGAACATTGCTTTTCCAGAAAGCTAAAGTAAGTGCAGAATAAATACTACAGCGATGGAATTCTGAAGATGAAGGAATGAACGGACAGTGGTGGGGGATAATGGCCCACCGTCGAATGGTTTTTTAAGTGTCTGGAGCATACTGAATCGAGGTTTCTGCCTGCTGGTGGTGCCACTGGCAACAAAGATCCTAGTGTTCAAACGACAAAGGGACACTGCAAACTCGGTCTTGTTCTTGTTTCGGAACTCGGAGCGATCTGCACATCGCCAACGTTGTCATGAAGGACGTGAGTAGACATGCCAATCTGTGAATCGAATCGTTCTTTCTTGCGCACCCAGCTAAATACATATATCATGCATCACACTGGTTCAATCTGCTCTGATCAGTTCAGCCTATTGCCCACGTGTTCATAGAAAGCATGCTTTGGGGTGAGCCACTTTCTTTCTCTAACTTCCAAGTACTATGTCGGCCTACGTGGAACACAAGACACTACTCGACGAGCACACCGACTCTGTCAATGCGCTCTCCTTTAGTCCGTGTGGAAGGTACCTTGCATCAGGTTCTTCAGATTGGTCAATCTGCATCTGGAAGGTCTCCACTGGTAGATTCATCTTTCGTGTTGTCTTTGACAGTCAAGTCAATGTGTTGCTTTGGCATCCCGTCGAAAAGGATACTCTAATCTGCGGTTGCAAAGACGGTGCCGTCTTCTATCTCAGCGATTTCTCACCGGTAAGACCTAACACTTCAATAATATCATCGTGGTCCTATTCTGATGCACACCCCGTATCAAAGACCGGTTTTGCAGGGAAAGAGGTCAGACTGGGCGTAAAGGATACGCCAGTTTTCTGCATGGACTTGGAGCCAAATGTGAAGCTGCTGGCGATCGGTGTTGGAAATGAGGTTCACATCACTCAGGACGGATGCCTTCGTAAGACACCACCGGCTGCCATTGGGTGTGGGCTTATGGACTTGCATCATTCTCCAGCTAGCTACACTGCAACAACTAAACTCCCACGTCCTAAATATCAACCTCGGATCGACGATGGTGATTTTCGAATTCGCCCTCGATCAGTCCACTTCTACGAAGGGGGCAAGAGGCTCATTGTTTCATACCTTAATCATGGTGTCATGTAAGAAGTTCACGGTACCAACAATCATAGCCATTGACATAATGGACAGAGCATGGGACATTGCTTCTATGACAGCGCTTTGGCACATTCACCAGATATTCCCAAACAAATGTGGGTTCCCGACTTTGTGGACCGAATCCTTGCTGACGGGTTATTATGCGCAGAGGGAGTTCCGCCGTATACCTCGACCTCAACACAATCGTAATTAACATGCTGCAAGACGGTTTGTATTTATGCAAGCTGGGTTCCACGAAACCGGTTCGGAAGTGGGTTTGTGACTGCAAAGCTGAAGCACGCTATCCCCTTTTGGTATCGTTCTTACATGATGGAAAAGCAGTAATATCGGGGTCGGCTACCGGCGACATTTGCATTTGGCAAACTAGTTCCAACGACCTTTACCAGGTTCTTCGGCATAGTGGTGAGTGAAGTTTGTGACTGGTTTCCTAGCCTACTTACGATTGTTAGATGACATTCTGCAGGCGGTTTCAGTTTGCCAAAACCTTCTTCATAACTTTCGCTAAACTTATGACATTCAAGGCCACTCGAAGAGGCGCATGGAGCTACGTTGCAGTGGCATCTGCCGGTAAAGGTGTGGACACGTATGTCAAGATATGGAGAGCAAAATATGGTTTGGCAAATATGTTGTGATCCCCTGGTATGCCTAACTCTGATGACTTTTCAGGTCTTCCCGGTGGCCAACGAACATCCCTTTGGGACCGTATAATGGTTGGAGATGATAATGAATGCTGTTTTTATGGTACTCACACTGCTTAGATCTTTCGTTTTTCCTTAGATCGGAGTGATTATTGCCGCATGACCTGGACAATCCTGTATGGCGTTGTGTGTTCTATGATGGCCTATGGTTTAGTGAGATTGGCCTGGTACAACATTCCTTGGACTTGGATTGCGGTGTTCTTGCTCGACTGTGTACGTCTGTTCAGTAGGCTCGTGGCAACACACTTTACTCATTCACCTCAGATCGGCAAAGTCATCGGCTTGCTTTGGCAGGTTACACTGCTTTCACACAGATGTCTGTACAACTTGCTTCTTGCAACACGGAGGTCGATTGGGGATATGCGGGCAGCAATCTTGTCATATATCCGCATCGCACTTCTTACTCTCATTTATGCGCTGGTTGATGATTTCCAGCTCCCTCCATATCCTCGAGTTCCGACCCATTACGGCGATTTGTAGTTTCCCAATAACACTACTTGGTTATAAATTAATTAGTTCCTTAGCTAGGACCACAGATGATGGGGAAATGGAAATTGTGGCCGCCCATCTAGTTGTGGACCCATGGCCTGTGCTCGTGCCCGCGCTGTGTGATCAATCATTGATGGAGTCCAGCATGCTGCTCAGAGAGTATAGCTGGTGGCTGCTGGGCGAGTGGCTTAGGTTGTCTGATTTAGATGTCAGCTTCCAGCATAGTGTTATGAGGCAATGGCCCTGGTTGAAATATCCTATGTCCCAGATGAACCCGCATTCGATCAGATCCTACAAAGACCATGCTATACCAAACGAACTACAAACTGGGTGATGATGTCATCTATGCCCCTCGCTTTTCCCGGAATCCTCTTTGCAAGCTTGTTCGAAGGAGTCAGGCTCGGGCTTGAGATTGAGACCACCAGATGAATTCACTGGAGCTGAAAACAACGTAAACCCAACATCCAAATACGAGCACCAGGGACGTACTTCCAGCGGTAGAAAAGCTTCTTCCCCGACATGCAGGCCGCGACGCTACGACGATGATAACGCGATAGGACGGGATGAAGTCGGTGAGACAAGTAAAACGGTGTGCGCTCGACTAACGTTTGTAGATCGTGTCTTGATGTGTCCGCGTCGTCGCCTTGGTTTATGGACCTTCCACCAACGTTCCGAAGCATTTCCGTGTGGCTGCATGTCACGCCTGTGTCCCAGGTAAGTCGTTTCGTGTTCTTGTGCCTGACTGAGTTTATACGCTCGATCTTGAGTCTTCTGCATCGACATCGACGTCCAACGAGTCCGTTCAGACGATCTGCACGTTTGGTGGGTGGCCCGGACGACACTAGTAAGTCGTTATTTTGCATTCTTCGACTTTGACACACTCGCGTTGAGTCAACGCTGCCGCCGCTGATAGTCGTGCTGTCCATGTCGCCGTCTCGTCCGTTATCACCGTCATCGCCATCACCAGCCTTGTCCATCTGCGCTCAACGCCTTGTCACCGCTTTCGACTCGTTCAAAGATGAACTTCGGCTTGTGGTCTCGATTGGCGCGTTCATCGGTGCGTATACATCAACTTCACCTGCGCTAACGCTTCTCCACCAAACGGTATGCTCGGGAAGCTTGATGTCGTGCGCAACAGGTGAGTTTTGCATCCTCGACCCGATTCGACGTGTTCTAATGTTTCTGCTTTCGTTTGCAAGCGTTCTTGCATTCGTTGTAACGCTTTGCACGTCCATTTCAAGGCTGTGCACATCCATTTGTGCGCTCGCCGCTTCTGTGTGGCTCCCGCAGCCGTTTGGCTCGTGTGAGCGCGGCCTTGCAGCCTCGATAGGTGAGTCTGGCGGCTTCGACCTCTTTTGGCGCGTTCTGACTTTCTGGGTCGCGTCTGCAGCTCTATTTGCGCCTGTTCCAACTCCTAGGACTCCTCTGTGCCCACTCGACACGTCCATATGGCTCCCGATGCCATGCAAATACATGTCCAGACCCGGCCCTGTTGTAGCGTCCTTCCAGCTAAGGGCAGCACCAAGGCCAATATATTGCAAGCCTGAACGAATGGAATTGTTACCATCTGTCAAGGATTAAGGTAGTCCTCAACGCACAATTGTTCAGCCGTACAAATGATTTCTGTGAGTCTCTCGCCTCAAGGATGACAAAGGACAAACCCGGAGGCATTGTATGTTGTGTTGACTAGCTGCCCTACATAGCCCAAATCTTTAGTGCATAGAGGGAGTGCGCATATGAGCGATGGCGGTTTGCTCGAGTGGCAATGCTGAACGGAGTTGAGGTAGGGCGCTCTCCGCGATTGTTGTATGGCCGTTAAGTTGAGGGGGAAGAGAGGCGATATTATGAGAGGATCTGGAATGTAGTGCGCCCTCTACACGCAATTGCGATCGAACTGGCTAGTGAGAAGAAGCAAGAGAACGAGAAATAACCACGAGTTCTTTGTGTCGCTTATCGTCGATGGATCATTCCACGCACTATGAAAACCGCAGCCTGATCCTTGAGACAGCAAGCAAGTGAACGAATTTATAAATTCCTTGTGTCTGAGAGAGCGACTCACGAACGAACGATATCATTCCCCCCTGACTTCACCTCATTGACAGTAAAAGTCCCCAGGATGAGGCGTCATTTCCAGAGGGTATAGCAGACAAGAACGATCATAGAATGAAGAAGTGCAAGTGGAGGGGTCCAGTGGGAGGGGACTCTCATCGAAATTTCGGGACATGTGTTAGCTCTGAGACAAGACCTGGCCAGGTGCGAAACAGACAGTAATGTACGTGCTGCATGTGTGATGGTGTGCGAGTGCATGTTCGACGTCGCTTGTTGTTGGACGTACCAGTCTTAAGGTAGATGCTTAAGCGAACTCATAGGAGGCTGGAGAGCTGTAGTAGCACAGCCACATGAGGGGTTGAACGTGTACTCGGCGACCAAGCCAGACCAAGCTGCACTTTCTCGTCGAAGGACTCAGGACTCAGGAGGGTGTGGCATCGGTTACAGCGTCAAGCCATCCAGCGCACATGGATCACCGACCTGCATACGTACCTCCCTGATCTGACCACCTCTTTTCCAGATAGAAAAATCCAGAACCATGATCAGCTACCTGCTTTTGAAGCGTGCTTGGTGGTATTTTGATCGAATACCGCACTACCCTGGAACTCCTCCAGGAATACCGGAGGCCCAATCTGATTCGATATTTCAGATATGCATAGGATGAATAGCTGGATTCAGCGATCTCGAGGATGTGTCCTGGCAGATTTCTGTAGATCACTCGGGGCGTTTTTCTACCAGGAAATATCACCTCATCGATATGTTTGGAGTTGTGTCCCCATCAGAGTCCGGTGATCTACCTATTCAAGATGTAGCATCAGACCTGGCCAACTCCCCGAGCTGGTGAAATATTGGCCACTCGTCCACGCCGCATTTCGCATCTCCAGCACCCAAGTACGTGCTCACACTATCACCATCGCTCATCCTCACCGTTTCAGTGCCGTTCAACACGCTCGGGGCATCCGTCTGTCCTAGGCCTTCCTACTAGTATCGGGAAGTTGGGTCTGTCCATCATTGTGTTCGTGCACCTATCTTTTCTGTCCTGCCTGCTCTCTCTGACCTGTTGTGCCACTGCAATTAGATGATGACAACAGGACTGTCACGGACCGCCGGAATGGTGATATCTGAAGACGCGAGATGTAGTCACTGCTACGACCACGACACAACTATGCAGTCGACAGAGACGATACGCAGGCAATTTCGACGACAAAATGCACTGCTGGCTGGCACCCACCGACTGCTGCACATCCACGAGCAACGATTGCGAAGCAGGACACGACACAGGAGATGGTAGCATGACAACACGTATTTTTGACAACCAATCACAGAGCTACGATAATAACGGTGATCCCATTCCTCGTATGATTATGTACGCATATGCTCAGTGTCCTCGAAGCACTCAAGCACTACACATTGCGTTCTCACATTCAGATCCAGGGAGGCACTCACCTTCGTATGTGTGCTCAATCTCAGCTGTGCAGGAGGTCAGTTGGAAGTTGTCAATATGACGCTGCCTTCGCCCAGACCGCGAAGGTCATAAAGGGGAACGAGAACACTCGACGGGATTCCCCCATCCCACGCTTCGAATTGCAGGTGCCCAAGACCACCCGACGACGTTATCGGCCGACGGCCATCACCAACGGTCACTATATAGCACCGTGCAGCTAGCACTAAGATGACTGCACCATGTCTGGCCAGCACGTTGATGTTGACGATGGCCATCACCACCACTGTAGCCAGTGGCACACCGACTATGACGACCACCACTATCTTTTGACTGACTCCCTACGGACTTTACCTGACGAACGGTGGTGCAAAGAGGTATCATCTCTCCGCCCCGTTCCCATCGTCCCGCCAGGCTTGGTTTTGCACTACACACCCATCACATCCACTTTGCTGGACGTTTCTATTTATTTCCCTCTTGCATGTATTGTAGGACTCAGGGTGGCATGGGAGTCGCATCCCCTTGCGCTGGCCAACAGTGGATATGTTGCTGATATTTCGTCTGAGTCTGAATGAGGCGTAAGGCTCATTAGTGGAACATCGTGGTTGGTACTTTTTCGGTCACTTGTGCGTTGTGGGAAGCTATCAGCCAGTCGGCATTTCCCAAGTAGGAAATCCTTTCCAGGTGGGACGTCTAGGCACACTGGCTTTGTCCACCATGGGAGGGAAGATTCAGCAACTTCGACTATGCACCTGCAAAGTTATAGGCCGTGGGTCAAAACAGCATTGGTCCCCATCCCGCTTGGAGTTTACTCCCGGTCAATGGATCCCCAAAGCGATGTGTGCTCGCCATCGCTATATCGACAAGTCAGCTTATTACCTGGAAGGCTCCACCAATGATTCTGAAGGACTCAGCGAGACATCTATAGGCGATTCTAGTTCCCCTGATGACACCTGGACTCCGGATCGGGATGATCTACCCTCTCTCCCGACCAACATGGATAATCGTTATGGTGATGCTGCAATGCTACAGGTGAAGGAAGAGACCATTGCTGTGGAAGAAACATTGCATGATCTCATGCACTTATGTTCTGCAGTTACTCAGCGAACTATGTCCTTTTCCTCCGACCTGAATTTGATCTTTTCTCAGGATCGTCTCGCCGAGGGCTCCACTTATGAACTTTTTTCTTCTATCCCAAGTGGACCAAATATGGGCCACAGACGCCTTTGTGGAGACGCACCTGAAAATGCAGCCATCTTATCTCACGAGCATACACTTTTCGATGTCTTTATAAGTCTAAAGTGCCTCGATAAACACCCTTCACTAGAAGCCTCCAGGTTGCAGCTATTGGCCCTTGTGGAGAACAAGATTCATAGGATTGACACTGTACGGCAGTTTGCTTGGAATCATTCATTGGGCAGGGAAGGCTCGGCAGATATCGAAAAGAGTGTAAGGCCACCTGGCATCTCTGTCAATACAGGTATGTGGCGTGTGTCATTACACTGGGTCCCTTGATGGTATTGGCTAACATTGTTTGAAGAGGCGTATTTTCACAGCAAGGAGGGGTCCCACCCTGCATCCGTTGCAAGTAGCTTCCTGATTCTCTCTCTGAATCTCCTCTGCGGCATATCCCAAATGCAAAGCAATTTGTCTCAGATAGCCTTTGGTTTATTCTGCAGTATGCTGTCGAATCTGCTCGAATTCCTGAAGAGAAGATTTCCTTGGTGCGGTTCCCAACGGACTATTGCACAATTTTGAGCCATTTCAATCTCAATCCTCGATTACGGCTCTTCATATGCTGCCCCTCATGTTGTGCCCTTTATGACGACAACGACGACTGTCCAGACTGCTGCACATTCCGAGACTTTCCCTCAAGCCCTCCCTGTTCAGTACATTTGAAGCGAACCAGGGTAGTTTGTGGGACACCTGTCCCCTGTCCGGTGCGCAAATTCGCATACCAGGAGCTAAAGGGGTGGTTGGCAAGAATGGTATCATACCCTGATATAGAACTCATGCTGGAGGCCCCACTATCCACAACATCCTTGAGCTCTCCCAATAATGGCCCATGGACTGACATCTTTGACGGTACCTTCATCCGAGATCTGAAAGCCTATGACGGGAAGCCATTCTTTCGTAAGAATGGTGATGACCTTCGCCTCGTCTTTTCACTGGCTGTTGATGGCTTTAACCCATTTGGCATGAAGATTGCCAAAGGAACATCTTCTGTCACCGGCATCTACATGGCCTGTTTGAATTTACCTCTGGACATCCGATATGATGCAGACAAGATGTATCTAGTTGGCGTTATCCCAGGTCCTAAAAAGCCATCGCTCGAGCAGATCAACAACTTTTTAAGGGTTCTTGTCGACGAACTTCTCGAGTTCTGGGAGCCCGGTGTCTTCTTTTCGCGAACAGCCCGACATAGACACGGAAGGCTCGTCTCACTTGCGGTGATCCCTTTAGTTTGTGATGTCCTTGGTGCCCGCCAAGTCGGTGGATTTCTGAGTCATGCTGCTACATTGTTTTGTTCTTTCTGCCTCCTACCTGCTGATATGATCGAGAACCTTGATATGTCCTCTTGGCCCATGCGGACCTCACAGGAACACAGAGCACATGCAAATAAGTGGCGTCTGGCGAAGTCGAGCGATGAGCGGGAACACATAGCCAAAACACATGGCGTGCGATTCTCAGAGCTGCTGAGACTACCTTACTGGGATGCCATCCGGTTCACGATATTGGACTCTATGCACGCTCACTTCCTTCATGCTCTTCCGCAGCACATTCGATACATATGGGGGATAAGCCCCACAGCCTCGGCTGGCGACGGCAACAACTCTCCCACCATGAAGCCACCTCTCAAGCCATCCTCTGCTGAACTCTGCAAGGGCCTCAAGGCTTTACTCAAAGAGCGTTCAAGTGACCGACCCGCAGAAATCGTCTCTCGAAGTTGCACTCGACCAGTGCTGTGGCATCTGTGTCGTGAGTTTAACCTAAGGAGGGCTGGTACATCGGTTATGCTGGCTCGAGCATTGCTAGAATGGGTAAGTTATGCCTTGATATTTGTTCTCATTGGTTGAAGAGCATCGTCAGCTCGAGGAGGGCAAGAATCGGGAAAGGGCACGTTCATTCTCTGATATCCTCTTGCATGTAAGTCGATCACACTCGATACGGTATTTTGGGTTGCATGACATGCCAGCAGACAGACGTTGAGGACACAGGTTCTCGTGCAAATGAGGGTAAACGACCCCGTCGGACCCAGCACGAACCCCCTATGAAGGGTGAACTGGAGCATGCACGGACTAGGCTCAGAACAGCAAAAACAACTAAGGCCTTAGCCAATAATATTCGGGTGCCAACACTCGTGGCTCTTTACCATGAGTTGGAGATTCCTATTGACAATCCAAAACGGCCAAAAAAGAAGATAGGTCTTGTTGAACTTATTGGGAAATGGGTAAGAACCTCTTACTTTTCCTCGACCATTGCTGATTGTAATCCAATAGCGCATCGAGCACGGGCTTGCAGACACGGAAGGTAACCTAATTGAGCAACTTGCAGAGCCTACTGCAGTTGACTCCCGTGAGACACCCGTCGTGCTTGGCCATGCAGTACTCGCAGAAGTATGGAAAGACCAGGGATGACTAGTCCTTCCATCCTTCATTTTTCCAGCACCCTCTGCCCTTGGTAATGAGAAAAGAAAGCTCTCTGCAGACCAGTGGCGATCAGCTGGTATGATCCATCTTGTCATCACCCTAATCCGAATCTGGGGCCACTCGGAGGGTAGACAACACCAGATGCTTAACAATTACATGCATCTCGTTACAGTGATTTATATAGCTAACCTCCGTTCCACTTCTCGAGAGTTGGCAAGTAGCTATACTGACCATTTCAAGTGCTATCTTTTGGGGGTCTTGGATCTATATAAAGAGGCGAAATTGCAGTCGGTTCACCATGCATGTCTCCATTTTGAGCAGTTGTTAGTTGGGCTAGGACCTGTTCATTCATGGAGGGCTTGGGCTTTCGAACGTTTCAACTACAAGCTCCAGAGGACCAAAACAAATATGCGTTTTGGTGTGTATTTAATAAGTGTTCACGCAACAGTTGCTGACTGTGCTCAGGTGAACTTGAGCTGACGTTCATGAATGACGCGTGCCGTGCAGCCAACCTTCAGATGTTGCTAAGTAGCTCACGCGTTCCTCCGTCCATGAAAGAACTTTGGCTGACATTCCAACAAGTGTTCAAATCCAGTGTGCGAGGCACATGTCTCAGTGATGCATATGCTCCAAGAATGCCCACTGAAATGAAGGTCATCCCTGCAAATCCAATGTCTCGAGGTCGCCTAAAAACAGTATGCCTTGCATACTTACCTTTAGCCATGGAACACACGCATGCTCAATCGCCAGAAGGCAAGTAATCAAATTATTACTCTGCGACCAGCAACCTCATACTAGTTCTAGTGATTTGCTGGTGCAAAGTATTATATATGGGGGGTATGACCTTCCAGCCAGCTGCTAGATCGCAACGCAATTCACATGCAATGGTTCAACTGCCTGGGGTGCACCACAATACCCAATTCCCTGCCCAGATACTTGGACTATTCATCTTCACTATGACGGAAGATGTATTTGCAGTCATTTCTTGCTACGTCTCTCTCAACGATACAGATGCCAAGTGTGACCCTTACCCTCAGTTCGGCGCAGTTGCTGGTCAACTGTATTATGATGCAGTTGCACCGCCGTTCGTCGTCCGTGCATCCAATTTCATAACGCTATTTGCCATGACCCCAATGCAACTGGATTATATATCAAAACCTGTTATCCACGTCCTACCGCTCTACAAGGTACTATGCTCTTCTTTGACTCGACTATTGACAGAAGATTGACATCCACCTCTCTAGGATATATACTGCCAGCAGGAGAGTGACATAGAAGATTGTCATGACAAACCCTGAAATGACCCAGACCCACAATGCTACTGGGTTCACACTTTCTAGAACCTTTCTAGAACTCTCACTAATCCTCCGAGATATCACAACAGCCATCTTTGTGACAAAGCCTGGAATGCTTTCAGTTATCTCCCGAGATGTCATGACGGCCACCATACTTCTTTGATTTGGATATATATGTTCATACTTTGAATTTATAAATATTCGAGTAGAACTTAGCTACATGAATCCGGGGCTTCTTTTCTCAGATCAAACCTTTGGAATAAAAGAAATAAAGATTTGGCTTACCTATTACAGAACCAATTGTGACCACCTGTCACGAATGACTCTGAAATGTTCAAACAGACAGATCGGGCATGAGTACCTACCGTGTGATGCAATAACGACGGCCGGACGAACACTGAGGGATACCGAGTGAACGTGGGGAATGAGCAGAGTTGGTGACATGACATGGGGCAGCAAACCTGATTGGGGGAGCACACAAAGTGTACACACCCATGTGAGTCAATTACATGATCTACGAACTCGTATGTCACCTGTAGAAGTGCCTTAGCCCAATAGAGCGTCTTGGCTTCGCAATGGAGTTTTGAGAGTTCACCCAGTGACAAGCGTATGATTCGGCGCTTTAGTTGGTGACTGATGATCAAGAGGACCTGCCAGGATAGTATTCCGACAGGCCCAGTTCAAATGTGCGATACTTAGGATTATCCAAGATCTTGAAAGTGGTTGTTTGGAAATTGGATAAATTGGATGGGCTGGAATGAGACCGATAGCACTACAAATTCCAAAGGGCGACATTTGGTAGTGCATTACCTTTGCCGACATCCAGTTCTGATGTTCCACCAGACTTTAGTGCTTCCCTCAAACGAGCCCAACTAGGAGACACAAATGGCACCACTGCAGGGATGACTTAGCGAAGGGCGGTGTACTCGCGACGCACCGGTTCACAGCCACGGCCGAGCTTGTTACAGCTGTTAAATGAGAGGACCCATCCCCAATGTGTGGAAAGGAAGCTGAGAATATAGTCAGGAATTAGTACATGCACTCTTGGTGTATTAGCCTACTCGCTTTGGTTAGGTAGCACAGATGCCATGCGACACGCACAATGAATTCCAAGCATTTTGTTCTTACGGCGGCAAGAAAGTTAAGCTGCAAAAATCTGCTCACACCAGCATTGCCATCATTGATTGATGGCCAAACAACGCATGGAGTCGCAGTGATTTCGCAGTGCCACATTGGTTAGGGTCATCAGCGTCAAGTTGAAGTTGCAAAGCGACGAACGTCACGTAAAACTATTGTCTCAACCGCACAGCCACCTTTCCCTTCGATGCGCAATGCGACAGCTGGATCTCCACCTCACGAACAACGATATTCACCACCACATCACCAACAACGACGAAACTACCCATCTCGATGCCACTATCAGCCACCTTGGTGCCCACCAGCTGTCTCGACCGCACAGTCACCTTTCGTTTCGATGCGCGATCATTCATCTCGAAACCCACCTGCATCTGTATGTACTCCTACCCTACCATGTCTCCTGCTGCTTGGCCTATTCCACAGGCGTCGTTGACAAACCCCAGGCTGCCAGCAGCATGTCGGCGATGATGAGGGAGGCAGCTCAGGTCATCCACAAACTTGGACAGCACTACCTTGGCATGATGATGATGAAGACGACTAACGTCGGTGACGATGACAACCACGACCACGAACGCCACCTCGGCATGACGACAACAACAGCTCCAGGTACCACCAATGCCCACACGGCAGGCCATTCCCACCACCTCTACTGCCAACATGCACGACACCCACGCAACAATCACTACATTTACCTTAGACATTACGTGTAGTAACTACGTAGTAATAAATTTGGCCATTGCCAATCAGAAGTTTCTTTGTGCGAGTCGTTTCATCCAGGATTCCAGGCAGCACACTGTGCAGAACTATATACTAGCAGAGAACGACAGACTAGATAAAACAAGGGCATGTTGGAAGAATGGAGATGGGCAGGACATGATACAAAAACAGTCTGTGACAATGATTATGGGGTAAGGAAGGAGGGGGCTGTCAATATCTAACATGCACACTGTATAGTATGTGTAGTACGTGTCTAAAAGGATACTGGGAGGCTCCAGCTGCTAGCATGTCTTGCAGTCTTTGACGACTCTGCCAAAGACCGAAATCAGTCCGACATAGTCACCATGACGTAGCTAAAAAAGTAATAAGCAAACAGACCTAGCAGTCGAGAGGCCCGAGACCTTACCTATCATCTTCAATATCCATGGGGGACAAAGTTTCGCCGACACTGTTGATACATAAAAATACAAGTCTTCATGGAGAAAGAGTGCTTACCTATCCACTTTTTCAATATTGGCGTCTGTGATGTCCATAGACAAAACATCCTCATTGACTGTAGCCTCTCTGATCTCCACATTACCAGCTGCTGAGTCGGCCGGATGCATACTGTCCAAGTGAGTAAGTATGGTTCACAGAAATTTCCAGAAAAGGAGTACCCTACCTATCAAGGACAGCCCGTAGGAACGTCACACAATCCTCAACATGGTTGGGTTTGCCTCGGAAGAAAATTGCTTGCTGAGACAGGCTATAAAATTTTCGCAAAGATCGAAGGGTAAATACTTACAATTCTTTCTTGCGGGACAGGTTCACCAGCCTCCATTGCTCGTATCCTGTCAACAAGCCTCAGTACTGATGGCAATGCCTATCGACGAGGAGACTTACAACTTCTTTTGTTCTTCGTGCAACGTCTGGACCATTTCCATGCAGTCCATGGTAGACTTGTATTTTATTCCGAAACCAACCACTTGCTGCGACTGGATCAGCAGTGTAAAGTAAGAAAGCAAATACATTGTACATACCGGAGGTACATCATCCTGGATGGCTCTCCTCACGTCAGAATCAAACTGTCAGTAATACTGAGCCATCACTTGAAAAAGTACATCGTTGGCCACACTTACAGTAAATGGCTGAACACCCTTTGAAGTGACACGATCGCCAGGTAGAGGAGTGTAACGCACAGAAGCGCGACAGTGCTCCAGGGGTCTGGACAGGGACGGTGGCGTGGAAAACAATTTAGGCTTCTGAGGAGAGCCACGGGAGGGTAGATTATAGGGCGAATAGTGTGCACTGTGAGACCTGGTGGGGGTTATGGGCGGCATTGGATACAGGTGTAAAAGACAGGGCTGTCAAACAGCCCGTGCGGGTCCCTTAAAAATCTCAGCCAGCCAGCCTTAACCGATGCAAGGTCACTACCTTTGTGCTTGAAACAAAAACCCCCTTTGTGAATATCTTCTCGGCGGCAGCACTTAATCAAATCAACGCCAATAATCGCGGAGCAACTTCGAAATGTCCAACGGTAGCAGCCAAGGTCTCTTGATCTGTTAGTTGATCCACCGGCGCAACATGGCAGTTATATTATGGTGGAAAGCCTGAAAACGCCTGAAAAAGATTCGTGTAGGGCATGTGAGAAGTAGTGTTGTCAGTAATTGGAAGAAAGGTTCTTTATTATTATCGTGCACAAAGGTGGATCACGTGAACCGGAGCCAGGTCCGTCGCGCTGGACTCTGACCTGGGTGATGATATCATGGCTGTAAGACTGCAGCAACGTGGTTTGCAGAGAAACGCTTACGCCATTGAATGGTTCTAAACATAAACAACTGGAACTATGAAATCTAACAGGGGTGTGCCAAGCGACCTGGTTCACCATCACCATCTTCTGAGAAATGGTCAGCTCTGTTTACAGCCGTGCAAGACGATAACACTTGCACCGGCTTCCCACTAGTATGCAAACCCCGAACCCGAACCAGTTGAGTTGACATAATCATGGGCGTGTCAAATCGCTTTCCAGATACTTGAAGGGCGTCGGTAAAGGAAACTTGGGGACCAATTGCGACTTACGGTAAGATATCGTGTTGGTCAGTCGCTCAACCTAGTTTCGTGTCCCCAAGTGAAGTGATCATTGGGCCTACAAACGGGTCCAATACGAAGCAACTCATGAGGGAATATTACCCACCTTAGGCAGCAGTTTTCGGCATCAATAAGGGTCTTTCGGATATATATTTTGTGACATAAACAATGTGCCTAAAAGATAAACCATCCGTGCCGGCTTTTCCTCATTCCCCTCGCCCACCTTCTCCTCACCTTGCCCCAACCATTTCAAGAGCGTTGCATGCCCTCCCCACCCCTCCTGCTTCCATCTCGAGACCCTCGATGATGCTCCTTGGGAGCGCCCATCCAGATGTTTCTCACGCCTTACGGTTTGTATTTCTTTTCATATTCTCTGCATAGGTGAGTGTGACCTCATTTTCGTTTTATTTACTACTATCGCAGGTTCCTTGTGTACACCCACCTATCTCTATCCACACACATCCATACTGCGCGGCCCAGCACCCACCCATTTCCATGCCGTACACTGTCGCAGGCACGGCTTGACCACGCTGACCAGGGAACGACAACAACACAATGACGATGCAAACAATGACGACGGTAGTGGACGGCAAGACAATGCGAGGGTAAGCCCAGTCACTGACCAGGGGGATGCACGTGGCAGTGACGACGACGGGCCAGACGGGTGGACGATGACGATGACGACGGCAACACCGATGAGGGCGATAGGAACGACGGTGGAGGCGATGGATAGGCACGACAACAGTGATGACGATGGCGACATAAATGGTGACGGTGATGCCGAGGCACGGTGGCAGTGATGACAACAACGACAACACGCAAGCCCACAGCAGCGACGACGATGACGTGAAGCATGGGAGGGAGACGGCCATGGCAGCACGATGACAATATGTGTACGGATACGCGTGCATGAGACGGCGACGATGATGAGATGACGCACATGGCCAGTGCCATGGTGGCACAACATTGATGACGACTAGAGGAGGATGGATGCGCGTGCCAGCCGGTGCAACGACAATCACGACAAGGAGATGGGGACAGACGTGCGTGCCAGCTGGTACGATGTCAATGAC